>Ga0049084_10000988_pt1 | contig 11430 bp, 10 predicted proteins | sample GreLakmeON33MSRF_FD_66720 | JGI IMG/M metagenome (GOLD analysis project Ga0049084, IMG submission 66720) | Freshwater lentic microbial communities from great Laurentian Lakes, MI, USA - Great Lakes metaG ON33MSRF | ecosystem: Environmental > Aquatic > Freshwater > Lake | place: Great Lakes... | reverse complement strand
TGGCGGAAGGGGTGGGATTCGAACCCACGGTATCATTGCTGACACGCCGGTTTTCAAGACCGGTGCTTTCAACCGCTCAGCCACCCTTCCTGTATTAAAATCAACGCGTTCGTCGTGGTGCGGAACTGATCGTTTGGAGCAACTGCCCACAATTTGCAACCCTAAACATCGCGCCCCGGGGTATGCTGGGATAGTCATCCGAAGAGGCCACCCCATGCCAAACGCTACTCACCGCCTGAAAATGCAGTTGTCTATGCTGATTGCCCTGCTCGCGCACATGATGATGTGGCTTAGCTTTGCCCAAGGGGGGGCGGTGGCGCAGCCGGCGCGCACCCCCAAAGTCGAGGTTTTTGTACCAGGCTCGGTCATCCATGCCGTTGAAGGCATCAGCTTTGGCAACGACGGCAAGTTGTATGGGACCAGCATCCATGCCCAGGCAGTGTATCGCATCGACACTGCAACCGGCGCGGTTGAGGTGGCGATACCATCGCCCGACGGTGAATCCGACGACATTGCGATTGGCCCCGAAGGCACGCCCGCGGCAGGCATCATGGCCTGGACAGCCCAGACGACGGGCGAAATTCGTATTCAGCGCTCTGGCAGCACGCCTGAAGTGATCATGCGCGACGTGCCGCGCGTCAATCCTATTGCTTTTTCGCGCAATGGCCGGTTGTTCACCGCGCAAACTGGCGCAAACGATGATGCGTTGTGGGAACTTGATGTCATCGGTAAAAAACCACCACGACTGGTCAGCAAAGGGCAGGGTGCATTGAACGGCTTTGAGTTTGGAGCCGATGGGCGCCTGTATGCACCGAAATTCCGCACGGATCAGTTACTGGCCATCGATGTGGATACGGGCGTTTATACCACCATCGCCAAAGGCGTTGGAACGTCGGCCGCTGTACATGTCGATGCAAAAGGCGACGTGATCAGTGTCGATTATTTGAAGGGTGATGTCTGGCGGACAAATCCTAAAACAGGCGATAGTGTTATCATTGCTCATCTGCCTGATGATGTTCCCGATAATTTAGCCATCGCGAAGGATGGAACGATATACATCGCCAGTGTTGCAGATAGTCGTATTTTGGCGATGAACCCAGCGACAGGAAAAACACGCCGCGTTGTGGATGGGCGATTCACCATCGCCCTTGGCGCGAACATGGCATCCCTTGATGGCCGTGAAGCAATCATTGTTGCCGACCCCTTTGGTTATCGGTTCGTTGACCTTAGGAATGGATCGGTCAAACGACCCCCATGGGCCGCCAATCGCGGGGCATCATCAGCTGTGGCCGCTAACGATCGACTGATCGCTTTTAGTTATTCGCTCTCAAATTATGTTCGGGTTATTGATCGCCAAACCGATCAAATTGTGACCGAGACAAAACTCATCAAAGCGCCACGCGGAATCGCCATCGACAGCAAAGGTCAAGTTTTGGTTGCTGATGCTGCGGGAAACCGCATCGTCCGTTTGGACGGCAACGAAGTCATTGATGTCGCCACGGGGATGCAACAGCCTGTCGGATTAATCCTGGAAAACGATTCCTCAGCATTGGTTAGCGAGGTTGTGACTGGAACCATCAGCCGCATCGATTTGCGCGACGGTAAGCGCATACAAATCTTAGCCGGTCTTCATGCGCCAACGGGGTTGGCCCTGATGAAAGATGGTCGCATCGCTGTGGTGGAACCAGAGAATGGTACTGTTACTGCTCTTGACTTAAAAACCGGTGCACGAAGCCTGCTGGCCAGCGGTCTAGCGTTGTCGCTGAAGGAATTCCATTTGCCGAAAAATACGAATGCCGGGATTGCAGTCGCGGCCGATGGCTCGATTTTTGTGACCTGCCCCGGGGATAATACTATCATTAAAATCGCACTTTGAATCAAGGGACTTGAGATGAGCGAGATAAGAGATAAGAGATACTGAGACACATCCGGTCATCGGTGTGATTGGTGGGTCCGGAATATACGAAATCGAAGGACTCACAAACGCCCAATGGATCAGCATTGAGACGCCATTTGGAAAACCCTCCGACGAGCTGCTCGTTGGTTACTTAGACGGCTAGAAGGCCGTCTTCCTCCCGCGGCACGGACAGGGCCTTTAATTCTAAATTACGTAAACGGGCAGGATTTTGAAGGGTATTCGCGCTATCCTTACTGTGGATGGCGGAAATATTGCCGCCGCCGTTCTATAATACGCACTGTGTGCAGGTGACGTAAGATCATCAGCCGATGGATGTTGGCATCTAATTTTCATTGTCACTGAATCCTGCATTTACTGCGCTCTCGTGCCAATCGCGCAACAGGCGACGCGAGAGCCAGTCCAGAGCGCTATAGATGGCCAGCCCCGTCAGCCCGAGCAGCACGAAGCAGGCCAGAGCTTTGGCCAACTCAAGTCGATAGCTGGCCTCAAGCAATCGCGATGCAAGGCCCGAACGCTCGCCGCTGGTTCCGGCCACCATTTCCGCAACCACCGTGCCGATCAATGACAAGCCTCCGGCAATACGCAGTCCGCTGAGGAAATGAGGCAAGGTCGATGGTGCTAATAAACACAAAGTCGTTTGCACTTTGGTTGCTCCATACAAGCGAAACATGTCGCGCAAGTTGATATCAACGCTTTTCAGGCCAAAAAGTGTGTTTGAAATAATCGGAAACACAGCCGCCATCCAGGCGAGAATTAAAAGAACGCCGAAAATATTATCAACCCAGATAATCACAAAGGGGGCCACCGTGACGATGGGCGTGACTTGTAAGATCACCGCGTAAGGAAACAGCATTCGCTCCGTCAATTTTGATTGCGCGAGCAGAAATGCAAAACCGGCACCGGTCAGGGCCGCGAGCACCAGTGCGATTATGGTAACTTGCAATGTCACAGCCAAACCATCCAGCAAGTCACCAATATTTGCCCATAGCGCATTCACAACGGCGAGTGGACCAGGCAAAATATATTCAGGCACGCCACCGAAACGAACACCTAATTCCCAGGCAGCAAGTATAATGAGGCCAAATAAATATGGGAGTAGCGCGTATCCAAGCTTTTTCATGCGGCTTGGTCTCCCGTCGCCATGGCTTGTTCCAAGGCTAACGTGATGCGGGCGCTTTCATCGGCAAAGACATGCCCCAAGCGCAATGCTGCGTCACGATGAGCGGGAAGATTGACGCGAATATCGGCAGCAATGCGCCCGGGACGCTGCGTCATCACGACAATACGCTCGGACAAAAAAACGGCTTCGCGAACACTGTGCGTCACAAACATCACCGTCCACCGATTGGCCTGCCAAAGTTGCAGCAAGTCGTTGTTGAGTTTGAAGCGCGTGAATTCATCCAGCGCCGCAAAAGGTTCGTCCATCAGCAGCAGGCGGGGGTTCGTCACGATGGCGCGTGCAATGGACACGCGCATCCGCATGCCGCCAGACAACTGCCGCGGATACGTATCGGCAAACTCGGCCAATCCAACACGCTCAAGCGCTGACATCGCTTTCGCACGAGCACTCTCAGCATTTGAACCTGAGATTTCTAAAGGTAGGCAAACATTATCGATCACCTTCGCCCATGGCATCAATGTGGCGTCTTGGAAGACAAATCCAACATCGCCGGGTTTTGCTGCAAATGCACGGTTCACCTGCCCAGTGCTTGGCTGCATCAAGCCCGAGGCAATGCGAAGGAGCGTTGATTTGCCGCAGCCCGATGGCCCAACAAGGCTGACAAATGAGCCAGTTTTGAGGGTGAGGTTAGTCGTCGCCAAGGCCCGCGTTCCATTCGGAAACGTGTGGGAGACACCAGACAGCTTTAAGAGGGCGTCGGACACCGTGCGAGTCTATGGCCGTGTCGGGCCGCGTCCGACACCTTTGCCAATGAACGGCAGGGTGTAGGCCGCTTTGTAATCTATATCTTTCGCATAGAGACCGTCTGCGGCCATGACCTCGAAGAAATCTTTCCACCGCGCGTCTGTCATCACACCGATACCTTTATTCTTCGTGTCACCGCTATCGACAATGCCATAGGAGCGCAGCTTGTCGCGGCTGTAAGCCAGCAACTCATCGGTCATCTCGGGGTTGTCGGCTTTAATGCGTGCGTCAGCAGGTTTGGGATCGCCATACAGATAATCGGCCCAGCCTTTGATGGATGCATCGACAAATCGCTGAACGAGATCAGGATTGGTTTCGGTCAATTTCCGCGAGGTCGTGATGATCGCAGCGTAGCTGGTATATCCAGAGTCGGCCAATAAGAAGACGTTGGGTTTGATCCCAATGCGTTCAATTTGAAAAGGTTCACTCGATAAATATCCCTGCTGCACCGCCAATGGGTTGGCCAAAAAGGGCGCGATATTAAATGTGTAGGGCGCGATCTGATCATCGGTGAAGTTGTATTTAGATTTCAAAAATCGCCAAAAGCCAACGCGCGTGTCGGGCCCAATCATGATCTTGCGAGTTTTAAGTGCTGCAAGGCTATCATTTCCAACGCCAGGATGAGCAATCAACACGGCGGGGTCTTTCTGAAATAACGCCGCCACTGCCACCATCGGAATTTTTTGCGCGACAAAATTGAGCGGAATGAACGAATTTGGGGCCATCGCAAATTCCAAGCGCCCTGCGGCCAATAACTGCGCATGATTAACTTGCGGGCCACCTTGACGCAGCGTGACCTCAATCCCGTGGGAGGCATATATGCCGGTCGCCAGGGCTTGATAAAAACCGCCATGCTCAGCTTGTGCGCGCCAATCGGTGCCGAACGTCACCTTATCGGCGGCATAGGCCGGAGAGATGCACACCGCAATGAATGCAGCGAGCCCTGCCCAGAAGCGTAAAAATGCCATCACTTTCAAAGCTAAATCTTGAACACGCCACCCGGAGCCGATCCACCAGCGGAAGCAGCCGGTACAGTTCCAGGCTTTGCAACCTTCGCGGCTGATTGCTGCTCGATGGGGTAAGCCTTGAACAGATCAGGTGGGTTGGCGATGTTTTTCATGGGCAATCGGCCCATACTTTGAAAGTGCGCAGGAACTTTGTTCCAGCACGCGTTGGCGATCACATCCGACACAGCAATACCATCCGGGTCGGCTTTTGGTTCAATACGCGCGGCGATATTCACGCCCTCACCGAACACGTCGTTGGCGGTGTGAATCACTTCGCCCATGTGAACGTCGATACGAATATGAAACTGATCTTCCGGCGTCTTAGATTTGTTGTAATCCCCGATGACCTTTTGGCAGTCCATAGCGCTATATCCGAAAGCATCTTGAGCAGCCTGAATTGAAGCTTGAACTTGGTCTGGTTGAGCTTGATCTTGCATCTGAATCCCCGTCACACACCCTCAAGAGTGAGTTGTCCCACAAAGGAACATTGTACTCAAAACGCCCCCCCAGAGTCACGCCGAAGAATCCATTGTAAAAGCCTCTTATGCTTAATTTTCTACTCAGATCATGGCGTTATGTTATGACGGCCTATTAGATGCTGAGTATGACATGACGTATGCATTTCGCCTGAACGCCTCTGCTGTTAGCCTGTCCCTTTTTATAGCGGGCTGCGCGACACCGCCCGTGCCACCCGCACAGGTGGGGGGGTCAGTGACCCAAGAGCACCGCACCGAGCCAGGAGCGTTGCCTGATCAACAAGCCTTTCAAGCCTGGCTGGCCGACTTTCGGGTAGAAGCCGCGCGGAAGGGTATTTCTGAGCCGACATTGGTCGCATCACTTGATTCCATAACTCCCACCCCGCGTGTGGTTGAGTTGGACCGCAAACAGCCAGAATTTACCCAAACGTTTTGGAAATATTTGGTTTCCGCTGTCTCCGAGGCCCGTGTGCGAGACGGCAGCGCTCGGTTAAAGGAGAACCGCGACCTGCTGGCACGCCTTGAAGCCAAATACGGCGTTCCTGGCAGGGTGTTGGTAGCCTTTTGGGGCCTTGAGACCAACTATGGTCGCAATATCGGTAGCTTCAAGGTTCCAACCGCTCTGGCGACCTTAGCCTTCGATGGGCGGCGCAGCACATTTTTCCGCACCGAGTTATTCGACGCTTTGACGATCATCGATCGCGGGCATATCGCTATAGATAAGATGGTCGGGTCTTGGGCGGGGGCGATCGGGCAAACCCAATTTATGCCATCAACGTTCTTGCGTCATGCCGTCGATGAGAGCGGGGATGGCCGTATCGATGTTTGGGAACAAACCACCGACGCCTTGGGATCGGGAGCAAATTATTTGAAGAATCTGGGTTGGGACTCAAAACGCAGCTGGGGAAGGGAAGTGCGGCTGCCGCAAAACTTCGACCTCACGTTGGCCAGCTTGGATAGTGGTGCTGCTGAAACCTTGAAGCCTCTCGATGCGTGGGCCCTGCTGGGCATCACACGGGCCGACGGGCAACCGCTGCCAAAGCAAGACGTCAGCGCAGCGCTCATCTTGCCGTCTGGCCGCAATGGCCCTGCTTTTCTTGTGTATGACAACTTCCGGATTATTCTGAAGTGGAACCGCTCGATTTCATATGCTTTAGCGATTGGCCTCTTGTCCGAGAGGATTATCGGAGCTCCTGTGCTGGTCGCTGTGCGCAATACCGATGATCCATTGTCGCGAGATCAAGTGGTGCAACTGCAAGCCACACTCAAGAAATTCGGTCACCTAAAAGCTGAGCCGGACGGAACGCTGGGCAGCGTGACCCGGCGGGCGTTGCGCCAGTATCAGGCGGCCTGCAAACTGCCTGCAGATGGGTATGCCGATCAAAAAACCGTCGCGTTTTTAGCAGTCGCATCCGAGCAGGGCATCCCATGCGCAGGCCAGAACCAGGGGGTCGCCTTGCGCGACGCGCGCCAGTAGGCTACAAGCTGTTGTAGTTACGGCAATTTTTGACACTAGATCATGCGACATCTTGGTTTCAGGTGGGGCAACCCACGCCTCTTGTATGTTTTTGTACTCGCCAGCGCCTTGGCTGCGTGCTCGACGGGTCGTGCCCCGTCACCGCCCACGCTAACGCCCCAGGCCAGCGCTCCCGACGCCGGGAGTGGGGTCTATAAGGTTGGCAGCCCCTATCAGATCGAAGGCACTTGGTACTATCCCTCGGAAGACTATTCCTATGTCGAGGAGGGTACGGCCTCGTGGTATGGGGCCGATTTCCATGGCAAGCGCACGGCGAACGGCGAGCGCTATGACATGAACGCGCTGACTGCAGCTCACCCAACCTTGCCTTTACCCAGCATCGTTAACGTCACAAACCTCGAAAACGGCCGCTCGGTTAAACTCACGATCAACGACCGTGGGCCGTTCAAAAGCAAGCGCATCATCGATATCTCGCGGCAAGGTGCGCAGCTTTTAGGGTTTAAAGAGCAAGGCATCGCTCGCGTCCGCGTCGAGATCGATCGCGATGAAAGCATGACGCTTAAGAATCAGCTCCTGGCAAAGAACCCCGGCGAAATGCCAAAAATCAACGCCGCGCCGCGTCTGGCGATTGCCTCATCGGCACTGGCTTCACCGCCTGGCACGCCAGCCAAATCCGCTCCGGCCCCAAAACCAGTTCAAGTTGCGAAGCTGCCCGAGCCAGTGCCGCAAAAATCTGTTCCTGGGAAGGGCAAGGTCGATTTGCCCGCAGGGACGGGGGTTTACATCCAGGCTGGCGCCTTTTCTGAGCCGTCTAATGCCCATCGACTTGAGCAGCAGCTGCGGGAATTTGGCAACGTGTTCATTGTGACGACAAACGTCGCAGGAAAGCTGCTCTACCGCGTCCGTCTTGGCCCTTTGCAGGATGATACCGGCGCAGAAAGCCTCTTGGGGCAGATCAAATCCTTCGGCTACGAGGATGCACAAATCGTCAGGTTCTGAACGCCGACCCTGCGAGGGCGATCTGAGCTTTAAGGGTAACCATGAACATGTTTCCTAAACTGTTTGCTCAGGCTGTGCTGCTCACCGTGTTGTGTGTCGCATCTCTCAGCGTGCGCGCTCAGGCCATCGATATTGCGGCGCGTGAATACATCTTGTTAGATTTCCTAACCGGCGCTGTGCTGGATTCGAAGCGAGCCGACGAGCGTATGCCGCCGTCGTCCATGAGCAAGCTGATGACCGCCTACATGGCCTTCGATGCCATTAAAGCGGGTCGTGTATCGCTCGACGATGAAATGACGGTCTCAAATAACGCCTGGAAAATTGGAGGGGCGGCCTCGGGAGGCTCGACCATGTTCTTAAACCCAGGTGACAAAGTCAAAATCGAGAATTTGCTCAGGGGTATGATCATCCAATCGGGCAACGATGCCTGCATTGTGTTGGCCGAAAACTTAGCTGGAAGCGAAGAAGCCTTCGCTGAGAAGATGAACGCCAAAGCCAAAGAGATTGGCCTCATCAACAGTAATTTCATGAATGCTACCGGGTTGCCGCACCCCGAGCACTATATGACCGTGCGCGACCTCACGGTGCTGGCACGACGCATCATTGCTGATTTTCCCGAATACTACTCGCTCTATAGCGAGACCAACTTTACTTATAACGGCATCACCCAAGGCAATCGCAATCCGCTGCTCTACAAGGTCGACAGTGGGGCTGATGGCCTTAAAACAGGCCATACGGAAGCAGCCGGGTATGGGCTAACAGCATCAGCCATTCGTAATGGCCGTCGTCTCATTTTGGCAGCCAACGGAATGGCCAGCATCAAATCCCGTGATGAAGAGACATCAAAACTAATGGATTGGGGCTTCCGTGAGTTCACCAACCGGAACTTATTTGTCGCGGGCGCCAAAGTGACCGATGCCGAGGTTTGGTTAGGAGACAAGGCAAGCATTCCACTCATCATCCAAAGAGACTTGGTTGTGACGTTGCCAAGAGCACAGGCCCAAAGTGTGAGCGTAAAAGCCGTTTATGATGGACCATTGCCAGCACCCATCGCCCAAGGTGCCGAAGTTGGCAAACTGGTGATCGGGGCCAAAGGAATGGAGACCTTGCAAGTGACAATTACCGCAGGAGAAAGCGCAGGCAGGCTCGGCCTGATCGGTCGTTTAAAGGCTGCTGCGACTTATATCTTTTTAGGCCCGCCGATGCCTGCGGCCAGCGCAGCCCCACAAGCAGCGCCACCACCCGCCGGACCAGCAACAACGGTAACCCAGCCGCAGTAGCGCGTTGCTATTTCAGGTGGCCCGACGCAATCTTATGCTTGGGCAAGGAGTAGTGCGTTGACGAACGGTTTTTTCATCACATTTGAGGGCGGTGAGGGCGGCGGAAAGTCGACTCAGATCAAGCTCTTAGCCGCCGCTCTTCAAGCACAGCATCGTGACGTGATCATGACCCGCGAACCGGGAGGTTCAGTTGGGGCTGAGGAGATTCGTGGTTTGCTTTTAAAGGGTGAGCCAGGACGCTGGGATGGCGCAACCGAAATGCTTCTGGTTTACGCAGCGCGGCGTGATCACGTAGTTCAAACCGTGTGGCCCGCAATGTCTGCCGGTAAGGTTGTGATCTCAGATCGATTTGCGGACTCAACGATGGCCTATCAAGGTTATGGGCATGGGGTCGACAAGGATGCTGTGAAGGCGGTTCATCGCGCTGCCTTGGGCGATTTCCAGCCCAACCTCACCCTCATTTTTGACTTGCCGGTCGAGATTGGTTTGGCCCGCGCTATGGCTCGCCCTGACATGAACAAGTCCGCTGCTGAAGATCGCTACGAACGCATGGGCCACGATTTTCACGAGCGGCTGCGTCAGGGCTTTCTGGCGATTGCCAAGGCCGAGCCTGCGCGCTGTAAGGTGATCGATGCCACTCAAAGCATGGAGGCCACCCATGCGCAAACATTGTCGGCTGTGTTGAGTGTGCTCGATGACTGACGACGACGTCACTGTTCCCCAGCCACGCGCCAACCCGTACTTGATCGGTCATGCTGTAGCCGAGAGCGGCTACCTCAGTGCCTGGAGTGGTGGGCGGCTGGCCCATGCCTGGCTGATCGCGGGGCCACGCGGCATCGGCAAAGCCACACTGGCTTACCGCATGGCACGCTTTGCCTTGGCGCAACAAGTTGGAAGCGCCGAGGCTGATATGTTCGGCGGCCTGCCGCCACCCCAAACGCTTGAGATGTCGGCCAGTCATCCGGTCTTTCGGCGTGTTCAGGCCATGGGCCACAGCGATTTTCGCAGCATCGAACGGCTATGGTCGGACGCCAAGCAGACCAAGCGCAAAACCGTGATTGGCGTTGACGAAGTGCGCGAGATCGGTGGGTTTTTATCGATGACACCCGCCGAAGGCGCATGGCGCGCGCTGGTGATCGACGCAGCCGACGAGATGAACAACAACGCTGCCAATGCAGTACTAAAAATCTTAGAAGAGCCCCCCGACCGGGCGCTGCTGTTCTTGGTTGTGCATAACGCTGATCGCTTGTTGCCCACGATCCGCTCGCGTTGTCGCAGGCTCGATTTGCGGCCGCTCACTCAGATACAAGTGGGCACGTTGATTGGTCGCTACCGACCCGATATCAAATCAGCCGATGTGACACCGCTTGCCATCCTGGCCGACGGCAGCATCGGACGCGCGTTGGAACTAGCAGACGAGGGCGGGATTGGGTTATTCCGCAACCTGATTGACCTTTTGCAAGACGCTCCAAAGTTCAACATCTCCAAACTTCACGCACTCGGCGATCAGGCCACGAAGGGCGATGCCTTTCGCACGCTCATGGGATTGTTGTCATGGTGGTTAGCACGCGTAGCGACGCAGGGTGCGCAGGACACACTTCAACACGCCCCTGATATTATCCCGGGCGAGCGTACCGCCAGCAGCAAACTCGCCGCCGCCGCGTCGCCCGCCGTCTGGGCCGATATTTGGCAACAGATCACGCACTTAGCCAATCGCACCGAGGCCATCAACCTCGACAAAAAGCGCAGCATTTTGACGGCATTGATGAAGGTCGAGAGTGCGGCTAAGGTTTAGATTATAGTGATCGAATCAGGGGGGTACCCGATGACGTTCCCATCCAGCCCGTTTTCGCGCGCAGTCGTGTTGAGCATCTCGGGGTTTTTCGCAACGGCGGCCGCCGCGCACAGCATGGAGATGTTCAAGTCGTTCACAACGACGAAGCCCGCAGCGCCAACGGCCGCAGAAGCAACGGCCTTTATCAGCAAAGCCGAGCAGGAATTCGTGGCACTTAGCGAAGAATCCTCGCGCACGAACTGGGTTTATTCCACCTATATCAACTTTGATACGCAGTGGCTGGTTTCAAAAATCAGCGAACGTGCGACGAAGCGAGCAGTCGATTTCGCAATTGAAGCCAAAAAATACGATGCAGTGAACGTCCCCGCTGACGTGCGCCGCAAACTCAGCTTCATTAAGCAGGGGATCACGCTCCCGGCCCCACAAGACCCGAAGTTGGGCACAGAGTTGGCCGAGGTGAAAACGCGGCTGTCGTCAGCTTACTCAATCGGCAAGATCGAGTTCGGCGGCAAGACAGTGCCTCAGAACGAAACCGAAGTTCTGATGCAAACCCT
>Ga0049084_10000986_pt1 | contig 11442 bp, 15 predicted proteins | sample GreLakmeON33MSRF_FD_66720 | JGI IMG/M metagenome (GOLD analysis project Ga0049084, IMG submission 66720) | Freshwater lentic microbial communities from great Laurentian Lakes, MI, USA - Great Lakes metaG ON33MSRF | ecosystem: Environmental > Aquatic > Freshwater > Lake | place: Great Lakes... | reverse complement strand
TCAATCAACGAATTCACGTTGAGGATTTGCACATACCCCTCGGCATTCGCACCAAGATGCGAGGGATCGTATTTTGATTTGAGCGGCGTTGTGTCGTTGAAGATTCTTTTGATCTTCACGGTATCTGCGTCGATTTCTTTATTGAGAGCACTGCGGAAGGTCACCAGCTTGCGACGATAAGGTTCGCGACCGGGAATTTCTGACGTTGAATCCGCGTTTGCAAGATTTTCGGAAATAATGCGCAGGCATGTGGCCTGGGCCTTTATTCCAGCGGAGGCAACTTTCGAGCTGATACTCAGATCATCTATTTGACTCTCCTCCAAAACTCCTTAACCGCCGCCCTTGCCGAGCGCCATTCTCAACATTTTCATATTGCTCTGCATGAGTTGTGCGGCTGTATTGTATTGGCTTCTTGTATCACCGACTTTTTGCATTTGCTCTTCCAATACCACCTCGTTACCGTCGGGCGATTCTTCGAAAGACTTCATCAGCGTACGCGAGCGGACCGCATCAGGTTTTGCAGTCGCATTCAGGACCACAAAAAAGGCGAGCAGCTGCAAACCAGTCGACAAGGTGAGCATTAGCGAAGCTGTTTGCGTGTTTGAAGCAGACGTGGTCATGACTGGTCCAGTGCCGCGGTCATGGGTGAGCTGCGCGCATGAGCACGCCAGATCATATCGAACAGATTGAATCGAGGCTCAATCATTCGGCTAGGCACATTTCCCACTCCGGCGGTTTCTCCGCCGACACAATTTCGTCTGAAACTAGATAACAATGGTGAACAGGTCGTTAAGGCCTTAAAAAACAAGGCATCGAGACTTTTGAGGCGGCGGCGAAAGCCTAACAGGACCCACCGCAGGCGGCCGGCCGGATTACCCCGGCTGAGCGGGGCTCATCCCGGGAAGTTGCCGCCGGCTCGATAGTTCTTCAGTGAGTTGACGGGCCTTTGGCGCGTTCATCTGCGACAGGATCGGTGCAACCTTTTTTTCTTTCATCCTGGTCACGACCGCCACCAGGATGGTCATATCAAGCTCATCAAAAATACGCGCGGCATCCTTTGGCTCCATGGCCGTATAGGTTTTGACGAGCTGCTCAATTTCAGCTTTCTTTTTAGCATCGTACTGCTGAACAAGCCCCTGCAATTGCTTCTCAACTTCTTGCATTTGGCTAATTTTCTGATCGAGGCGCTGTTCAGCCGCCTTTACTAAGCTTTCTTTCTGCTGCAACTCACGTTCACGGAGATCAATGAGTTCGCGGCGCTCGGAGAGACGTTGCAGGGTATCAATTTCAGATTTCGTCAACTCTGAGGGCTTGAAAGCCATTGGTTCACTGGCAGGCTCGGCTTCTTCAGCCCCCTCTCTGCCCTCAGCAGGCGCCGCTTCGCCAGATTTATCCATACCTTCCACAGGTTTTTTGTCGGCCTCACCGGCTGCAGGCATCGCAGGCATCGCAGGCATCGCAGGCTGCTGGGCTAAGGCTGTCGGCTGTTCAACAGCTAAACTGGTGCTGCTTCGATTGCTGACCAAATCGCTGACCAGAACCTGAATGCGCAAACCAAGTAAGCAGACGGCCACCACGATGACGGCTGGCAAAAACCGAAACGTCGGGCCACGCCCCGCATCATCAAGCGCGGGACGGTCAAGCTTTGGACGTGGTTTACGGACGACGGTGGTCATCAAAAACCAGTGCGCTCTATGTGTTCGGCGTATGTGTTGCTAACAGGTTTAGCGATTAGACTGTAATGCCTTCAACAATTCGCGCTCAGCCTCAGAGCGATCATCGCCCAAACCCATCTCATCGGCCAATGATTTACGCGGTGTACGGAGCCCAGATGCTTGACCTGCAGCCGCTTGAGCTGGGGCTGCCTGAGGTGGCGCTGGGCGCGCGTCGGCTGCGCGAGCCTCAGCACGAGCGGCATTTAAGGTATTTCGCAAATCGGTGGTGGTATCTTCAAACGGTGCTACCCCAAGCGCAGCCGCTTTCGTGGCAATCACGGGCGCTGCGGCGGGCTCGACTGCAGCCAAATTCGGCCGGAGACCGCCCGACAACACGGACGGCATCGGTGCGGCTGGAGCGGCTGCGGGCTGGTTAGTCGATGCGGCACCGAACGACGCTTCGCTTCGGGCGACACGCACGCTTGATTCTAACTTGACTGCTATTTCTTCGGCACGCTCGATCATAAAGGCCAAGTCATCTCGCAAAGACTGCGCCTTCTCGACCCGATCTTTGAGGGCCATGCTGGCTTCGTTGGTGACTTTTTTAAGCTTCGGAATACCGGCTTCAGCGCGCAGTATTGCGTCATTGAAGTTTGCGACGACCTTTGCAAACTCGTCTCGCGACTTACGCAGCGCCGAAAGGCGGCGGTTTAATATCACTGCATACGTGATTGTCGGGATCAGCAATGCGATAATAATGAGACTCAGTGCCGTATCGAACGTCATATCCGTCTCCCGACCCCGGCATACACCGGATTATCCCTGAACTTTAAGCTGCGCGTAGGAAAAATCCAACGGCTACTGATTTCCAGATTGGCGCATCTTCTCATAACATTCGGTTAAGAATTGGGCAGAACGCGCATCACTCTCTGACTTATGGTTCCGCTTTCGTCATCCGGCGATGATGATCAATGCGGATCGAGATGTGATTCCCGTGTCGCACTATTTTACCGATAAACATGGGCTGGTCACCGCAGCGCAACTCAATCGGCGAGTCCGGCTTAGCGTTAAGCAATAACTTAGAGCCGACTTCGAACCCGAGTGCACGGCTCAGAGGTATCACTGGGCTGTCGAGCACCGCTTCAAGATCAACCTCGGTAAACCACACTGCTTCGGCCAGGTGGGTCTCCCAAATCGAGTAACGACAAAAATGAGAAGCGTCTGGCTGCGGCCCTCGACCGCAATATGCAGTTGTGGGTTGGTATCCGCACCATGGTGTCGGCTGCCGACAACCCGCTTCCCATGCCGATCAAAGACAATTTGATCCGCCTTGCCAGTTTCGTGGCTCAAAAGACCTTCGAAATACAGGGCGGTTCCACCATTAAAGCCATTGACGCTCTCGTGAACACTAATATGCAGATTGCAGGGGGTTTGCTTGAGAAGCGTGGGGCCTAACGGCCCGCGCCACTTGATCCTGGCATCATTGCCTCGCTAAAAAGGCGCTTCCTTCTGGGAAGCGCCTTTTTCATGCTTAAACTTGTTGTTCTCAGATTTAGTCAGAGCGATGGGTGCGTTCCATACGCTCGTGACGCTCTTGGGCTTCAACGCTCATGGTTGCAATCGGTCGAGCCTCGAGTCGTTTAAGCCCGATCGGCTCGCTGGTTTCTTCGCAATACCCATAACTGCCATCTTCAATGCGACGCAACGCAGCATCGATTTTCGAGATGAGCTTGCGCGCACGATCACGTGTGCGCAGTTCAAGCGCACGTTCCATTTCGGCCGAGGCGCGGTCGGCTAAATCTGGCTCCTGGACAGCGCCCTCTTGAAGAGTCTCGAGAGCTTCTTCAGATTCTTTGAGCAGTTCTAATCGCCAGGCTAAGAGCTTGCGCCTGAAATATTCAAGCTGGCGCGTATTCATAAATGGCTCTTTGTCGCTGGGCCGATAATCGGGCGGCAGAGTAATGGTCGACGACTTATGCACCATTTCCCGCCGGACAGGCTTTGGGGCCACCTCCGTCACCCTTGCGGTGGGGTGCGAGAGGGGGGCTTTAGAGGACTTGGCAGGCGCTTTGATTTTGTGAACAGCAATTTTAGCCTTAACCGCTGCTTTAGACTTTGGCACCGACGTTTTAGCCTTAGGCATTGATTTTAAAGAATTTTTACGCAGTTTTGCCGCAGCCGGTGCTTTGGCTTTTTTCTTGGGTGGCGGAGCTTTCTTCTTTTTCATGGATTTTATGTCGTCAGAACATTTGGGACCGATGGGGGAGTGATTTAGCGGAGTGTTGGCCTCACCTAGTTTATTGATCTTAAGCGGCGAGCTTGCGGTGAAGCAAGCGTCGATGTTCGATAGTTTCTCGTTTGATGCGTTCGCGTTCCAACAAGATCGCCTGACCCCTGCCGAAGTAGACGTCCGCCGGGGTCAGATTGTCGATACCTTTACGCCGTCAGCGCCTATGAGACAGAATTGGGGTGGTGAGTAAGGAAGGGTTTTGGTCTTATCGCAGTGACGGAGGAACGAAGATGAGACCAAAACCCATGAGTTCAGATGTGCCCGCAGAGCGGGTACTCAAGGACATGCGCCGGGCGACCCGGCGGCACTTTTCAGCCGAAGACAAAATACGCATCGTAATGGACGGCCTGCGCGGCGAGCACAGCATTGCCGAGTTGTGCCGTCGCGAGGGTATCGCCCAGTCGATGTAATATGTCTGGTCGAAGGAGTTCCTTGAGGCCGGCAAGCGCCGGCTTGCAGGTGACACGGCCCGGGCGGCGACCAGTGATGAGGTGAAGGATTTGCGTCGCGAGTCCAGCGCATTGAAGGAAGTTGTGGCTGAACAGGCACTCGAAATCCGGCTGCTTAAAAAAGCATGATCGCGGATGGGGGAGACGACGCATGAGATACCCCGCCAGTGAAAAACTCGAGATTATTCGGATGGTCGAGCAATCGAGCCTGTCGGCGCGCAAAACGCTGGAACAGATCGGGGTGCCACGAGCGACGTTTTACCGTTGGTACGATCAGTACCAGGCCGTCTGCGAAGAACAATCCCCAATCCAAATTTTGGGAAATTTTTGACACACATCGGAGCGAGCGGGTAACCGCAATTAGCCTGAGCGGGGTCAGCGAATAAAGTGCCTGGGTGGGGGGTCGGGGAATGACCGGTCTTGGGGGGCTTGGAGCAGCATTGTTCATGGTAACATCAGATGTGCTGGTGTGCATCGCACACGGTGATTGCCCCGCGCATTTGATGCAATCTGACTGTTATGAGGAAATGGGTCTAACCCATTGATAAGTAATGGTGCCGGATAAGTGATTCGAACACTTGACCTACCGCTTACAAGGCGGTTGCTCTACCCCTGAGCTAATCCGGCGTTTCGCTGACGATTCGAGCCAAAGACGGCGGGACCATTAAGCCGCTCCGCATCAAAGAGCAAGGGTCAGCCACCATCGATTTGACGGCGACGTTCATACAACGCCACAGCCGCGGCATTGGACACATTAAGGCTTTCGGCCGCGGCTGTAATGGGCAGGCGCGCGATCAGGTCGCAGCTTTCCCGTACCAAGCGGCGCAGGCCTTCGCCTTCGGTCCCTAGCACGAATGCAATCCGGCCCTTGAGGTCAATGTTTGAAAGTGTTTTCTCGCCATCGGCTTCCAGGCCCACGACCCAAAAGTTGTGCTCTTTCAGAACCGCAATCGTGCGGGCCAGGTTGGTGATCTGTACAAATGCAATGCGATCAAGTGCGCCCGATGCTGATTTGGCCAAGGCTCCCGTTTCTGCTGCAGCGCGCCGATCAAGTGTGATGACAGCCGACGCATCTAAGGCTGCAGCCGAGCGGATGATGGCGCCCACGTTATGCGGATCACTGACTTGATCGAGCATCACCACGCAGCAACTCTCGCGCGCTTCGGCAATCGCCAGCACGTCCTCAAGATGATGGTCGATGGGCCGTGTAAACATCGCAACGCCTTGGTGCACCGCATGTTCGCCAACGGCTTTGTCAATCTCGGGGCGCCCAACCACGGTAGCCCGCGTCAGAACGCCTTGGGGCACAGTTGCATCGGCGCGTAATTTTTCCATCGCTTCAGGGGTTGCCAACAAGCGCAGCACGCGCCGTTCCTGGTTTGCCAAAGCTGCAACAACAGCGTGATGGCCATAAAGCCAAACTTCGGTGGGGGTGAAATGCCCACCGCGCCCCGATGGGCGCCCCGGTGGGCGGGCGTCGGGCAATGGTGCTGATTCAGGTCCCGGTGTTGGCGCAACCGACACGGGCTTTGCTGCGACAGGCCGCGCACGCAAGGGCGATTCGTAGACCTTGTTGGGAACAGATTTGTGGCCGGCTTGGAACCCCGGCTTCAAAGGCTTCTCGGGGCGCTTAAATTTCTCGGGCCGTTTATGACCCTCGGGCCGGGTGCGATTTTCTGGGCGTTTATGCCCCCCCGCGCGCTTTGCACTTTTGTCGAAGCTTTGGGCACTACGATCATTCCGCGTGCCTTTTCGATCTTGGCGGTCGCGACCACGGCCCGGCGGGAGGTTTGATCTCATGTCGAGGTGCTCCAATATAAAAGAGGGGCGTAAACTGCCTGTTAGACGTTGACAAGCCATGCTATCCCTCCTATCCCCCTTGCCGCGCGAGAAAGCCTGCACGCCCTTGGTTTTCCTGGGTTTTGTCCAGTACCAGTCGGGGGTTTATGGAGGGGTGGCCGAGCGGTCAATGGCACCAGACTGTAAATCTGGCGGGTTCGCCCTACGAAGGTTCAAATCCTTCCCCCTCCACCACTCTACGGCTTCGGGTGGCAGGATTTTATTTCGAGGCTCATAATGCGTCTGGTTATGCGCTGCGGGTGTAGCTCAATGGTAGAGCAGAAGCCTTCCAAGCTTACGACGAGGGTTCGATTCCCTTCACCCGCTCCACGCCTCGCTTTTGTTAGCGATCGTCTTGCGAGCTTACAAAAGCTGGCGCCCTGCCGAAGCGATAGCGAAGGCCGTTGTGAGCCTTGCTCGAACGCGGTCTTGGTATCGAATAGACCGAGGTCAGAAACACATTCTGGAACAGGGGTTTGCCCCCCTTTTTAAGTATTGTCTTAAAGGGCTTGATTCAGTTAACCAGCACGGGGTATAGACCCTGCGCCGGTCGAGAGTCCGTTTTCGACCGGTACTTTTGTGTTGCCTAACGGCAACGCATCGGCGGGCGGCGCTGGCAGAAAGCAAAACAATCGGTCGATGAATTGGTCGTTCGATTTTTTTGTTATTAAAAACATAGACTTAAGGCAGGTTCTAGGGGTGTAGCTCAACTGGTAGAGCACCGGTCTCCAAAACCGGGGGTTGTAGGTTCGATCCCTATCGCCCCTGCCAACTTGGGTCATCGGTGCTTCAACCGGGACAAGCGAGTGGCCCTAGAAGATATAGACGTGTCTGTTGTGTCGTCCGGATTCGGTGTTGCGTGGCGCGCTTTGTATTTGAGTTGTGGCGAAAGTAATCGATGGCTTCAGTAAGTCCCGGCCTATTTGTCCGCCAAGTCCGTCAGGAATTGGCCAAGGTCACCTGGCCTAGTCGCCGGGAAACGACGACGTCGCTGATTCTCGTCTTTGTGTTTTGTACCTTTATTGGTCTCTATTTCTTGGTGGTCGATAAAGTTCTCACGTTTGGCGTGTCCTTGATTTTCGGGGTTTGAGAGACGATGGCTGCGAAGTGGTACGTGCTGCACGTTTACTCGGGCTTTGAGAATAAGGTCGCCCAGTCGATCCGCGAGCAAGCGGTTCAGCAGGGGATGGCCGATAAGATTCAAGAAGTTCTGGTGCCGATGGAAGAAGTTGTGGAAGTGCGTCGCGGGGCGAAAGTCAACGCCGAGCGTAAGTTCTTCCCTGGCTATGTGTTGTTGAAAATGGACCTGACGGACGGCGCTTGGCACTTGGTCAAGAACACTCCGAAAGTCACGGGCTTTTTAGGGACTCAGAATAAACCGCTGCCGATCACTGAAGCTGAGGCCCTGCGTATTATGAAGCAGGTGCAAGAAGGCATCGAGCGTCCGAAGCCCAGCGTGGTGTTCGAAATTGGCGAGCAGGTGCGTGTCAGCGACGGTCCGTTTACGTCGTTCAATGGCACCGTTGAAGAAGTTGATGAAGAGAAGGCGCGCATTAAAGTTTCTGTTACGATCTTCGGCCGGGCGACCCCGGTGGAGCTTGAATATAGCCAGGTCGAAAAGCTTTGATCTGACTGTCAACGTCGTTCCGAACCGGGTTCGGAGTGACGCTAACGCGGGAGGCTCTGTTCCAAAGGCCAGGAGCAGCCGTACCGCGGACCCGGCCCGCCAGTGGTTCACTGGTAACGAAACTGAGGGAATGCGATGGCTAAGAAAATCGATGGCTACGTCAAGCTGGAGATCCCAGCAGGCAAGGCCAACCCGTCACCACCGGTTGGTCCTGCCTTGGGCCAACGTGGCGTCAATATTATGGAGTTCTGCAAGCAGTTTAACGCTGCCACGCAGAAGAGCGACCCCGGCGTGCCCACGCCTGTGGTCATCACGGTTTACTCTGACCGCACATTTACATTCGTCACCAAAACGCCGCCGACCAGCTACTTCTTGAAGAAGGCTGCCAAGATCGAGAAGGGGTCTGGAACCACTGGTCGCGGCTTTGTTGGCAAAGTAACGCAGGCTCAGTTGCGTGAAATCGCTGAAAAGAAAATGCCAGATCTGAACTGCGCAACTGTTGAATCGGCCATTGCTCAAGTCGCAGGCTCGGCCCGCGCGATGGGCCTGGAAGTGGTGGGGTAGGTCATGGCTCATCTTGCAAAACGTATGAAGGCTGCCCTCGCTGGCTTAGACCGTGAGCAGACCTATTCCGTCGTCGACGCGGTGAAGTTCGTCAAGAGCGGCGCCAAAGCGAAGTTCAACGAAACTATCGAAATTGCGATGAACTTGGGCGTTGACCCCAAGCACGCAGATCAGATGGTGCGTGGTGTTGTGGCGTTGCCCCATGGCAGCGGCAAAACAATGCGCGTGGCTGTGTTCGCGAAAGGCGACAAAGCCAAGGAAGCGCAAGACGCGGGCGCCGACCTGGTCGGTGCCGAAGACTTGGCCGACAAAATCACTGCCGGTGAAATGGGTTTTGATCGCGTGATCGCCACTCCTGACATGATGGGCGTTGTCGGCAAGCTGGGTAAGGTGCTGGGCCCGCGCGGCCTGATGCCCAACCCAAAGCTTGGAACAGTGACCGCCGACGTCAAGACGGCGATTAAGAACGCCAAAGCGGGTGAAGTGCAGTTCCGTGTCGAGAAGGCGGGCATTGTGCACGCCGGCATCGGCAAGGCGAGCTTCACCGAGGCTCAGATCGCCGACAACGTGAAAGCGTTCGTTGATGCGATTTTGAAAGCCAAGCCCGCGGGCGCTAAAGGCAACTACCTCAAAAGAATTTCGCTTAGCTCGACGATGGGGCCAGGCGTGAAGATCAATCTCGGCGAAGCGAGTTCACGCTAACGGGATGATGAGTTTTGACAGCGCAGCGTAAGCCGTGCGGTCAAATCGATCTCAATGCGCAGTGATGTGTGACGAGATCGAACCCTGTCCGAGACCGGTGGTGCCGATCCCATGCTTGGGGTGACGCATAAAGGGGAAACCCACCGCCACAGACGGGAGTTGCAAGACGTTAGGGTTTGAAGACATCAAACCACGGCGGATTGAGCTTCTGGGGCAGGACTAAGTACCGAGGGACGTAACGGTGTTGCGTTCAGCGGAGTTTGTAACCGGTCCGATTTCGCGGCGGAAAATTTTCCGACGTCGATGCGGTCCTCAGAAGCGGAGATACCCGTGAACCGAGAGCAAAAGAAGGAGCTGATCAGCTCGCTCAACGCTCTCTTAACGCAGCAAACGCTCCTCACCGTGACAGTCAATAAGGGTTTGACGGTCGCTGAGGTGCAGGAACTGCGCAAGAGAATGAGAGCTGCTGGTGCTGGCTTCAAAGTTGCGAAAAACCGGCTCGCGCGTTTGGCTCTGGCTGGAACGAAGTTCGAGGGACTGAGTCATCTGCTGAAAGGCCCAACGGGAATTGCATTCTCGAAGGATCCAGTCGCAGCGGCAAAAGTCTGTGCGAAGTTCGCGAAAGAAAACAACAAACTGATCATTGTCGGCGGCTCGCTCGACGGTCAGACGATGGATCCTGCTGGGATTAATGTCCTGGCGGTTCTGCCGTCTCTCAATGAGCTCCGTGGCAAGATCGTCGGATTGGTTCAGGCTCCTGCGACGAAAATCGCTGGCGTTTTGGCCGCCCCGGCTGGTCAGCTTGCTCGTGTTCTTTCAGCCCGCGCTAAGCAAAGCGAAGCTGCGTAACGCGTTGTTGATGTCATTCAAATCAAAGATAAATCAGGAGAACTATCATGGCTGATTTGGCCAAACTCGTAGACGATCTTTCGAAATTGACGGTCCTTGAGGCCGCCGAACTGTCCAAGATGTTGGAAGAAAAGTGGGGCGTGTCTGCTGCTGCACCGGTTGCCGCCGCTGCTGCTCCGGCTGGCCCAGCCGCCGAAGTCAAAGACACGTTCGACGTGATCTTGAAGGACGCCGGCGCGAACAAGATCAACGTGATCAAAGAAGTTCGTGCAATCACCAACCTCGGCTTGAAAGAAGCCAAGGACCTCGTCGAAGCTGCGCCCAAAGCCGTTAAGGAAGGCGTGAATAAAGACGAAGCCGCGACCATCAAGAAGAAGTTGGAAGACGCTGGCGCCAAAGTCGAAGTGAAGTAATTCACCACACGATGCATTCGGTGGCGGCAAATTTGTCGCCACCGAAACGCATCGCGGTGCCTTGCCGAGAGAAGCTTCGCGTTTGTTGACGCTTCTCTCGCCAAAGCATTGCAAAGATGCCGAGGGTTTTTTTTCAGTCCGGTTTGCGCGCCAGCAGGCAGGACCATGTATCGATGAAAGAGCGAGGATTCGTAATGGCCAAATCCTTGAGCGGTCGTAAGCGCGTACGTAAAGATTTTGGGCGGATTCATATTGTCGCCCCAATGCCCAACTTGATCGAGGTTCAGAAAAGTTCCTACGACAAGTTCTTGCAACCCGGTGCTCCACTTGATGTGCGCCAAAAGTCCGGCTTGTGGGAAGTGTTTAAGGGCGTGTTCCCGATTAAAGACTTCAGCGGGAAGGGCGAGCTGGAATTTGTCGGCTACGACCTTGAAGCACCGAAGTATGACGTGGAAGAGTGCCGCCAACGCGACATGACATTCTCGGCACCTTTGAAGGTGACGCTGCGTCTCGTCGTGTGGGATATCGACGAAATTACCGGTGCCCGCTCGATCCGCGATATCAAAGAACAAGATGTCTACATGGGCGATATGCCGCTCATGACAGATACCGGCACGTTCATTATTAACGGCACCGAGCGCGTGATTGTGTCGCAGATGCACCGTTCACCCGGCGCCTTCTTCGATCACGACAAGGGCAAAACCCATTCTTCGGGCAAGTACCTGTTTGCCGCGCGCGTTATTCCGTATCGCGGGTCATGGCTCGATTTTGAATTCGATGCCAAAGACCTGGTGTATGCGCGTATCGATCGCCGCCGCAAGTTGCCGGTCACAACGCTGCTGTATGCGCTTGAAAGCCGTGAAACTGAAGAATTGCGCGCCAAGCGCACCAAGCAAGGTAAAACGGTCGATATCACCGAAGTTCGTGGGATGTCGTCGGAAGAAATCTTGAACTATTTCTATGAAGCGCAAAGCTTCAAGCGCGACAAAAAAGGCTGGGTCACAGCCTTCGATGCCCAAAAGATGAAGGGCATGAAGATGACGTTTCCGCTGAT
>Ga0049084_10000984_pt1 | contig 11449 bp, 7 predicted proteins | sample GreLakmeON33MSRF_FD_66720 | JGI IMG/M metagenome (GOLD analysis project Ga0049084, IMG submission 66720) | Freshwater lentic microbial communities from great Laurentian Lakes, MI, USA - Great Lakes metaG ON33MSRF | ecosystem: Environmental > Aquatic > Freshwater > Lake | place: Great Lakes... | reverse complement strand
GCGTCCGGGTCTTTTCCGATTTCATTGCGACAGCATGAGCGCCTTTTGCCGGAGAAGAGTCTGTGTGATGGGCGTGCCGGGAGTGGGTAAGACGATGCTATTATCGCTGGCAGGTCATGGCTTAGCCGGGTGGTCATTTCATGTAATGGGCGAGATGCTCACTGTTGCAGCAGCACGTTTCGGAGGTGCCAAGCCTGCTCAACTCGACGTTCCGTCGCGAAGGATTGCCAGGCAGCAAGTCTCCGAGGCGCTGCATCAGTCCGCCCGCAGGGCGCGTCGTGGCCTGGTTTGCGAGGGCCATATGGGCCATCTGCCTGTCGGCGATCCGGAGAAGTTCTGTGAGACCGCCTTCACCGATCACGACAAGACGCTCTTCAACGAGGTCGTGCTTCTCGAGGCCGATCCAGACGTCGTGTCCCGAAGGCGTAATGGCGACGGCGCTTCCTTTACCAAAGAAGAACTCGTTGCGGTTAAGGCGGAAATCACGCGAGAGCGGGAGCACGCCGTAGATCTTTGTCGCGAGACCGGCGCTCGACTAAGGGTGATCGAGGCTAACCTTCCAGGCCGGGCAGTCGCAACGCTCAGGGGGTACCTTCGTAGCCCCGCCAGTGTCAGTGAGACCTACCCGATGTCCCATCGCCATTCTATCGTGCGCACATCGAGGAAATACGCAAAGAAGGTCGAGGGTGAGGTTGTTTTCCTGTTCGACGCCGACGGCACCCTGTCGACAGTGGATGTGAGCGAGGAATTTATGAAGATTGCCGACGGCATGCTGAAGGACAGCCCGGCGCACAGCGCCATGCGTAGGAACTTCAAGGAGCGCGGACGAAGCTACGCCTCCTATCTATATCATGAGATTTACCACCGCGACTTCTCGAAGGGTAGGTTCACGGCAATATGTAAGACAGTCGCAGCAGATGTGAAGCTATTCCCCGGGGTCAAAGAGTGTCTCCTCGAGGCGCTCAGGGTCGGACGCGTTGCCATCCTGACGGCGGGCATCCCTGACATCTGGAAGATTGTGTTAACACGGGAAGGTATAGAGGGCGTAGACATATTTGGACTAGTGGACAAGGATGCCCGCTATGTTATGGATGAACAGGGTAAGGAGTGTTTCGCCCAGGAGGTGCGCCGTAAGGCTAAAAGGCTCATCGCCAGCGGCGACAGCGTTGGAGACTTAGGCATGATGCGGACGGCTGACGTGGCATTCATGGTCGTCAAATGGCCTGACATGGAAAAGAAGGACCAGAAGAACGTAGAGTCATCCAAGATAATAAAGGACGTCGAGCCATCCGAGATAACAAAGATGGTCATGATGTTATCGAGACATCCCGCGGTGTACCGGATTAAGTCGAAGCCAGAGGTGTATGAGGTCATCGGGCCTCCCTTCGCCACATGGGCTGACTTCGTCGCGCTATCCCTAGAGAACTTATGAACATACCTCCCCATCTCCGATCCCTCAAGCCCGGCATGGCCGAGAAGCTGGGGTATTACGTATACCTGTATGTGGACCCGCGGGATGGGAAGGTGTTCTACATCGGCAAGGGCAAGGGCGAGCGATGCTTGGACCACCTTTACGAGGACGATGACCACCCGAAGGTGCAGCGCATCCGTGATATCTTCGCCGCCGGCCTTGAGCCGCGCATCGAGATGCTTGCACACGGCCTTCGCACGGAGCAGGAGGCGTATAACATCGAAGCGGCCGCCATCGGCTTGCTGGGCCTGGAGAACCTTACCAATCGTGTCGTAGGCAAGGACAGCCTTCGCTTTGGTCGTAAAGGCCTATCCGAGCTTGAGGGTTACTACGCCGCTAAGCCCGTGAAGATCACCGACCCTGTAATCCTAATCCGCGTGAACCAGCTCTATCGTCACGGCATGCCGGCCGCTGAGCTTTACGATATCACCCGCGGCGTCTGGAGGTTGGATTTCGAAAGAGCACGCGCTATGAAATATGCCTTTGCTGTTTACGAGGGAGTCGTACGCGAAGTCTACGAAGTAGATAAATGGCAGCCTGCGGAGATCAGCGGATATGCCTCCCGCACCGCCCTCATGCCGGAAGACGCCAAGGGCCGCATCGAATTCATCGGTAAGGTCGCGCCCGATACTATCCGCCAGAAGTATCTCCTCGGCGACGTCACCGCCTATGCCAAGGTCAGCCTGCAGGCGCCTTGTCTCTATATCAACGAGCCTTCGTAGGTCAGGAGGCAGCCAGGAACTCGTTGAGGCGAGCGGCGATCAGCTTACGTCGTGCGCTCAGGAACTCCTTGTAGTTCTCGGTCTTCAGGAGCCTCGGGTCAGTCGGGATGCACTGTGAGTCGAACGCTGATTGGCCCGCCGACTCGATGAGCGCCGGGAAGTAGTCTGCCGGAGACTTGTCGCTTATGTTGCGATTGGTCTTCCCGCCGATGAACGAAAGGTTGGCGATGTCGTCAGCCTCGCGGGAGGAATAGGACTTCTTGAGCAAGGCCTTCGGGAAGATGTGGTGGAACTGCAGTTTATGCTGAACGCCCGAATGGTCGAACGCGATGGATAGGTTGGATTTCCAGTCTTTCGCGCCTGCGGCCCTGAAGGCCAGGAACATGGTCTTAAACAGCGCGCTGCGCTGGTTTCGTCCTTCGAGTTCCTCGGGCGAAACTTGTAGCAGCCCGACCTGCTGGCGTAATTTATCGACGAGATCCGTGACGCCGCCGCCATCGCGGATGATTGCTAGGTCTTGGTCGAGCACGGTTTCGCTCGATCCACGGGAGTAGCGCCCCTTGGCATTGGCAAGCAGGCACCAGCGACGTAGCAGCTCGGCCTCTTCCTTGGAGAACTGAAAGTCCCGGCGGTGCCCGTAATAGGCCAGCGCCACCATGAGGGAGGAAGATGACATCAGCGCGGGGCTATCTATTTTCGCGTTATTCCGTACGAAGTTCGAAGCAAACTCCATCCCCTTGACCGAGTCGCTCCACCCGGACTTCAGCTTATCGACGCCGATGGTGTTGACGGTAATGAAGCGTGACTGATTGGTGATGAAGGCGACGAGGCTGCGCAGGAACACGCCCAGTTCGAGGTCCAGTCCTTCAACGGCACACTGGCTTTGGAAGGACTGGAAGGTCTTGAGCGCGCCGCGCCACTTGGCAGTGATCTGCGCTAAGGCCAGGTCGGAGCTGCGCAGTTTGGCGCCTAGGGAATTCACGCGGACGAAGATTTCCGTGACCTCGTCATAGGAGAGCGTCCGCTCAAGCACGTCCATACGGTATACGTACTCCTTGATGCCGCGAAGTCGCGCCAGACGCTTGCTGTATTTATCGAAACGAGGGTCGCTGAAGTCCTTGATGCCGGCACGCGTTAGGAAGGCGGCATCATTCTGAGCTTTGAGCACATCGGTTACTTTCACCCACTGCGGCAGCTGCTCCAGCTTCCGCGTGGCGACCACGAAAGTCTTCTTATCGAAGCGTTGCTGGAGTTCGTCTTCTGACGAATCCGCTTCATCCGAGATGGCTTCGCGCTCGTTATCTTCCTCGTCGTCATCCTGATCATCGTCTTCGTCGATGTCGGTCGCCCCGGTGAGCTGATCCGGGTGGTCTAGGTTGAAAAGGATATCGATGGGCTTCTTCCGGCCACGTACCGACACGGCCTCTCCGCGGATGACAGAGGAGAGGGAGGTAAGGCGCTGCTGCCCGTCGAGGAGCAAGCGGGTGCTCTTGTAGGGGTTGGCCTGCTGCTTCACAGAGAAGTCCTGCAGCGGGACATCCTCGTCGGTTTCCCAGAGGAGGATGGCGCCGGAAGGGTATCCGCGGTAAAGGGAGTCCAGCAGGTCGCGCACCCTGGTCGAACGCCAGACGTAGCGACGTTGCATCTCCGGCAGTCGCAGTTCGCCCCGTTCAATCATGCTGACCAGTTCTTGTACGGATGCTTCGGATTTAGCCATGGGGTTGGTCTACGTCTAATGAATCCGCCATTGGCACAAAACCAAGCCCAATGCGGCATGCAGGGAATAGTGAAGCCGAAGGGTGAGGTGACCTATTGTTGAATGATAAAAGGACAGATGGTAGTCGATGGGTGCGTGGCCGATGAATTGCCTCGGATATAATGGGCTTACAAGCAACTCACGGTTGCAAAGGATAGGGTGCGGGGCATATGTCGAAAGGACCCAATTTCATGCCTCCTTCATATGACAACCAGATCCAGATGGATCAGATAAAGCGGGCCGCCTGGGCCGCCTGCGACACCTTCCGCGGAGCGGTCGATGCCGGCCAATATAAGGACTACATCCTCGTGATGTTGTTCCTGAAGTATATCTCCGACACGAACCGCGCTCATCGAAAGCAATTGGAGGAAAAGTTCGCCAAAGACCCGGTTCGTCTGGCGCGAGAACTTCAACGTGAGCGATTCCAGATTCCTGCCGGGGCCTCGTTCTACGACCTATATGCTCAGCGAGGAGCGGATAACGTGGGCGAGTTGATCAACACCGCACTGGAGGCGATCGAAGCGGCTAATCGCACCAAGTTGGGCGGCGTTTTCCGAAACATCGATTTCAACAGCGAATCCAACTTGGGCAGGAAGACGGATCGTAACCGCCGACTGAAAGCCGTGCTGGAGGATTTCGGCAAGCCCGAGCTCGATCTCGACCCCTCTCGCGTAAGCGAGGACATCATCGGGGAGTGCTATATCTACTTGATTTCACAGTTCGCTTCCGATGCCGGCAAGAAGGCGGGGGAATTCTATACGCCTTCAAGCATGTCCACTTTGCTCGCGAAGCTCGCCGCTCCTAAGCCCGGCGATAAGATATTCGATCCGTCATGCGGTTCAGGCTCCTTGCTGCTCAAGGCCGCAGCCGAGGTAGGCAGCCCTAATTTCGCACTATACGGGCAAGAGGTAAACGGGGCCACCTGGGCCCTGGCTCGAATGAACATGTTCCTGCATGCCCAGGACTCGTCGGTGATCAAGTGGTGCGATACGCTCAACAGCCCTGAGCTCACTGAAAATGGCCGCCTGATGCAGTTCGACCGGGTGGTGGCTAACCCTCCGTTTTCTCTCGATAAGTGGGGCCATGAAGGCGCCGCCGGGGACCCGTTCGCGCGCTATTCGCGCGGTATTCCGCCCAAGTCGGCCGCTGACTACGCCTTCGTCACGCACGTCGTCGAGTCGCTGAAGCCAGGTAAAGGCGTCGGAGCGATGATCGTGCCTCATGGTGTGCTGTTCCGTGGGGCCGCCGAGGGGAAGATCCGCAAGGCGCTCCTCGAGGAAAACCTTATCGATGCCGTAATCGGGCTGCCCGAGGGCATGTTTAGTTCTACCGGCATTCCCGTGGCCATCATCGTGGTCGACCGAAGCCGCGAGCAGGGCGGCGCTAACGCCAACCGCAAAGGCGTGCTGTTCATCGATGCATCACGCGAATTCCTGGAGGGCAAGACTCAGAATGTGCTTACCTCTACGAACATCGAAAAGATACTGGAGGTTTTCGGCAACCGCCGCGAAGTCGAAAAATATGCCCATGTGGCGACCTTCGAGGAGATCAAGGAGAACGACTTCAACCTGAACATCCCACGCTATGTCGACACCTTCGAGCCCGAGGCCGTGGTCGACATAGATAAAGTTCAGGAGGAGATCCTGGTTATTGAAAAGAAGCAGGCTGAACTCCGCACGAAGATGAATGATTACCTGAAGGAGCTGGGACTTTGAAAGGATGCTTTTCAAGGAATCAATTAAGCGTTTTAGCCCTCCCAGGGCTTGGGACTGGGTTGCCATCGGCGAGGTGGCCAAACTTTCCTTTAGCAGCGTAGATAAGAAGTCCGTAGAAGGAGAGAAGGCTGTGCGTCTCTGTAACTACATGGACGTGTTCTACAATCGCCGTATTCGCGAGGGGATGCCGTTCATGGTGTCGACCGCTTCCGATTCCGACATCAAGAAGTTTACCCTTAACAAGGATGATGTAGTCCTGACAAAGGACTCAGAGACGCCGGAGGAGATCGCCTTCGCTGCCGTGATTGACGAGCAGATTGATAATCTCGTTTGCGGTTACCATCTCGCGGTTCTTCGTCCAGACCAGGTCAAGGTCACCGGCGAGTACCTGATGTCCGCAATCAATTTTCATCCAAATCACCATCAGTTTGTGCGCCTTGCCAACGGTGCTACGCGTTTCGGCCTTGGAATTGATTCGCTCAATAATTCCCTAATCCCCCTCCCGCCGCTCGCCGAGCAGCGCAAGATCTCGGAAATCCTCCGGACCTGGGATGAAGCCATCGAAACCGCCGAAGCCGAACTCAAGGCCAAGCAGGAGCGAAAGCGCTGGCTGATGGACAAATTGCTGGTGGGAGACTGGGCAGCAAAAAAGCTCGACGATCTTTTCGAACTAGAGGGGTCAGGCATTGATAAGGTCATTCTGCAGGGAGAGCAGGTTGTGCCTTTGGTTAATTACATGGATGCCTACAGGAAGCGAATCTTGGAGCCCTCCGATATCACGGCTCAGACGTCGGTATCCCCAGCAGATTTGAGCCGATGCAAGCTCAAGCGCGGGGATATCGTGCTTACGCCTTCAAGTGAAACGCCCGATGATATCGCTCACTCGGCCCTGATTGATTTTGAGCCAGGCGATGCGGTTCATAGTTATCACCTATTCCGCCTTCGGGCGCGTTCCGCCAGCGCAATCGTCCACGATTTCAGGGCTTTTTTCCTGAACCACATCAGCGTCAGGAAGCAATTCATTCGCATTTGCAGCGGCACGACGCGTTTCACCCTTACTCTTCCTGGCGTCAGGGGAATCAAGGTATCTCTTCCTCCGGCTGAGCATCAGAAATATGCAGCGGCTGTCCTCGGCGATGCAACAAATCAGGAGTCACTGGCTTTTCAGAAGATCAAAGCTCTCCGCGCCCAAAAGCGCGGACTCATGCAAAAGCTGCTGACCGGCGAGGTCCGGGTCGCGGCCTAACTTTACGAATACTATGAGCAAACAACGCGAACTTTCGGCTACGACCGAAAAACATGTCTCACAAGTTCCCGCCCTTGCGCTCTTGTCGGCGCTCGGCTGGGAGATTGTTCCCCAGGCCGAGGCCGATAGGCTTCGCGGGGCCAATACTAAGCTGCTTTTCAGCGACGTAGCGATCGAGCAGATCCTTCGCATCAACCGCTTCATGGCCAAAGGTAAGGAGCACTCGTTTGACAGGGGCGATGCCGAGGAGGCGCTTCGTCAGCTTACCTTGAGTTCCGACAGGAGCCTTCGGCTGGTGGATATGAACCGAGCAGTTCACGAGAAGTTGGTTCTCGGCGTGAGCATCGCGAAGACCGTGGAAGGTGATAAAAAGAGCTACGACCTGCGCTACGTGGACTGGGATAATCCGGACAATAACCGCTTCCAGGCTACGGCTGAGTTCAGCGTGATGCGTAACGATGGTAAAAATACCAACCGTTGCGACATCGTGCTCATGGTGAATGGCATCCCGTTCGGCGTCATCGAGAACAAGGCTCCCGGCGTCGAGATGAGCAAGGGTGCATATCAGCTCATCGCTTATCAGGCCCCGGAAGCCATTTCTGGCCTCTTTCACACGGTGCAGCTGCTCATCGCGGCGAATAAGAATGACGCCAGCTATACGTCAGTCGGTGGTAGTCGTAAGTCTTACGCGAAATGGCGCGAGCACCATGACGAGGCTACGTTGTCCTGCCTCGTTAATCAGTCGCTGTCCTCGGACGTCGAGAACGCCCTCTTTGCCCAGCCGCTAGCCGACGCACGCCGTTTCTTTAAGGAACAGCGGGCTGCTGGCGAAATCGCCGTGACGGAACAGGACCGCCTGATCTACGGGCTTTGCAGGAAAGCACGCTTCCTTGAACTCGCCCGTATTTATTCACTGTTCGACGATGGTGATGAGGGGAAGCGTAAGGTCGCCCGCCATCAGCAGTATTTCGGAGTCAAGGCGGTCGTGGAGCGTATCTCTGAACTCTCGCCCGATGGTTCGCGAAGGGGCGGTGTGGTTTGGCATACGCAAGGTTCCGGCAAGTCGCTGACCATGGTCATGCTGGGTGTGGCGCTTTCTTACGAGAAGCACATCAACAATCCGCGTATCGTGATCGTTACGGACCGTACCGATCTCGATGACCAGATCTCGTCGACCTTTAAGAATTGCCGCAAAGGGGTAAAGAAGGCCGATTCGGGTGCCCATCTCCTGGAGCTAATCAAGAGCAAGACCATCGACGTAATCACTTCCGTCATCAATAAGTTCGAGTCCGCCATGGAAAATGCGGCGGGCTTCAGAGATGATGACCCTAACATCATTGTCTTGGTGGACGAGGGCCACCGCACCCAGCACGGCAGCCTGGCCGCGCAGATGCGTCGCCTCATGCCCAAGGCATGTTACATCGGCTTCACCGGTACGCCCATCCTGCGAAAAGATAAGGAGACGGCCGACCGTTTTGGCGGGATCATCCACAAGTACACCATCGAAGACGCGGTCAAGGATGGCGCGATCGTGCCGCTTATCTACGAGGGACGTCTCGTCACGATGCATTCCAAGAAGGATGACCTTGATGCGATGTTCGAGCTCATCTCTGCCGGCCTAAGCGACCTCCAGAAAATAGACCTCAAGAAGAAGTTCACGAAGATGTCCGTCGTGGGCCGTACCGAGCCAGCCCTGTATGCGCGTGTATTCGATATCTCGGAGCACTTTTCAAAGAACTGGAAGGGGACGGGCTACAAAGGACAGGTCGTCGCTCCTACCAAGGCCGCCGCGATCCGGATGAAGGAACTGTTCGAGCAATTCGGCCAGATCACCTCAGAGGTCATCATTTCCGGCCCCAATCAGCGCGAGGGCGATGAAGAAGTCGAAGGGGAGGGAAGCCCGGAAGACGAAGATAGCGTCAAGGTTTTCTGGAACCAGATGATGGCTAAATACGGTGACGAGGAGAAGTACAACCGTCAGGTCATCAAGGCATTCAAAGGCGCTGGAGGACCCGACGTTATCATCGTGGTCTCGAAGCTCCTCACCGGTTTCGACTGCCCGCGGAACGTCGCGATGTATATCTGCAAGCAGATGAAGGAGGAAAACCTACTTCAGGCGATCGCCCGCGTGAACCGCAATTGCGAGCTAGCCCGTCCTGGTCGGGATATCGACCCTGACGATGACACCTCGGCTGACGTGAAGACCAATGGCTACATCTACGACTACGAGGGCCTGCTTTGCGAACTCAACACGGCCATGCTGAACTACCGGAACCTGCAAGGTTACGAAAGCAAGGACATCCAAGGCGTGGTGACGCCCATCGTCGATGAGATCCGCAAGCTCCCCGCATTGTGCGCGGCTGTTCACGACATCTTCAAGGAAGTGAAGAACAAGCTCGACCACGAGCAGCTTGAGCAGGCGCTCAGGAACGACGACAAGCGCAAGGAGTTTTCCGACAGACTCGCGAAGTTCTCAAAGACGTTGGCTAAGGCGCTGGGATCTACGCAGGCCTATGACATCTTCAAGGCTGACGAGATCGAGAAATTCAAGGGGGACTGGAAGCGTTTTTCGAATCTGCGCCGCTCGGCCGCGTTACGCTACCAGGATGCCGTGGACATGCGTGAGTTCGAGCCGAAGCTCTTACAGTTGCTAAACAACAACATGGTGGCCGATCCGGCCAAGCAGATCATCAAGCCCGTCGACATGAGTAATCCTGTCAAGTTCCAGGAGGCGGTGGAGGAGGCCGGCGGAAGCCAAAATACGGCCAACGAAGGTCGCGGCCGCGCACTGAGGGGCTACCTGGAAGGTCGTTTGAAGAACGAAGATCCGGCATTGTATCGGAAATTCTCTGAGATGCTGGATGAGTCGCTTGCGAAGTATGAGAGCGGACGGATAGACGCTCAGGAACTCGCGAAGCAGCTCGAGCAACTAGCCCAGGACATCTTGGCTGGGAAACGCGAGAAGCCGCTCCCTGTCTCTGTCTCTGGTAATGGTGATGCCGCCGCTTTCTACGGCATCCTTCTCCCGGAGATCCAAGAAGTACTAGGACTGGGCGAAAAATCTGAAGAGTTCACGGCTGCTGCTGCATTGGAAGTCCTAGGCATCTTCAACAAGTACCGAAAGGTCCAATTCTGGGCGGACAAAGACGCCCAGAACCGACTGGCCACGGCGCTAGACGACTATTTCTTCGAGATATTGGCGCGTGAACGCAACGTGAAGATCGACGTCGTAAGACTCGAACAAACCTATGCCTTGTTGCTAGGCACGGCGCGCCGCCGTTTCGGTGATGCATAAAGCGCCTTCTTTCTCTCTCAAGGGGGAGTCCGTTTCGGTCTTGATAGGCAGATCAGACAGGAAGACGTTTCGTGTCTCCGTGACCCGCGATGGCGCTATCCGGCTGCTCGCTCCTCATCTTGCGTCAGACGAGAAATGTCAGGCATTCCTCGACCAGAGCAGGCACTGGATCGCCAAGCAGAGGGCTGCAGTTTTAGCTATGCCTCGTGTCCATGCCTTCAGGTATGTTGCGGGCGAATCACACCTGTATCTCGGGAAGCCAAGAAGGTTGAAGACCCCCTTTGCGGCCAAGTCATCGGTGAAGTTAGATCGTTCTCAGATCGTGGTCGCCTCGCGCAGCGAGCCAGAGCCTCATGCCGTAAAAGCTTCGCTCGAGAATTGGTATAGGTTGCAGGCCCTTGATGTCTTCCAAGTAAGGCTCATGGCGTGCCTCCAGAACAGTTACTTCACCGAGGAGGACAGACCGGCGGGCGTTAAGATCAAAAAGCTTAGATCAAGTTGGGGGTCAATGAGCAGGGCTGGCGTCCTTACCCTAAGTAAGGACCTCATCAAGGCACCTATCGAATGCATCGATTACGTGATCACGCACGAGATTTGCCATATTCGCATCCCAGGCCATGGCCCCGAATTCTGGAAGTCGCTCTCAAGGGCCATGCCTGATTGGAAGTCCAGACGTAAGCTCCTGGAAGATATGCTCGGGTGATTTTAGGGGCACAGATAGATTAAGCTAGCTTTGTATTATCTTCTAGGCTCCTAGAGATTGAACCTTTGCCAAATCCGCTTGGGAATAGGGGTAGGATGAGCACCCCGTATCATGCCAAGCTTTGGGCCGAACACGAGGTCCGGCCGCTTCCTGTGATTGGGCGCTCCTAAATGCCCAATGTAAGGAGCGTTTTTAAGCGTGTGAATGGTGGAGCGGCCTGCCCCTTAGTTACTTATCGTATGGAATCAGGTAAATGGTCGGACTCCATTGTCGAAGTCGCGATGTATTCTTCTGTCGTTGATTGCCGCATCGGTCCAAGGGAGAATGCCTCATGAACGACTTCATTGATTGGGAAAACGTCATGGCGATGAAGGGCCTCCGGGAGGCGGTCGTGGCCTATGCGGTAGCGGAGGCGCCTGGGTATCTTGAGGAAGGACCTGATGGCGCGAAGGTACTGAGCGACGATGATTATCCTTACTTACTTAAGCGGGCTATCAAAGAGAAGGGTGAAGGCGTCTTCTATTTCAGCCGTGGCGCTGAC
>Ga0049084_10000983_pt1 | contig 11454 bp, 5 predicted proteins | sample GreLakmeON33MSRF_FD_66720 | JGI IMG/M metagenome (GOLD analysis project Ga0049084, IMG submission 66720) | Freshwater lentic microbial communities from great Laurentian Lakes, MI, USA - Great Lakes metaG ON33MSRF | ecosystem: Environmental > Aquatic > Freshwater > Lake | place: Great Lakes... | reverse complement strand
CAGGTGGCCCGCCGCTTAAATAACCGTGCCGCGGTTGGTGAAGACCGCGGCACAGAAATCCACCCAATATATATGCAGGCAGACTCAAATTTTACTGCGGAGAAAACTGGGGTGTCAACCCTGTTACACCCTATATTACGGATTCCTCTACCATCATTAAATCAGGCGCAAACTACCCGCACTGCGGCCACTGCCGATTACCGCAGCCCGGCCGGCCTGCGCCAGCCCGGCCCAGCACCGCTATCTAGGCATCCGGCAGCGCAGCAAAGCCGGCCATAAATTCGCCGTACCATATTTCCTGATCCGCCTGGCTCAGCTGCATCATCTCGTCCATGGCTTGCTTGTGCGCGGCTGCTCTGCCGCCATGCCTACTGCCACCCCGGCCGCAGCCTACCCGGTTGCCGGCTTGTGCCCGTGCCCATGCGCGCCATTATCGCCTGCTGGCGGCGCCAGCAGCTGCCCGCCGCCGGTTAAAACGCCGCGGCGCAGAATTTCGACCAATATAAATACAGGCGAATTGGCTGCTTAGTGCGGTGCTCAGGCGATGGCAAGCACGGCTACCCGCCGTCACAGCCGGCGCTTCGCGGAAGTCGATGCGTGCGTAGCAATGGGCGGCTGCGGGCAGCATACTATAATTGCCACGGCGTCGCAACACCCGCACACCTCCCAAGTTGGGCAAACAATAGCCTGCCAAGGTACCCGATCAAACCACATCGAAGTACACCTCATCTATATTGTTAATCTAGACTGGCACACCTTACTCGCTCCAGTCTCTGCAGCCCCTTGATAACTGCGGTGAGGGCGATGCTTTCGTATGCCCGCCATCTAACACGATCCATCTCCATTCATGACTGATTCACTGACACCGGAACGCCGCAGCTGGAACATGAGTCGTATTAAAGGCCGCAATACAATTCCGGAGAAGCTCGTCCGGAGCCTGCTGCACCGGCTGGGATACCGGTTCAGTCTCCACCGGCGGGATCTGCCGGGTAAGCCGGATATCGTTATGCCGCGCCACCAGACCGTGGTCTTCGTCCACGGTTGTTTTTGGCATATGCATAAGGGATGCAAGGATGCATCAATTCCAAAGACCAGGCTTCTGTGGTGGACAGAGAAGCTTGCGGACAATGCCGCGCGCGACAAGCGGCACCGCAATGCACTTCGCCGGCTTGGCTGGCGCGTGCTAACCGTGTGGGAATGCGAAACAGGGAAACCGGAAAAGCTTGGGCGACGTTTGAAGCGTTTGGTCCGCCCTCAAGTTGAATGAAGAGCTGCGAGGTTTATCACTATGGGGGTTCCCGTCCGGATTCCTACCAGCTGGGTGACAGACACACTGTTTGACGGAATTGGCTCGTCAAGTTCAAGAAGATAATAGTAATCAGCACCAGCCTTTTCCGCTGAGACACCTGAAAGTCCGGCGATTTCGAGACTTGTTACAAGCCGCACATTACGCACTCGGGCCAGCCACGGAAAAGTTTTAGATCGATTATGGCCGCAAAAAAATTGTGCGGTAAATAACTCTCGCGGCACATCAAGCGGTTCCCCTTGGTTCTTGGCAATAGCATAAAAGTAGAAAACCCGCTTTCGTCGCACACTGCCGGCGGCACCTGGTCGAACATAACCCAGCACACAACGGGCGTCCAAGAGCGGTTCTGCAACCAGCGGGGCAGGGGTCACCGGCGCCGCATAAACAGGCGGCGTCTCTGTAATTGTGCGCTGCGTCCAGTGGTGAATGCGGTAATTCCGGCTGAACTGGTTACCGTGATGCATTAGAACATCTGTAATGAATTCAGCGATGGATTTCTCGCACCTATCCACATGATTTGAAGCACCTGGGCGCATTTGGAATGCGCCAACTCCGGGCACAACTTCTTCATATCTGAGAAATTCCGTTTTTACCTCCCCCTCGCGCCCGGGATAAATTACGTAAGATCCTGCCGTGCGCCGGATAGCATCGTTGTAGGTGTGCATTTTGTAAAGGTCACCACGCTGGTACGTATCTGTCGATTTTGTCGCCGCATGCTCGTTGTCCAGCGCGTCATTGCCTTCCGCACCAAAAAGCCGGTCAAGCACCTCAATCCGGTATTTCGCATCAAAATGCAGGTATCCAATTTTTCCCGATGCCACAGCAAGCTCCTCCGCTTTTCGCCACTTTTCCGTTTTTAAGAATTCGGCGGGAAAGAACACGAGAGTGAAATCAGGCCGGAACTGACGGCTATAAGTGCCCGCTACCGCAGGGTTACCTTGGCGCGAGAACGTGCGGTTGTAAAACAAATGTACGCCGAGTTCTAAACCCGCGGGAGAGGACCATAGAAACCGGCTAAGCGACTCTTCCCCCTGTTTGAGATTAATCTGGAGACCGCCTGTTTGCGCCTTCGCGATGAATACTTTTGTCGGTCCGTCAGCATTAGTTTGTTTAACAATCTCCTGCATTCCGATCCGGCGCACAAGCACGCCCCGCAAAACAAAATAAAGCCAATACTCATAGAGTGTGGCAGCGTCACGGTTCGTACCGTCATACACATCGTTGCGGCCGCGCCAGTCAAGTTTTGCAGCTGTATCTAGAATTAGCCATGCCCGCAGAATGTCGCGGTAACCTTCTCGTTTTTGCAAAGTCTGGCTATCAATTGGAACACGGCGAAGCCTTGCAACATCATAAAAAAACGGTTGGGCGAGAAAAACATCAATTGTGTCCCGCATTTGGAGCGCCTCAAGATACGCTGTACCCTGAGTGCCGACAAATGCATCAAGCACCTCATCGCACACATCACGAAATGCAGAAATTGCAAAAAGAACAAAGCGGTTGGGTGGTGTGTCATAAGTTTCATAGCGCCGCTCCTGCAAGACTTGGTCCGGAGTCATACCGGAAAGGTTGAATATTCCGTCAGGAGCGCCGGTGCGCCAAGCTCTGCTGTAACGCACAGGATCTGAGGCAAACCGGCCGCTTGCTGCGATTGCCGTGGGCTGCCACGCCCGCTCGCTTACAAGTGCCACATGCGGCCGCCGGCTGATTTGTTCGAGAAAAAGGTCCAACTGGTCACGACCCAGCACATGCCGCAGGTACAGAAACTGCTCCAGAAGCGTCTGTCGTTGCAGCTCAGGGTCGGAAGTGATATTGAAACTGGTTGGGCTCTCCCACTCAAGAAGCAACTGCTGGCAATGGCCAGCAATATCCTCAACCATTGCGCTGTACTCGCCATGAAAATCAAATTTTCGTGACTGGATTTCGAACCGGACCGGAACAAACGCTGGGCCCAAACGAATCTCCGCAGTACCTAGATAATTCGCGACTTTAAAACTTCCACGCGGCGCCTCACCCTTGAGTACCGTTTGATTCCACGCTGCTTTCCGATTTACACCGCCAACGCTCTTCAGCGTACTCGTAATCGCATCCGGATCCACAGCACCGGCTGATTGGCCGTGGAGCTTCCACTGGTATCCCGTATTCTCGAACAACACCAACGCCTGTATGCCCGCATCGGGATTGCCCGGAAAATAATGCAGTGGCGCTGGAAAGCCAAGTGAGGAGTCGTGTAATTTCGCTTGAAAAACCAAGGGGGGTCCGGAGCTCTGCCTTACGTCGAACAGAAGGTCTGGCTTTATAACGTCCTCGCCCCAAAGCATCAGGCAGACGCCACCGCTCATCTCGATGTCCATCGAATCGAGATGGAGAGCTTCCATTAACTTCTTCCTACTGAATGAAACTCACGAATTGATCACGCCGGACCGCGTCAATCATCTCGCACAATTTCTTATAGCTATTTTTGTAGGATGCAGCCTTAAGCTCCACGGGATTAGATAGAAAATGCGTAGGGGTGGAATCCGTTATCGAGGGAACAATGCCAGTTTCACAAAATCTTGCGAGGCGTACCAGCAGTGCCTCGAGGCGCCGCTTTGAACCGTACAACTTTGGAAGAACTTTTTGGAGGACTTGGTTATCAAAGACCAGCTCCCAGTTCCACTCATCTGGGGCACCACGGGCCGCAAAGTCCACCTGAAAATACCGCATAATCTCATCGACGGTCCGAAAACCGAACGCCATTCGGGCTTCTTCCAGGATGCTAAAGACACTTCGAATTGCATTTTCCACCAAATGTCTGTCGTGCTCGCTTCCAAAGTCTGATAACACGCCACTGCGTGCTTTTCGAGCCAAATCCAAGAATCCTCGTGCATTGACATCATCCGACCTCGCAACGTCTTTGACCCCGTGGTCGACCGCAGTCAAGTAGGCATTCAAGGCATCACTTCCCATTCGGAATTCGATTACGTTTGCCCTGTCTAGCACCTTCGGGCTAAACATATATGTCGTCTCATCGACATTTATAGTGCCGATTACGAACACGTTGTCAGGTATTTTTAATGTGCGTGGAACGCGCCCTACCCCGCCCGATTCAGTGGCTAACAGCGTTTCCTCATCTCCTTCGTTATGAAGAAATAATTCCCCTTTTGTTGATTCCATAGCCGAAAGAAAATCAGCAAAGTAGCGTTCCGCATGGGAAAGGTTCATTTCATCAAGAATAACAAAGTGGGGAAGGCTAGCTTTCCCGCGCCCGGAGTCTGCCGCAGCCGTCAACAGCAAATCCAATACTGCGGTGCTTTGATAGACTGGTAAAGAATTTTCGCTTGGGCCGGCTCTTCGTAGATAGTTCACGAACCCGAGCACATTCCGGTTATCCGTCCAGTCAGCACCCACCGCAACCAGCGCATAGCCATTTGTGTCCCGTCCCCGCAGCCAGCGGGCAAACAACTCGGCGAGTTTCGTCTTACCCGTACCGCTGCCACCAGTTAGCAGCAAAAAGGGTTTAGCAATAAGACTAAAAACAAACGTAGACACCAGCGACGGATCAAAGTGCATTCCGGCGTCCGAAAGTTTGCTCGCAAATTCAAGATGCAAAAATGGGTCCGAAGTGGTTGGCCGCAATGAAATTGGCATATTTAGCTCCTCGCGGACTGCCACCCCGCTATCGTTGTCTCTGATCGACGAAGATGCCGTCGTTATAACAACATTGGGGTCTAATTCGTATTTACCATTCCATGTGCGCGCTTTAGTTTGTGAACTGGGGGTCCCCGGAAGGCCGGCTCCAGTCAGAGCAAAACGGAAGTTACCTATCTTCATGGACCACCAGGATACATTTCGATCAGTCGCATCCGCAAGGAGGCGCAAAAACTCGGGGCTTGCAGAATCCCGCCCCAGCCGCTTCACGTGCCGATTAAACACTAGGGTCGCCAATGCCCATTCACCATCGTGGAGCATGCCCGCTGCCAACTGCACAAAGCGATCGTGTACAGCCTGATTACCGGCAATTACAGAACATAAGTCAGCAATAATTTTGTGGTGGGTAACGGTTAAACCTACGTCAGAACGACAAATTGAGGGGATAAAAAAATCATCTCTGCCAATGCCTTTATGTCCCCCGCAGCTATCGGGCTCCAGAATAAAAGCTTCCAATGCGGCCTTGTCCGTGTTATCCAGATCAACTTCCGCATCCAACACTGCCTTCAATTTATTCCAGCCAAGTGGGGGGTTGTCCAAAGATCGCTTTATTTCGAATTCGGACCTAATTTGTTGGTTGTCAAACCCTGCATGCCCAGCCAGTTCAAGTACCTTAGTCTTGTAAACCATTACCCCCCGATAGAGTCGGACGGCGGCGGCAGCAACGCAACAATTCAAGTCAGTGACATCGGTCATTCTTCCGCGCGAGGTTTCGAGCCGAATTCCGGAGTCAGACATTTCTGACCGCCTAGGGCTCCATAGATCACACAATTGTTGCTTCAACGCCGTGTCGACCACCACCAGCGTCGTTATCCGGTTCAAACGACCAACCTCGTCAACATAATCTCCGATAAGCTCGAGCAAGTCAGGCAATGACATATCTTGGCTACTCGATCACCGCGTCAAGTGGATCCATCCGGTTGTGCACAGGTTTTCTATTTTTAAGTGCACTCAAAATCGCGGTGGCAACAGAATGCACAACTGGCACCGCAACCGAATTACCAAACTGCTGGTAAGCATACCGGTTAGAGGTGTCATGCAGAAAGACATCGGGGAAGCCTTGCATTCTCGCGCATTCACGTGGCGTAAGCACCCTAGGATTATTGCCAGGCTGGTCAATCAACACCTCACTCCCGTCCTTCCAATAGCGCGCCGAAATGGTGTTTACATACTTGCTGGTTGGGGTGAACAACGAGAATCCGAATCCGTTTCCCTTGCGTCGATGCTCACTCCGCCGCCTATTATGCCCGTGCCACATCGCATCAGAGATAGTAAATTTTGAAGGCGGGTCGGATTCGAGAATTTCACCAACCTTCAAATCAGGTTTCAGTGTAGGCTTCGGCCAATTAAACTGAAGTGGTTCGGAAAATGCAACGATGAAGATCCGCTCACGGTTTTGAGGCACGCCATAATCGTAAGCTTTTAGTACCTTCGAATACACCTTGTAGCCAAGCTCTTTGAGCGAACAGCAGATAGTCTTGAATGTATTACCGCCATCATGGGTCTTGAGCCGTTTAACATTTTCAAGTAAAAGCACCTTTGGCTTAAGTGCGCGCGTTATTGTAAGAATATCAAAGAATAGTGTGCCTCGGGCATCGTCAAAACCGCGTTGGAGGCCTGCCTGCGAAAACGGTTGGCACGGGAATCCACCGCAAAGAATGTCGTGCGGGGGAATTACATTTCGCAATCTACCCTTTCCCACCAGCAACTTAGTCAGCTTTGTAATATCCCCGAATGGAATCTCTCCATAATTTCTGTAGTAGGTTTCCGTCGCGTGCCGGTCCCACTCAGAGGAGAAGAGACATTTACCGCCAAGCTCTTGCAGCGCAATTCGGAATCCCCCGATCCCCGCGAATAAATCTATAAAGTTGAACTCAATTTCTGCTGGCGGGGGAAATGGAACACCCGAATAATCTATTCTTATGGAGTGCGGTTTATGGCTGGGTGCCGGCAGCGCAGAACCCAGGCTTTGGTTACGCATCTCACAATGAGAACGAATCAGAGTGAGCCATTTGGCATGGTAGGTCTTGTCCAGCAGCAAAGGCGCCGCGTCCGTGGCCTGAAGCCAGTGCGAGACAATTGCACTGAGCTCTTTTCGCTGACGTTTAGCAAGCTTCGACGACGTTTCACAGGCCAGAATTAATTTCAGGGCCTCGTCATATGAAATTTCATATTTGGAATGACGCGGACTTGGCGAATACCCTATCCCGTTCTTACTGCGAACATTGCCTGTTGCAGTTTTCAGCGCCCTGGTTGTTTTTGAATTATTAGCCAAGCCAGCCTCGTCCTCACTCGAATACAATTCCGCTATCAATACACGCACCAAAACAAATACAGGGCAGAGCAACCTACGGCAATTAGTTGCATAGCCTCACGGCTCGCGTTGATCACACTAAATCCTGCTGACGCTGCAGCAGCAGTGATATGGTGGCACTCCAATATGCACTGCCGGCATCTTCAGCAAAACTCAAGCCCGCGTCTTGTATCGAGAACCCGCCCCGGAAATAATTATTACACAGACCACCAATGCCACCATGGACATGCCCACGCCCGCCCGCGGCCCCGCCAACATTCGTTGCGCTTGATTTTGAGGCTGCGGATTACGGGCGCAACCGTGCCTGTACGCCGGCGCTCGTGCGGGTGGAAGCCCGAGTAATGGTGAATTGACCCTTTAATCAGGTTCACCCGCCGCGCTAGCGCATGATATTAGCCCGCGCGAACCGCATCAGCTGACCGCAGGCAGCTGACACCCCCGCCTTTGCGCAGCTCTACCTTCAGCTGCAGCAGCTGCTGCGCGACCGCTGGCACACAGCAACCTATATACGGTTTTACGTGCGCAGCTCAGCCGCCTACGCCGCCCAGAAGCGGCACCAAGCTATAATGCGCCTGTGAAAACCCGCACATTAACGCACCGATAGTAAAGGCCATGCAAATCGCTTGCGAAGCACTGACCACTAGCGGGCACACAGCATCGCGGTTAGCGGCTTTTGCTTCAGCTGAAGCAACCTATTCACACGACCAGCACCATTCGTCACCTTCCGCGAACTCAATTAGTACGCTGAAAGCGGACATTATGTGGCGCCCGGCGAGCCGGCAGGGTGAACCTGCTCCGGCATCGTCCAGAAACAAGAAACCCCTAACCGGGCACTGCGCTGCGGCCGCCCTCACTTTCGCGGCCAGTAGTGTCTTCCGCTAACCGGATGGATGCACAAATCAAATACGACATTGTTGCGCCCGACCCGGGTGCACTGATTGAATCCTTACGTTCAGTCGGCTACACACTGCCCGCCGCGGTGGCGGACATCATCGATAACAGTATTGCAGCGGCGGCAAAAAATATTTACATCACATTTCACTGGGCTGGAAAGAATTCTTACACCATAATTCTTGATGACGGTACCGGCATGTCCGAAGAGGGATTGCGCAATGCCATGCGCCCCGGCAGTAAAAACCCCCTCGAGACGCGCGAACCAAAAGATTTGGGGCGCTTCGGCTTGGGGCTAAAAACTGCTTCACTATCGCAGTGCCGTAATCTATGCGTCGCATCCAAACTCTTAAGGAGTTCATTAACAACCCGCACCTGGGATTTAGATGCATTGTCAACCAGTCCGGAATGGCGGCTACTGCATGAACCCCCGCGCGTGGCAGGCACTGCACTCGAGAAACTAAGCGCAATGCCGAAAGGCACTGCGGTGGTCTGGAGCGACCTGGATCGTCTTGTCGGAAGCGATTATACAGGTGATGCCAGTGCAAACGCGCGGTTCAATGATGCTATCGATAATGTTCGGGAACACTTGAGCCTCACTTATCATCGCTTTTTAGAAGATAAATCCGTCAAACTCTACTTGAACGAAAAACCACTTTTGCCCTGGAATCCATTCATGCGCGCTAGCAGCACGCCGTCATCGTCCACGCCCGAGGAATTCATTAAATTCGGCAAATCGGGCGTCACCTTCCAGGGCTTCATCCTCCCACATAAAGACACAATCACCGAAGCAGAATTCCAGGAGAACCGCGGGCCCCGCGGCTGGACTGCTCAACAGGGGTTCTACGTCTACCGCAACAAACGCCTGTTGGTTTACGGTGATTGGCTGCGCCTTGGTCGCCCCTCGGCCTGGACCAGAGAGGATCATTATCGTTTGGCGCGTATCCGCCTCGATATTAGTAACGACAGCGATGCCGAATGGCACCTCGACGTTAAAAAATCAATGGCCCGTCCGCCGGCGTTGATCCGCGACCGCCTTACCGACTTGGCAGAAAATGTGCGATCAAAAGCGCGGAGCGTCTTTGCGCACCGGGGCGCCTACGGGCGCCGCGCAGCTCCAGTCACGCAGACCGAGCGCCCGTGGATTTCCACTTTGCGCGACAACCGTCGCGTTTACTCGATCAATCGTGAACACCCCTCGGTCCAAGCAGTCGTTCGCGCCTTTCCGGACAAATCCTTAGAACTGGCCGCGCTTTTGCGCTTGCTTGAAGAAACCGTTCCCGTCGAGCAAATCTGGCTCGATACTGCTGAACAATCCCGTGACCACGCTGCGCCGTATGCGGGCATAGAGTTTTCCACCATCAAAGCTGACATGCGCCGCGTAGTTGCATTTTTCGAGAAAACGGGCATCAACACTAAAACCGCGATCGAGCGTCTCCGATCCATTGAACCCTTTGACCGTTACCCCAAACTAATCAATGAACTCTAATCTTTCCAACATGGCCTTTGCGACCGCTCTGGGAATGTGCCAGATGATGCTGAAAACACGGGCCGCCAGCGCCGGGCGTTACCTGAAACCCGGAACCATCCTTGAAGTTGTAAGCGAAGTCCTATCGATGCCGTCCTGCACCGGAATCGATAAAGACCAGTTGATAGCAGAGCTGGAAGAGCGGTTCACGGTATTAACGAGTGAGCATTACACGCTTGGCAACAACGACGACCACAAGGCGTGGTTGCCATTACGGCGCAGCGCGATTAGTTGGCGCTACTGGGATCGATACCGCCTCTACCAGGAGGAACGCATCCCCGCGTCTGCCACCGACAGCATTGACAAAATTACCAACGAGATCCTTGAACGCATCGAAAATCCGCAACGGCCGGGGCCGTGGGATCGGCGCGGCCTGGTGATGGGGCATGTGCAATCCGGCAAAACGGCTAACTACGTTGGCCTCATCAGTAAAGCCGCTGACGCCGGCTACAAGGTAATCATCGTACTTGCCGGCATTCACAACAGCCTTAGAAGCCAGACGCAAATTCGCGTCGAGGAAGGTTTCCTAGGCAATTCGAAGGACTCCCTGAATGCGGACCGGCAAACTTTCAAAGCCGTGGGCGTCGGTCTAATTGATGGCTCACTCCGAACAAATACCGGTACCAACCGCACGGAAAAAGGCGATTTCAATGCAACTGTGGCAAATCAGTTCGGAATCACTCCCGGAGGCGATCCCCTGGTCTTTGTAGTAAAAAAACATGTAGGGGTACTCAAGAACTTGCTCCGATGGATTCGCTCATACAATGACACAAAAGAAGAGGAGTCGAATAGAGAATATGTTAGCAACGTACCGGCGCTCATCATTGATGACGAAGCCGACCTGGCTTCCGTCGACACCCGGAAGCAGCTATTCGATGAAGACGGGAAGCCGGATGAAGATCACGACCCGGCGAAGACGAACAAGTGCATTCGTTCGCTGCTTCGTGCGTTTGAAAAAGCAGCCTACGTCGGTTACACAGCAACGCCATTCGCCAACATTTATATCCATGATCAAGGCACGACACGAGAATTGGGCGATGATCTTTTCCCCCGTAGTTTTATCGTCAACATGCCTGCCCCCGACAACTACATGGGACCATCCCGCATTTTTGGTCTGCACGAAGACGAAGATGCGGGTCTTGGGGAAATTGCGGCTCTGCCAATAACGCGAACTGTCAGCGACCACGCGAATTCGGATGGAGTTGACGAGACGGAAGGGTGGATGCCGCCCAAACTGATACACCGCACTGATCACATACCAAGATTTGAAGGACGCCGGGCAATTCCACCCTCACTCCGCGAAGCCATCATGGCTTTCGTGCTGGCAACTGCAGTTCGTAAGCAGCGCGAATCAGGTACGCTATTCAACTCCATGCTCATCCATGTTGTTCGCTACACCAAAATTCAAAAAGAAGTGGCGCTCCAAGTTGCGCAGGCGCTCAAGGATATTCAACAGCGCCTAAGAAATGGTGACGGGGAACGTAAGCCCACAATCACTAATGAGTTCGAACAATTATGGCATCGCGATTTTGCGCCCACGACAATCAATTGTGCCAGAATCATGAATAGCACCCGTCTGATTCTGCCAACGTGGGAAGCAATTCACCCGATGCTTGAAAGTGTCGCGTCTGGCATTCGAATCAAAATCATCAATGGAACCGCAGGCGACGTGCTTGACTACGAAATTCACAAGGAAACCGGAATGGATTTGATCGCTGTCGGCGGCGA
>Ga0049084_10000979_pt1 | contig 11480 bp, 10 predicted proteins | sample GreLakmeON33MSRF_FD_66720 | JGI IMG/M metagenome (GOLD analysis project Ga0049084, IMG submission 66720) | Freshwater lentic microbial communities from great Laurentian Lakes, MI, USA - Great Lakes metaG ON33MSRF | ecosystem: Environmental > Aquatic > Freshwater > Lake | place: Great Lakes... | reverse complement strand
GACTAAGTGAGATGACACATATTGAATCAGGCCAAGTCATGAGGTTGAAGAATTTCTGTTTTACTCTTTATCATTTGATGATTAAAGGGCGTACATATGAAGAGGTTTTCAAAAAAGAACAAAAAAAAACCCAGGCGATTAAACCCGGGTTTATATTTGGAGAGGTGAAAGATTACTTATCATCCCCAACAAGAAGCATAGTTGAGTCGATGTATGAGAGCATGGCCGATCTTAAATCATCCAAGGAAACTTCTTGATCATTCTGACCTTTGAATATTTCTTCCTTGATCATTTCAATTGGAAAACCAGTCATCTTGGCCAAAGCCTCGAGACTTATCTTTCCATTTTGTTCTGGGCCACTTGAGACCAGATCTTGTGACGTCATTCTTAGCTCCTTGAATCATTTAGCTACTCAATCCTTAGAGTAGCAAGTTGCTCCAAAGCATATCGGGGGCTTAAAAACAAAGTCAATCACTGCCATACAAGATGTAAGTTTATGTTAGAGACTACCATAGGAATTTAGTCAAACTATCTGAAATTACACAAGATCAACTCAATCTATCAGATAAAAATTTAATGTCAGAATCGCTGTTTTGCCTTAATAACCAGGAATCTTCAGGAGTTTTAGGAAGCTTGATACCTTGTCCTCCATTTCTTTAAACTCATCAACAGGTCGTGATAGAAGCGTTATTCCGCCGCCAGCACCATAGCGCCAAATCCGTTCCTCAACATTAATTGAAGCGGTTCTGATATTTATGTTAGCTACTTTTTTATTTCCGATACAAAGAAGAGTCGAGCCACAATAAATACCTCGATTATACCTTTCAACATCTGCAATTATTCCCATCACACGCTTTTTTGGAGCACCGGTTATACTTCCGCCTGGAAAGAGGGCATTCATGGTGGTGGATAAAGAAATTTCATTTTTTAATTTGAGAGAAATTAATGAATATTGATGAAGCAAACTAGGAACTAAAAGCGGTGCCCGCAATTTTCGAACTTCTGCCGATGGTGTGTCTAGTCGATTCAAATCATTTTTTAGAAGATCAGTAATCATGAGAAGTTCCCCCTCCTCTTTCTTGTCGGCCAGCATCTTTTTCCATAATTTATCTACGTTCTTGCCTTCTCTTCTAAAAGTACCCTTGATCGGCATGGTGAAAATTTCCTCATCCCGGTACTGAAAAAGGCATTCAGGGGAATTACTTAGAATCATCTCGTCACCCAAAAAAGTCGCGTGTGCATAGGCCCCAAGATTTTTTTGAGCAAAAAAGAAATCCGAAATATCTCTTGGATCAAGAATTTCTTCCGTCATGAAATCAAATGGATAAGTTAAATTAACTTGATAGCAATTACCTTCAATTAGTTCTTCCTGGATTTTATTAAAAGCAATTTTATATTCAGACCAAGATGGCCTTTCAAGTGATTTAAGGGGTAGCCCAGTGATTCTTGGCTTTCGAGGAGATTTCTTAATGCTCTTCTGATACTCAATTTCAACGACGAGGGGTTTACTATCCTCTACCAGATAATCAAAACCTTGATCAAGTAGTCCGTATTCATAATAGAAGTGAAAGACGATTGGAAATTTAACTTTCCCCTGAAGTTTCATCTCTTGAAGTTTTTTTGTAAATTGATAAATCGGATAACTTTCTGGGAACCCAGTGAGTAAATTTAATCTTTCATTTTTATAATAAATGTAGGCCTTCAGCGGGCGATCAAGTTCTAAAACTGTATTCGCATTCCATCTGAAGCGTGAAAAGATTCCGCTCACTTTTCAGGTCGAGCGTATTCTAATTCGCCAAATTTAGTCTGCGGACCAATCCATGAAAGCTCAACAGTACCCGGCTCACCGTTACGATTTTTAGCGATGATTACTTCTGCGACACCTTTTTTAGGGGTGTTTGCATCGTAATAGTCCTCACGGTGGATAAGTATAACAATGTTGGCATCCTGCTCAAGGGAGCCGGACTCTCGAAGATCCTGAAGTTGTGGGCGACGATCGGTTCTGGCCGCAGCACTACGGTTAAGCTGAGAGAGCGCAATGATTGGAATCTGAAGTTCACTGGCCATCATCTTCAGGCCTCGTGAAAGTTCTGCAATTTCTTGCTCACGATTCTGCTTCTTAATATGCATAGGCATAAGCTGAAGGTAGTCGATTATAAGCATCGACAAACCTTGTTCGGCCTTGAGTTTTCGGCAGTAAGATCTGATATCGATAAGGTTAGTGGCACCATTATCATTAATATAAAGTTTTAGATTCGAAAGCTTTTGAATCGCCCCTGAAATAGCTCTTAGATCCATTTCATTAAAGTCTTTAGTCTTGAGCTTACGTGCATCCACACAGGCCTCAGAAGAAAGAAGACGCATGGAAAGCTCAGCGTACATCATCTCGTATGAAAACACCGCCACGGCGCTATTTGTTTGTTTAGCAGCAGCTACGGCCCAGTTTAAAGCGAGAGCTGTCTTTCCCATACCAGGTCGTGCGGCCAAAATAACCAACTGTCCTGGCTGAAACCCAAGTAGCTTTGAATCAAGTGAATGGAATCCAGTTGAAACACCGGTGATTTCACCTTTGGCACGTGCCGGACGTTCAAGTTCTTTAAGGTTCTCGTACAGAGCTTCCTTAACGTGAATCATTTTATTATTTTTTGATTGAGCAGTTAGTTTAAAGAAGCTCGATTCAACTTCCGCAAGAAACGCTTCAACGTCTCCGGAAAAATTAGTACCGGTTTGCATCACCCGAGTAGCAGTTCTTACCACTTCTCTGAGCACACCTTTTTGTTTAATAAGTTTAGCATAATGTTCAACGTTGGCGGATGAACCGATTTCATCACAAATACTGATTAGGGCCGATTGGCCGCCAATTTTTTCGAGCTTACCGTGATCATTTAGTTTTGAAGAGACGGTAACCATATCAATCGGCATCGCTTCAAGGTGCAAATCTTTAATTGCTTCATAAATTATTGAATATTGAGGGTGATAGAAATCATCTTTACTGAGACCAATATCTGAAATTTCATCAAAACTGTTATTATCAATGAGGAGGCAGGCCAATAGGGCCTTCTCGGCTCCCGTATCGTGTGGAAGTTCGTGTTGAGTGTCCTGGGCCATGTGGCGCTCCCCTTTGATGTTCGTCCTGAACATAAAAAAGCCTGAGAGAGTTTCCTCTCCCAGGCAAGAATCAAAAAAAAATTACTCGGCTTCTGCAGCTGAAAGAGCTTCAGCTTCAGCAGCAACTTTAGCAGCTTCAGCTTTAGCTTTCTTATCAGCGTTACGCTTTTGAGCTTCAGCTTGTTGTCTCTTAAGTTCTTCTGCCATAGCAGCATCAATAGCAACCTTAAGTTTGAAAGTAGCAGTTACGTCGTTAAAAAGTTTAGCTTTAACGTCATAAGTACCCAAAGTCTTAATTGAACCATCTACAGTAAGTAGACGACGCTCAAGATGGAAACCTTGTTTTTCGAGCTCTTTAGCAATTTCTTGAGAAGTAACAGCACCGAAAAGGCGACCGTTAGCTCCAACTTTCTTAATCAATTCAACAGTCACGCCTTCAAGTTTTGTCTTGATAGCAATAGCTGCATCTTTCTCTGCACCAATTTTCTTAGCGAGAGCTTTTTGTTTGTCTTTAAGAACGTTTGAGTTCTTTTCATCCGCAAGGATGGCAAACTTGTTTGGGTAAAGATAGTTACGAGCAAATCCAGCAGATACGTTTACGATCTCGCCGATTGTTCCTAATGCCTTAACCTTTTCTATAAGGATGACTTTCATATTAAACTCCTGTGATTCTTAATTTCCATTTTTCGGTTTTTCGAAATATTTTCTAAAATCAAACCAATTATCAAATAACCCAGCTGCCACAATCAAATAGTAGGCCATGAAAATCACAACCATGACAATTAGACTGCGAAAGAAGCCCATAATCCCCATGAATGTCAGGAGGTCGCTAAAAATACCAAAGCCTTGAAAGAAATAAAAAATTCCTAAGCACTTAACGATGGTAAATCCCACTACTTCTGAATACTGATACCCAATTTCTTTTCCCCAAACCACTAGAACCAAGGCAACTGCCAACAGGATCACAAAGCCAAAAGGTACTTTAAAATTCAAAAGATTCTTTTCCGAGTAAGGATATTCGTTAGCAGTCAAAAGAAGTCTGCGACTTTTAAGGACTAAAAACATATTAAACCAGAGCATCACAAAGACACCCATGAATAAGTAGCTGGGAAGTGACTCAATCAATTCTTTGGCAATCAGATCGGGACGATCTAAAAGCTGAAGGATTTCAATCGCATTTTCCTGTGTACTTTGCTCAATAAGCTTCTTCTGTTGATCCAATTTAGACTTACTCAACTCAAGCTGTTTAAGAACAAACTGTTGCACCGTCATATTTTCAGACTTAATAACTGCACCGAATCCTGCGAACAGAATCAAGATGAAACCCAGACCGAAAGTAACTAATCCCTTAACAGGAGAAATCCCTCTGGTCACAATCTCTGCAATTGCAAAACCAAAAATCAACACACAAAAGTAAAATCCAAATAACGTGAGGTCACTGAAATAAAAAGCTGAGAACGCAAAACTGAGAACTAAGCCTAATAATCCAATTAATAAACCTTTCGTACGGCCATATAAAATGATCGCAAGAGCAATCGGAAACGGAGCAAACACCGACATAATGAAACTCATACATAATACAACAGAAGAAAGACCTAAAAGGACCAACCTACCTGTCGACAGTTGTGGAGTTTGCAATACTTCAGCGTTCATACTGTGTTACTTCCTCTTAGCGAGCAGTCTCGTTAGACTGGTAACTGATAAGAAGCATGTTACGACCACGCTTAATAGCTTCGTTTGCACGACGCTGAAAAGTTGGAGTCAAACCAGTTACGCGAGCTGGAGAAATTTTTCCAAACTCGTTTACTAGCCATGAATATGATTTAGGATCTTTCCAATCTGGTGAAGTTTTCTTTGCAGAAAACCAACAAGATTTGCGCTTAGAGTGCATTTTCTTGTCTTTATCATCACCGCCGCCAGCACCGTATCCATCATCTTCTAAGTCAGCATTGGCCTGAGAATTGTTTGGATTTTTGTATTCTTTAACGATTGCAGCTTGATCTTTATCTTCACCAAGTTTGATGATGAGATGACGAACCAAATTTTCGTTAATAAGAAAACGACGCTCGATTTCAGCGTTTAACTTTCCTGCACCTTTGTACATAAAGTAATGGTAAGCGCCTTTCTTAAGGCCTGATTCTGCTGGTTGAGCGAATGTCTTCACTCCCCATGTGTCTGTGACAAGAACTTCCGCGCCATGCTCTTTGAAAGCTTCTGCAAGTGCATTCTTTACAGAATTCACAGCTTCTACGGATGCGTCTGGGCGAACGACAAATGCCGTTTCGTAGATCATATTTCCTCCTGGGTTATAAAAAGCCCATGGACTATTGCCATGAGCGAGATGAAATACATTAAATGAATGTCAGAGGGCAAATTAGCACGGCCCCCTAGGCTCGTCCAAAGCTTTCTTTTTGTGCCCAGCTAGACATCTTAAGCTAAGTACCTAAGAACACATAAAACGAGCAACTGTCCTCATTTTATACACCCCATGAATTCCTTTCAGTGATTCTGTCAGGAATGCTTAAGCGGGTTACAATTTTCAAAATTAGGAGTTTATATGAACAAGTTAGTAGTTCTGATCGCTCTCATTTCGTTGTCTGTCTCTTGCTCGAAAGTTAAAGAGGCCGAGAAGACGATGAACACAATGAAAGAGCAGACCATCCAAATGAAGGACAACACTTCTGTTATGTATCAACAAGTACGCTCGAAAGAAGCAGAAGATACTAGAAATAAAAAATTCGAAATCATTAGTTCTAAGGAAGAAGGCTTTGGAAGTAAACTTGCTGCTGCAGCAGTTTATTTCAAATCATTTGAATTCCAACTTTGGACCGATGCCAAAGATTTTGATGATAACCATATGAGAGAAGTTTTACTTTTAGATGCAGCTAATGAATTCACAAGAAGAATGAGCGATCTATATGGCAAAATAAATGTAAAAAAGATGAACCCGACCAATGATGGAAAGAAGCACAGTTCAGAAATGGCATTTTATGCGATCGCTGCGACCATGCATTTTAATCATCACTTCCAGGACGAACTAATTGATTCTAAGGCCAGCCTTAAGGCCATCTCCTTTTATGACGTTATGAAAAGTGCACTTAAAAAAGATTACAATTTAGAGTCTTTGACTGAATATGAAGAAATTTTAGTTTCTAACATGAACCGTGAAATCATGATTGAGTTAATCAAAGCTCGCGTAGACATGTTTTCAGCTCTTGCTCTTAAAAACCTGACAGACAAAAGAGACATGACCTTTAAGCAAAAGCTAAAGGCTGCACTATTTAAAATCTCTGATGGAAAATGGGGCTCGATTGAACTTCCGGAAGTTTTTTCAAAATCAAATGCGCCGACAAAAAAACAAACAATCAAATATCTTGAAGCTGCTACAAAGGCCCGAAATATTCTGGCCAATATTGGTGTCGAGAAAGAGCTTGAAAAAACATTGAAGTCGGCCTACTCGAAAATTACACTTGGGGATGCAGAGGCAACTCAGGAAGATCTTGAGCAGCAAGAAGAAGAGACAAAGGAAGATTCTGATACCAACAAAGTAGAAATTCAGAGACTAATTGTGGGTTTACTTAAATGATCGTTTGTAACAATATCGCAAATATAAAATCATTCAGTTACCCATCAATGCGAGAAGACGCTTGGAAAGATTTCCAAGGTTACTTAGGTTCAATTAGTCTTGGTAGTAGCCCAAGTGGTGAAAATGGTAAAAAAGGTAGCGTTGCCTGCCCCATTTTCTAACCTTCCGGCGCGTAAATCTCATACTGTTCAGCATGGTAATTATTATCAGCGCGTACTAGAAGTGTTTTATTAAACTGCTCTTCGAGCATTTCAATAATCCCAAACTCTTCCGAAGATAATTTTGCACATACTTCAGGGTGAGCAAAAATAGTAATTTTAGATAGTGTTGAACGTTTCATGACCTTCTGAAGTTCACGAATAACTTCAAAACTGACCGTTTCAACTGACTTCACTCTCCCCACTCCTTCGCAGTATGGACACGCCTCACACATAATCCGCACTAAAGTGTCACGGGTACGCTTACGAGTCATCTCAACAAGCCCAAGGCCAGAGATGGGAAGTACGTTCGTCTTAGAACGATCTTTCTTTAAAGCTTCAAGAAGTGATGTATAGACCTGTGTTCGGTGATCTTCTTTTTCCATATCGATGAAATCGATAATGATAATCCCGCCGCAGTTTCTTAAACGAAGCTGATAAACAATTTCTTTCACGGCTTCCAGATTGGTTTTAAGAATCGTGTCTTCCAGCGTTTTCTTACCAACATATTTTCCTGTGTTCACATCAATTGAAACCAAGGCTTCAGTTTGATCAACGTTAATTGATCCACCAGACTTTAAGAATACCTGATTAGACAGAGCTCTTTCGATTTCAATATCAATTCCATAATGCTCAAAAATCGGAATATCCGCATCATAGAATTTTATTTTGGCCTGATGATTAGGGATAAAACGTTGCATGAATTTTTCAATCTGCTTAATCGCTGATTTATTATCTGCAATAAGAGAATCGACATCCTCGTCCATAATGTCACGAAGGGCACGCTGAACAAATGAAAGATCTTGGTGAAGTTCAAGTGGAGCTTTTGCTTTCTCCATCTTCTTTTGAACATCTTTCCAGCTTTTAACTAAATTATTGTAATCGTTTTTTAAAGTCTTGTAGCTTTGCGTTTCAGCAACCGTACGAGCGATCACACCCACTCCTTCAGGCCGAATTGAGTCTAGGATATCTTTTAAACGCTTTCTTTCTTCTTCTGATTCAATCCTGCGGGAAACACCAGTGTGTTCAATAAACGGCATATAAACGATGTGACGACCGGCCAAAGTTATATGACGAGTAACTCTTGGACCTTTTGTTGAAATGGGTTCCTTCGCAATTTGCACCACGATTTCATCACCCTCTTTCAAAAAATCCTGAATTTTTACATCGGGCCGAAACTTCATATCCACAGTTTCTGTTAGAGTTGAAAACTCATCTGGAATAACTTCGCCGAATCTTTTGGAGTTGGTTTCTGTTGTCGCGATTCGACTTTGCATTTCTCGTTGCTCATCCAATGTAGGAAGATAAGCATCGTCCACGTAAAGAAATGCAGCCCTTTCTTGGCCAATATCAATAAACGCCGATTGCATTCCTGGAAGAACACGAAGCACCCTTCCGAGATAAATGTTTCCTACGATGGGAGACGATTCATTGTTTTGAGGATGTCGCTCGATAAGAAAATCTAAAATCTCACCATTTTCAATGAGTGCAATACGCGACTCATTGTGGGTCTGGTTGACCACAAGTTCTTTTGCCATGAAAAATGTCCTAATCTTAAAACTTAAACGTAATTAAAATCAGAATACAGGCAAAAGAACCAAATATAAAGTCGGCAATCTATGCTGCGGAAACCTATTTAGGTCAACATCGCAACGATAGTAGCAGTTAGAAGTGAGCAAATTGTTCCGCCCAAAAGTGCTTTCATCCCTAGTTCAGAAAGCATTCCACGCTTGTTCGGAGCAAGTGCGCCAATTCCACCAACTTGAATTCCGATGGATGAGAAGTTGGCAAATCCACTCAAGATATAAGTTGCGATCACAACTGATTTAGGGTCTTGAAGCACACCCTGCTCTTTCATTTTCCCTAAAGACATATAGGCCACAAATTCATTGAGGATTGTTTTCTCACCAAGCAGCTGACCAATATAAATCATATCGGATTTAGCGACACCAAGAAGCCAGACGAATGGTGCCATAGCATAACCGAGAATAAATTGCAGAGTGAGACCGTTGTATTGGCCATTTGTCCATGTCGTAATCATGCCGTTAAGACCGGTAATGTTACCAAGAAAATCATTCAGCATATAGTTCACCATCGCAATCATGGCGATGAAAACAATCAACATCGCAGCAACGTTAAAGGCAAGTTTTAAACCTTCTTCTGTTCCCACTGCAATAGCTTCAATCATATTGGTTCCGATTTTTTCGTCGGTTAATTCAAGCTTCTCATCAATTTCTTCAGTTTGAGGCATGAGCATTTTTGAAACAATGATTGTCGCGGGCGCTGACATCACGGACGCGGCAAGTAAGTGTTTTGCAAAAAAGAGCTGCTGAACTGGATCGTTACCACCTAAAAATCCAACGTAAGCAGCAAGTACGCCACCAGCAGTGTTGGCCATACCACCGATCATGACACAAAGAATTTCAGAGCGGGTCATGAATGGAAGATAAGGCTTAATTAAAAGTGGAGCTTCGGTTTGACCTAAAAAGATATTAGCAGTTGTAGAAAGATTTTCCGCTCCGGAAATTTTCATAAACTTACCCATTACCCAAGATAGTCCATAAACAACTTTTTGTAGAAGACCTAAATAGAAGAATAAGCTCGTAAGGGCAGAGAAGAAAATAATAGTCGGAAGAATTTGAAATGCAAAAATAAACCCAGTGGTTTTGGTATCCATGAGGTTACCAAAGACAAACATGGAACCTTGGCGAGTAAAATCCAAAACGACTACAAAGAAGCCTGAGATTTTATCAAATACAGCAGCAATCAAGGGAACGTGGAGAATCCCAACTGCAAAAATAACCTGTAACATAAAACCTAGAGCAACTAATTTCCAGGGAATTCTTTTTTTATCCGAACTGAACATGTAGAGGACAAGTGCCAAAACTGCCAGACCAAGGATACCGCGAAAAAATGACTCAAAGTTCATAGGACTCCCGTACTAATTAATAGCTAACTCATAGAGTTATACCGAGAGGCTAATGTTTATGGCAAGGAAAAGTGGACTGTTTTAGAAAGATGTTTGCCAAAATTGAGTGCCAAATTGCACCGAGCTCGTTGACAGAACATCTGATTTTTCACCATGCCAAGCGACACGCTCAGAAGTTGAAAACCCTTCTGAAGGAACAGAACTTTGAAGCTCGTCAGAACCTTTTTGAGCACTGCTATAGGCCACAAAAATAACTCCAACAATGATCCCTATTGCTGCGCCAGTCCAAGTATTGGAAATATGTTTCGATGCTTGATCGTAAAATGAAAGTGTCGATAAACCAAGAACTGCTCCACCTGCACCGGCACCGGCCACTATGAGAATATCATTTTGCGTATTCTTAACAAGATCGTTCTCTCCACCCTCTTGGGCCAACGCCCCAGTCAGAGTGAGAAGTTGGAAAATAAGAAAAATACAAAGACATTTTTTCATGAGAACCCTCGATACATAAGTTTGCCAAGCAGAAAGCCTTAAGACTATGATAAGTTCCTCTCTTAAAGATGGCAAATCCGTTATTGTATTGCGAGTGTATATGATTAAAGAAAATTTTCAAGTTTATCCACTTATTGACAAAAAGAAGAAGGGACAGGTCCTGACTGACAAAGAAATCAAGTGGTTCATCCAAAGCTATACCGACAAAAAGATTGAAGATTACCAAATGTCGGCAATGCTGATGGCAATGTTCATAAAAGGCATGAACGTAGTTGAAACAGCTGCCCTGACAGATGCCATGCTTGAGTCAGGCGAGCAGTTAAAATTTTCCGGTAAAAATGTAATTGATAAACATTCAACTGGCGGAATTGGAGATAAGGCTTCTTTTATTCTAGCTCCTATTGCTTCTGCAGCTGGTGTAAAGGTTCCAATGATTGCTGGCCGTGGACTTGGTCACACAGGCGGAACAGTAGACAAGATTGAAGCCGTTAAGGGTTTTAATACGGCACTTGACCTTAAAACATTTCAAGAGAAGCTGAACAAGGAAGGCCTAGTCCTGATAGGTCAAACGCCAGATATCGCCCCAGCAGATCGCTTGATCTACGCACTTCGGGATGTGACCGCAACAATTGATTCAATCCCTCTTATTACTGCTTCAATCATGAGTAAAAAACTTGCTGAGGGCGCTAACGGAATTGTCTTTGATATTAAGTCAGGTACTGGTGCATTCATGCGTTCAACTAAGGATGCAAGAGCACTTGGTAAAAGTCTTATCGCAACATCGAAGCGTTTCAAGAAAAAAGCAGTCGCATTAATCACTGACATGAACCAGCCACTAGGCAATGCTGTCGGACATTCAAATGAAATTATCGAATCAATTGAAACTTTAAAAGGTAAGGGCCCCAAGGATCTAACTGATCTTTCAATTATCCTTGCTGCACACATGATTCACATTGGTGGAATCGAAAAAACTTTTGAAAAGGCTTTAAAAAAAGCCCACCATATGTTGGATTCAGGTAAAGCGCTGGAAGAGTTTAGAAAACTTTTAAAATCTCAAGGCGGTGATGACCGCGTGATTGATAATTACTCTCTATTGCCGACTGCAAATGAAGTTACGAAGGTCACAGCTCAAAAGGCTGGTTACATTAAAATGTTTCAAAATGATAAG
>Ga0049084_10000978_pt1 | contig 11489 bp, 13 predicted proteins | sample GreLakmeON33MSRF_FD_66720 | JGI IMG/M metagenome (GOLD analysis project Ga0049084, IMG submission 66720) | Freshwater lentic microbial communities from great Laurentian Lakes, MI, USA - Great Lakes metaG ON33MSRF | ecosystem: Environmental > Aquatic > Freshwater > Lake | place: Great Lakes... | reverse complement strand
ATCAGAAAGACCTCTCCATTCAACCCTCATTGGCCGAAAAATGGGAAATTAATAGTGACGCAACAACCTTTACTTTTTATTTGAGAAAAGGAGTTAAGTTTCATGACGATGCTTGTTTCCCTGATGGAAAAGGTCGTGAAGTAACTGCTAAAGATTTTAAATATTGTTTTGAAAAACTATGCTCCTCTGATGCAAGCAATCAAGGGTTTTTTGTGTTTAAAAACAGAGTTGTGGGTGCTGATGAATACTATGAGTCAACTTTAAAAAAAGCACCTCTTGCAGCAGGGGTTACTGGTGTTAAGGTAATTAACGATTATATACTTGAAATAGATTTAAAATATTCTTTTGCCGGATTCTTGAATATGCTTACAATGCCTTTTACCAAAGTGTTTCCTAAAGAGGCCTTCGATAAATATGGTATTGACATGCGGTCACATTGTGTAGGTACCGGACCCTTTATTGCAAAAGAAATAAAGGAGGGTGATGCTGTTATTTTAGTTCGGAATAATAACTATTGGGACATAGACCAGTTTGGGAATCAATTACCTTATTTAGAGGCCATTAAAGTCACCTTTTTAAAAGAAAAGAAATCGGAGTTGTTGGAGTTTAAAAAAGGAAATTTAGAAATGGTATATCGTTTACCGCTTGAAATGATAGGGGATGTTCTCACAGAATTTGGTGATGCAAAAAAAGGGGGTAACACTCCTTTTGAAATGCAAGTTATACCAGGAATGATTGTACAATATTATGGTTTTCAGCACAAAAGCGATTTGTTTAAGAATAAGTTAGTGCGACAAGCATTTAATTACGCTATTGATCGTGACCAAATTGTAAATTTTACATTACAAGGAGATGGTCGTGCAGCAAAATACGGTTTAGTCCCGCCTTCATTTAAAGATTACGTTTCAACGGATATAAAAGGATATACCTATGATCCTGCAAAAGCAAAAAAATTATTAGCAGATGCAGGCTATCCGAACGGCAAAGGGTTTCCGGAAATTAAATTACAATTGAACAGTGGGGGTTCTGTCAATACGCAAATTGCAGAAGTGATTTTAAAAATGTTACAAGAAAATTTGAATGTGCATATTAAAATGGATATAATGCCATTTGCTCAACACTTAGAGAATCTTGAAACTGGTAAAGCGATGATGTGGAGAAGTGGATGGGTTGCAGATTATCCGGATCCCGAAACATTCTTAAATTTATTTTACGGTAAAAATGTACCTGCCGGAATAAATGAAAAATCGTACTTGAACCCCATGCGTTATCAAAGTGCCATATTTGATTCGTTGTTTGAGGCATCGTTGAAAGAAGTAGATATTAAAAAACGTTTTGATTTATACCGCCAAGCGGATCAAGTTGCTTTAGACGATGCTGCTGTGATGCCTATTTATTATACTGAAAACACACGTTTGGTTCAACTAAGTGTTCGTGGTCTCGACCAAAATGCAATGGAATTCCGCGATATGACACGCGTATACTTATTGCCGAAGGATAAAATTAAAGGTCCTGAAATACAAAAACCCGATTCTTCAGTTACAGAGGAAGAAACAAAATAACATAATATTTTAAAGCCCACCTCTCAATTACTATTGGGAGGTGGGCTTTTTGTTTGCTGCCTTTTGTTAACTTTGTATTTATGCTTATGAAACATCTTAGAAAACAATACCTCTATGTATTGCTTGGCTTTTTGCTGATTAGCTATTCCTTTATTGCATTTAAACCTATTGAAAAATTGAGTTTGAATATAACGGCACGCTCACTTCAAAGCGGTAAGTCTATCACGGCAAAAGGAGAAGTGTATTACCAAGTTGCAGGTGGATTAATGGTCACACATTTTACCTCACCGGTTGAAAATATTTCAATAACCAATGCCAATGGGGAATTAAGAATATACGACCCCAAAAACAATACAGTAATGCAGAAGCAAGCATCCGATTTTAGCTCAGAGAATAGTTTCTTCTACTTTTTTTTATCAAACAAAACACAAGATATGGGACTTGCCGCAGCAGGTTACAAATTAAAAGATACACGCTTTGAAGATAAAATGGTGATTACTACTTGGCTTCCTCCTGAGTATTTGAAGTCAGAATTTAGCAAGGCTGAGATTGTGCATGAAAATTACAAGCCTATTTTTATGGCATTCTACAATCCTAAAGGAAAGCCTGCAATAAAAGTATTTTATTCGGGCTATCAGAATGTTGGAGATATTTCAATTCCGTTAACGGTGACAGAATTTCAATACCTTGCAAAGGGCGATTCTGTTATTACCAAAAGAACCTATGGGAATTTAAAAACGGATGCGGAAGTGGATACCAAATACTTGAACTATAAAATACCAGCCAATGCAACGGTACTTAAATAAATTATTACTGCTGATAGTGCTTGTTTGTTGTGCTCCCAAAAAGGGTGCAACACAATCGAATTCCGATTTACAATTAATCAAAAATCAATCTTTTCACGAAGCGCTTTACGATAAACGAAAAGTGAAATTTTTGTTAAGCAAAAATAAAAATGTGCTGATTCGTTACAACCCTGTTTCACTTGTATTTGGTGGCTTAATGTACTTTTATCAAGCAGCCTTATCGCCACAAATTTCTGCAAAATGCCCCTACGAAATAAGCTGTTCTAATTTTAGTAAACAATGCATTTCGGAATTTGGTTTGCTAAAAGGTGTGGCTTTGAGTGCCGACCGACTTACACGTTGTACGCGATTGGCTTCGGCCGATTTACAACCTTCTGATATTGCAGAAAGTGGTGATAAAATAATGGACGATCCGAAAAAATATAGCCGCCATAAACATTGAATCGTTTTACTAAATTAATTGTTTTTATTGTATTTGTTTTCTGTCTTGGAAAGTCACAAGCGCAGTCAGATATTAGTTTTACAGAACAAGCAAATTTTACATCCTACCTCATTAACAATAGTGAATACAAGGATGCACTGTATGTATTAAGGCAAATAAAGGAGTCACTTATTTCCACCGACCAACTCGATTCATTGAATTATTTAAAAGGTTGGAGCTATTACAATATGAAAGCTGTCGACTCTTCGGCAGTTTACTTGCAAAAGGTATCCATTGCATCTTCATTTTACCACAAATCAAAATTTTACAGCGCTTTCGATATTGCTTTCGGAAAAAAATATTCCGAAGCAAGTGCTCTTTTAGAAAGTATTTCACTTGTTTCAAATGATAGTACCAATTCACTTCAGCAGTTGTTGAATTATGAAAAATCGGCAATGGCATTGCTCACAAGAAATTACAATGCTTTTGATACCTTATCAAAAAATTTCACCTACTCCTATTTCCCTATTTCAATTGAAGAAAAGTGCTTTGTGGAGAACTACAAAAAGATGAAATCGTTTAAGGATAAATCACCTTTGTTGGCAGGTTTAATGTCGGCTGTGATTCCCGGTAGCGGTAAATGGTATGCAGGTAATAAAGGACAAGCTTTGGCGGCATTATTTACAGTAAGTGCTATGGCGGCTGCAACTGCCGAAAGTTATATAAGGGGAGGCTACAAAAGCCCATCTTTTATTGCTTTTGGAAGTGTGTTTACCATATTTTATGTTGGAAATATTTGGGGTAGTGTGTTGAGTGTTAAAATAAGAAAGGATGCATTTTACAAAGAAATGGATAGGAATATTATGCTGGATATGCATATTCCTTTGCGCAGGGTTTTTAACTAAAGCGCAAGCGGGTACGGCTTTAAGTGTGGCGGATAGTCTGTTTGAAAAACAACAGTACTATGCGGCAGCTATTGAATACGAAAGATTGGGCTTTACAGCAAACAACAACAATGAGAAAACGGAGGCATTCATTAAAAAATCAAATTGCCTTAATTTAATAGGAAAGTACGAAGATGCCGCCCGTTGTATGGGTCGAGTAAATTACAACAACCTCCCCGATACCCTTATTTACAAAGCAAAATACCAATATGCCCTATCGGCTTATTTAGCAAAAGATTTTGGAAATGCAGAATCGCAGCTATTGCAAATGCAATTTTTTGTCCCTGACAGTACAATCACTTATACAGCATTGCCTTTGTTTTGCTTAATCTTAAACGAACAACAAAAATGGGCGGATGCAAAAATAAAATTGATGGATTATGTTCGACTTTCGCCAAGTCCTCAAGCAAAAAAGGACAGCATATATAAAGAGATTGAATTGTTGTACGCCACGAAATCAATTCCCAAAATGAAGAGTTTAAAAAAAGCACAAAGGCTTTCGTATATTTTGCCGGGTACCGGACAAATGTATGCCGGATATTTTTGGGAAGGAGCAGCCAGTGCAGCAATACAATTGGCGGCCTTATCGCTTACAGCTTACTGTGTGTATGTGCATTATTATGTTGCTGCTTTTGTAGGCGGCTACAGTATTTTTTCGAAATTTTATTTAGGCGGTATTAACCGATTGGAATATTTGGTAGGAAAAACGAATTACGAGCGCTCCCGAAAATTTAACGACATTGCGAAGGAGAAGACCATTGGCTTGCAGGAGAAATTGGATTAGATATTGGTATTTAGATGTTGGATGTTAGTGCACACAAGCCAAGCATATTTATACCCTCGCAAAGACGGCAACAACAATATTTTTATTTTACACCAATTTATACATTCGCTATAAATTTTATAATTTGTATTTTTGTCAGCATACAATAAACCCTCTCAATTTTTTTAAATTATGAAATACAAAAGAATATTGCTGAAACTAAGTGGCGAATCGCTGATGGGAAATAAACAATTTGGAATCGATCACGATCGTTTGGCAATTTATGCAAACGAGATAAAAGCAGTAGTGGATAAGGGATTGGAAGTAGCAATTGTAATAGGTGGAGGGAATATTTTCAGAGGAATTCAAGCAAGTGAAGGAGGAATGGACAGGGTGCAGGGCGATTATATGGGAATGCTTGCAACGGTTATAAACAGTATGGCTTTGCAAAGTGCATTGGAAAAATTAAATGTGAATACGCGTTTACTTTCTGCCATTGCAATGGAACAAATTTGTGAACCATTTATCCGCAGAAGAGCTGTACGCCACCTTGAAAAAGGCAGGGTAGTAATTTTTGGTGCAGGTACGGGAAACCCTTATTTTACAACCGATACAGCAGCATCTTTGCGAGCCATTGAAATTGAAGCAGACGTAATTTTAAAAGGAACACGGGTAGACGGTATTTATTCTGCCGATCCTGAAAAGGATAAAAATGCAGTGAAGTACGATACTATTTCTTTTACCGAAGTATACGAAAAAGGCTTGAACGTGATGGATATGACAGCCTTTACTTTGTGCAATGAAAACAAACTCCCCATCATTGTATTCGATATGAACAAGGCAGGAAATTTAAATAAATTGATATTGGGCGAACAAATAGGAACATTGGTACAATTCTAAAATTTCATTAATTTCAAATAAAAATTGTTGTTATGACACAAGAAGAAATTCAATTTACATTTGATACAATGGAAGAGCAAATGGAAAAGGCAATTTCCCATTTGGAAGCAGAGTTGCAAAAAGTTAGAGCAGGAAGAGCCAATCCGCAAATGTTGGACGGTTTATTTGTTGATTATTATGGAGCAAGAACTCCGCTTGCAAATGTTTCAAACATCAATACTCCCGATGCGCGTACCATTGTTATTCAGCCTTGGGAAAAAGCAATGTTGCCGGTAATTGAAAAAGCAGTTCAAGCCGCCAACCTTGGGTTTAATCCACAAAACGATGGAATCATTATTCGCATTGCCGTGCCACCATTAACAGAGGAAAGAAGAAAAGACTTGGTAAAAAAGGCAAGAGCAGAAGCAGAACATTGCAAAGTAACCTTGCGCACTTCCCGCAAAGATGCGAACGAAGAGATTAAGAAATTTGTAAAAAAAGGAATGCCCGAAGATATGGGTAAAAGTGCCGAAGATAAAATACAAAAGATGACAGATGCTTATAGCATTAAAGCCGATAAACACATTGAGATAAAAGAGAAAGAGATTATGACTGTATAGTTAGTTGTTGGTTATTAGTTGTTAGTTGTTAGTTGCTCCAAAGGATTCCCTTCGGGATTAGGGCTTGCACAATCCCCATTATCAATTGTTAATTATTCATTCTCCATTCTGTGTGCCGTCATATTGAGGCTCTCGTCCCGATAGCTATCGGGAAGTGCGAAAGCATAAGAACAATTATCCATTTTAAACCAGCGCACTTCTTCGACAGGCTCAGATCCGATAGCTATCGGATGACCTACCCGAGGGCTACAGTAATCCTCCACCAACGTTTTCATATCCCTCATCAATCAACAAATTTCCGCCTGTTGCAGCAGCTGCTGCAAGTTCATCGCAGCGTTCGTTTTCAGGGTTTTCATTGTGGCCTTTTATCCACTTAAATTTTACTTTGTGTTTGGGATGAATTTGTAAAAACCGTTTCCACAAGTCGGGGTTCTTTTTTCCTTTAAACCCTTTTTTCTGCCAACCGAATACCCATTTTTGTTCAATGGAATCCACCACGTATTTCGAATCGGAATACACCACTACTTCGCTGTTTGCATTTTTTAGCATTTCAAGTGCAACAATTACACTCATCAATTCCATACGGTTATTGGTAGTGTACTTAAATCCTTGCGAAACTTCCTTGCGGTGTGCTCCCGATTTTAGTACTATACCATATCCCCCCGGACCCGGATTTCCTCTCGATGAGCCATCTGTATAAACTGTTATCACTTATCTGTTATTAAAATGGATTTTCACTTCTTTCTCCGAAACTGTTAATTCTACTTCTCTTCCCAATATCAATGCAAAATTTTCGGTAATGTGTCCTGCAGGAAAACCAAAACAAACTGGGTAATCATATTCTTCCACGGCTTCGCGAATTATTTGTTCGGCTGTTTTTCCAAAGGGAATCGTATTATCTCTCATATCACTCATTCCTCCCACTATTAGCCCTTTCAAGTTAGTCAGTTTTCCCGAACGTTTTATTTGCATCATCATTCTGTCAATGTGATACAAGTACTCATCCAAGTCTTCAATAAAAAGTATTTTTCCTTTTGTGTCAATATCCGAATGCGTTCCTGCCAAGGAATAAAGGATAGAAAGATTTCCTCCTACTAATTGCGCTATTTCTTGTCCGCTGCGGTTAAAAGACGAGGCGGAAATTGAATATTCAATTTTTTCTCCAAACAATGCTTTTTTGAGTGACGATGTTGCCGCTTCACTTTTTGTGAAATTAAACAGCAAAGGTGCGTGCAAACATTCTGTCTCAAAATGATTTGTAATGTGTGAATGCAATACCGTAACATCACTGTATCCGATGAGCCATTTTGGATGTTGTGCAAAATGTGAAAAATCTAATCTGTCAATAATCCTTACAGTACCGTATCCACCACGGGCCATAATCACAGCCTTTACAGCGGGGTTGTTCAACATCTGTTGTAAATCGCTTGCGCGTTCCCAATCGCTGCCGGAGAATTGGTTTTCAGTATGAAACAAGTTTTCTCCCAAAGCTACTTTCAAGCCCCAGCTTTCCAATATTTTTATTGCTGGCGCAATTTCTTCTAAACTTATTTTACGGGCCGAAGCAACTATTCCAATAGTATCCCCTGCAACAAGATAGGGTGGTTGTTTTATCATAGAAAATGCAAATGTAAAATTAATTGATATATACAGCGTACTTACTAGGCAATTAAGCAAATATATTCAGTAAAATTTCAAATTTAAAACTAAATGTCCTCTCTTTTTTAAAAATATGCTTAATTTAGCAGTCGCAAAAAATAGGCTTATTTTGTTCAACTAATGAAAATGTATGCAAAGTAATTTATACGATTATTTACCCATCTTGCTAATGTTTATAGTAGCAGGAGGTTTTGTGGGAGTAACTATGTTTGTTACCCACAAATTAGGTCCACAAATAAAGTCGAAAATAAAGCTCGACACCTTTGAATGTGGTATAGAATCACAGGGCAATGCACGTATTCCTTTTTCGATAAAATATTTTTTAGTTGCCATATTATTTGTGCTTTTTGATGTGGAGGTAATATTTATGTACCCTTGGGCAGTAAATTTTAAAGAGTTGGGCTTGTTTGGATTTATTGAAATGCTAACCTTTATGGGATTTCTATTGTTGGGTTTTTTCTATATTTTAAAGAAGGGTGCTTTAAAGTGGGAATAAGCAATATTTTATAAGAACTATGAGTACAATAAAAATAGCGGAGCCCCCAAACGGAATAGAAGGTCCTGGCTTTTTTGCCACCAGTTTAGATGCTGCGGTAGGAATGGCTCGCAAAAACTCCCTATGGCCTTTACCTTTTGCTACATCGTGTTGTGGGATTGAGTTTATGGCAACGATGGCCTCTACTTACGATTTAGGAAGATTTGGAGCAGAGCGATTGAGCTTTTCGCCTCGTCAAGCGGACTTGTTGATGGTGATGGGAACTATTTCCAAAAAAATGGGACCAGTACTTCGCCAGGTATACGAACAAATGGCGGAGCCAAAATGGGTGTTGTCGATGGGTGCCTGTGCGTCATCGGGAGGGATATTTGATACATACAGCGTTTTACAAGGAATCGACAGGATTATACCAGTGGATGTTTATATACCGGGCTGTCCGCCAAGACCTGAGCAAGTGTTGGATGGTATTTTAAAAATACAAGAGTTGGTTCAAAATGAGTCTCTTCGCAGAAGAGATTCTACCGAATACAAAGCGATGTTGCAAGAATACGGAATGGAATAAAAAACAGAACAGTGAACGAAGAATTAAAAACAATTTTACTCGATACTTTGAAAAGCACTTTCGGCATTGATATTGTGAGCGTTGAGTCCCCTTACGATTTTATAACCATTACCGTTAAAAAAGATAAAGTCGTAGAGATTGTTAGTCATCTATATGATCACGAAAAATTGCAGTTCCAATTTTTAACCGACCTTACTGCATCACATTATCCCGATGACAAAGAGCAACTGGAAGTAGTGTATCATTTACACAGTTTGGTAAACAATATACGTGTGCGCATCAAAGCACGTTTATCGATTGGTACTCCAGAAATAGCAACGCTTACAGGTGTTTTTGCGGGAGCTAACTGGATGGAACGTGAGACCTTTGATAACTTGGGTGTGATTTTTAAAGGGCACCCTAATTTGAAAAGAATACTAAATGTTGATGATATGATCATATTTCCATTGCGTAAGGAATTTCCATTGGAGGATCAAGTGAGATTAGATAAGAATGATACAATGTTTGGTAGATAATTAAGATCAGGAAATGGCAATAGTTATAAAGAGTAATAACGACATTATAGAAAGCGAGCAGAAGGAATATACTACGCTCAATCTTGGCCCAACACATCCCGCTACACACGGTATTTTTCAAAACGTGTTAAAAATGGACGGTGAAATTATTGTGGACTCTGAACCAACAATAGGATACATTCACCGTGCTTTCGAAAAACTGGCTGAACGAAGACCTTACTATCAAATAACAACATTAACCGACCGTTTGAATTACTGCTCATCCCCTATTAATAATATGGGATGGCATATGACGGTTGAAAAATTAATAAAAGCCGAAATTCCAAAACGTGTAGAATATATGCGCGTTATTATAATGGAGTTGTCGCGGATTGCTGACCATATTGTTTGTAACAGTGTAATTGGTGTGGATACAGGAGCAATGACTGGCTTCCTTTATATATTTCAAATGCGGGAACGTATTTACGAAATATTCGAAGAAATTTGTGGGGCACGTTTAACTACCAACATTGGAAGGATAGGCGGTTTCGAGCGTGATTTTTCACCCGCAGCTTGGGCTAAAATAAATAAGTTTGTAGAAGATTTTCCTGCTGCATTGAAAGAGTTTGATAAATTATTAATGCGTAACCGTATTTTTATGGATCGTGTTATTGGTTGCGGACCAATATCAGCAGAAAGGGCATTAAATTATGGTTTTACAGGACCTAATTTACGTGCAGCTGGTGTAGATTACGATGTGCGTGTTGCTACACCTTATTCATCGTATCAAGATTTTGATTTTATCATTCCTGTTGGAACAGGAGGCGACACCTTTGACCGCTTTATGGTACGTGATCAAGAAATGTGGGAGAGCTTAAGCATTATTAAACAAGCTATTCAAAAAATGCCTTCCGGTCCTTTTCATGGTGATGTACCTGAGTTTTATTTGCCCGAAAAAGCCGATGTTTACAACAATATGGAGGCATTGATTTACCATTTTAAAATTGTGATGGGCGAAACAGGTGTTCCAAAAGGAGAAGTGTATCATAGTGTTGAAGGAGGGAATGGGGAACTTGGTTTTTATATGGTAAGCGATGGTGGAAGAACTCCTTATCGATTACATTTTAGAAGACCGTGTTTTATTTATTATCAAGCCTATCACGAAATGATAAAAGGTGGTTTGTTGTCGGATGCAATATTAACAATGAGTAGTATGAATGTTATAGCCGGGGAGCTTGACGCATAAAAGAGGATATTATGTCAATAAAAGAAACAAAATTTAATTCCGAAACTTTGGCCTTGTGCCATAAGCTTATGAAGCGCTATCCGGAAGGAAAGCACAAGTCGGCATTGATTCCTATATTACACATTGCACAAGCAGAATTTGATGGCTGGTTGAGTTCCGAAACAATGGATTATGTTGCTTCTATATTAAAAATTCAGTCAATCGAAGTTTTTGAAGTAGCGTCTTTTTATTCTATGTTCAATTTAAAACCCATTGGGAAATGTATGCTGGAAGTATGTCGCACAGCACCTTGTTGGTTGAACGGAGCAGATGAGTTGGTTGCATACCTTGAAAAAAAATTAGGAATAAAAGTGGGCGAAACTACTAAAGATGGTATGTTTACGATTAAAACAGTAGAATGTTTGGGTTCTTGTGGAACATCGCCAATGTTACAATGCGGAGCAAAGTACTATGAAAATCTTACCAACCAAAAAACGGATGAGTTGCTGGAGAATTTGAAAAGAGAAAATAAAAGACAAACGTACACAGCGTATTAATATGGGAAGAAAATTATTAATAGAGCACGTTCACGTTCCAGGAATTGAAACCTTGGAAGTATACCGCAGTAAAGGTGGATATACCTCTGTTGAAAAAGCTATAAAAACAATGTCGCCCGAAGCAGTAGTGGAAGAGGTTAAGAAATCTGGCTTAAGAGGTAGAGGCGGTGCCGGTTTTCCTACAGGATTAAAGTGGAGCTTTTTGGCAAAGCCTCCGGGAGTTGCTCGTTACTTGGTTTGCAATGCCGATGAGTCGGAGCCTGGTACATTTAAGGATCGTTATTTAATGGAGAAAATTCCACATGCGTTAATCGAGGGAATGATTACTTCCAGTTATGCATTGGGTGCACACACATCTTACATTTATATACGCGGTGAATATTTTTACGTAGCAAGAATTTTAGAACAAGCCATTGATGAAGCCTATGCTGCAGGTTGGTTAGGAAAAAATATATTAGGTTCAGGCTACGACCTCGACCTATATGTACACATTGGTGCAGG
>Ga0049084_10000973_pt1 | contig 11509 bp, 11 predicted proteins | sample GreLakmeON33MSRF_FD_66720 | JGI IMG/M metagenome (GOLD analysis project Ga0049084, IMG submission 66720) | Freshwater lentic microbial communities from great Laurentian Lakes, MI, USA - Great Lakes metaG ON33MSRF | ecosystem: Environmental > Aquatic > Freshwater > Lake | place: Great Lakes... | reverse complement strand
ATCCGAATTGTAGGCACAGTGCATTTTCCGCCTGTTGCGCGCATCAAATCTCTGCGAACACCGAACAAAAGTGGTCTTTGATCTGAAGTTAATGGTTGGTTGAGGTGAGCACAAAGTAGTGCTCGACAAAAGTAGACTTCGGATATATTATGTCGACATGGATTGGAGCTTGAATTTCCTATCCGTTCTGGGATGACACGCCCCGAGCCGCCATCTTGCCTGTGCTCGCCAATCGTGTCTACGTGACGCCCGATACGTTGGTTCATGGTGAAGCCACAATGGTGATGGAACGAATCCGAACCGTTTTGTGCAGTGCGCGAGATGGACTTTGAGAAGATGACAAGGGAGACGTTGCATGTGGAATGAGTATTTTTCAGGAAAGACTGTCATTGTTGGCGGTGGATCGACGGGTATTGGTGCCGCGGCCGTCGAAGGGTTTGCTCGAGCCGGCGCGAACGTCATAGTCGCCGACGTTGCCGATGAGATCGGCAGTGCATTGACCGAATCGCTTATCTCGGAAGGACACCACGCCGTCTATCGTCACTGTGACGTCAGTAGCGAGGGCGACGTTGAAGGCGTCTTTTCTTGGGTTGACACCACCTACGGAACGTTGGACGTGCTCTACGCCAACGCCGGTATCGAATGGACGAAGGACGTACGCCACACGTCACTGGATGAGTGGCAGCGAGTGGTGGACGTGAACCTGACCGGCATGTTTTTGATGAGTCGAGCTGCAATGCGCCGAATGTGCGACCAGGGGTTTGGTTCGATCGTGGTGACGTCGTCACCACACGCCATCGCGACGGTGCCCGACGCCGGCGCCTACGCCGCGTCGAAGGGGGGCGCGCACGCCCTGGTGCGATCGTTGGCTTTGGAGAGCGCCCCCTTTGGCGTGCGAGCGAACGGGATAATTCCGGGGACTATCGATACCCCGATGGTTCGCCGTGAAGTGCAGGCCTCCTCGGACCCCGAAGAGCAGATGGTACGCATGGCGTCGGCGCATCCCATGGGCCGAATCGGACAGCCTGATGAGGTCGCGAACGCCGCGCTCTTCCTGGCCTCGCCGTTGGCGAGCTTCATGACCGGTTCCATGGTCACGGTTGACGGGGGCCTGATGTGCGGGCTCCCGGCCGGTCCTCCACTGAGTTACAACAATTAGGGCCATTGAGAAAGTAGATCCGATGAAGATCGCGCGAATCGAAGTCACCGGCGCTAACGTCGCCTATGACCACCGCGAGGTGAGCTCGCAGGTCGAGCGCGACGGCGTCACGGCCGGTGTCATTCGCGTCGAGACCGACGACGGACTCGTCGGTTGGGGCGAATCTTGCAGCGGGTCGAACATGGCGTCGGTGCTGGCGACGGTCAACGCGATGACACCGTTCGTCGTGGGTGGCGATCCGTGGAGGGCTGAAGAGATGCGACGCGACGTCTGGCACCGTGGACTGTGGCAGTTCCGTGAACCGACGGGCAATTTCGCGTGGGCCGGTATCGACATGGCGTTGGCGGACCTTTGCGGCCAAGAGGCAGGCGTGCCGGTGCACGCGTTGCTTGGCGGACGAGTGCGTGAGAGCGTTGACTACTTCTGGTACCTGGGCGGCGACGATATCGACGACGTGCTGTCGTACGCCAAGCTCGGACTCACCCGGGGCTACCGGACGTTCTACATGAAGGTGGGACGAAACTTCAAGAACGATCTCGAGCATGTGCGCGCCGTGCGAGAGGTAATCGGTGACGAGTGCAATCTGCGCGTCGACGCCAACGGGGCGTGGTCGATGGCTGAGGCTCGCCGCATACTTTCACTGTTGGAAGGCTTCAACCTCGACTTCGTCGAACAGCCCGTCAGTCAGGTTCCCGAAGAGTTGCTCGGCGACCTGCGTCGCATGGTGAACGTACCGGTGGCGGCAAACGAAGGACTTTGGAGCGAGGAGCAGGCGCGCCGGCGCATCGAGGCCCGCGTCGCCGACGTCTACTGCTTCAGCCCATACTGGGTCGGGTCATTGAGGGGATTCCAGCGCTTGGGCTTCTCGGTCCACGACCACGGGGCACAGGTCTGCAAGCACACGCACGGTGAGTTAGCCATCGCCGCGACGGCGGCCCAGCACGTGATGCTGACGTTGCCGGCGATCGTGGAGGGCAACCAGCAGACGACGGCGCACATGGTGGGGGACATCGTTGCCGAGCCGCTACCGATCGCGCTGGGACCAACCTGGGGCGTACCGACAGCGCCGGGTCTTGGCGTGCTGGTCGACGAGGGCGCCTTGGGGGCAGCCGCGCAGGCCTACGAGCGCGACGGGCAGTTCCTTCCCTATCAAATGGCGACCTAGGTCATTGAACGTTCCGAAGTCGAAGAGAAGAATGTGACGCTGAGCAACGATCAGCTGAGCGTGACGGTCCTCGCGAGCCGCGGAGCTCGTGTCACGAGCCTTCGAAATGTCGGCGATGGACGCGAATGGCTGATCCAGGCTCGCAACCAACTACTTGGCGTTGCGCCCGAGCCCGACAGCTCCTTTACCGAGGGCGACCACTGCGGCTGGGACGAGATGTTTCCTACGGTGGACGAGTGCGTGTTTCCGAGCGACCCCTACCTCGGGGTTACGGTACCCGATCACGGTGAACTCTGGAGCCGACCATGGGACGTCGTGGAAGAGTCCGACGATTCGACGAGCCACCGTCTACACAGTGACCGGTTTGGCTACACCTTCGATCGCGTCGTGCGCCTCGATGGACCAACGCTGCGCTGTGAGTACCGCTGCGTTGTCGACGCGGGCGCCGGCGCGGTGCTGCCGCTGCTCTGGACCCTGCATCCTCAGTTCTTGATGGGGGAGGGCACTCGACTCGAAGTGCCGGGCGAGCGCTCGAGCGTGCTCGACACTTCCTCGCCCGACGAGATCCGTGAGGTGGCGTGGGCCGGCGACCTCGTCGTCGAACGAGACGTCGAGTTCGGCAAGGACCGAATGATCTATCTTCACCCCGAGGAGGAAGTTGACCAGGCGACGCTTCTCGACCCGTCGGGTTCGTCGTTGACGTTGAAGTGGGATCGCTCGTTTGCGCGCTACCTCGGATTCTGGCTGGACCACAGCTTCCATACGAACGCACGCGTGCTCGCGATCGAGCCCTCGAACGGGTTCTTCGACGATCTGGGTCGCGCTTGGCGCAACGAAAGGGTGACCCGATTCGTTCCCGGAGAACCAGTGACGTGGTGGGTCGAAGCCACCTTGGGCCGGGGAGCTGCGCGATGAAGGAATTCGTGGCGAGTCCATGCACTACGGACCTCTACTTCCTTGGCGAGTGCTGTCGTTGGGACGAGGTGCGTGAGGAGCTGTACTGGATCGACGTGATGACGGGGAGGCTCTTTCGGGCGAAGGCCGACGGCACGCACCTCGAGGTCGTGTGCACGTACGACGTGGGCGGAACTCTTACCGCCGTTGCTCCGCTCGAGAAGCGCGGCGACGGGTGGATCGTGGCGTCGGACGAGTCGATCTCGTTCCTTGACGAGACTGGCGTGATGCGCGAGGTCGCTCGGCCCGAAGCGCGCAACACTCCGGACGTTCACACTAATGATGGCGCGGCAGATCCCTGGGGACGCTTCTGGGTTGGATCGATGGCTCACGACGCAACACCGGGGCGAGGAAGCCTGTATCGCTACGACAACCTGAGGGGTGCCGAGCTGATCTTTGGCGACGTCACGATCTCCAACGGAATCGGCTGGAGCCCGGATCGACGCACGATGTACTACGTCGACAGCGGACCGGGAACGATCTCCACCTTCGACGTTGGCGGGGACGGCGAGATATCGAACAGGAAGTTGTTCGCTCAGTTTGACGTGAAGCGTGAGGGCACGCCCGACGGACTATGCGTCGACGTCAACGGCGCGATCTGGGTGGCGGTCTGGGGCGGCTATGAAGTGCGCGCGTACGCGCCATCAGGCAAGCAGATCGCCAAAGTGAGGATTACCACCGCCCAGCCGTCGAGCTGCGCGATTGGCGGCACCAATGGAACGACGCTCTACGTGACGACAGCCCAGGAGGATATGGAGCAAGCGACGCTTGACGCCGAGCCCGACGCCGGTCGGCTGTTCTGCGTCGAGGTGGGCGTGAAGGGGCTGGCGCTTGGAAGCTACCGACCTTGGGTCGCACCGTGAGCTGGAACGACGACTCGGCGCATTCCCCCTACGAAGGGACTAGACGCACGTGAGCGAACATGACACTCGTCCTCTGATTGTTGGACTCGGCGAGGCGATGGTTCGATTGTAGCTAGGGATTACTATCATCACCTTCACGCTGACGGAACTGATGCCGGGGGATTTTATCGATGCCCTGCTGCCACACGATGCTACCGCCGACGGTGTGGGCTGCCGGCGAGGTTGTGCAGGAACATGTGCAGATTAGCGCTGCAAAACTGCAACCGGGCAGCTACGCAGTGTGGATGGGAATGTACGCGCCGGTGACCCAGATGCGCGCCGCCGTCAAAGCCGGGCATTGCGTTGTGGTAGACAACCGCGCTACTGTTGGAGTTTCAGCTTGGGCCTTGATTACGAGCGTGGCCACTGGCATGCCTGGGATACGCGCAGCTGGTAGTTGCCGAGTGCAGCAGGCTGTGGTGTATCAGCGCCGGCGGCCAGAGCGGAGTGTGGCGTATTAAGTGGTGCAGCAGAATTTGGAGACGTGGCTGGCGCGCGGGCTGTATGTAGGCGTTGGCGTGGTGCGGTGAGTGGTGTGGGCTAACAAATCTGTGTTGCATGCATTGTGCATTTTTCGCTTGTTACGCGTATCGAATCTCTGCGAACACCAATCAAAAGCGGTCTTTGACATTTAGTTAATGGTGGGTTGGGGTGAGCACAAAGTGGTTCTTGACAAGAGTGGGTGCAGGGCGTATCATAACTGAAATATTTAATTTATGTTGAAACAACAAACGTTGGTAGATGTGAAGCGCTATTGGGGTGAGGGCTATCTGATCATGCCGAGTATTCTTTCGCCGGAACGGCTTGCGGCGTTGCGCGCAGAATCGGACCGGCTGTTGCAGTTATGCTCGGGCAATCCTAATCGTTATGCTGATCGCATTCAGTGGGAGCGAGACTATCTTGATGAAGCCCATCAGGCAGGCATGCAGCAGGTGATTCGCAAACTTGAGCCCATTGCCGATCTCAGCCAGCTGTTTGCCGAACTGGCCCACGAGTCTCACATTATCGATGTGGTCAGTGCGGTGTTGGGCGGGCCGGTTGAATTGTTCGAAGATAAGCTCAATCTAAAGTTGCCCGGTGGATCGCCCTATCCATGGCACCAAGATTGGGCGTGTTGTTGGCGCGCCCATACCGATGAGTTGGCGACCATTTTCATTTATCTCGATGATGCCGACGAGATCAATGGTTGCTTGAAGATCATTCCGGGCAGCCATCGTGACCGGTCCATATATCCATTTAAGCCGGGCAGCGGATTTGAGGTGGATCCGGCGATCATCTCGCAGAAGGAAGTCGTGGCTGCGCCGCTCAAGTCTGGCGAGATGATCGTTTTTGACTCTTATTTACTGCATTATTCGGACATCAATCGGAGTAATGGCACGCGGCGGGCCATTATTTACACCTACAATCCAGCCCGTTTGGGTCGGATCAACGAGCAGCGTTTTTGGCCTTTGCGCGATTGAACAGGCGTGACAGCTATGGCTTGGTCAGATTGGCTCAAACCACACAAGCCGGCGATTTTTATCGGCGTTTAATCAATTTTAATAGGTTGAACAGGAGAAAGACATGAAAGCGAAGTTTGTTTTATGGATGACGGTAGTCAGTTTAATTCTCATGGCGTGCGCGGCACCAGCGCAACCCGCATCGCCAGCCAAACCAGCGGCTGGTGAGAAAGTCACCTTGCGCTTGTGGTCACACAACAACCCAGCGTTTGTGCAGGTGAATCAGGTACTTGTGGATGCCTTCATGAAAGAAAACCCTGACATCGAAGTCAAGTATGAGCAGTTTCCCTACGAGCAACTGATCCAGACCTTGCAGACCTCCATGCCGGCCAAGAGTGAGGCCGATGTGATCGAGTTTTTTGGCACCTGGACCTGTGGCTATGCTCGCGGTGGCCGCTTGATGGAGGTGCCGGGCGATATCATGCCGCTGGCGCAAGCGCAGCAGTTGTTCTTCAAGGCCCCGCTCGATGGCTATAACTGCGACGGCAAGCTATATGGTTTCCCCAATGAATTTAACCTTGAATATGGCGCCGTGCTGGTCAACCCGGAGATATTCAAGAAGCACAATGTGCCGTACCCACCGCAGTGGAAAACCTTTGATGATTTGATTGCTGATGCCAAAAAACTGACCGAAGCTGACATCGCTGGGACGATGACCGTTGCGGGTTACAACTATATTGGTGGGGACGCGCTCGGGTTTGCCTTTCTAGCCGGCATCCTGCAACAGGGTGGCAATTACTTTGCTGCTGATGGCAAGCACTTCAACTTTGAGTCGCCCGAGGCCAAGAAGGCGGCCCAATTGCTGGTAGACATGGCACAGCGCGACAAAGTCACTGATCCGATTTTGTTCCCTGATGAAAAAGCCATTGAGAGCTTTTTTCAGGGCAAGACCGCGATTTTGTTTCGCGGCCCGTGGGCGGCGGCCTCGGGTTTGGTCGATTATCCGGGGTTCAAGTTTGACTATGTGAATGTGCCGCCCTACTTTGGCAACAAGCATATTTTTGCCGCTGATTCCGGCTGGGGCAAAGTCGTGTCGATTAACACCAAATACCCGGACGCAGCCTGGAAGCTGGTGCAATTTTTTACCACTAATCAAGCTAATGCCCAAACTTGGAACGGCGCAACCGGCACGATTCCAGCCTTGAAAGGCATTGTGGATCAACCAGATGAGTTTCTGAAGAAAGCGCCATGGGTCAAGCCTACCTTTGAAATCTTGCCGGGTGGCACATTTATCGGCAATGTGGGTGACCGCGATCAGCTGTGGTATCAGATCATGTCGAAGCATTTGTTGGATGCCATCCAAGGCACCACTAGCTTGGACGATGCCATCAAGGCCATCCATACCGAAGCCAATGCCATGGTCGATGCGCAGAAATAGTGTCGGTGCATGACGCATCACTTTACAAGTAAGCGTTACTTCCACTGAACAGTCAGCGGCGCTTCGCCTATATCACGCTCACACCCATCATGCTCTACATGATGGTGTTTTCTCTATTTCCCATGGCATGGGTAGTGGCGTTGAGCTTATTTAACTATTCGCCGCAGCGGGCCGGCAGCGGCTTTTTGGGATTAGGTGGTATCAACCCATTTATCGGGCTGGACAACTACATCAATATGTTTGCGTCCAACCAGCCCGCGCGAGTGTTTCGGCAGTCGGTGCTCAACACCTTCTTGTTTACGCTTTTGGTGCTGCCATTGAACCTGTTCATCACGTTGCCATTGGCGGTGCTGTTGGAGAGCGTGCATGCCCGCATCAAGGGCCTCTTTCGAGCAATTTACTTTTTGCCGGTGATCAGCTCGACCGTGGCCGTGGCGCTGATCTGGGGCAACCTCTATAACCCGAAATGGGGCCTGATCAACACCGCCATTAAAGCGATTGGGCTGGTGCCGCCCAAGGCTTGGTTGTCTGACCCGCGCGCATTTGTCATTGGCATTCCGTTGGCCATGATCGCGGTGGTGATCGCCTATGTCTGGCAGGACTTCGGCTATAACATGGTCATCTTTGTGGCGGCCTTGCAGGGCATCCCGCAATCTATTCGTGAGGCCGCGCGGGTGGATGGGGCCAACGCGTGGCAGGAGTTTCGTCACATCACGCTGCCACTGCTGCGGCCAACCTTGCTGTTTGTGTGTGTTCTGACGGTGATCTCATCTTTTCAGACCTTCGTCATCTTTCAGCAATTGACGGCCGGTGGCCCGCGTGAGCAAACCACCCCATTGGTAATGAGCATTTATCTGAATGCTTTTCGCTTTCAGAGCATGGGGTGGGCTGCCGCAATCTCGATGGTGCTGTTTCTGATCATCCTGCTATTTACAGTGATCCAGTTTCGGTTCTTGCGTACCGATTGGGAATATTCATGACGACGCTTGATAAGGCCATTCAACCACCCACCCAAGTGCGTGCCAACCGCGCCCTGCGCACGGTTGGGCTTTCGCTGGCGTATATCATTCTGACTCTGGGTCTATTTATGACGCTGGTGCCATTCATTTACGTGATACTGAGCTCGTTTAAGACCTCGCTGGAGATCATCAAGGTGCCGCCCTCGTTGCTGCCGGAGCAATGGACTACCCAAAACTATCTGACCATCTTCAACGACCCAAAAATTCCGTTGCTGCGCTTCTACGGCAATAGCTTGTTTGTGACGGTTGCGCGGGTAGCGATTACCCTATTCACCAGCTCATTTGCCGGTTACGTCTTTGCCAAATATCGTTTTCGCGGGCGGGATGTGTTGTTCACCTTTATCTTGGCGACCTTGATGATTCCCTTTCAAGTCATCATGATCCCGGCGTATTTGATTCTGGTCTCAATGGGGCTGATCGATACGCTGTGGGGGCTGGTGATTCCGTCGCTGGTCGATGCGTTTGGCATCTTCATGATGAAACAATTCATCGAAGGCATCCCCAATGAATTGCTGGACGCGGCCCGCATTGACGGCACTGGTGAATTTCGCATCTACTGGCGAATTGTTCTGCCGCAATTGGGCGCGCCATTGGCCGCGCTGGGCGTGTTTACCTTTATCGCAACTTGGAACGATTATCTGTGGCCACTGATTGTCATCACCACCCACGAACGGCGCACCTTGCCCTTGCTGCTCAGTTGGTATAGCAACCAACATGGCTCCAACCCTGCACTGACTTTGACCGCTGCGGTCTTTGTGATGTTCCCGGTGCTGATCGTCTACAGCTTCTTTCAGCGTTATATTGTGCAGGGGGTAACCCTGACCGGCTTCAAATAGTGAAAGAAAAGATTGTCTTGATCGGCGCTGGTAGCGCCAGTTTTACCCGTGGCCTAGTCGCCGACATCATCCGGCGAGGTGCTGAGACTGACTTGGCGCTGGTGGACATCAGCGCCGACGCGCTCGCCACGGCCACCCGGCTGGCGGGCAAGATGATCGCTGCTGGCGGCGCGCCGGTGACTCTGACCGGCGCCACCGAGCTGCGCGCCGTCCTGTCGGGCGCGACGGTGGTGATCTGTACGGTGGGCGTTGGCGGCCGGCGCGCCTGGGAGCAGGATGTGTTTGTGCCGCGCCGCCATGGGGTTTACGTGCCGGTCGGCGATACCGTCGGCCCAGGCGGGTCGTCGCGCGCGCTACGTATGATCCCGGCCATGGTGCGCGTGGCCGAGGCGGTGCTAGAGCTGGCGCCGGAGGCGCTGTTCTTCAACTATGGCAACCCAATGGCGCCGGTCTGCCGCGCGATCTACAAGGCCACCGGCGCGCGCGTGATCGGGCTGTGCCATGGTGTGTTCCACGTGGCGAATGACCTGGCCGACGTGCTGGGCGTGCCGCGTGAGCAGCTGCGCTACACGGCGGTGGGCTACAACCACCTGACCTGGTTCACGCATGTGCGCGCCGGCGGCCAGGACATGTTGCCGGCGCTGCAGCGCATCGCCGAGGAGCGGCTGGTACTCCGCGCAACCACGCCGCACGACAACGTATTCTCCTGGCAGCTGCTGCGGTTGTTCGGCGCGTTTCCGGCGGTGCTCGATCGCCACGTGACCGAGTTCTTCCCGCAGTTCTTCCGCGATGGCAGCTACTATGGCCGGCGGCTGGGCGTGGACGCCTTCAGCTTCGAGCGCACGATCGCCGGCGGCGACGAGGAGTACGTGGAGATGCAGCGCGACGCGGCGGGCGATGGGCCGCTGCCGGCCGACTACCTGGCGCGGATCGGCGGCGAGCACGAGCAGGTGATCGAGATCGTGGACTCGATCCGCGCCGATGCCGAGCGAATCTATTCGGCCAATCTTCCGAACACCGGCCAGGCGCCGAACCTGCCGCTCGGCGCGATCATTGAGGGGCCGGCACTGGCCGACGCGCAGGGGCTGCGCGCGCTGGCCCAGCCACCGCTGCCGGCTGCTCTGGCCGGGGCGCTGGCATCGCGCTACGCCTGGGTCGAGACGATCGTCGAGGCGGCGCTTGAGGGCAGCCGCACCAAGTTCATCCATGCGCTGGTGCTGGATGGCTACGTCACTTCGCTGGACCAGGCAGTGGCACTGGCTGACGATCTGCTGGCAGCGCAGGCTGAGTATCTGCCGTGGGCGCGCTGATGCGTTCGGATTGCCACAGAGGAAACAGAGCGCACCGAGTGGAGAATTACATGTTCTCCTCTGTGGCCATTTAGCGCGTGGCACACGCGGCTGAGCCAAGGTCGGCGCAGGCCACGCGCACGATTGCGCCCTGGCCAGCGGCTGTGATTGCGCCGCCCACGGCGATCAGCAGGTTGCCGGTGGGCGTGAACAGCATCCACGTGGGATGATCGAGATGGCTGAGCACCACCCGCCGCGCGCCGTCGGCCGTGATCCACAGCAGCCGCCCGGCCCCGGCGGCGTAGGGCTCCCTCGGCGAGCGCCCATCGCCAAACTCCAGCACGTACAGCGCGCCGGTGCCCGGGGTGTGCGGCAGCACGCTGAACACCGCCACATACAGTCTTCCGTCCGGCCCGAAGGCCATGCCAGTAAGCGGCGGCATGCCCGGCACTTCGGCGAACACAGTTATTGCGCCGTCGAGGCAGGCGCGCAGCACCCGGCCCGAGGCACCGTCGCTCAGGAAGAACGCGCCGCCCTGCGGCGTAGCGGCCATTGCGAACGGGTTGGCCTGCACCCCCGCGCCGCCGACCATCTTCGCTAACAGGATGTCGCGCATTGCGAAGTTGAGCACGCTGGCCACTTGCTGCGGCGGCGCGCCAGGCGTGAGCCGCAGCAGCAGCCGCGAGAGCGGGGCGTGGCCCTCGCGAGTGAGCAGGAAGCGCTCGCTTTGCAGCAGCGCCACGTCGGCCGGGCCAACATCAGTACCGCTGGCTTCGTCATGGGTGAACGGCAGGCCGTCGGCCAGCACCTCGATCTGCCGCGCGGGCGTGATCCGCAGCACGCGTCCGCTAGTGTTGATCTCCACTGGCGTGTCCTCGTCGGCAGGGCCGACTACCCCAGCCTCGGCTACCAGCAGGCTGCCGTCGGCCTCCAGGGCCATGCCGCGCGGCTGCTTGACGCCGGCGATGTAGACCTCGGCCCGCTGCTGCTCGGCTCGGCGCTGGCTGCGGCCTGCGCCGAGCCGAGCAGCAGCATTGCGAACTGTGGGTGGCGCCGGTGGGACACGGTCACGGGGTCGAAATCATCGCTGCGTTCCGCGCTGGCTCGGGGGCCAGCTATGCGGAAAACATTCCCAATCGAGGCCAAGTCCCCGATTTACCGCTCGGTGCCATTGTCGAATCACCGGCAATAGCCCGCCGCAACATACTTGAACCAATTCCCCAACCAGCCCTCGGTCCCACCCTCGCTGGTATGCTGGCTAGTCGCTATTCGTGGGTCGAGGCCATCGTGGCGGCGGCAGTTCATCAC
>Ga0049084_10000972_pt1 | contig 11513 bp, 10 predicted proteins | sample GreLakmeON33MSRF_FD_66720 | JGI IMG/M metagenome (GOLD analysis project Ga0049084, IMG submission 66720) | Freshwater lentic microbial communities from great Laurentian Lakes, MI, USA - Great Lakes metaG ON33MSRF | ecosystem: Environmental > Aquatic > Freshwater > Lake | place: Great Lakes... | reverse complement strand
TATAGGTGTTTGATCCTGTGTAACCGTATGTAGTAGCCGTTATCGTTTCAGTTCCTGTAGTTTTGTCTGTTCCAATAACGTTGTTTGGACAGTTTACGCTGTTGTTGTTATTTGTAGTAACTGTCTTTAAATCTACGATATTCCAAGTTCCTTCAACTCTTGCTTTACGCGAGCTAAATGGCATTCCTGGATCCTCAGCTCCTTTTTTACAAGCAGGTAATACTGCAGCAGCAGCCAATAATAGCAATAAACTTTTTTGAATTTTTTTCATTTGTTGTTTTTTAGTGTTTTTAAATATTCGGCAAATATACGATGCTTTTTTTATTTACTCCAAACATTTATCAATAATTATGAAAATATTTTTACGAAAAAAAGTGTTAATATATTGACTGTTAATTAATTAAAAATAAAAGTTTATGCTCAATTGACCCCCGTTATTATCAGTATCGATTTCAAAATTAGAACCACCTCCATCTATTAACCGTTTCGATTTGGAGCTGCTTGATGAGACATCCCACAATTGTTGAGTGCTATATCCATCATTTGTATTGGTATATATTAAAGTAATTCCTAACTCGGCAGTAATTGATAATTTGGGAAGTATAAAATATTCGGCACCTATGAATCCCCTTGCGCCAATTCCAAAACTTGTACCTTGTTTTGTTTCGGTTATTCTAGTAAGGCTTGGCGAGGAAGTATAACCTCCGGAAGCTATCGGTAGGGAAAAGTCGGTACTTGTTACCGAAACGCGGGTGCTTGAATAATCATTGCCATAATTTATTTTTGTTTTGCCAGTTGAAACCAATAAGATTCCTTCAGCACCATAAAGTCCTTGTAACCTGGTTTTTCCTTTTCTTTTTTCAACACCGAAGGATAAAGTGATGTTTGCTGAAGTTGTTTTTTTCGAATCTTGGGTATAAACAGTATCAGTAGTTGAATTCAGTTCATCCACAACCGAGTTTCGAACCGTACTTGAAAGTGCTGCCAATCTCACCCTGCCTCTATAGCATTTTTGATCTGCAGTAAAATATTTTCCATTAATTGCCAAAGGGAAAGCCGATGGATTAGATACATTGGGTGAAGTAGAGCCTGCAGTTGATAATAATCTTCCGGTATAGTTTAAAAACGGAACAGCATCAATACCTATCGACCAATCCTTTGCTTCAGGAAGATATTTCTCCCCTTTTTTTGAAAGTATTTCTTGAGAAAATACTTGTGTTATGCTTAAAATTATAGTAATAGATAAGATTATTTGTTTCATCGATTTTGTTTTTAAAGCCGTATTATAACGCATGTTTTTTTAGTTTATTGTGCTTTTTGTTCAAGCAATGGAACAAATTTAAAGTCTCCGTGTTCTTTTGTGACGAATAAGGTGTCAGTTGTTTTTTTCAAGGAAAACATTTGTTGTACTTTTCCATCTCCAACCGGAATAATAAGCGTTCCTCCAATTTTAAGTTGTTCTTTCAATGCTTCAGGAATAAAAGGAGCCCCTGCTGTAACTATTATTTTATCGAAAGGTGCAAAAGAAGGTAGTCCCTTATAGCCATCTCCAAAAAACAATTTTGGGCTATAACCAAGACTTGGTAACAACAGTTTTGTTTTGTCATACAGCGATTTTTGTCGTTCAATACTAAATACTTTTGCACCTAAATAGCATAAAATGGAAGTTTGGTAGCCACATCCTGTACCTATTTCCAATATTTTTTCACCCTTTTTAATTTGTAGGAGCTGACTTTGAAATGCTACTGTGTAAGGGTGTGAAATAGTTTGACCTGCCCCAATAGGAAAGGCTTTATCCTGATAAGCAAATTCTAAAAACGCATTGTCAAGAAATAAATGCCGAGGGACGGATTCAAGTGCTGTAATAACCCCACTATCATAAATACCCTTTTCGGTTATTTCTGCTACCATCTGCTTTCGCATTCCCTTGTGCCTAAAAGTATCTATCACTTGCTGTATTTTAGTTTAACTCGACATACAAACATATATAAACTAACAATTAGTTGCTAATAAAAAACCAGAGGTTACTAAAAACTAATTGTTAATAGAGCATACTTTTGTATAAAATAGATGTAAAATGAAAATAGGGGTATTGGGTGCAGGTCACCTGGGTAAAATTCACATTCGTATACTTAAAGAGATAAATGAATTTGAATTGGTTGGTTTTTACGATTCGGACGAAGCAAATGCCTCTGTTATGTCAAAGGAGTTTAATTTAAAGGCTTTTTCTTCTATCGATGAGTTGATTGATGCTGTTGATGTTGTTGATATTGTTACGCCAACACTTACACATTATGATTGTGCTGTTAGAGCATTAAAAAAAAGCAAACATATATTTATTGAGAAACCCATAACCAATACCATAGAAGAGGCAAAGCACCTTATTTCCCTTTCTCTTGAGGCCGATGTGAAAGGACAAGTGGGTCACGTTGAGCGATTTAACCCAGCTTTTATAGCCGCAAAACCTTATTGTTCCAATCCAATGTTTATTGAAACGCATCGATTAGCACAATTTAATCCAAGGGGAACAGATGTTTCTGTAGTGCTTGATTTAATGATTCACGATATAGACATTATTTTAAGTATTGTAAAATCGAATATTAAAAAGATTAGTGCTAGTGGTGTTGCAGTAGTGAGCGATACCCCCGATATTGCAAATGCGAGAATTGAATTTGATAATGGATGTGTTGCAAATTTAACCGCAAGTAGAATATCTATGAAAAATATGAGAAAATCGCGCTTTTTTCAGCGAGATGCATACATTTCTGTAGATTTTTTGGAAAAGGAAGTGAGTGTTGTAAAGTTGAAATCGGTTAAAGGGGAAGCTGATCCTTTGGCTGTTGTGATTGATTTGGGAAATGGTAAAGGGCAAAAGCAAATATATTTTGAGAAACCAAGCATTCAACCAATAAATGCTATTAAAACAGAATTGTTAAGTTTTTATGAATCTATTAAAAATGATACAATTCCCCCTGTAAGTCTTGATGATGGCTATAAAGCCCTTGATGTTGCCTACAAAATAATTGAAAAATTAAAATTAACTTCACAACTTTTAGATTCTTAACACAATAAAATGCAATATTTGTCGTTGCAACTGTGTTATTGGTAATTTTGTGAAGTTAATAAATGAGGAAATTTTTACTTAAGAGTGCTTTTTTAGTTAGTTTTTCTGTTTTTTTGTTCGCCTGTGATAAAAGTGTAGATGTACCATCCTGCATTGTTATTGATAAGATTGGTTTAGCTGTCGACTATGCAACACAAGGCAGTGATTCAAAAGATATAACAGATGCATGGGTTTATATAGACAATAAAGCTATTGGGGTATTTCAATTACCGGCCAAATTTCCTGTTTTAAAAGAAGGCGAACACACTATTGATGTTAGTGCGGGAATCAAATTAAGTGGAGTGGGTGAAACACGTGCCGCGTATCCATTTTATACAATTTACTCCCAAAAAGTTAATCTAACCAAAGGCGAAGTTACATTTGTAGAACCAACTGTGAGCTATAGCAGCTTCGCAAAATTTGCCTGGATTGAAGATTTTGAAAGTCCGGGAGTAACTATTTCGAAAACAAGTCGCAGCGATACGGATTTAAATGTAGTTTTAATTGCAAGTGATGTTTTTGAGGGTAATAAAAGTGGAGCTGTTTTTTTAAGTGCTTCACAAAACAGAACAAGGTTAGAGTTAAAATCGAACGAAGCTTTTGTACTTCCTACAGCAGGTGCAAATGTTTTCTTGGAATTAAACTATAAAATAAGTGAGACAGTTGCAGTAGGAGTTTATGCGAATACTCCTTCCGAATCGATTCAGCAAACAGCTGTTTATTTGAAAACAACTGTAAATAGTTCTGGAAATTTGGAATGGAAAAAAATATACATCAATTTATCGAGTGTTGTAAGCCCTCAAACTTCTGCCAAGGATTTTAATATTTTTATTTATGCCGAAACTTCTCCGGAAGTGCCCGAACCTGTTTTTTATTTTGATAATATAAAGTTGGTATACCAGTAAAATGAATAAGCGTTTACAAACCATACTTTACATTCTATCCGATTATATAACGGCATCTGCTTCGTGGGCCTGTTTTTTCGTTTTTAGGAAGTTATATATTGAAATAGGTCAAGAAGGTGTTCACGCTCCCATTGAGTTTAATGACACTTTTTATAAGGGCTTGATTTTAATTCCATTTTTTTGGCTGCTCCTATATGCCATTACAGGATACTATAAATCACCCTTTCGAAAATCAAGGTTAATTGAACTTGGGCAAACCATTTCCATTACTTTCATAGGTGTAATAATTTTATTTTTTGCCTTGTTACTCGATGACTTTATTAATTCCTATAAGGCCTACTACCAATCTTTTTTATCACTCTTTTTTATCCATCTTTTTATAACTTATTTTTTTCGTTTTTGTATAACTACCAATACTGTAAGGAAAATACAAAGCCGCAGAATAGGATTTAATACGCTTATGATTGGGAGCAATGTCAATGCATTAAACTTATACAATGAAATGCAATCGCAATCAAAATCATCGGGTAACAAGTTCATAGGTTTTGTACACATTGAAAATAAAAATGGTAAAGGACATTTACTGAAAGAACAATTGCCTCACTTGGGCGAATTTGGTGATTTAAAAAATATAATAAACCAGAATAATATAGAGGAAGTTATTGTAGCAATAGAATCGTGGGAACACGAGTTTATTGGAAAAATAATAAATGAGTTGCAAGAATATTCAACAATCATTATAAAAGTAATACCCGATATGTATGATATTTTATCGGGCTCAGTAAAAATGAATTCTATTTTTGGCGCTCCGCTTATTGAAATATCGCATCATATAATGCCAACTTGGCAACAAGTAGCAAAACGTGTTATTGATGTAAGCGTGTCGCTTATTGTGTTGATTTTATTTTCTCCATTATACATTGTGATAGCTATTTTGGTTAAAAGCGGGTCGAAAGGGCCTGCCTTGTATAACCACGAAAGAATTGGAATGCACGGCAAACCATTCAATATTTATAAATTCAGATCAATGTACATTGATGCTGAAAAAAATGGTCCCGCTTTATCGAGTAAAACGGATCCACGAATAACACCTTTTGGGAAATTTATGCGTAAAGTAAGACTGGATGAGATACCCCAATTTTACAATGTATTGATTGGCGATATGAGTATTGTGGGGCCTCGTCCTGAAAGGCAATATTATATCGATTTAATTGTGAAACAGGCACCACATTACAAGCATTTGTTAAAGGTAAGACCGGGAATAACTTCTTGGGGACAAGTAAAGTATGGTTATGCCGAAACAGTAGAAGAAATGGTTCAACGATTAAAATACGATGTATTGTATATTGAAAATATGAGTATTTTAGTGGACTTTAAAATATTAATATACACTGTATTGATTGTGGTACAGGGAAGAGGTAAATAAATTCAAATTTAAATTATGAAAAATATTGCAGTTATAGGGTCAGGAACAATGGGCAACGGAATTGCTCATACATTTGCACAATGTGGTTATCAAGTTGCGTTGATAGATATTTCTCAACCGGCCTTAGATAAAGCTTTGGCTACTATTTCAAAAAATTTAGATAGAATAATTGCCAAAGGCGCAATCACAGAAGCTGATAAAACAGCAACCTTATCAAACATAAAAACATTTACTTCTGTAGCCGATGGAGTTAAAAATGCTCATTTAGTGGTGGAAGCAGCTACTGAAAATGTAGAAATAAAACTGAACATTTTTAGAGAATTAGATAAGCTATGTGGTGAGAATGCCATTCTTGCAAGCAATACATCTTCCATATCTATTACAAAAATTGGGGCTGTTACAAAACGTCCCGACAAGGTAATTGGAATGCACTTTATGAATCCTGTTCCTGTAATGAAATTAGTGGAGGTTATTCGTGGATATTCAACAAGCAACGATGTTACAAATACCATTATGGAATTGTCTAAAAAATTAAACAAAGTACCTGTTGAGGTGAATGATTATCCCGGATTTGTGGCAAATAAAATTTTAATGCCAATGATTAACGAAGCTATAATTACTTTGTACGAAGGTGTAGCGGGTGTTGAAGAGATTGATACGGTGATGAAGCTGGGTATGGCACATCCAATGGGACCTTTGCAATTGGCCGATTTTATTGGTTTAGATGTGTGTCTTTCCATTTTGAAAGTATTGCAAGATGGTTTTGGAAACCCAAAATATGCTCCTTGTCCCTTATTGGTGAATATGGTTATGGCGGGAAATTTAGGTGCTAAATCAGGACAAGGTTTTTATACCTACACAGCTGGCAGTAAGGAATTGGTGGTAGCTCCTAGTTTTCTAAAAGGCTAAGTTTAAAGTAGGGGTATTTATTTATATAAATCGGCAAAGAGGTTCTCGATACCTTCCACCATCGTACTCCATTCAAATCGTTTTTTCTCCGTTTTTACATTTGCAGAAAACTCATTTTCTCTTTTGTTTGAATAAAAATCAATCAATGAATTCGCAATTTCTGTTGGATTAATTTCAGTAACATACCCCACTTTGTTGTGGCAAACAATTTCTGACAGCCCGCCTGTATTGGTTACCAACATTGGTCTTTCGAAATGATAAGCAATTTGGGTAATGCCACTTTGCGTAGCCGTTTTGTATGGTTGTACCACTATATCTGCTGCGCAAAAATAATCTTTCACTTTATTCGAATCGATATAATGGGTATGAAGAATGACTGAGTTTTGTAAACTGTTTTCTTGTATTATTTTTTCGTATTCATCAGCTTTTTCATAAAACTCACCCGCTACAATAAGTTTTATTCCCAATGCTTTTATTCTACTATCTGTCATTGCTCTTAAAAGCAAGTCGAGGCCTTTATAGTTACGAATAAAACCGAAAAAAAGAATGTGTTTATCGTTTGTATTGAGGTTTAAATTTTGTAGTGCTTGTTGCTTGTTTACTTTTTCTCCAAAAATATCATAAATGGGATGAGGAATAAGTCGGGTATTTTTATTTTCGGTAAATGTTTTTAAATCGTGTAATACCGATTGTGACATAGCTACAAAACCATCGCAGCCTTTCACAAAATAGCGAGTGAATAATCTATCGCCTATTCTTTTTTCGTGTGGAATAACATTATCGGTTATGGCAATAACTTTTATGTTTGTGTTCCATTTAATAATACGTGCAATTGTACCTAAGCAAGGACCCATAAAGGGTAACCAATATCGAATAATAACATAATCGGGTTCTTGTTTTTTAATGTGCAGTGCTATTTTTATCCAATTAAACGGATTAATGGAGTTTATTAGTGTCTCTATTTTTAAACCTTCGGGTGAATATCCATTGTCGAATTGTGTTTTTCCAGGAAACAAAAAGGAAGGGTATTGCAAAGAGAAGGATACAATGCTCGATTCGATTTGCTTTTTGCCATAGGCTTTACATAAAGCTTCGTTAAAGTTTGCAATGCCTCCACGCAATGGAAAAGCCGGACCAATGATAATGTTTTTCAATGTGTATACTTTAATTTTTTTTGAAAATTAACCAAAATAAAAGTACAAAAAATGCCGAACAGATAAATGGATGGGTATTTATTAGGAATAATTATGGATTTTGTCGCTTTAATATTGCTATTCATATTCGATTTATTTGTAATTGTCTATCAGTAAAACTACATTCGCAATGTAATTTCATTTCGTAAAAATCAGTAAAATATTTTTAACAAAGCCCTATGAAGAAAACAATTTTAATATTCGTTTCATTATTGATAGGTATATGCGACATCTTTGCACAGTCCGATACTGTAAAAGCGATACAATTTTTGGTTGACAATGAGGCAGAAACGTTTTATAACAGTGGTATTACTAACTATAATAAAAAGGATTACCAAGCTGCGGTAACCGATTACGACAAAGCAATCGGACTTATGGATAATTTTGATAAAGCATATTACAATCGTGGTGCAGCCAAATTTGAGTTAAAAGATTATAAGGGTGCTGTTGCCGATTATAACAAATCTATACAATTACAACCCAATAACGATAAAGCTTATTTCTCGAGAGCTCAGGCAAAAAATGCCATAGGCGATAAAGAAGGTGCAATTGCTGATTATACCTTGGCCATTGAAAAGAATTTAAACTATTCACAAGCGTATTATTACAGAGCTTCGGTAAAGTTTGAAAACAAAGATTATAAAGCTGCTATTGAAGATTATAACAAGGCAATTATTATTAAACCCGATTATGCTTATGCCTTGAATGACAGAGGTAGTGCTAAGCGTCAGTTGGAGGATTATGATGGCGCAATATCCGATTATCAAAAGGCAGTTATAGTAAATCCCGATTTGGCTTTTGTATATAATAATTTAGGAAGTGTTAAAAGAAGGAAAGCTGATTGTAAAGCAGCAATAGAGGACTATGGTAAAGCTATTAAAATTAAGTACGATTATCATATTGCTTATAACAATCGTGGTGCCGCACGTTATGAAAGCGGAGATTACATAGGTGCCATTGAAGATTTTGACATGGCAATTAAATTACAACCAAACTATTATTATGCTTACAATAACAGGGCATCTGCAAAATATAAAATGAAAAATTATAACGGTGCTATTGACGATTGCAATGAAGCAATAAAGTTGGATGCTAATTATGGTTTTGCTTACTTGAATAGAGGCAATGTAAAGGAAATGTTGCGTGATGAAAACGGTTCTTGTTCAGACTGGAAAAAGGCTGCTGAACTTGGTGTTGCTGCTGGAAAAGGATATGCAAGTGAATGTAAATAATTATTAAATAGATACAGTCGATATGAAAAAATTAATTGCACTATTTTTTGTTTCAATTGCTTGTTTGCAGTCAATAGCTCAAATCAATGTGGAGTTTACAAAAGATAATTTTAAGGACAAGAAGGGTGGCTTAAAGATAGCATTGGAAGAAATAAAACTTGGGGACGAATGGTTTGAGCAAGGTGATGTTACTTATAGGTTAGCATTGCCACATTATTTAAAAGCGAATGATTTTAACCCCAATAATGCACTTTTAAATTATAAAATAGGTTGTTGTTATATCTCTTTGAAAAAAGTTATTAAATCAAAAGCAATTCCATATATTGAAAAGGCCTATAAGTTAAATCCAACTGTTTCACCCGATATTCATTATTTATTAGGGAGAGGATATCACCTAACAATGCAGTGGGATAAGGCAAAGCAGGAATATGCTTTATACCGTAAAATATTAACTTTAAAGGAAATTGATAAAATGAAGAGTGTGGACAAAAAGTTGAGTGAATGTGGATATGGAATCAATTACATGAAAAATCCAATCAGGGTTTTTATTGATAATATTGGAATAACAATGAATTCCCCTTTTTCCGATTATGGCCCGGTAATTTCTGCCGATGAGGATGTAATGATGTTTACGTCACATAGAGATAATTCAACTGGTGGGATAATGGATGAGTTTGGAGAATATTTTGAAGATATTTATATTTCCTACAAATTTAATAAGGAGTGGACACAAGCAAAAAATATTGGCACACCTATCAATACCAATGGAAATGATGCAATTATAGGGTTATCGCCAAACGGACAAAAGCTTTTTATGTATATAGATGATAAAGGAGATGGGAATATTTATGAATGTGATTTATTAGGTGATAAATGGTCGAAACCGGAGAAGATGCCCAAACCAATTAATTCTTCATCTAAAGAATCAGCTGCTACTCTTTCATATGATGCTCGCATTTTTTATTGGGTGAGTAATCGGGAAGGTGGGTTTGGCGGAAGTGATATTTACTATTCTATAAAAAATGAAAAGGGTAAATGGGGAGAAGCTATAAATATGGGTGCAGATATCAATACACCATATGAGGAAGTAGGAGTTTTTATGTTGCCTGATGGGAAGACTATGTACTTTAGTTCTCAAGGTCACACCTCTATGGGAGGATTGGATATTTTTAGCACGGTATATGAAAATGGAAAATGGTCGACACCACAGAATATAGGATACCCTGTAAACACACCCGACAATGATATGTTCTTTGTAATGTCGGCAAGTGGTAAACACGGTTATTATTCTTCTATTCGCGAAGACGGGCAAGGCGAAGTTGATTTATACCAAATATCTTTTCTTGGTGTTGAAAAACAAATGGTGTTGAATACTGAAGACAATTTATTGGCAAATCAAACTGCTCCGGTTTCTGAAACAAACATTGCAGCGCAAGTAGAAGTTAAAACATCGCAGCTTACATTGTTAAAAGGTATAATCACCGATGCACTTACAAAAAATCCGCTGGAAGCTTTGATTGAAATAGTCGACAACGAAAAGAATGTTGTAATAGCCAGTTTCTCTTCTAACAGTAAAACTGGTAAATATTTGGTTACCCTCCCATCAGGTAAAAACTATGGTATTGTAGTAAAAAAAGAAGGATACTTATTCCATTCCGAGAATTTTGATATCCCACTAGGTTCAGGCTATCAAGAAATCACAAAGGATGTTGAACTTAAAAACATTGCGGTCGGTAGTAAAATTGTATTGAAAAATATTTTCTTCGATTTTGATAAAGCTACACTCAGGAAAGAATCTTTTAACGAGTTGGAAAACTTAACTAAATTATTAAACGATGTGCCTTCCCTAAAAATCGAAATATCAGGTCATACTGATGGAAAAGGTTCGGCAGCATACAACCTTACTTTGTCTGATAACAGAGCAAAGGCGGTAGTTGATTATTTGGTTGGCAAGGGAATTAACAATGACAGATTGGTTGCAAAAGGATATGGTTTAATACGACCAATTGCAACAAACGATACAGAGGAAGGTCGTCAATTGAACCGAAGGACAGAGTTTGAAATTCTATCTAAGTAAGTAGAAATTTATAGCATAATTAAAAAGCAGGAAGGTGTTTAACCCCCTGCTTTTTTTGCTTTGTAATTTCCGTCCGTTAACAGTTTCAGAATTTTATCGCGGTGTTCACCTTGTATCAATACTTCGCCTTCTTTAACACTTCCTCCCACTCCACATTTTTGTTTGAGCATTTTTCCCAAGCTTTCCAAATCATCCTCATTGCCTACAAAACCCGAGATACGTGTTACTAATTTGCCTCCTCCTTTTCTATCTAGGTATATTTTCAGTTCTTGTTGTTGTGGCGGTAATGTTGCTTTTTCGTTCGTTGAAGATTGGTAATTGAAATCTTTGTTAGTAGAGTATACAATACCGCTAGCTTTGTTTTTTTTATTCATTGGGTGAATTTGTGCGCAAAGTTATAATTTTATTCATCTTTTTTCGAACAGCCATCCTGTGTGAAAATTACATAAAACAGCCCTTGTAATTTTCCCACTTTCTTTGGTTTTATTTAATTAATTTTGTTCTTTATTTAAAAGGGAAGGCTGTTATGAAAATATCATACAATTGGTTAAAACAATTTATCAATATCGATTTAAAATCGGAAGATACTGCTGAAGTATTGACTGATCTCGGATTAGAAGTTGAAGGTGTAGAAAAATTTGAGAGTTTGAAAGGGGGCTTAGAAGGCG
>Ga0049084_10000970_pt1 | contig 11516 bp, 6 predicted proteins | sample GreLakmeON33MSRF_FD_66720 | JGI IMG/M metagenome (GOLD analysis project Ga0049084, IMG submission 66720) | Freshwater lentic microbial communities from great Laurentian Lakes, MI, USA - Great Lakes metaG ON33MSRF | ecosystem: Environmental > Aquatic > Freshwater > Lake | place: Great Lakes... | reverse complement strand
CGGTTGCGGGAGTTGCTTGGGCGCGAAAGCGTCGAAACCACGCAGATCTCCACGCACGTCATTTCGAAGCCGGGGCTGGGGGGCCGAGCCCGCTGGATGCGGGGTGGGGGCGGGGGCTCCGGCGGCACGGGGAGGAGGGCCGGCCCTACGCGCTGGCTACGCGCTGGCTAGCGCGCGGGCTATGCGCGGGCCAGCGCGTTCGCCGTGTTGAGGTGCTCGACGCCGGTGTATTTCTGCGACTGTTCGTCGGCGTGATAACTGGAGCGGACCAGAGCGCCGCTTTCCACGACGCCGAGGCCGATGCTCAGGCCGAAGTTTTTCCAGTGGAGAAATTCTTCCGGCGGAGCCCAGCGCGAAATCGGCAGGTGCTGCGGGGTCGGCTGGAGATATTGGCCGATGGTGAGGATGTCGGTCTGGTCGGCGGCGATGTCGCGGATCGTCTGTTCAATTTCGTGCTGCTCTTCGCCGACGCCGAGCATAATGCCGGTCTTGGTGACGAAGCCGCGGCTCTTCGCGTGGCGGAGGACGGAGCGGGAGCGGTCGTAGCGGGCCTGCACGCGGACGGGTTTTTGCAGGCGCTCGACGGTCTCGAGGTTGTGGTTGTAGATGTCGGGCTTGGCGTCGAGGACGATATCGACGTGCTCCAAGTTGCCTTTGAAATCGGGCACCAGAACTTCGATCGCGGTAGCGGGGCAGCGGTGCTGGATGGCACGGATGGTCATCGCCCAGACGGCGGCACCACCGTCGGCGAGTTCATCGCGGGCGACACTGGTGATGACGCAGTGTTTGAGATTCATCTTCGCCACGGCGTCGGCGACGCGGGCGGGTTCGCCGAGGTCGAGCTCCGTGGGACGGCCAGTCTGGATCGCGCAGAAATTGCAGGAGCGCGTGCAGATGTTGCCGAGGATCATCACGGTGGCGGTCCCGCGGGACCAGCATTCGCCGAGATTGGGGCACTGGGCGCTTTGGCAGACGGTGTGGAGTTTGTTTTCGTCGACGAGTTTACGCGTGGCGAGGTAGCCGGGGCCGGAAGGGAGCTTGGCACGGAGCCAGGAAGGTTTGCGCGTGGTGTCCATCAAAGAGGCGTGAATAGGAAGCAGAGTTAACCACGGTTGGCACGGATGAACACGGATTTTTTTGGAAAATGATGAGGGCGCGGGGGGGAGCGAGATTCCTCTTGCTGCCGAAGGAATGAGCGGACGCGGGCAGGGCGGGAGGTCGGCGCATTTTCAGGGCGTCGGTTGAGGGCGCGTCGGTTGAGGGGGCATCGGGCCGACGGCGGGGTGCTCTCCAAGTGTCCGGTTTGCGGCCGAAGCAGCGGCGGTTGGGAAACTGCCGTTCCGAAAAGTGCACGGCGACAGGAGTGTCGCCAGTCCGTCGGACGCATGACCGCTGCGGCGACAGGCGACCGGAAGATCGCCCGCCGGTCAGAGGGTCCGGAGTTTCCGTTTGCGCAACGGCGGGGCGCATGGCTTGGTCTTTGTTTCCATGAGCGATACACCTCTGCCGGATATTTCCCACGACCAACATGCGGTGCGGCGCAACAAGCTCGCGGAGATGCGCGCGGGCGGGTTTGACCCGTTTCGCGCCAACGTCGCGACGAGTCACTTCTCGGGCGATGCGATCAAGCTGCATGTCGATGGGCAGGACAATGCGGTGACCGTCACGGTCGCCGGACGCCTCGTGACGATTCGCGATATGGGGAAGAGCCAATTCGTCAAGATTCTCGATCAGCAGGGGCAGATTCAGCTCTACGTGAAGAAGGATGTGGTCGGCGATGTGGCTTACGCGGCGTTCAAGAAACTCGATCTGGGGGATATTCTGGGCGCCAAGGGCACGCTTTTTAAGACGAAGACCGGCGAAGTTACGGTGCGGGTCGAGAGTTACACGCTCGTGGCGAAGGCGCTGCATCCGTTGCCGGAAAAGTGGCACGGCCTCAGCGATCCCGAGCAGGTTTATCGTCAGCGGTATTTGGATCTGATCGTGAACGCGGAGTCGCGCGCGCGGCTGATGCTGCGGTCGCGCATCGTGTCGCACATCCGGCGGTTTCTCGAGGCTCAGCAATTCATCGAGGTGGAGACGCCGGTGCTGGAAAACACGGCGGGCGGCGCGGCGGCGCGGCCCTTCAAGACGCATCACAATGCGCTCGATGTGGATTTTTTCCTGCGTATTGCGACGGAACTGCGGCTGAAGCGGCTGCTGGTGGGCGGGTTTGATCGTGTGTTTGAGATCGGGCGAATTTTCCGTAACGAAGGGGTGTCGCGGAAGCACAATCCGGAGTTCACGATGCTCGAAGTTTACCAAGCCTACAGCGATCACCGCGGGATGATGACGCTTATCAAGGATCTGTTGACGACGCTGTGCCGCGACGTGCTCGGGACGACGAAGATCACACACGCGGCGAGCGGGCAGGAGATCGACTTTGCGGGTGAGTGGCGCGAGGTGAATTACAAGGACCTGATCCGCGAGGCGACGGGGGACGCGGAGTGGTTTGCGCGCAGCAAGGCGGAGAAGATCGCGGGCGCGGAAAAGCTCGGGCTCTCGGTGAGCTCGGTGTGGGAGGAGTTTGAGATTACCAACGAGATTTTCTCGAAGAAGATCGAGCCGACGCTGATCCAGCCGACGTTTGTGCTGAAGTTGCCGAAGGAGCTGTGTCCGCTGGCGAAGATCAGTCTCGATGATCCGACGACGATCGACGTGTTCGAGCTGACGATCGGCGGGATGGAAGTGGCGCCGGCCTACTCGGAGCAAAACGATCCGGATGTGCAGCGCGCGATGTTTCAGGCGCAGGCGGGCGAGGAAAAGCAAAACATCGACCATGATTTCCTGCTCGCGCTGGAGTATGGAATGCCGCCGGCGGGCGGGATGGGGGTGGGCATCGACCGGTTGTGCATTCTGCTCACGGGGGCGGAGAGCATTCGCGATGTGATTTTGTTTCCGCAGCTGAGGCCGGGGAGCACTGCGTGAGTTTAAGTGGGAAGTTGAATTTTAAGAGCTGCGTGATGGCACGGGACGAGATGATGCTCACTCCGCCTTAAACCGCCGACTTCAACTGGCTATGCCCTGGTATCTTTATCTCGCCTGCAAACAGCTCTTCCCGAGCGGGCGGTTTCCGTTTTTTACGGCAATCTCGGTGCTGGGGGTGACGCTCGGCGTGGCGGTGCTGATTATTGTGACGAGCGTGATGGGGGGATTTGGCTACGAGATTCGTCGAATGATCGTGGAGACAGAGGGAGAAGTGGATGTTAAAGCGACTGGCTACCTGAGCGATCCGCAGGACGTGCTGGCACAGATCAGCGCAACCCCCGGGGTGGCGGCAGCGACTCCCTACGTCAAAGGCGTGGTGGGTGTGCAGGCGAACGGCCGGCCGGCGTATCCGATTTTTCGTGGCGTCGACGTGGGCACGATCGAGCGCGTGGCGAATCTCGGGCGTTTCACCAACCCGCGGAGCGCGATTGCGAACCTCGATGATGATTCGGTGGTCTTGAGCTCCCAACTCGCGACGTCGCTCGGAGTTCACGTGGGCGACAAGATCGAAATTTATTCGCCGTTGCTCATCGAGAAGCTGAAGAACGACGAGGTGTTTTTGCCGCGGGAGTTTCGCGTCGTGGGCGAGCTCTACATTGGACACCAGCAACTCGATAGCAGCACGATTTACGGGACGTTGCGCGCGGCGCAGGAGCTCTACGGATTAGGGCGAAGTGTGCATGGCATCTACGTTCGGGTGAAACCAGACGTGGATGAGCATGCCGTCGTGGCCCAGCTGAATGCGACTTTACCGCGAGCCACGACGCAGGCGTATTCGTGGATGGAGAGTTGGGCGGATTTCCTGTGGGTGTTAAATTTGGAGAAGAGCATTAATTTTTTCCTGCTGCTCTTCATCGTAATCATCGCGGCATTTTCGGTGATGAGCTCGCTGTTGATTTCCGTGGTGCGGAAGACGCGCGAGATCGGGCTGCTCGGGGCATTGGGCGCGCGTCCTCGGGATGTGGCGCTGTGTTTCTGTGCGCAGGCCTTCATCATCGGTCTGACCGGGACGGCGATTGGGGTGGGGATGGGCTTCGGGGTGCTGGCGATCCGCAATGATTTGGTCCACGGGATCGCGCGGCTGATGCAACGCCAAGAAACGCTCCGGCAGTTTTATCAATTTTCAGACCTGCCGTCGCACACGTTGACCAGTGATCTGGTGATGACCGTGGTGGCTGCCATCGTGATTTCCACACTCGCGGGATTGATCCCAGCTTGGCGGGCGGCGCGGCTCAAACCGGTGGAGGCGCTGCGCAGTGAGTGACGCGAAAAAAAATGCCTGCCAGCAGGCTCCTATCACGGAGGCGCACCATGAGTGAGGTCGTACTGGCGGCGAGGGGGCTTCGCAAGAGTTACCAGAGCGGTGACCTCGAGATCGAAGTGTTGCGCGGTGTAGATATCGCCCTTGGCGCGGGCGAGAGCGTGAGTATCCGCGGTGAGTCGGGCTCAGGGAAATCCACATTGCTTAATTTGCTGGCGGGCTTGGATGCGCCCGACGGCGGCACCCTCTCATGGGGCGGAGAACCGGCGCAGGCGAACCGGCGCGCGACGTTTCTTGGGATCGTGTTTCAGTCATTTTATCTGATCCCCGAAATCGACGCGCTGGCGAATGTCCTGATGGCGGCGCGAATGGTCAAAGCGCCGGGCGCGGCCGAGCGGGCACGGGCCAAGGATTTGATCGCGCGCGTGGGGTTGGCGGAGCGTGCGACGCATCTACCGGCTCAGCTTTCTGGCGGCGAGCGGCAGCGCGTGGCGGTAGCGCGGGCGCTGATGAATTCGCCGAAACTGCTGCTGGCCGACGAGCCGACGGGCAATCTCGATGAGCACACGGGTGACGCCGTCGTTGAGCTCTTGCTCGGGTTGTGCCGCGAGACCCAAACGGCGCTGGTCCTCGTGACGCACAATGCGGCCTACGCGGCCAAGACCGGACGACAGCTGTTTTTGCGTGATGGAGTGCTGAACGGTACAAATCCAGTTGATGTGAGCTCACGCTAAGCTCGGCGCGCTCTTTAGACTATTATCACGGAACGGTGCCCCACGTCGTCGTGCGGTGCGCTCCGGGGAGAACGTGCCGTTCCCTGCGTCCCGCGGTTGGTGAGCCCCGGGGCATTGACGGGAAATTTGCGCTGACCTGCGATACACGCAACCAGTGTGTCGGTCTTGAGCGGATACGCTGAGTGACCGCAGGAGCGGAGGTGGGTGTTCGCTTACTTTCCCACGTATTTCAGGCGATAGATCTTGCTGCCGAAGTCGTCGCTGAAGAGCAGTGAACCATCCGGGGCCTGCATACAATCGACGGGACGGCCGAGGATCTCGGTGCGATTCTTCAGGAAGTTTACCATCTTCTGTTCGCCATACGGATGTCCGTCTTCGAAGAGAATTCGCGAGAGACAGTAGCCGACCTTGGCGGTCGCGCTCCCACCTCTTTGGGCGACAAAAGCGTCGCCGTGGGCACGGGGGATTTTGTCGCCCGTGTAGAACGTGAGCGAGTTTGCCGAGCAGTGGGCCGGCAGCAGCCATGCTGGGATCGTGGCCTTGCTCGCGTACTCGACCAACTTCGGATCATTGAGGAAATTCAGGTTAGGCGTGTTTTTCCCCACGAGCCAAGGGTGTCCGTAGAATCCACCCTCGACGTAATGGTTCAGTTCGGCGGGGGGATTGTGGTCGGTAATGGGCTGACCAAATTTTTTGTCCCCTTCAAGTTTGGCCCCCAACAGGTCGATGTCGTGGTCGATACCCCAAATTTCGTTGGTGCCGGGACGCACGACCAATTTCTCCGAATTGCGGAGGCCCGAGGCGAAGAGCTTTTTGTCGGAACCGTCGAGAGCGAAGCTCCAGATTTTCTTGCGCTCCGAAGCCTCGATCGGTTCGTCGGTCGCATTGGTTTGGTCGCCGACGTGGGTGTAAATGCGATTCTGGTGGATGAGGAGCGCGCGCCACATATGGCCGCCCCGTGCGCCGGTGGGCAGTTGTTCGGCACCCAGAACGGAGACGTCTTCGTCGGCCTTGCCGTCACCATTGGTGTCGCGCGCTTTTGAAATCGAATTGAGCTGGGCGTACCACAGCGAGCCGTCGTGCCACTGCATGCCTTGGAGAATGGTGTTGGGTGCCTTACCCTCGACGAACGTGGTCATGGTTTCATAGGTGCCGTCCCCGTCGTTATCGCGGCACGCCATGATTTTCCCTTCTTTCGGAACGCTGACAAAGAGCGTGTTGTTCGGGCCGCTGGCGAGGAAGCGGGGGAGTTTGATTCCGTCGACGGCGACGGAGAGCGCGTAGCCATCGCGCACCCAAACGCCCGCGGGCACGTCGGCAGAGCGGGCCGCGGGTTGAGCGAGCGGGGAAAGGGAAACGAGACCGACTAACAGCGGGGTGAGGAATGAACGTGGATTCATGGAGGGAGGTAGGGAGGAGGAAAGCAGCGCGGACTCATGATCCGCTGTGGACGAGGGAAAGGGGAGGGTCAGACTGATTCGCGAGGTGCGGCGGCGCGAGCCTGATTGTTTCGAGGTTTCCGATTCGGCGAGCGCATCTCAAGAGGTAGCGCCAGCGCCGGGCGAGTGTGCGGTGGGGCGTTCGCCGCCGCCGGACGCGCTCGACCAGACGGGGCACGGGGAGGCTCACGGGAGCGCGACCGGCTGCGAGAACGCGCCGTTGCCGGCGATGTCCCAGACGGCGAAGCGGACCCAACGGAGGCCGGCTTCGGTCGGTAGCGCGGCTGAGAAGGGGCGGGTGCCGAAGGCGCGCGTGTCGGAAAGATCGATACGACGGCGGAGGGTCGTGGTGCCGTCGCCGGCGACGATCTCGGCGAAGGCGAGCGGGAGCGTCCAGGCGAGTTGGGCGGTGAGGCGAGGGGCGGCACCAGCGTCGCGCACCAGGGTGGTATCGGCGGCGAGGATTTCACCGGTGGTGACGAAGAATTCGCCACGGCGGAGCACATCGAGGACGGGTTGCCAGCCGTCGGCGAAACGGGGGATACGGTCGAGCTTCAGGTAGTTGACGTTGAGGTGGCCGTAGAGTTCGGAGTGCGGCTCGACCTTGAAAACGTCGACTTCGCCGAGGGCGCGTTTATCGGCGCCCCAGTTGTTCATGTCGTCGAGGGTGTCGAGTACGCGCCAGCCGAGCGTATCGCGGGAGTAGTCGGCGGGCATGGCTTTCCAGGCGGCACCGAGATAGTGGGGCGATTGGAAAAACGGGGTGTCGCGGTAGTTGTCGGGAAAGCCGATGGTGCCCTTGATACGGGCGTGGGCGGCCCACATGAGACCGCGCTCGCGTTGCATGAGCGCGAGGACGTCGGCGGGGTTGCCGACGTGGTAGATGGATTCGCCGGCCGAGTTCGTTTCGACGAAGGGTTTTTCGGCGGGGCGATTCAGCACCCAGAGCACGGGCTGCGGAAAGAAGCTGATCCAGTGGCCGCCGAGGTGGACGTTGGGCTCTTCGCCGGGGAGCAGGAGAAATGTTTCGTCGGACAGGCGGGCGCACTCGGCGTGCATGAGCCGGAGTTGGGCGAGTCGCGGCTCGGTGGCGAGTTTTGGGGTCTGGCCGTTGTGGAATTCGGCGAGGTGCACGATGTCGATGCCGGCGGCGCGGAAGGCGCGCGCAAAGCCGGGATCGCGGAGGTCGGCGGGGATCGCGTCGTGGCCCGCAGCTTTCTGTCGGGCGAGCAAATCCAGGGTGTGCTCGACGTGATAATGGCTGGAAAATGTTTTGTATCCGGGGAGTGGAGCGAAGCGGTCGCCGCGGGTGTAGGTCGTGACGGCGGCGATCTCGGCGGTGCCGGCGGCGGGACCGAACCGGTAGAAGATGGGCAGGCGTTGCGCGGTACCGGGCGGGGCGTTGACCCACGGGACGTAGCGGTTGTCACCGGTCGGGGGTTGGCGGATGCCGACGCCGTCGCCGGGGGCGGAGGAATCGTAGTGGCGACCGAGCCAGTTGAAACCAAAGTTGTCTGCGAAATCCAAGGGGTAGAGGTAGCGGTGGGGCGGCGGGAAGACGGTGACGTTGCCACCGGGAAATTCGAGCGCGGCGGTGCGATAACGGGCGGCGCGGACTCCGGCGGGCGTGTCGGCGGGGGCGGATTGCGGGCCGGTGCGGGGATCGATCCACGAGTAACCGGTGGCGCGGCCAAACGGCGCAACGAGGCCGGCGTCGTAGAGAATGGCGCGGTTGTTTTGCGCGGTGGAGAGGACGGCTTCGGCCTGAATGAGCGGACTGCCGGAGAAGAGGGTGAGTTCGTAGCTCCCGGAAAAGGTGTCGGCGCTGAGACCCCCGATGGTGATGCGGGCGCGGGTGGCGGTCGAGGTGAGTTTCGCGGAGGTGGGCGCGAGGCGGACGGGGAAGCGCTGCGAGGGGCGGGTGTGGACTTTGTCGAAGAAGACCATCCAGCCGTTGCGGGCGAGGTCGCGATGGCCGACGGTGAGGATGGTGAGCGGCGTGAGGTTTTCCGCGATGGTGGTCGGGGCGGCGGCGGGTGCGGTTTGCCACGCGAGGCGCGAGAGGAGCGGTTTGTCTTTCGTGAGATTGAGGGTGAGCGAGGCGCGTGGGCCGGAGGCGGATTCGGAGGCAGGCCAGTCGAGCGTGAGGAGATCGGTGGTGGTGTCGTGCGTGATGCGAATTTCGCTGTCGGGCGCGAGGCCGCTGAGATCGACGGGGACGGCGGCGCGGGTGAAGGGAGCGAGTAGTGCAGTGAGCAATACCGGCGTGCGGAGGGATACGCGGAGCGAGATCATGGCAAGGGGATTACCGGCGGGGTGAGCGTGGGCGACTTTTTCAAAATGCGACCTTGGTCGTCCGAAGTCGAGGGGGGCGATCACGAGCAAGGGCTGGTCGGGTTTGGCTGTGACGAAAAATCTTCCGGCCGCTAAGATTTTTCTATCACCGGATCGGAGTTCGGCAAAGGTTAGGAAGATGATCGATCCCCCTAATCGGCGTTGGTCATGCTGGGGGGCGTCTCCGGGGAGGAAGCCGCCAAAGCCGCTGTCGTTCCCGGTAATCGTAATAGTAATCGTAATCGTTGTCGTTCCCCGTAATCGTTCTCGTTCTCTCCCGCCGACAAACCCTGACGCAAGATAAAGAGAACGAGGAAGAGAACGATTGGGGGGCTGAATCGCCTGCACGCAGGCTCCTGCAAAACGGCCGAAATCTTGGCGTCAGGCCAAGGCGCGACGCTCAATCAGCGGGGCGGAAATCGATCAGGCGTTTAAAGCGGTCGACTTTGTCCACGACGACGGTGAGGCGGCCGTTGAGGGCGAATTTTTTCTTGGTCTTGCGACCGACGAGCATCGTGCCGTCGTCCGCCGGGACGTAGCGGTCATCGGTGAGGGCGTTGGTGCTGATGAAGCCAAAGGTCATCGACTCGACGAGTTCGATGAAGAAGCCGTTGGGGCGGACGTCGGTGATGACGGCGAGGAATGGGGTGCGGGGAGATTTGTCGAGTTCGCGCTCGAAAAATTCGAGGAGCTTGATCTTCACGCTTTCGCGCTCGGCTTCGGCGCTGCTGATTTCGGTGAGGCTGATGTGCTCGCCGAGCGCTTGGATGCGCGAGAGATCGTAGCGGGCGTTGCGTGCAGGCGGAATGGCGTGGCCGGCGTGTTTTTCGAGATAGGTATCGAAGACGCGATGGACGACGAGGTCGGCGTAGCGGCGGATCGGCGAGGTGAAGTGGGTGTAGTCATTTTTCGCCAGACCGTAGTGGCCGTCGGGCGTGGCGCGGTAGGCGGCCTTTTTCAGACTGCGCAGGAGCTGGGTGCGCAGCGTGTAGCCCTGGGGGTGCGCCGCGAGGATGACGAGCAGTTTGACGATTTCGGCCCGCACGCTGAGGTCGCCGACGGGAATGTCGAAAGAGTCGAGCAGGCCGCGAAACTCCTCGAGTTTTTCGGCATCGGGTTCGTCGTGAACGCGGTAGAGTGAGGGGAGTTGGTGCGTGCGCGTGAGGCGAGCGACCGCTTCGTTGGCGGCGAGCATGAACTCTTCGATGAGCTGGTGACTCTCGTCGTGCGTGATTTTTTCGAGGCGGTCGGCGTAGCCCTTTTCATCCACGAAGATTTTTGTCTCGGGCATGTCGAGATCAAGGCTGCCGTTAGCCATGCGATCCTTGCGGAGGCGAGCGGCGATTTTCCAGAGGGCGCGGCACCACGTCTGGAGGTCGTGCAACTCTGCGTCGGTGAGATCGCGGAGGGCGCGGCCGGTGGAGCCGGTTTGGTGTTTTGCGGGCAGGGGCAGGGCGCGGATTTTCGCGAGGTCGTCTTCAAACATGAAGGCGTAGGCCTGTTTGTAAGTAAGGCGCTTGCGGCTACGGATGACGGTGTTGGCGTAGGTGGTATCGCGGAGGCGGCCGTTTTTGGCGAAGGTGAGGAAGACGGCTTTGCACAGGCGATCTTGGGCTTCGACGAGGGAGCAGAGACCGTTGGAGAGTTTTTCCGGGAGCATCGGAATCACCACGCCGACCAGGTAGGTCGAGTTACCGCGGCGTTGGGCTTCGCGGTCGATGGCAGTGCCGGGATGGACGTAGGTCGAGACGTCGGCGATGTGGATCCCTACGCGCACTTCGCCCCCGTCGAGCGGCTCGTAGGAGAGGGCGTCGTCGAAGTCCTTGGCGTCGTCCGGATCGATCGTGAAGACGACCTTGTCGCGATAGTCGAGGCGGCCCGGAAGCTCGGAGGGGAGCACGCGATCAGGGATGAGCGCGGCTTCACGTTCGACGTCGGAGGGGAATTCGGTCGCGAGATTGTGTTTGAGGAAAATACCGAGGAGCTCGGCGCGGGGTTCGTGAGTGCGTCCGAGGCGGGAGGTGATGGTGCCGGTGAGGGCGTCTGCGCGGTGGTTCCACTCGCCGAGTTTGATGACGACTTTGTCGCCTTCCTTCGGGACGGGCGAGAGGCCGCTCTTCGCGGGATCGCCGACGGCGATTTCGTAGCTGAAGCGCGGATCGTCGGGCTGGACGACGAATTCGCGCCGGCCTTTGCGGAGGTTTCCGACGATGGTGTCGCGTTCGCGTGCGAGGACGCGGATGACGGCGCCGATTTTTTCGCCGGGGCGGCGGCCCTTGCGGCCGGGGAATTCGCGGGCGAGGACGCGATCGCCTGGGAGAGCGACGCCGGTGTCCTCGGGGAAAACTTGGAGGGCGGGTTGCGCGTCTTCGCCGAGCACGGCATCGCGGACAACGAAGGCCGAGCCGCCGGCGCGAAACTGAATGCGGCCGAGGAGTTCGCCTTTGCCGAGTTTAGGCTCGGCGACGACTTTGGGCGGACGAGCGGGTGCGGGCGAAGCGGCGCGCGCGGGGGAAGTGGCGGGCGCGGGTGCTGGTGAAGCGCCGCGAGTGGGTGTACGCGTGGGTGCGGGCGAAGCGGCGCGCGCGGGTGCGCGAGTGGGCGCGGGCGAAGCGGAGCGAGCCGGTCCGCGGGACGGCGCGGGCGAAGCGGCGCTTGCGGGGGACTTGGCCGGTGTGGACGCGCTGGGCGGGACGGTCGCGCCGCGGGTCGTGGGACGGC
>Ga0049084_10000969_pt1 | contig 11516 bp, 11 predicted proteins | sample GreLakmeON33MSRF_FD_66720 | JGI IMG/M metagenome (GOLD analysis project Ga0049084, IMG submission 66720) | Freshwater lentic microbial communities from great Laurentian Lakes, MI, USA - Great Lakes metaG ON33MSRF | ecosystem: Environmental > Aquatic > Freshwater > Lake | place: Great Lakes... | reverse complement strand
TGGTCTTTCTCACGGCTTGGGGCTTGGGGCTTGGGGCTTGAGGTTTGACGGAACTGGCTTGGGCCGCGGGCTTCGGGCTCGCCACCTGCGATGCAGCGAGGGCTACGGTCGTGACCAGCGCGAGCCCGGCAATGCCGAGCAGAATCGTGAAGGATTGTCGGCGCATCTTCATGGCAGCTAATTTAACACCACTCGCTGCTATACCGGCCTCCTCCAAATGAAGCTGTTTGGCCGACAGGACTGGTTGCTCATCGGCGCCCTGACCATGGCGTTGCTCGTCGTCTTCATCGTCGCCCATTACGCGGATGCTCGACTACGCACGCGGCAGAATCGGGTCAGCTGAGAACCGGGATCGGGGGTCCGGGATCGGGGATCCGGTCGAAAAGAACTCTTGTCCTTGATGCCCGGACCCCGGATCCCGGACTCACACCATCCGCCGTCCACGCGTCTCGGGAATGCCAATCCACAGCAACGCTGCGATCAGGAATGCGAACGCCGTGATCGTGAACGCGAGTCCAAATCCCCGCGACTGCGCCAGGCTGCCGATCACAAACGGCGCAGCGGCGCTCAGCAGTCGTCCACTGTTGTAAGTCACGCCGAGCGCGGTGGCGCGAATGGCGGTCGGGAAGATCTCCGAGGCCACCGCGCCGAAGCCGCTAAAGTATCCCGTCCCGAAGAACGCGACGAGCGGGCCGAGCACGAGCAGAAACACCGGCTCGCGCGTCGAGCCGTAGGCCCACACCAGCGGCCGCCAGGACCAGGTACGTCACGTACGTCGGCCTGCGGCCAAACCTGTCGCTGATGAAGCCGAACGTCACGTAGCCAAGCCACATCCCGACCTGCATGGCGACAATGAACATCGACATCGTGGTGGTCGAGAGGCCAATACCGCCCTGCGCGATGGGCAGCGACAAGTACGACGGCACCCACAGGTTCAAGCCCCACCACGCAAACATCGTGGCTGCGTTCATCAGCGTCAGTGTCACGATGATGCGCAGCGGCACACGGCCGGGGTCCGGGGTCCGGGGTCCGGGATCCGGGACCTGGGATCCGGGATCCGGACGAACGCTTGCCTCCCGAGAACGCGTCCACATCTCTGGCTCTTCCAGGTTGCGCCGAATCCAGAGCGTGAAGATCGCCGGGATGATGCCCACGAAGAACACTGCGCGCCAGCCGTACGTTGGCAGCACGAGGGCCACGACGATGGCGGCGGCGCCGTAGCCGATGGCCCAGCAGCTTTGCATGATGCCGAGCGCCTTGCCGCGATGCTTCTCGGGCCAGGTTTCGCTGACGAGCGTGGCGCCGCTGGCCCATTCGCCACCCATGCCGAGTCCGAGCAGGAAACGGAAGAGCGCGAGTTGCCACACGTTCTGGGCGAGGCCGCAGGCGAACGTGAACACCGAGTAGAGCAGGATGCTGAGCGACAGCGCGCGCGTGCGCCCCAGCTTGTCGGCAACGACGCCGAACACGAGGCCGCCGAGCGCCGAGGCCACCAGGGTGAGTGACGCCAGTTGCCCGCCCGTCGCCAGGGTCAGGTTCAGGTCCTTCACGACGGCGGTGAGGATCAGGGCGTAGAGCATGACGTCGAAGGCGTCGAGGAGCCAGCCCAGGGAGGCGGCAATCAGGGCCTTCCTGGCCGCTGGAGAGGCTTCGTTCCAAAAGCTCATATGTTGAATAATCTCCAGTTAATAGCTAATATTTAAGAATGATCGACGAAATAGATGGCTCAATACTGGATATTCTTCAGTATAACGCCAGGACGTCCCAAGCCGAACTGGCCAAGGCCGTGGGTCTGGCCCCTTCGGCGGTGACCGAACGCCTGAAGAAGCTTGAGGCGAAGGGCATTATCCGGGATTACGTCGCGCTGATCGACCCCCATGTCGTGGGCCGTGGACTGCTGGCGTTTGTGTCGGTGCGAACCTCTGAGCACGGGCCCGACATGCCGTCAGCGATCGAGCTCAGCCGGATTCCCGAAGTGCTCGAGGTGCATCACGTGGCCGGTGACGATTGTTACCTGCTGAAGGTGCGCGCCCGCGACGCCGAGCACCTGGGACAGATTCTGCGCCAGCAGATTGCGGCGGCCCAGTGCGTGACGTCCACCCGGACCACGATCGTCCTCGAGACCGTGAAGGAAGACCCGCGGATTCAGATCCCGAAAGAGAAGACGCTCGCGGGGTCCAGGCTGTGAGCCTCGCGCACCTCGCCTTCATCACCGTCTGCATCGTCTGGGGCACGACCTATCTTGCGATTCACGTCGCGCTCGAAACTGTGCCGGTGTTGTTGTTGGCCGGCCTGCGCTGGATGGCCGCCGGTGTGCTGCTATCAGGCATTCTGATCGCCCGGGGGCGCCGCCTGCCGCCGCTGCGGTTGTGGGGTCCGTTGATCCTGCTGGGCTTCCTGATGAACATCATGGGCAACGGCTTCGTGGTGTTCGCGCAGCAGTACGTGGCCAGTGGCTTGACCGCGGTGTTGATTGCGACCACGCCGTTCTGGTCGGCGCTGCTCGAGCGGCTGTTGCCCAATGGCGATCGTTTCACGCCCCGCGCCTTGATCGGCCTCACCATCGGCTTCTCGGGCATCGTCATTCTGGTCTGGCCCGAGATGTCGCAAGGCGGTGCGGGCGGCCGCGCGTTTGTCGGCGGCGTGATCGCGATTCAGTTGGCGTGCGTGGGGTGGGTAATCGGCACGTCGTACGCGAAGCGCCACGAGCTGGGCGACCACCCGTTTCCGTCGGCGGCCCTGCAGATGATTTTCAGTGGCGTGATGTTGCTGGCGGCCGCGACCGTGCATGGCGACTGGGCGCACCTGACGTTCACGCCCCGCACGTTTGCGGCGATGGCATACCTGTCGATTGCCGGTTCGCTGGTTGCCTACTCGGCGTATATCTACGCCATTCAACACCTACGCCTGTCGCTGGTCTCGCTCTATGCGTACATCAACCCGATCATCGCGGTGGCGCTCGGGACCGTGCTCCTGGGCGAGCCGCTATCGAGCCGCATCATGCTTGCGGCTGGACTGGTGCTCACGGGGACGTGGATTGTTGGGAGGAAGTAGCCGGCCGGGATCCCGTCACTGTCCCTTGTACAACACCCGGCCGAGCCGTTTGTGCCACGCGGTGAATTCGTCTGATGACGGGTCTTCGGCAATGGCGCGGCGCACCTGGTTGATCTTGGCGTCCAGTTCGTCCACTGACGCGAGGATGAACGCCTCGATCGACTTGGGCTCGACCGGCGACCCGTACTCGCGCGTGCCGTGGTGCGAGGCGACCAGGTGTTCGACCTGTGCGCGCAACTCGACCGGAAAGTCAGTCATGCCGTTGATCGCCTCGCGCACCAGCATCAGGCCGAGCGCGATGTGGCCCACCATGTTGCCGTCGCGGGTGTAGCTGCCGGTGCCGCCCTCGTAGGCCAGCTCCTGAAGCTTGCCGATGTCGTGCAGGACGACACCCGCGAGCACCAGGTCACGGTTGGCGCCGTAGCACTGAGAGAGCAACGCCCCGACCTCGGCCATCTTGGTGATGTGCTCGAGAAAGCCGCCGCGATAGGCGTGATGAATGGTCTGCGCCGCCGGCCAGGTCTTCAACTGATCAGCGTGGTCGGTGGTGATGCGATTGAGCAGCACGCGCAGGTGGTCGTTCGTCATCGCGCGCAACCGGCCTTGCAGCTCTTCCCACATCTCGTCGACGGGGCGTGGCGCGCTCAGGATGCACTCGTCCTCGCGAAAGCCCTGCAGGCGATCCTGATCGGGATTGACGCGGCGGATGGTCGAGAGAATCAGTTGGACCTGGCCGTTGTAGAGGCTGCCTCGGCCCTCGGCCCGCACGAACTCGCCGGCCTCGAACTCGGTCTTGCAGCGTTCGACCCCCGAGAGAATCTTGCCGGTGGTCTGGCCCGAGGCATCCTGCAGGTTCAGGATCATGAACTCGCTGCCGCTGCGCCCGGCCCGGAGTTCCTTGTAGGTGCAGAGGAAGAAACCCCAGCCCGAATCTTCGGTCGTCAGTTTGGCAATGCGAGGGAGCTTGTTCATTCCGAGCCAAGCGCAAACGTCATCGTGCCGTGAATCACGACCTTCTTACCGACGCGGGCGCGGCCCTCGAGCACGCCCATACGGCTCTTCAGGCGCTTGACGCGGGCCTCGATGATGACCTGGTCGCCGACGTGCACCGGCGCGCGGAAACGGACGCGCTCCATGCCGCGGAAGAAGATCAACATGCCCTTGTTCTCGGGCTTGGCCAGGATCAGGATCGCGCCTACCTGCGCCACCGCCTCGGTCAGGATCGTCGGTGGCAGCGTCGGCCGGCCGTCGGGTCCGGTGCGGCTCAGGTACGGTTCGTTGATCGAGACGTTCTTGACGCCGACGATTCGTTGATCCGGCTCGAATTCGACAATCCGGTCGACCAGCAGAAACGGCGAGCGGTGTGGCAGAATCCGCTCAATTGCCGTGATGTCCAGCGGAAGTGCAATCGCCATGGAGATCAGAATTATACTTCGCCCGTTGGAGGCCCTGTCATGCGCAAGACCCTGGTAGCTGCAACCGCTGCTCTGTGGCGACAAACCTTTAGGTTTGTCGTTCTCGCCGTCGCGTTGACCTCAACCGCTTCCGCCCAGGGCAAGCGGGCCGCCACCTTTGACGATGTCCTCAATGTGAAGGGCATGGGTGGCGTGTCGCTCTCGCCGGACGGGAGTCAGGTGCTCTACACGGTCCGGCAGTGGGTGGCCGAGAAGGAGCGCATGGAGGCCCGGACGCACATCTGGAGGGTGGCCACGAACGGGTCCACGCCGGCCCGCCAGCTCACGTCGGGCGAGAAGGGCGAGACCCAGCCGCAGTGGTCACCAGATGGCCGCTTCATCAGCTTCGTCTCGGCGCGCGGCGCCGGCGACGACGTCAAGGCGCAGGTCTACGTGATGCGTGCCGACGGCGGCGAAGCCGCGAAGCTGACCGACAGCAAGGAAAGCGTGTCCAGCTACTCGTGGTCGCCCGACAGCGCGCGCCTTGCCTACGTCGCCACCGACCCGCGCAGCGCCGAGGAAGAAGCCAACCTCAAGAAGCGCGACGACGAGCGCGTGTTCGAAGGGGACTTCCGCTTCGCCCACGTCTGGGTGATCGACGTCGAGGTCCGCCTAAAGGCGAACACCACATCCGGTGGGAATGTGGTGTCCGGCCTTAGCCGGACCAATCCCGCCACACAAATCACCTCCGGCACCAGCTACACCGTGGCGGGTGCGCCCTCGTGGGCACCCGATGGCCGGCGGTTCGTGTTTGGCGCCGGTGCCACGCCGATGCTGCGCGATAACCGTCGCGACATCTACCTGGCCAACCTCGACACGAAGCAGATCGAGAAGCTCAGCACCAACTTCGGCAGCGACACCTCACCCAAATGGTCGCCCGATGGCAAGTCGATCGCCTGGACGTCAGAACCCTACACCGGTGCGCCGTTGCCCGACGGCACCGCGCCTGGTGTGACCATGCACTCGAAGCTGATGCTGTATGACGTCGCGGCGCGTTCGATCAAGGACGTGTCGTCGCCGGCCTTCGACACCGACGCCGGCAACCCGGTGTGGACGGCCGAAGGCAATCGCGTGGTGTTCGTGGCCGGCAAGCGCGCCTACAACGAAGCGTTCGCCTACGACCTCACCAGCGGTCGCTACACACAACTGAGCTCGCAGAAGACGCTGCAGGGCACGTCGATCAGCGCGGACGGCCGCACCATTGCCCTCGTGATGGACACACCGGATTCCGCGTCGGAGGTCTACGTCACCGACCCGGCGTACCGGAGCTTCCGCCAGCTGACCAACACCAATCCACAGCTGGCGGAGGTTGCCCAGGGCGAGACCGAAGTCGTCACTTGGCAAGGCGCCGATAGCCTGGAGGTCGAGGGCGTGCTGTTGAAGCCGGTCGGCTTCCAGGCCGGCCGCAAGTATCCGACACTGGTGGTGGCCCATGGCGGCCCGGCGGGCGCGTACGTCAACGGCTTTCGCCTGGGTGGCCTCGAGGGCGGCCAGGTGTGGGCCAACAAGGGCTGGGCGGTGTTCTATCCCAATCCCCGCGGCAGCACGAACTACGGCGAGAAGTTTCTGCAGAACAACGTCAACGACTGGGGCGGTGGCGACTTCAAGGACATCATGACCGGCGTTGATGCGCTGGTTGCCCGCGGTATTGCCGATCCCGGCAAGCTGGCGCACATTGGCTGGAGCTACGGCGGCTACATGACCGCGTGGGTGATTACGCAAACTACCCGCTTCAAGGCGGCCATGGTCGGCGCCGGCCTCACCAACATGTGGAGCATGTATGGGACCAACGACATCCCGAGCGTGCTGATTAGCTATTTCGGCGGCATCCCCAGCGCCAAAACGCTGCCGCTCTACCTGGATCGGTCGGCGATGTCACATATCGACAAGGTGACGACGCCGACGCTGATCCTGCACGGGGCGCAGGACGAGCGGGTGCCGGTGGGCCAGGCGCTGGAGTTGTACCGCGGGCTGAAAGATCGCGGCAAGTCCACGGAATTGGTGTTTTACCCGCGCGAAGGACATGGCATTAGCGAGTACTATCATCAGCAGGATCGCATGCAGCGGATCTACGACTGGGTGACGAAGTACACCTTTTAACCGGGTTCCGGGACCCGGATCCCGGAAATAACACCATGACTGAACCCGCGCCGCATGGCGCTGCCAGCACCACGGCCTCGGATGCCGAACTGCTGGCCATTCTCGCGGAACTGGGTCGCGAGGTCAGCTCCGTGCTCGACCTCAACGCCCTCCTCGAGTGCATCCCACAACTGATCTCGCGCCTCACCAAGTTCACTGTCTTCTCGGTCTACCTGCTCGATGAAAAGTACGAAGAGCTGAGCATTGCCTACGCGGTCGGGTACCCCGACGAAATCGTCAAGCACTTCACCCTGCGGATCGGTCAGGGCATTGTCGGCACCGCGATCGCCGAACAACGGCCCATCCTGCTGAACGATGTCGATCGCGATCCCCGTTACCTGGCGGTCGTGCCGGGCGCCAAGTCGCAACTGGCGGTGCCGCTGCGTAACAAGGGCAAGGTGATCGGCGCGCTCAACCTGCTGAGCGACCAGCCGGGTGCCTTCACCGAACGCGACGAGTGGATTCTCCGCCAGTTTGGCGCGCACGTCGCCCAGGGCATCGCCACCGCCCGGCTGTTCGAGTCGGAGCGCGAGTACGCCGAGACGTTGGAGACCCTCTCGGAGATTGGTCGCGAGATGACGGCCATTCTCGATCCGGACGTGCTGCTGACGCGCCTGGCGCACTTGATCAAGCGCGTCATCGACTACCGCATCTTCGGCATCTTTCTTCTCGACGATGCGACCGGGGCGCTCGATTTGAAGGTCGCCATCAAATACGGCGACGACCCACGCGCCATGGATCCCATCAAGCTGGGAGAGGGACTGGTCGGCTACGCCGCGCTCCACAAGGAAGTGGTGCTGGTCTTGGACGTCACCAAGGACCCGCGCTACATTCACGCCGTGCCCGGCGTGCGCTCCGAACTGGTCGTGCCGTTGATGCTCAAGGACCGCTGCATCGGTGTGTTCGACCTTGAGAGCCCGGAAAAGGACGCGTTCAACAAGAAGCATGTCAAGCTGCTGACCCTGTTGGCCTCAGAAGCGGCCGTGGCACTCGAGAACGCGCGGTTATACGAATCGATTCGCGCCAGCGAAGCACGGTTCGAAAAGGAACTGCGGTTTGCGCAGCGCGTGCAGATGGCGCTACTGCCACAGGAATTGCCCAAGCGCCTGCGCGGCGTGGACGTGTCGTGGCATTTCGACCCGGCCCGCGAGTTGGGTGGCGACCTGTGCGACTTTCTCTCTCCCGAGCCAAACACACTGGTGGTCGCCGTCGGCGACGTGTCAGGCAAGGGCGTGCCAGCCGCGCTGTATAGCGCCGCGATTGGTGAGATGGTCCGCGGCCGAACTTTCCGTCGACGGCTGGAGAAAGAGCGCAGTACGCCGGCGACCGTGCTGGCCGGCATGAACCGGATTCTCCACGAGCGCAACCTTGATGAGTACTACTGCACGCTGTGCTACGCGATGTTCGAGTTCAAGAAGCAGCTCGTCACGTTCGCCAATTCCGGCTTGCCCTACCCGGTGCGCTGCACCGACGGCAAGGCGACACAGATCGACATGCCGGGTGTGCCGCTCGGCGCGTTCGGCAGCTCCACTTACGACGAGGTGCAGGTGCCGCTGGCACCCGGCGACGTGTTCGTGCTCTGCTCCGACGGCATTTCCGAAGCGTTCGATGAAGCCGACCAGGAGTTCGGCACACCGCGCCTGATCGACGTGATCGAGCGCACGCATCTCAGGCCGGCGAAAGAAATTGTCGCGGAGATCTTTGGCGCGGTGCAGCAGTTCTGCGGCGACGCCGAGCAGAACGACGACCGGACGGTCGTCGTGGTGAAGATTAGTCAGTAGCTAGTGCGAGTGCGCGGGGGCGTGGCCACTCGGCTCGCCCTCGTAATCGTCGCCGTGGTCGTCGACATGGGTGGCGGCGGTCAGGTAGATGGCTCCGAGCGTCAGGAAGATGAACGCCTGCAGCGGGCCGACGATCAACCCCAGGAACTGAATCGGCAGCGGCGCGATGAACGGCACGATGCTGGCGAGAATCAGCACCACGAGGTGCTCGCCGAAGATGTTGCCGAACAGGCGCAGCGTCAGCGACAGCACGCGCGACAGGTGGCTGATGATTTCGATGACGAAGATCATCGGCGCCAGCGCAATCGGCACGCCGGGCATCACCGCGAAGTGCTTGAGGTAGTTGACCGGGCCGTTCGCCATCACGCCCTGTGCGTGATAGTAGAGCCACAGCGTCAGGGCGCACGCAAACGGCACGTTGATGTTGCTCGTGGGCGACCCGAGGCCGGGAATCTGGCCCATCAGGTTGCCGAGCAGGATGAACACGAAGAGGGTGCCGAGCAGCGGCAGGTACTTACGGCCCTTCTTGCCCATGTTGTCTTCGAGCACGCCGACCAGGAACGAGACGACGTCTTCGAGGATGATCTGAAGCTTGCCGGGGTTGTCGACGCTCAGTTGCGAACGGATGGCAAGGCCGATGGCGAGAATCATCAGCGTGATCAACCCGACGAACACCATGTGGTCGGGGATCTCGGCATGAATGCCCAGCGTCGCGAGCAGCAAGTTGATAATCGCGACTAGTGGGGACGGGTGTTCAATGGCTTCCACAGTGAGACATTGTACTAGATTTCACAAGGGAGACCCGGGATCTGGGACCCGGGCCCCGGGCGTTCTTGCCGGGGGTCCGCTTGTTGTCCGAGATCACCAGCATCTCGTTGGTGCCGTCGTCCTCCGATCAATACACGCCGAGGTAGCGGTCCATCTCCCACGGTGACACGTGGCGGATGTATTCGTCCCACTCCTCGCGCTTGGCATCGAGGAAGTGGTTGAAGATGTGTTCGCCGAGCGTCTCCTTCACCAGCGCATCCTTCTCAAACTCATCCAGGGCTTCGCTGAGGTTGGCCGGCAGATCGTCGATGCGTAAGTGCCGGCGCTCGCGGTGGCTCATCTTGTAGATGTTCTTGTTCACCGGTGGCCCAGGGTCGAGCTTGTTGTCGATGCCGTCGAGGCCCGCACGCAGCATCACCGCGAAGGCGAGATACGGATTGCACGACGGGTCGGGCATGCGCAGCTCGACGCGCGTGGAATCGCCGCGCGACGCCGGAACGCGCACCAGCGGGCTGCGGTTCTTCTCGGACCACGCAATCGCGGTGGGCGCCTCGTAGCCGGGCACCAGCCGCTTGTACGAATTCACCAGCGGGTTGGTGATGGCGCAAAAGCCTTTGGCGTGCTGCAGCAACCCGCCGACGTAGTTCATGCACGTCTGGCTCAGTTGAATTTCGTTGTCAGGATCGAAGAACGCGTTGCTGGCGCCGGCGAACAGCGACTGGTGCGTATGCATGCCCGAGCCGTTGACGCCGAAGATCGGCTTGGGCATGAAGGTGGCGTGCAGGTTGTTCCTCAACGCCACGTTCTTGACGATGAACCGGCATGTCGTCACGTTATCGGCGGTGGTCAGGACGGCTTCTGAATGGAAATCAATTTCGTGCTGACCAGGCGCCACTTCGTGATGGGCGGCCTCGACGCCAATGCCCATCTGCTCGAGGGCAACGACGATCTCGCGGCGGACGTCTTCACCGAGGTCAATGGGCGCGAGGTCGAAGTAGCTGGCGCGATCGTGAGTCTCGGTGGTGGCGCGGCCATCGCGGCGCAGGAACAGGAAGAACTCGATCTCGGGTCCCGCCATCATCGTGAAGCCGCGGTCCGCGGCCTGGGCAATGACGTTCTTGAGCGTGGTGCGCGGGCAGCCGGCGAACGGGCTGCCGTCAGGATTGGCAATGTCGCAGATCAGCCGGCCGACCCGCGCGCCGTTGGCATCGGCCCACGGAAACACCTGGAAAGTCGACAAATCGGGCCGCAGGTACATGTCCGACTCTTCGACGCGGACGAAGCCCTCGATTGAAGAGCCGTCAAACATGATCTTGCCGTCGAGCGCCTCGGCGAACTGGCGGTCGGGGACCTCGACGTTCTTGATGACGCCAAGAATGTCGGTAAACTGCAGGCGCAGGAACTTGACGCGTTCCTGTTCGGCCCGCTCGAGGATGGCGGCGGTCAAGCTCATGTGAGTAGTCTCGTCACTTCTGCGGTGAGGGTGGCAGCCTCGATCGGCTTGGTAAGAAAGACATTGAGCCATCGAGGCCCGGCATCAGCAGGTCAACGGTGATGCGATCGGGCCGCATCGTCCGGGCAAGGTGGAGGGCCGAGGCGGCGTCGCGCGCCTGGATCGACGGCGCCATCTTCGCAAACGAGTTGACCAGCACGCCGCGTTTGGCGGACCAGACGATCATCGTGATGTCAAGAATGAACAGGCTCGGCCGTGGCGATGAATCCCGCTCGCCTCAGCGATAACCGGGTGACTAACTGGATGTCCGGGTCATCTTCGGCGAGCATCACCGTCAGGCTCATGACGCCGCACTTCCAACGTTCCGTTCGACACCGGGCGACGGCAGCGGAGCGGTCAGGGTCGCCAGCTGGGCCGCGAGAATGGCGGCGACGGCGACGCACGATTCGTCCGCGTCGCGGCCGGCCAGCAGTTCGGCCGACAGCACGCCAACCGGTCCGGTCGGTCCACACATCGGCACGGCCAGGGCAGCACCGGCCGTGGCGGTGGCCGCGCTGACCCGCGGTGCGTTCTCGCGCAGGGCTTCAGCCGTGAGGTTGGCGCTGCTGCGGTCGATGACGCCAATCCGTTCCACAATGCGCGCATCGAACCCGTGGGTGGAGACCGGTGATAACGACGCGCCGTCGTTGGAGGCCACCCACACGATCAGTCCCTTTGCGCCGATCACGGCGCTCGCGCGGGCCAACGCGCCCGACAGCGCGCCCGCGTCGGTCAGGGCCGACAGGTCGCCGCAGATTTCGGCGACGACCTTCAGGTCCACTCGCCCGCCTTCGCGGCCGAAGGCCGCTACGGGGAGGTCTCGCCGTA
>Ga0049084_10000966_pt1 | contig 11531 bp, 9 predicted proteins | sample GreLakmeON33MSRF_FD_66720 | JGI IMG/M metagenome (GOLD analysis project Ga0049084, IMG submission 66720) | Freshwater lentic microbial communities from great Laurentian Lakes, MI, USA - Great Lakes metaG ON33MSRF | ecosystem: Environmental > Aquatic > Freshwater > Lake | place: Great Lakes... | reverse complement strand
TTGGTCGCTCTTCATCATGGACGACACCTCGCAGGACAACGGCCTCGTCGCCGGGGGCTGGAGCGTGACCCTCACGACCAGCGGCGGCCTGCCAGCCGGCGCCGATCTCTCGGTGTCCGCGAGCGACTCGCCTGATCCCGTCCTGCACAACGGCACCCTGACTTACTCGATCTCGGTGACGAACCACGGCCCGGGCACCGCCACGAATGTTCTCTTCACGAACCTCCTGCCGCTGGGTGTGAGCTTCTCCTCCGCCTCCTCCAGCCAGGGCAGCGTCTCGTCGACCGCCGGCCAGGTCACCGGCAACCTTGGCAACCTCACTAATGGCGAGTTCGCGACCGTGATCATCAGCGTCACCGCGCCGAACTTCTCCACCGTCCTGACCAACATCGCCAGCGTGACCGCGCTGCAGACCGACTTGAATCCCGGCAATAACGTCGCTTCGGTCAAGACCACCGTCACCACCGTCACCATCGTCCCGGCCCTGAGCTTCAGCCTCAAGAGCAGCAGCTTCGTCGTCACCTGGCCGGCCGTGGCGAACAACTTCGTGCTCCAGGTCACGCCCACCTTCACCCCCGCCGACTGGGCGAATGCGACGAACGCCGTCCAAAACATCAGCGGCACGAACACGGTGTCCGTGCCGCTGTCCACCGGGGCGTCGAGGTTCTATCGGCTCCGCATGGTGCCGTGACCCGGCGGTTGGCCCATGTGGATCCAGCGTTATCCCGTCACCCCCGCTCCTTGGGGCGACAGGTTTGGCAGGTGTACATTTTCTGAGAAGGTCAATTTGCTTAAAGCATGAAAAGGATTCCATCGCTTTTCCCCGTGCCCCTTGCGCTCGGAATTTGTTTTGTTCCCGCCGCCCCGGCCTTTCAACCCCCGGCCCGTCCGCCCCTGGTAAATTTCGACCGTCGCCATCCGGAACCGCCGGCCGCGTCCGAACGGCCGGTGGAAAAGCTGCCCGCCTCCACCGCCGAGGCCGATCCCAATCCGGCCAACAGTCTCTCGGAGAAAACTGTTTCCGCGGTTGGCCCGTCACAGTTGCAGTTTACTCGCTCCGGCAACCTCTTAATTGCTTCCTGCCCGCTGTCGCCGGATTCTACCTGCGCGAATCCACGCCCAGCCTCACGCCATCCGTCGTCTGTTCGCCGGTGGCCGCGCCCGTCTCGGTCGTCGGCAATCTCAACTTCATTACCAACCATGTCACCGGAGCGAACCCCTTTCTCCGCCTCTGTGCCCCTTGACCGCTCCATCCGGCGGCGCGGTGCAATCCGCCCGCCCGGGCTTGCATGAAAGTTTTTGGACTAACCGGCGGGATCGGCATGGGCAAATCCACCAGCGCCGAATTTCTTCGCGCCCGCGGGGTTGCCGTGGTGGACACCGACGTCCTCGCCCGTGAGATCGTCGAGCCGGGCGGGCCGGCTCTGGCCGAGATCACGGCACTGTTTGGTGGCGGGGTGATTGATGCCTCCGGCGCCTTGCGCCGAGATCGCCTGGCGGAGTTGGTTTTTGCGGACGCCGCGAAGCGCTGGCAGATCGAGGCCATCCTGCATCCGCGCATCCGTTACCTCTGGCAGCAGCAGATCGAAACCTGGCGTTTGGAAAAGCGGCCGATAGCCGTGGTGGTGATTCCCTTGCTCTACGAAACGGACGCGGCTGCGTCATTCGACCGCGTGATTTGCGTGGCCTGTTCCGCCCGCAGCCAGCGCGGGCGTTTGCTGGCGCGCGGCTGGTCGCCGGAACAGATCGACCGGCGCAACCAGGCCCAGTGGTCCGTGGAAAAAAAGATGGCGCTGGCTCACCACGTCATCTGGACCGAGGGGGCACTGGAAGTTCACGCCGCGCAGCTCGACCGGATTCTCGCCGCTCTTTAGCCACCCTGTTGGCCGCCGTTCTTGCGGTTCAATGCGGACATTCCCGACAGGATCAGGACCAGCGAGCCCACCACCGTGCCCGCGATGTTGAGAGGAATTCCCGCCAGGAGCCCGCCGAACAGCCCCTTCGCCGCGGCGGCCAAGAAGCTGTCCCGGCTTCTGAACTTCTGCACCATGAAGACGCACGCCGTCGTCAGCAGGAACGCCAGCGGCCCCGCCACCACCCAGCCCAGCTCTGCCGTGAGGGCTTCCGGCGCAAAAAACAAATTGTCGAAAAAAAGGATCAGCGCGCCGCTGACCGGATGGAGCCAGACCCATGATTTTTTGGGCGGCGCTTCGGCGGTGAGCCGGACGGGCGGAGCCTCGATGACCGGCGGCGGCTCCGGATGGGTGGGCTTGATTTCCAGACGGTCGTTCATGCGCCGAATCTTAAACGCGCCCGGCGGCAAAGCAATTTGGGAAGTGAAAAAATTTGGTTCGCCGCTGTTTCCCCGAGGATGGACGCGGCAGCGACTGGAGAGAGAATCACACCCACCCGCCCCGAAAACGTTCACGGACGAAACGCCCGGAACACAGCCGGAACGGCTGCGCCGCTAAGAACAGTGTTCAGATGCACTCCGGTCATGGGCGCCTGAATTTTGCGGGTTGAGCGGCCATGGCGGTTCAACTACTGTGCGCGTGATTTCTTTTCGCTCCTGATGAAACAAACCGATACCATTCTTGACCGCATCATGGTCGCGGTGCGCCGCGAAGTCGCCGAGGCCAAGTCGCACCGACCGCTCGCGGAACTGCGCCGCTTGGGCGCCGATGCGCCGCCGGTGCGTTCACTCAAGGCCGCGCTGCTCGGCGGGTTCGGATTGATCGCCGAGATCAAGGAGCGTTCGCCCAGCCAGGGCCCGATGCGCCGCGCCAACGTGGACGCCGCACCCGCCGCCTATGAGTGCAGCCCTCTGGTGCGCGCCAATTCGGTGCTGACCAACGCCAGCCATTTCGGGATGAGCATCGAGCGGCTGCGCGCCGTGAAGCTCGCGGGCACCAAGCCGGTGCTGCGGAAGGATTTTATTTTCGACGACTACCAGGTGCATGAAGCCCGCGCCTTCGGGGCCGACGCGATTTTGCTAATGGCCAATTTGCTGGAGCCGGCCGAGCAGCGCCGTCTTTTCCAGCTCGCGCGCGAACTCGGCCTCGAGGTGCTTTTTGAGTTTCACACCGTCGAGGAGATTGGGCAGGCCCCGGTCGGCGCGGAAATTTTCGGCATCAACAGCCGGACGTTCTCCACGACCAGCGCGGCCTACGAATCCGCCCGCGCCGCCCGTGCCGCCGGCGCGCAGCGCGACCTCACCACCGATCCGGGCCGCTTCGATCTTGGCGCGCACCTCCCGCGGCGCGCCGTGAAGGTGGCTGAGAGTGGAGTGGCGCCCGCCACCGTGCGGCGCCTGCGCGACGAACTCGGCTATCACGCCGCGCTCGTCGGCACCTCGTTGCTGCTCGCCGAGGGCGGAGTGACCCATGAACTGGCGGCGTTCGAGCGCGCGCTGGCCGGAAACCACGAATGAACACCAATCGACACGAATGGGAAGGACTGGTGGCAACGTCAGGTGGTGGCTGCACCGCTCACGGTTTAGCGGGCCGATTTCACGGTGGCAAACCTCTCGGAAAACACTGTCCTGATTCGTGTCTATTCGTGTTCATTCATCGTTGAATCAGATGGTGCCGACCGCCTGGATCACCGGCGCGGGTGGACTCATCGGCAGCCACCTCGTCGGCACCGCGCCGGCCGGCTGGCGCGTGCGCGGTCTCACCCGGGACGCGCTCGACCTCGCTGACTTTTCCGCAGTGGAGCGCGCCTTCCGGCAGGACACGCCCGCGCTGGTGGTTCATTGCGCGGCGATGAGCCGCTCCCCCGCGTGCGAGCAGAATCCACCGCTCGCCCGCAAACTGAACGTCGAGGTGACCGCGCACCTCGCCGCGCTCGCTGTTGAAATCCCCTTCGTGTTTTTCTCCACCGATCTCGTCTTCGACGGACGCATCGGCCATTACGACGAGACCGCCATGCCGAATCCGCTCAATGTCTATGCCGAAACCAAGGTCGCGGCTGAGCAGATCGTTCTCCGCAACCCGTGCCACACCGTCGTCCGCACCTCGCTGAATTGCGGCGCGTCGCCGACGGGTGATCGCGGCTTCGCGGCGGAGATGCGGCTCGCGTGGCAGGCGGGCCGGACGTTGAATTTGTTCACCGACGAATTTCGCAATCCGATTCCGGCCTTCGTCACCGCGCGGGCCGTGTGGGAATTGATCGCGCACCATGTCCCCGGACTCTTTCACCTGGCCGGCAGCGAAATTCTTTCGCGCTGGCAGATCGGCCAACTGCTGGCCGCGCGCTGGCCGGAGTTGAATCCCCGCCTCGAGGCTGCCTCGCTGCGCGACTACCACGGCCCGGCGCGCCCGCCGAACACGACGCTCCACAGCGCGAAGATTCAGAAGCTGCTCTCCTGCCCGCTGCCCGGCCTGACGGAATGGCTGGCGGCGCATCCGAACACGCCGGTATGAAAGAAAATTTTTTGAACTCCGAAACCGGGACGGCCGCAGTTGGTGGGCAGAGGTCGCGCCGGCCACCGTGGGCGTCGCGCTTTCGGAAGAAATCGTTTTACGAGCGGGACGCGCGTGGACTCAGCCGGGACGGCTGCGCCACGAACGGCCAGTCACCCCCAAGTGCGGGTTGAATACACCATGAGCCAGCAACCTTATCGCGGACGCATCGCGCCGTCGCCGACGGGGCATCTGCATCTCGGCCATGCGCGCACGTTTTGGATCGCGCAGCAGCGCGCCCGTGCCGCGCAGGGCACGCTCGTCCTGCGCAACGAGGATCTTGATTCCACCCGTTACCAAATGGAGTTCGTCGAGGCCATGATCGAGGATCTGAAATGGTTTGGCCTGGACTGGCAGGAAGGGCCGGACCGCCCCGACCCGGCGGGGTTCGGTCCGTACAACCAGAGCGAGCGAATGACTTTCTATCGCGCCGCAATGGAAAAGCTGGTGGCGGGCGGATTGGTTTATCCCTGCACCTGCTCGCGCAAAGACATCCAGGCGGCCGTCCGCGCCCCGCACGCGGAGGATGAGGAGCCGGTTTATCCCGGAACCTGCCGGGCGAAATCCGCGCGGCCGGGCCGGCCGGAAACCCCGCCGTTCGATCCGCACTCGGCAGCCTTGCCGGCGAGTTGGCGCCTGCGCGTGCCCGACGGCGAAACCATTTCCTTCGTGGATGGATTTTTCGGACGGCAGCAGTTCGTGGCCGGAAAAGATTTTGGCGACTTCATTGTCTGGCGGCGCGACGGAGTGCCGGCCTATCAACTGGTCTGCGTGGCGGACGATGCGGCGATGCAGATCACGGAAGTGGTGCGCGGCGCGGATTTGCTCCTGTCCACCGCGCGGCAACTGCTGCTCTTTCGCGCGCTCGGCCTGACGCCGCCGGCGTTTTATCATTGTGATCTAATGAAGGACGAAGCAGGTGTGCGCCTGGCCAAGCGGCATGAGGCGCTGAGTTTGCGGACGCTGCGAGGGCAGGGGAAGTCGCCGGAGGAATTGCAGGCGGGATTTGGACAGCCATAGCGGGCCACCAGGACAGAAAAAAGCCGCCATGGCTGGCGGCTTTTGTGTTGTGAAAATGTTCCGAGGCCGGGCGGTTATTTCGGGACGATCCAGGCGTTGCGGTAGAAGACCGGGTTGCCGTGGCCCTGGATTTGAATCTGGCCGCCGGTCGGGTCTTCTTTTTTGCCGCCGCCGGTCGAGCCGGTCAGTTCGAGCTTGTCGTGGATGACCACGCCGTTGTGCTTCACGGTGGTGACGGCGTTCTTGGTTTTCTTGCCGTCGGCGCTGAATTCGGCCGCCGTGAAATCAATGTCGTAGGTCTGCCAGGTGAGCGGGGGGAAGCACATGTTCTCACTGGGTTTGGCCTTGGTGTAAACGCCGCCGCACTCGTTGTTCTCGCCCTTGAGGCCGAAGCTGTCGAGAACCTGAACTTCATAGCGGTCCTGCAAATAGACGCCGCTGTTGCCGCGATCCTGGCCGCGTCCGAGCGGCTTGAAGGGCAGCACGAATTCAATGTGCAGCGTGAAGTTGGTGAAGCCCTGCTTGGTCTTTGACCCGGCCATGAGCAGCTTGCGGTCGTCCAGGTGGCCGCCCGCCCAGGCGTCGGCGTTCGAGCCGTCAAAGAGCACGCCGGCGCCGGCCGGGGCTTTCGCGCCCATCGTCGGGCTGACGCGGGAGACTTTTTTCAGAGTGAACTTCTCGCCCTTGTCGGTGGCGCCGGTGAGCGTGGCGCCGGAGACGGCGGCGTTCCAGCCGCCTTCGGGGCTGCTGAATTTCACCTTGTCGCCGTCGAGCGCGCCGGGAATTTCCACCTTGGTTTTCTTGTCCCAGCCCGCGCCGGGCAGTCCGCCCTTGTGGAAGACGGCGCGAAACTTGGCGTCGCCCAGGGCGATGACCTGGGCGCCGAGGTCGTCACCGGCGTACTCGCCTTGCAGCGCGTAGTCGGGGCCGGCGGCGGTGGCAGCTTCGATGGTGGTGTGGGTTGATTTGTCGGCGGCAGAGACGACCGGAACGAGGGCGAGGGCGAGGAGGGCGAGCCAGTTGGTTTTCATAATGGTGGTGGATGGAGTGGATGCTGGGCAGCGGTTATTTGCGGACGAGCCAGATGTTCCGGTAGTAGATCGGGTTGCCGTGGTCCTGCAATTGGAACGGGCCGCCGACCGGCGTCACGGAGCCGATGCCGCTGGCGGTGGTGGTGCTGTTGATCTCGACCTGGTCGTGGATGAGCACGCCGTTGTGCTTGACGGTCATGACGGCGTTTTTGGTTTTCTGGCCGGCGTCGTCAAATTTCGCGGCCGTGAAATCCACGTCGTAGGTCTGCCAGACGAGCGGGGGGAGGCACATGTTGACCGCCGGTTTGTGCTTGGTGTAGATGCCGCCGCACTCGTTGTTCTCGCCCTTGAGTCCGAAGCTGTCGAGCACCTGCACCTCGTAGCGGTCCTGGAAATAGACGCCGCTGTTGCCGCGATCCTGGCCGCGGCCGTAGGGCTTGAAGGGCAGGAAGAATTCAATGTGGAACGTGAAGTTGGTGAAGATGTCCTTGGACCTAGTGCCGGACTTCAGAAAATTGCGGTCATCGATCTTGCCGTTCTGCCAGGCGGCGGCGCTGGTGCCGTCGAACAGGACGATCGCGCCTTCCGGCGGTTTCGCGCCGAGCGTAGGGCTGGTGCGATGGACTTTTTTCATCACGCCGCCGCCGGCCTGGTCGGACTTGATGGTGAAGGCGCCTTTCGCCAGGGAGCAGGTGAGGCCGGCGGTGGCACTGGTGAAGGTGATAACCTCGCCGGCGCGTTTACCTTCGATCTCGGTCTTGGCCGATTTGTCCCAGCCCGCGCCGGGCAGTCCGACCTTGTAGATGACCGCGCGAAACTTGTCGTCGCCGAGGGCGATGACCTGGACGCCGCCGGTGTCGCTGGCGTACTCGCCCTGGTCCACGTAATCCTGGCCGGCGGTTTCGACGGTCAGGGCGGCCAGGGGTTTTGGTTTGGCGGCGGGCTTGGGTTCATCGGCCGCGCCGGCGGAGCCGACGAAGGCGAGACAGAGCAACGGGAGGAGGGTTGTTTTCATAATGTTGGAATGACCGGGCCGGAGCACGGCTCACCTGGCGGGGCCGACCTTGTGGATGGTGTTGTGGATGGTGCTGGTAATGGGCGAGCCATCGGCGGCCTTGATGTTCATCTTGATTTTCATCTGCATGGCCGGGACGACCTCGGCGACTTGCAGGAAGACCGACTTTTTGTCGGCCGATACGGTGACCCCGGACACATTCACGGGGTCGTGACCTTTCTTGGCCGGATCGGCGACGGAGAACTCCCCGGAGCCGTAGCCGCCCGAATACTGGTAGTTCCATTGCTCGACACTCCAGTTGGCCGCTTCCTTGGCGCTGGCCTCGTCGAGGGCGTTGGGGAAGGAAATTTCCAGACCGTTCTTTTTGGCGCGCAGACCCACCGGGTCGTTGACCGGCGCCCCGGTGTAGCGGACGCGGAAGAAACCACCGTCGCGCGCCGCGCTGGTCTGCCAGCCTTTGAGGCCGCAGCCGTAGAATTGTCCGTCCTTGGGATTGAAACGCGCGCGCATCAGGCCGCTGTTGAATTTCAGCGGGAACTGGACCATGCCGCCCTGGGTCACGCCGTCCACTTCCTCGGTCATCATGTGGAAGAGCGTGCATTTGCCGTAGGACATGAAGAGCGGCTGGCCGTTGAACGGCCCCCACTTGTCGCTCGTCACGTAGACCTGGCCGCCGCTGGAGTTGTCCATGTTCATCGGCACCCAGCAGACCGGCTGGTCGTATTCTTCGGAGGCCTTGCCGGCGGGCGCCGGCGTGCGGTGCGCGGCGGGCTTCATGCCGTAGTAGCCTCCTTTTTTCACCATGCTCACCTTGCTCGAGGGCATGTAGTGGCCCTGGTTGTCGCCGACGAGAATTTCATTGTTCGGCCCGACCGTCATGCCGTTGGGCGCGCGCAGGCCGGTGGCGAAGACTTCCATGTCCGAACCGTCCTTCGAGACTTTCAACATCACGCCCTGGTGCGGCGACGTGACATTCGGCGGCCAGGGCGCGCCCTTGGCGTAGTAAAAATTGCCCTGCGTGTCCGTGTGCAGATCGAGGCTGAACTCGTGATAATTGTCCGTGACCACGCTGTCGTTGTTGAAATTTTCGTAGAAGTCCGCCTCGCCGTCGTCGTTCAAATCATGCAGGCGCGTGATCTGGTCGCGGCCGGTGACATGGACCAGCCCATTGACGACCTTGACCCCGAGCGGCTGGAAGAGGCCGGTGGCATACCGCCGCCAGGTGAGTTTCTCCAGTTTGGCGTCAATGCCCGAAACCATCCAGACATCACCGTGGAACGTGCAGATCGCGGCGCGACCGTCGGGCAGGAAATCAAACCCGCCGAAAAATGTTTTCGAGTTCCAGGGATTCGGGAGCGGTTCCGGCAGCAGGTCCACGACGTATGATCCGCCGTTCGTTCCGAGCACGCCTTGGTTCACCACCGTCTCCGGCCAGTGCGCCGCGCCGCCCTTGGTCAGCTTCGCGAGATCGGGCAGCTTGCCGCCGGCCGCCACGGCGGTTTTGAATTTCCCCAAGTCCGACTTGAGGCCGCTCCAGATCGAGATCTTGATGGCCGAGCCTTTTTTGCCCTTCACCTGCGCGACCAGCTTGCCGTTGGTCGGCGCCTGCAAAACCACACCCTCGCCCTCGACCGCCACGGCGGTGGCGGTGGAGGCGTCCGGGTTGGTGACGTTTTCATTGACGAAGCTGGTCAACTTCTCGCCCGCTTCCGCCGTGCCGGCCGTGTCACAGACCACGAGAGTCAACGCCTCACTGGAGTCCAATTGGATGGTGCGCGTGAAGACCGTGAGGCCGGACGATTTGTCCACGCCCGGCAGTTCGAGCAAACCGACCTTGCCCACCGTGTAGGAAAGCACCACCTGGTCGCCGTTCAGATACAGCCCGCGATAATGCGCCCAGTCCTTGGGGAGCGGCCCCATTTGTTTCGTGCGCGGATCGGTCAGGCTCTCGCCCTTCGCCCAGCCCGGGCCGTTTTTCGATTCGAAGCCGAGCTTGCCCTTCACCGACGGTGGCGGCGGCCAAGCGATCTGCGTCTGAGTGTTGCCAAATTCCAGAAAATCATCCGTCCACCCCGCCGCCGCACGCATGGTGTCGGCGTCGTAACACATGAACGCGCGTTTCTCCGCGCCGAGCGTGACGACGAGGCCCTTGTAGGCGAGGGGCTTTCCCTTGCTCATGATCGTGCCGGAAAAAACCGGGCCGCGGATGATCTCACCCGGCGCGGCGGCGTGGAGGGAGGTGAGGGTTGAAATCAGGGCGGCGATGCCGGCAAATGTTTTTTTCATAGAGTTTTGAATTCGGTGTCCGTCTGCATGGCTGTTTTCGACGGACGTGGCAATAGAAAATTCAGGCAGAGCAGGGGCAGGGCGCGCCCAAGTTTTTTGGCCGGGAAGTTATTTCTTGTCCGGCACCATGATCGAGAGCGGATTGCGCGCCGGTAGTTTTTGACTCGCGATGCGTAGTCAGGTGCAAAATGGGTTCTGGTGTTTCGGCTGGCGCGGGCGGGTCAGCCGCTCAGGGAATGCTCAAATCCCCGTCAAGCGTTCAGGCTGCCGGACTTCTCCCGAACTTCTGCTCCGATCTCCGCTTCCCTTTCCGATATGCCTTATCGCGAGCCGGATGCCGTTGCTTGAAACGCGGGTTCACCCAGTCCGACAAAAAGCACGTGCTATGAAGACTCGCTACCCTGCGAAATCGAATGCCGCGTCCTGGCTTGACCGGGTCGGCCGCCGCCCTGCCGCTGGTGCTGCTCAGTTCCGTCGGCAACGTGCAACGCCGGGAAGACCCCGCCGGCGGCATGTTCGGCGCCTACCTCACCAAACCGATCCATCAATCGACCCTCTTTGAAATCATCGCCGACGTGCTCGGCCAGCCCCCCCATCGACCCACCGGCTCGGCTATCGCGCTGACATGGTCGGCAACGGCCTCGAAGTCCTCTCCGCCCTGGGCCGCCAGTCTTACGACGTCATCATGATGGATGTCCACATGCCGGAACTGGACGGATTCGAAGCCACGCGCCGCATCTGCCAGCACTGGCTGCGCGGCCGGCGTCCGCGCATCATCGGCATGACGGCCGCCGCCATGCCTGGGGAAATCCGCCAAGGCGCCGACGCCGGCATGGACGATTACCTCATCCAACCCTGTTCGCCCCACCGGCTCGCCGACGCGCCCCGACAGTTGGCCGCGCTGGACGCCGCGCCGTCCGCCCGCGCCGCCCTGTTCGACTTCCTGAAACCCGCCGCTAAAACCAACAGCGCCGGCGGATCCGGCCTCTCCCTCGTCGCGCTCTCGCAGGACCAGATGGTCTCCGGCCTCAAGGAGGCGCTGGCCAAAGGCGTGCAACGCTCCATCACCAATCTGGGCCAGGACGGCGGCTACCTGAACAACGTGAACGTGAAAATCTCGAAGCCGGAAAAATTGCGCTCCGTGGAAAAGACGCTCCGCTCCCTCGGTCAGGGCCGGCTCGCCGATGACTTTGTCGGCACCATGAACCGCGCCGCCGAGGCCGCCGTGCTGGAGGCGGCCGGCGTCTTCTTCGACGCCATCAAGGCCATGACCCTCCAAGACGCCAAGGGTCTCCTCAAAGGTTCGGATGACGCGGCCACCCAGTATTTCAAGAAGACCGGCGAAGGCCGCATCCAGGAAAAAATGGCCCTCATCATCAAAGCCGCCACGGAAAAAACCGACGTCACCGCCAGCTACAAAAAGCTCATGGCCCAGGCCGGCCCCGCCACCTCGATCTTCGGCGGCCCCGGCGGCGGCGACGCGTTCGACGTGGACAAGTATGTCTCGCAAAAAGCCAGCGACGGACTTTTCAAAATGGTCGCCGAAGAGGAAAAGAGCATCCGCAAGAATCCCGCCGCCCGTACCACTGACCTACTGCAAAAAGTTTTTCGGGGCGAAATAAACTTCCCCGGAGCCGCCCGCGGGCGCGGGTTCGATCTTCCGTTCCGTTTGGAAAACTGCCATGAATCCTTCGATGAAGAACCGAATTGTCCTGG
>Ga0049084_10000965_pt1 | contig 11532 bp, 16 predicted proteins | sample GreLakmeON33MSRF_FD_66720 | JGI IMG/M metagenome (GOLD analysis project Ga0049084, IMG submission 66720) | Freshwater lentic microbial communities from great Laurentian Lakes, MI, USA - Great Lakes metaG ON33MSRF | ecosystem: Environmental > Aquatic > Freshwater > Lake | place: Great Lakes... | reverse complement strand
TTGGTCACTCCCCCCACGTCGATAAAGAGCGCGCCCCCGCTATCCCCACTTCCAATCAAATACTCCAATGCCACCGGCGCGGTCGAGCCCATCGAACTCAAAACCGATTCCGGCGGCTTATCAAAATCATAAAAGAGCACGGTGGGAGAAATTCCATCCAGATCGAGCAACCCGCCATCCCCCATCGTCGTCAACATTCCCCCTTGGGCATCAATCACATTTTGTCCTGCCCGCTTCGTCCCAGGATAAGTGTTCATCCCCGTCAAACCTGTTCCACTCCTCCCATACCCCACACTCGTTCCCAGCAACCCTATTAATGAAGTGCTAAAATCCATCTGCGCTGGGGCAACCGTCGTAATCGCCTGACTCAGATGCACCAACCCCAAGTCCACTCCCGCCCACAAATTTCCTCCACTACTACTCCAACCCCCATAAGGAATCCACTCCGTCGCCGAAATTCCAATCCCATTGTACGTCGGTCCCATCCCAAAGATCATCCCACTCACCCCCGCCCCGTAATCATCAGTTCCCCCCACCACATGACCCGCTGTCAGCACCCAATCAGGCGCAATCAAAGTCCCTGAAGCGATGTACCCACTCGAACCAATACTCCAAGTCAAAAAACCCACACTGTCGTAGACACTCTGCTGCGCCAACGAGGTGTAATAAAAATCCACCACATCATCTCGAATCGTCCCCGCCTGGCTCACGTGCAGAGAGCCACTCAAAAAGCAAACCACCCCTGTGTAAATAAGAGGGATCCTCACTAATATTTATTCTAGTCGCCCCTCTTTCATTTATCAACAGGCCCACCCAGTTGTGAAAAATTCACCTAATCGCCTTCACCTCCGCCCTCTTGGCGATTAGGCTCACCTCATGTCCGCAGATGCCCTTCTCTCTGGCCTCACCCACGTCCACACCCGGGAAGAGTTCGCCAAAAAACTCGCCACGGGTCGCCCCCTCCGCATCAAACTCGGCTTCGATCCCTCCGCTCCCGACCTTCACCTCGGCCACGCCCTCGTCCTCGCCAAAGTCCGCCAATTCCAAGACACTGGCCATCTTGCCGTCATTATCATCGGAGATTACACCGCTCGCGTCGGCGATCCCACGGGTCGATCCAAAACCCGCCCAGCCCTCGATCCCAAAACCATCGAAGAAAACGCCAAAACCTACACCGACCAAGTCTTCAAAATCCTCGATCCCAAGAAAACCGAGATCCGCCGCAACGGCGAATGGCTCGCCAAACTCACTTGCCTCGATCTCCTTCGCCTCAATAGCCAAGTCAATGTCGCCCGCATGCTCGAACGCGACGATTTCTCCAAACGTCACAAAGAGGGCATCCCCATTAGCCTCGCCGAATTTCAGTACCCCGTCCTTCAAGGCTACGACTCCGTCGCCGTCCACTCCGATGTCGAACTCGGCGGAAACGATCAACTCTTCAACAACCTCGTCGGACGCGATTTTCAACGCCAAGCGGGACAAGAACCCCAGGTTGTCCTCGTAACTCCCTTGCTCACCGGTACCGACGGAAAACAGAAGATGAGCAAATCCCTCGGCAACCACATCGGCATTACCGAGCCCGCCCAGGAAATTTTTGGTAAAATCATGTCGATCCCCGACGAAACGTGTGTCGCTTGGCGCGATCTCCTCGGCTCCTTCCTCGAATTACCCAAGGAATCTCCTGCCCACCCCATGGAATCCAAAAAAGAGCTCGCCGCCGCTTCCGTCCGCCGGTTCCACGGAGAAGCCGCTGCCACCTCCGCTCGAACCGACTTCGAAGCCAAGTTCTCCAAAAAAGATCTCTCCTCGGCTGAAATGGAATCCTTCCGCCCCTCCGCCCCCACCCTCTCCCTCGCCAAACTCGTCCAGGAAACGAAAGTTATCGCCAGTAATTCCGAAGCCCGCCGCCTCATCACTCAAGGGGGCGTCAAACTCGATGGCACTAAACTGGCTGATCCCCAGTCCGAAATCACCCTCAGCTCAGGCCAAGTCCTCCAAGTCGGCAAAAAAACCTTCTTCCGCATCCTCCTCTAAACTCGCGCCCCAAGCACTCCCGCCGCCTACCCCTCAACTGGACTTTTCCAAAGTCTTCCGCTACGGTCTCCCGATGCAATTCGTGCACGCAGATCAAAATATCGGGCCCTTGCTCGCCATCGCCGCCACGCGGTTTCCTCTGCTCAGATAAGTTTCCTCGCACGGGTGCCAGCCCCGTGCTCTTTTCCCCTCCATCCATGCTTACTCTTTCCAAACTCAGCAAAGCCTTCGGCGGTCGCACTCTTTTTAGCGATGTCTCCCTTCAGATTAATCGGGAGGACCGCCTCGGCTTGGTCGGCCCCAACGGCGCAGGAAAATCTACTCTCTTCTCCCTGATCCTTGGCGAGGCCACCCCCGATGAAGGACGCGTCACCATCGAGAAAAATATCACCCTCGGATTCCTTCCTCAAGAATCTGCCCCCGCGGGAGAAGAAACCATCCTCGAACTGGCCTGCGCCACTTCACCGGAAATGTCTCGCGTCCAACAAGCCATCAAACGCCACGAACTTGCAGGCACCCTAGAAGATCCAGAATACCACGAAGCCATCGACACCTTCACTGAACTCGGAGGATGGCAACTCGAGCCTCGCGCCAAACAGATTCTCAGCGGCCTCGCTTTTCGCGATGCCGATTTCGATCGTAAAGCACGCACCCTCAGCGGGGGCTGGATTATGCGCGCCCATCTCGCTCGCCTCCTCGTCCAAGAACCCGATCTTCTCCTCCTGGACGAACCCACCAACCATCTCGACCTCGAATCCCTCGTCTGGTTTCAGGAGTACTTAAGAAATTATCCAGGGGCGATTCTCATGATCTCCCACGACCGAGAATTTCTCAATCAGTTGGTCAGCTCCATTATCGAAATTTCTCAAGCCAAACTCCACCGCTACCGCGGTAACTACGACAAATACGTTATCGAAAAGGCCGCCCGGGAAGAGCAGCACCTCGCCGCTTACAAAAATCAACGAAAAGAAATCGCCTCGCTTCAACAGTTTGCCGACCGCTTTCGGGCGAAAGCAAGTAAGGCCTCCCAAGCCCAAAGCAAACTCAAGCAAATCGATCGTATGGATAAAATTGAGGCTCCCGTCTCCGCCGCCCGTTCGATCAAGTTCTCCTTCCCTCAACCCCTTCGGAGCGGACTCCGCGCCATCACTCTTAAAAATGTCGATCACGCCTACCGCAACGTCGAAGGCCAAGGTGATCTCGTCGTCTACCGAGGCCTCAACTTTGAAGCCGAACGTGGGCAACGCACCGTCCTCGTCGGTCCCAACGGTGCAGGAAAATCCACCCTCCTTAAACTCCTCGGCGGGGCCATACCCATCCAAAGCGGAGAACGAGCCACCGGACATAACGTACGCGTCGGCTACTTTTCCCAGCACCGCGGCGACACTCTCAATATGGAACACGAAGTACTCGAATCCGTTCTCGATTCCCCCAATCCCGTGAGCGAACAAACCGCCCGAACTGTTCTCGGGTCCTTTCTTTTCCGTGGTGACGATGTCTTTAAAACCGTCGGCATCCTTAGCGGAGGAGAAAAATCTCGTCTCGCCTTGGTCAAAATTCTCCTTGATCCACCCAATCTTCTTCTGATGGACGAACCCACCACCCATTTAGATATTGGCTCGATCGATGCCCTCATCGGTGCCCTCCGCCAGTACGAGGGCACCCTCATCTTTATTAGCCACGACGTCCATTTTATTCGCGCCATGGCCACCACCGTTCTCCACATCAGTGCAGGCCATCTCACCCCCTACTCAGGCGATTACCAGTACTACCTCGATAAATCGTGCGCCACCTCCGAACGCGCCGCCCTCACCGCTGGCGAACAGCTCAGCAACGCCCAACCCGTCGCCCCCGAAAAGATTACAGTCTCCGAATCTCCCGAACGCGCCCCCACCCCGCGAAAAACCAAAGAACAGAAGCGGGCCGAGGCCGAGGAGAGAAAAGCCCAAAGCCAGGCCAAAAAGACGAATGAAACCAAGGCCGCCGACCTCGAGCGACGCGTCCTCCACTTGCAGACCCGCCTCGCTGAAATCACCACTGAACTAGAAAAGCCGGAAACCTATCAAGCGAATGGTGCCGCCATGAATCTCAGTCGGGAATCAGCCGATGTCAGCGCATCCCTCGATCAGTGCATTGCCGAAGGCCTTCTTCTCGCTTCCCAAGACACCGATAGTTAACAAAGCCACCCGATCGCAAGAGGATCGGTCCTTGGAAAGAATCACCCACTCTCCCTCCCTTACGGACCATTCCCTCGGTTACTATTCTTCGTCATTTTCGTTAACACCGCCGTTTTCACCGTCGCGGAAAGAGAAGAGTTTTTCAGAATCTGCTGGGCCGCCACCGGGTCACTTCGTGCGGTTCGCCATAACACCCCCATCGCCGTCTTTTCCTGCTGTGCAGGGTCACTCAACGTGGCAGCCCACTTCAACCCTGCCGAGGGATCCTGCTTGGCCACCTCCCCCGCTAAGCTACTCACCATCGCGTCCTTGTTCGCCCCCGCGGCTTGCCGACTCACAAAATCAGCCGCCGCCTGCAAATTCAAATCCGACCAGTTTTGCACCAACTCATCCAAAGCCCTCAGCTGCTCTTTTCCCGCGGGCAAACTCATCGCCCAGTTCGCTGCCGACTGCGGATCCTGCTTCGACCACCGATCCGCAATCAACGAAGTCACTCCCCCCCGCCCCACCTCCGTAGGGTTGCTCGCGGCATACGCCGCCGCTCCTTGAGGATTCCGATCCGCCCAATCCCGAAAAAGATCCCGCGAGATGTCCCGCCGAATTCCATCCCCCACCTCCATCGCTTGGGTGTAGGCAATCGAAGCCTGCGGATCAGTCTGCCCCCATCCCCGCATGGCATCTTTCAAAAGATCAGGATTTCCGCTCTCCGCAAAAAGTTTTTCTGCATAGGCCACCGCCTTCGGCCCCTCCAACTGCCCCCACCTTTCCATCACCTTCGCCATCGCCGCCCGCTTGGCCGCGCCTTCGGCCAATCCTAAAACCATCTCCAACGCCTTGTTCACCTCACTCAAGGAAGCTTGGCTCAAGCTATTCTCTAACTCCCGATCCCTCGTCTTGGGATCACCCATTACCAACGCCCGAGCAAAACGCTCTTCCACGGAAGCCGATGCTTGCCCCTCCCTCCCGAAATAAATCATCTCCTTATCCCTAGATTCTTTTTCGCTCTGTACTATCTGCCGAGCAGAACCCCTCACCTTCGTCTCCCCTTCCCAGGGAGCTCCCGGCGCTGTCACTCGGCCCAACCCAAATCCCAGCGCCAACGCTACTCCAGCTGTCGCCAACCAAACCGACTCCTTTGTCAATCCCGCCATGCCATATTTTCTCCCGAAGACAGGCCAAGTCAAAGACTATACCAAGCTCACTTTCACCTACTTCCCTCAGTTTCTCCTTTTTCCTTCTCAACTAACTCATCGCCATCACCGCATAGTGCCTTCCCGTTTTACCTTTTTCGGACCGATAAGAATAAAATCTTCCAAGATCATCCGCCGTGCAAATTTTTGTATCCACAATCTCCCCCACTCCTTCCCTGGCCAACTGCCGCAAAATCTCACCCGCAAAATCTACCTCATAGTGCGGAGGTCGAATGCACGGTCCCAGCACCGCCCGCATCTCCTTGGCCTCAGAACCAAACCTTTCTTTCATTTTCCGAATCGTCGCCCGAACCACTCCTGCCTCGGTTCCCTTCTTTCCACTGTGCACTAACCCAATCCCGCCTGTGGCCTTGTCTTCAATCCAAACCGGCCCGCAATCCGCCACTCGAATAACCAACGAGAGATTCTTATCCTGACAAATCAAACTATCCACCCCCCCCATCACTTTTCCCCCATCCTCCGCCCCCACCTCCACCACCCCAGCCCCATGAACCTGCTCCGCCATCACCAGATTCCCTGGCATACCCGCATCTTCCAGAATTTTTGTTAGATCACTCTTCAGCACATCCGGTTCAGACCGAAGGGTGAAAAAATGGCGCAACCCCCACTCCTCCACTTCGCGAAAACGCAGAAGTTTCACTGCCCTGGCTGAAGTCCTACCGAACTCGAAGCCTGCATGCTCACTTTCGGCTTGGGAGGAAGAGACACCGTCCCAGGAAGCGCCGGCGGATTTTTCGGGCCAAAAGGCGTACACGTCGCCCTTTCCAAAAGAGCCAACGCCACATTGTAGTCATATCGGCCCTGCAGTTCATTAAACTGCGCCTGAGTTAAATTCGATTGCGCATTAATAATGTCCAGCTGAATTCCCGCCCCCGCATTAAAACGAGCCTCCGCTAAACGCAAGCTCTCCCGAGCCTGTTGCACGTTTTTCTGCTGCGAAGTGACCAGCTCCTGGGCCTCCTCCAACTTCACCACCGCGTCCCGCACATCACTCTCCACCGATCGCCGCTTCTCCTCATACGATACCGTCGCCTTGGCAATCTGCGCCCTTAACTGTTCAAAACGCCCCGTGTTCGCCAGCCCATCAAAAATCGTCCATGTCCCATTAATATTGGCGAGCGCACCTTGCTGGGTACTACCCAAACTGGAGCTCGAGGGATTCTGAATCACATCATACCCGCCCGACCCCACGATCTTCGGCACAAAAGCATCCTCCTTCGCCGCGTCAAAGAGCTTCTTCTGCACCTCAATTTCCTGCTTGCTCGCCCGTAAATCGTGCCGGTTATGCACTGCATTCAGCAAGGAACTAGGTAAATCAACTTGGATCGGTTGATACGGCAATTCTCCCTGGACCATCACCGGCGGCATCCAGTCGTCCGGCACATCCAAGGGATAATCCAAGGCCAGAATTCGGGCCAACTCTACCTCAGCCGTCCTCTTGTTGTTTCGAGCCCGAATCAGTTGTGGCAAATTATTCGCTAACTCCACATCCGCCGTCAGCACATTAAACTTCGTCACCGTCCCAGCGTTAAAACGCTTTTTTTGACTGGAAAGCTGCTCCTGCTTTAAGCTCACCGCCTCCGTTTGCACATCGATCAGCGATCGGTTCAGTAAAACCGTATACACCGTCCGACGCACATCCAGCATCACCCGATCAATCGTGTCCTGCAGAAGAAGCATCGACTGCCCCTGCGCAATTCGCGCCGCCCGAGTCCGCGACAACGCCGCCCCCCCATCGAAAAGGAGCTGGGTCACCCTTACCCCCGCATTCCAGTTCAACTCATCCGCTGAAAGAATCCCGTTCTGTACCAGCAACCCACTGAGCGAATTGTTCTGATATTGAAAAGTTCCCTGCCCGGTGATTTTCGGAAGCAACGCACTTCTCACCTCCACCGAAATTCCCTCTTTTCGTCGCACCTCCTCTTTCGCCTGCAAAATTTCTGTGTTCTGGGCCAGCGCCAAAGCCACACATTCTGCCAAATCCAGCTTCTTACTGGCAAACTCGGGCACCGAACCTGAGGAGGATGGTGGGCCACTATTTTTCTCTTGGGCCAGCAACCCTGCCCCCCAAACCAACAGCAGCCCTCCTACAATTTTAACTGCGCGGGAGTTCATCACAGTATTTCTCCATCACCCGATAAATCCTTACCCAAGCGTCCTGATCCCTCTCTTCCACTTGCCCAAGAATCTCATTCAAATGATGCCGTAACTCCCCTTGCAATCGACCCATCAACTCCTTCCCCTTTGCCGTAATCCCGACCAACTTTTGCCTCCGATCTCCAACCACCGCGTGCCGCTTAACCAATCCCACCGCCTCCAACCGATCCACCAACCCCGTCGTCGCCGAAGTAGCGTGACTCATTCGTTTCGCCAATACCCCCATCGCCACACCCGATGTCCCCGCAAGAAAACCCAAAAGCGTAAACTGCGGGACCGAAAGCCGCTTCGCTGATGTTTGCCTAAATAAATCCAAAAGAAACCGCCGCTGCAATAGGGTGGCAATCCTTTCTAATTCAGGAACCCGAGAGTCCAGCCCATCTATCAAACCATTTTCTAAATACTTCGTCATGTGAAATATACAATATATGGAATATCCAACCTGTACAAGTACTTAAAACACCATAAAATCGATCCGAAAAACGTTGCTCCCCTTAAGCCACCCCCTACTTTCTGACAATATCCCATGGGTAATTTTCTCTTAAATAATGCGGTACTTTTTAGCTTAATCTCCGCTGCAGTCGGTCTCGCCGCCGCCGTCGCACTCATTCTCTGGATTAAACGCCAACCCGAAGGCAACGAACGTATGCGCGAAGTCGCGGCCGCCATTCAAGAGGGAGCTGCCGCTTATCTCCACCGCCAACTTCAAGCCGTCTCCATCATCGCCCTAGTTCTTCTTGCCGCCATCTGTTACCTAAAAAATATTCCCACTGGAATCGGCTTTGTCGTCGGCGCCGCCTGTAGTCTCGTCGCTGGCTTCGCAGGTATGCGAATCGCCGTCATGGCCAACGTTCGCACCGCCCAAGCCGCCACCATTAGCCGTACCGCCGCCTTGCGTAATGCCTTCAATGGGGGCGCCGTCACCGGCCTCCTCGTCGTCGCCCTCGCCCTTCTCTCCATCGGCACCTTCTATCTCGTCGCTACCCGCTGGCTCGGCCTTCGGGCCGCCATCGACAGTCTCACCGGACTCGCCCTCGGGGCCTCTCTCGTCAGCGTCTTCGCTCGTTTGGGCGGAGGCATCTACACCAAAGCCGCCGATGTCGGCGCCGACCTCGTTGGCAAACTCGAGTCCCAACTCGAAGAGGATGACCCTCGGAACCCCGCCACCATTGCCGATAACGTCGGTGATAATGTCGGCGATTGCGCTGGGATGGCCGCCGATGTCTTTGAAACCTACGCCGTCAGCCTCATCGGCTGTATTCTCGTAGCTTACCTCACCGTCTTCGGGGGTGATGGCCAACCCGATCCCGCTGCCCTCGCCTACCCCTTCGTCGTCGGCGGCGTCTCCATTCTCTCCGCACTCCTCGGTATCCTCACCGTCAACTTTGGCAAAGGAAACCCCACTCGCCTCCTCAGCTTAGGCGTCCTCGTCAGTGCCCTGGCCTCCGCCGCAGCCCTCTGGCCTCTCACCCATATGTTCTTCCCCGAAGGGCTTCGTCACGACGGCCAAATCGCCTCCACCAACGGCATTTACTTCGCCTCCCTCGTCGGCCTTCTCATGACCTTCGTCGTCCTCCTCATCACCAACTACTACACCTCCACTCACTGCGCCCCCGTCCGCCATATCGCCAAAGCCTCCGAAACTGGCCACGCCACCAATATCATCGCTGGCCTTGCCATCGGTTCACACGCCACCGCCCTCCCCGTTGGCTTTATCGGCATCGCCATCTTCCTCAGCTACCACTTCGCAGGGCTCTACGGCATCGCCATCGCCGTCATGGCCATGCTCTCCATGGCAGGCATCATCATCTCCCTCGACGCCTTCGGGCCCATCACCGACAACGCCGGCGGGATCGCAGTTATGTCCGGCATGCCTAAATCGGTTCGCGAACGCACCGACGAGCTCGATGCCGTCGGCAATACCATGAAAGCCGTTACCAAAGGCTACGCCATCGCCTCCGCCGGTCTCGCCTCTCTCGTTCTCTTCGGTTCCTACGTTCAAGAACTCAAAGTCCACTTCCTTGCCCTAGGCTCCGCCATGCCCAGCCTCGAGTTCTCCCTCACTGAACCCAAAGTCATCATCGGCCTCTTCATTGGTGGCCTCCTCCCCTTCGTCTTTACCGCCCGCTCCATGGACGCCGTCGGCATCGCCGCCGGAGCCGTCGTCCGCGAAGTCCGGCGCCAACTCGCCGCCAAACCCGGCATTCTCAAAGGCACCGAGAAACCAGACTACGGAACCTGCGTCGACATCGTCACCAAAGCCGCTCTCCGCCAAATGATCGTTCCCGCCCTTCTCCCCATCGTCTTCGTCGTCGCCGTCGCCGCCACCCCAGGCCTCGGCCCCGTCGTCCTCGGCGGAGTTCTGGTCGGCACCATCGTCACCGGCCTCTTCGTCGCCATCGCCATGACCTCCTCCGGCGGAGCTTGGGACAACGCCAAAAAATATATCGAAGAAGGTAACCACGGAGGCAAAGGATCCCTCGCCCATGCCGCCGCCGTCACCGGCGATACTGTCGGCGATCCCTACAAGGACACCGCTGGGCCCGCGATTAATCCCATGATCAAAGTCGTCAATATCGTCGCCATCCTCATCATCCCCATCTTTTTTTAGGCCACCCTCTCCTCCGTCACAGGCGGAATGCTCAGCCCCCGCCACTTCCGCCAAACAATCCTGCCACAAGCTCCCAGCACCAACACCACTAAGACCAAGAAGAATCCTGTAATCCCTGCATTCGTCGCCTGCGCCATCGCTAGCTTCCCATGGCCCGCCACCAAAGCTTGATCGTACCCCGCCAGAAATCCTAGGCGCGGATCAGGACTAAATATCTTCATCCACCCCGCCGAAAACGTCACCACCACCAGCCAGCCCAACGGAGCTAAAGTTACCCAAACCAACTTCCTCTTCCCCATCTTCAACAGCACCGTCGTCGCTAAACTCAGCGCCATCACCGCCAAAAGCTGATTCGCTACCCCAAAAATAGGCCAAAGACTATTAATTCCACCCTGCGGATCAATTACCCCCTGATAAAGAAACCAACCCCACCCTCCCACAAAGACCAAACTCCCCAGCCCACTTCCCACCCACGAGTTCACCTGACCCAGCGGCTTCCAGAACCAACCCAGCACCTCCTGTACCAGAAATCTTCCAATCCGTGTCCCCGCATCAATCGTCGTCAAAATAAAAAGAGCCTCAAACATAATGGCAAAGTGATACCAAAACGCCATCGCCCCACCCCCCACTATCCCCAGCGATTTCGCAAAGATCTGCGCCATGCCCACCGCAAAAGTCGGGGCCCCACCCGTCCTCCCAATCAACGTGCTCTCCCCCACCGACCTCGCCAAGTCTGCCATCTGCTTTTCACTCACGGGAAATCCTAACGCCGTGATCTGCTGGACCACCGCCGCCGGCTCCCCCCTCAGGTTAATCGCAAAATACTCTCCCGGCGGCATGGCACACGCCGCCACTAAAGCGAGCACCCCCACGCACATCTCCGTAATCATCGCTCCATACCCAACCACCCGTATGTCCGCCTCGCTCGCCAATAATTTGGGCGTCGTCCCCGACGCCACCAAACAGTGAAAACCACTCACCGCGCTACAGGCAATCGTAATGAAACAAAACGGGAAAACAGGCCCAGCAAAGACCGGCCCACTCCCATCAATAAATTGGGTCAACGCAGGCATCTGCAACTGCGGGGCTAAAATCGCCACCACCACGGCCAAGGCGGCCACCGTTCCAATCTTTAAAAACGAACTCAGATAATCTCTCGGAGCCAGCAGAAGCCAGATCGGAAGAATACTCGCCATCAATCCATACCCCATGATCGACCAGGCCAGGGTCGGCCCATCCCAAGTAAACATTCTCGCGAGGGTTGGAACGTCCGACACCCACTTTCCTGCCCAGACACACCCGACCAAAGACAGCACCCCCAGCCCCGTCACCCACCCCGTCC
>Ga0049084_10000964_pt1 | contig 11534 bp, 9 predicted proteins | sample GreLakmeON33MSRF_FD_66720 | JGI IMG/M metagenome (GOLD analysis project Ga0049084, IMG submission 66720) | Freshwater lentic microbial communities from great Laurentian Lakes, MI, USA - Great Lakes metaG ON33MSRF | ecosystem: Environmental > Aquatic > Freshwater > Lake | place: Great Lakes... | reverse complement strand
CCGTCGTCGCGAGTTCGCGCTCCCAATCATACGAAAAACCGAGGGCTTTGATCTGGCGCTTGAAGTTGACGATGTTGGCTGCGGTGTTCGTTGCCGGGTGGGTGCCCGTTTTTACCGCGTGCTGCTCAGCAGGTAGGCCGAACGCGTCCCAGCCGATCGGGTGGAGCACGTTGAACCCCTTGGCTCGCTTGTAACGCGCGATGATGTCGGTCGCCGTGTAGCCCTCGGGATGTCCAATATGCAGCCCCGCGCCAGAGGGATAGGGGAACATGTCGAGCACGTAGTATTTCGGCTTCGACGAGGCGTTGTCCGCTCGGAACGAGCGATTTTGCTCCCAGAAAGATTGCCAGTGCGGCTCGATCTCATGGAAATTGTAGTCAGTGCACTTGGTAGCCATCGTATAAAATCCGTCACTGTGAAATCTTTCTTCGCCCGGTCAATCTCCGCGCTCGCTCTCATTATTTTCTTTGCTTCCTCCCTGGTCGTACCAGCGCGTGCGGACATGAAGCGCGGGTTTAAGCAGCTCCTCGAATCCGTCGTAAAGATCGATGTGCGGGAGGTCGCCTTTGAAGCGGGCACCAAACGCTTCACCGGCGGGATTGGCTCGGGGGTGATTCTTTCGGCGGACGGTCTCGTGCTCACGAATGCTCATGTGGCCAGTCCTCGGGCGGTTGAAATCAACGTCACCCTCGCCAACCTCGAACGCGTCAGCGCGAAACTCGTCGGTTGGGATCATTGGACCGACCTCGCGCTCCTGCGTATCGATTTGGTCGAAGTGAAGCGCCGCAGTCTGAAGTTTTCCCATGCCGACCTCGGTGAGAGTGGGAAACTCTTCCCCGGCCAGGAAGTGTTCGCCGTCGGCACGCCCCACGGGCTCACGCGCACCGTCACGCGCGGCATCATTTCAAATAATAACCGCTATTTTGAGGACACGCGCGGCGTGAACGGTTACGAGACGGGTACGTTCAATACTTGGTTGCAGACTGACGCCGCCATCAATCCGGGCAACTCGGGCGGCCCGCTCGTCACCAATGATGGCAAGGTCATCGGGATTTCGTCCCGCACCTACCTGGGTGCGAATAATCTCGGATTCGCCATTCCGTCGAGCACGGCGCAGCGCGTGGTGGCCGGGATGTTACGCGAGGGTGGCGGAATCACCCGGAGTTATATTGGAATTGTGCCGAAGGAACTGCAGGATTTGGAGAATTTCTATTCGCTCGCGCTCAACACCGGTATGTTGATCAACAGCGTCGAGCCGGGTTCACCGGCGGCCAAGGCCGGGCTGCGCAGCGGCGACATTTTGCTCACCCTGAACGGCGCAAGCATCGACGGGCGTTTCCCTGAGCAGCTTCCGCCGATCCAAAACCTGATCGCTAACCAACCGGTCGGCGCGTCACTCAAACTCACGGTGAAGCGCGGCACCGAGACCCGGGACTACGCGGTGGTGACCGAGAAGCTCGAGAGCCGCGTGGGCGAGGAATGGGCACTCGAAAAATGGGGCCTCAGTGTGCGTAAAGTTTCCCGGGCCTATGCCCGGGAAAACCAACTCGACGACGCCAGTGGCGTGGTCGTCATCGGGGTCCAGCCCGGCTTTCCGGCTGCCGCCGCCGGTGTCTCGCGCGGCGATATCATCACCAAAATCAACGACCAACTCGTCCTCTCACTCGACGTGATCAAGGCTGCGCAAGCCGCCTATGAGACCAAGCCCGAGCCGACGCTCTTCGAGGTGCAGCGCAATCGCCGCGTCTCACTTTACATTTTGAAACCATGACGTTCCGCCTGCTGTTTTTTGCCGCATTCCTCCTTGCGCCGGCCGCGCTGCGCGCCGCCGCCGATTTGCCCGCTCTGTGGGCCGAACGCGTCAAATGCGTCGTTTCCGTTGAATACGTCACGGAGACGGAGACCGAGCGCCGTCCGACGATTTCGATGGGCACGGTCATCGATACCCGCGGTACGATCATTATTCCATCGGGTGCGATCGATCCGCGTGCGGCCACGTGGCAGTTGAAAGATTTCAAGGTGTATCTGCCCGGAGACGCCGCGAGCTCGCCGGCCGAATACCTCGGTCAGGACGCGTTCAGTGGCTGGCACTTCGTCCGCGCCGGCGAGACGACGCGTGCGAAGCTGACCCCGGTCACGGTCTTCGCTGGGCAGGGTGCATCGCCGGTGCCCGCGCTGGCGGAATTTGTCTGGGGCATCGGCCTGCGGAATAAAGATGAGGATTTTGCGCCCTATATCATGCAGAGCCACGTCGCCCTGATCCAGTCGCTGCCGCAGCGCACGGCGATCGCGCAGCATGAGGTGGCTGGTCCCGGGCTGCCGGTGTTCAACCGCGACGGTGTGCTCATCGGTATTGCCGCGACGTCGTTCGGCCAAAGCTTTCTCCAGTTTTCGCGACGCAACCGCGGCGATCCCGTGCTGTTGGTCAACGTTGAGGAGAGCAGCGCGTTTATGCTCGCGGAGGAGATTCTGCCCAACCTCGGCCGCATTCCGAAGCACGTCTCCGGGCGTCCCCTCGCGTGGCTCGGCGCTTACGGCCTCGAGCCGATGGACCGGGACGTGGCGAAATTCCTGAAACTCGAAGCGCAGTCCGGTGCGGTGGTCAGCGAAGTGCTCGAGGGCAGTCCGGCAGAGAAGGCCGGACTCAAGGATCGCGACATCATCCTCGCGCTGGACGGCAAGCCGCTCCCGTCGCTCAAGCCCGAGCGGGTGGTGGTCACGTGGCTCGAGCGCGAGATCGATCGTCGTGTACCCGGCGATACGTTTGCTCTGACCGTTCTCCGTGGCAGCGCCCGGGTTGAACTCAAGGCCGTGCTCGGCGAGGAACCCAAGCTGCTTCGTGAGGCCGACCGGAAATATTACGACCGGCTCGGTTTCACCGCCCGGGAGTTTGTTTACGGCGATGCGATCGAGCGCCGGGTGAAGGCAGCCGAGCCGTCGGGCGTCGTTGCCCATTTCGTCAAACCCAGCAGCCCCGCAGCCATCGCGGGCCTGCGGCAAGATGACTGGATCAAAGAAATCGACGGTGCCGAAGCGACAAGTTTTACCGTGGTCGCGGCGAAGCTGGCGGAAATCGAAACCGATCAGGCGCGCGCCGAGTTCGTCCTCCTCGTGAGCCGCAGTGGCGAGACCGCCGTGCTCCGGATCAAACTCAAATAATCACTCCCATGTTCACGGGCATTGTCGAAGAAGCTGGCCGCGTCGTTTCATTCGCGCAGGGCGCCGCGTCATGGCGGCTGCAGATCGCCGCGGGCACGACCCTCGCGGGCGCCGCGTTGGGCGACAGCATTGCGGTGAATGGTTGCTGCCTCACCGTGACACATTTTGACGCGGCGCACTTTTATTTCGACGTGCTGGAGGAGACGCGCCGTCTGACCAATTTCTCCGCGCTCGCGCCCGAGACTCCGGTCAATCTGGAACGGAGCCTGCGCTTCGACGGAAAGGTCGGCGGCCACTTTGTCTCGGGCCACATCGACGGGCTGGGTGTGGTCGAGGTCTTCGAGCAACGCGGGAATGACTATTTTCTGCGGGTGCGTGGGCCGGCCGGAAGCGGGCGACACGTGATTCACAAGGGGAGCATTGCGATCGACGGCATTTCTTTGACGGTCGCGGAAGTCGCGGGCGACAGCCTGGCGGTGTGGCTGATTCCGACGACGATTGCGGTGACGAATCTGCGCGGACGGCGCGCGGGCGAGAGCGTCAACTTGGAATTCGACCTGCTCGGCAAGTATGTCGAGAAGCTGCTGGCGCATCGCTCCCCGTAATTTGCTGCCATGCGCACCGCCCTCCATGCATTGACCGACGAGCTCCGCCGCCTGAAAACGGCCGGGGTGAAGACAGTGGCGGTGTCGGCCGAGAGTGTCGCGGCGCTGCGCCGCATCGTGCAAGCCCGCGCCCGCGGAGGATCGGCGGCGGCGCTTCTAGACACGCCGGAGCCGGCCGCGTCGGTCTTGGAACCGCGCGCGGCAGCCGTTCCGCTGAAGGCGTACGAGCCACCGGTGCCGGTTTACACTCCGAAGCCCGCGCTGAAACCCGTGGCTGAACAGCTCCCGCCACCGCCGACCGTGAGCCTGCCGCCGGGTGACAAGCAGACGCGTTGGAACGTACTGCTTGAACTCGTGCGCAACGACGCCACGTGCAAGGCGCACGTGCGCCCCGGCAAGAAAGTCGTGCTCGGCGCTGGCAGCGTCGAGGCAAAGATCATGTTCGTCGGCGAGGCGCCGGGAGCGGAAGAGGAGATTCAAGGCGAACCGTTTGTCGGTCCGGCGGGGGAACTGCTCACCAAAATGATTCAGGCCATGGGGCTGAAACGGACGGAGATTTACATCGGAAACATCATGAACTGGCGGCCCGAGATGCCCACCCCTGCCGGCGAAGCGCAGATCGGCAACCGGCCACCGACCGAGAGTGAGCTCCGCTACTGCCTGCCTTATCTCCGTGCCCAGATCGACGTGGTGAATCCGGATGTGATCGTCGCGCTCGGCGCTACGGCGGCGCACGGACTGCTCGGTTTCGCTGCGTTCAAAACCTTGGGCGACGTGCGCGGGCGTTGGTATGAGTTTGGGGGGAAATCGCTGATGATCACCTACCACCCGAGTTATCTACTGCGTCCGCCCGTCGACAACCGCAAGAAGCGGCTCGTGTGGGAAGACCTGTTGAAAGTGATGGAGCGCGCCGCGCTGCCCATTGCGGACAAGCAACGAAGCTATTTCTTGGACAAATGAAACTCCGTGCCCTGCTCCTCCCTTGTTTTGCTCTGTGCGCGTCACACGCGTCGGCTCGCGCGTCCAACGAGATGTTTGATTTCGAGACGCTGCGCTACCGCGCGAAGATGCTTGCGGCGCGCGCCTATGCACCCCGGGCCACGACGGTGCCGGAAGCGCTGCGTAAACTGAGCTACGACGAGTATCGGCTGATCACGTTCAGTGGTGACCAATCGTGGTGGCGCCGCGACGGTCTGCCGTACCAGCTGCAGTTTTTTCATCCCGGCTTCGTACACCAGAAGTCAGTCCAAGTCTTCGAGCTCAATGGTCGCACGGTGACGCCGGTCAAATTTTCCCGTGATATGTTCGACTATGGAGGCCTCAAGGTCGGCGGGGGGCTGCCTGACACCGTCGGCTTCGCGGGTTTTAAGGTGTTGGGCAGTCTCAATCTGCCGGCGGATGAGTTGGTGTCGTTTGTCGGGGCGAGCTACTTTCGGGCGCTCTGCCTGAAGACGGTTTACGGGCTGTCGGCGCGCGGACTGGCGATCAACACCACGGAACCGGAGGGCGAGGAGTTCCCCGTCTTCGAGGAATTTTGGATCGAACGACCGGCGGCAGGCGCGAAGCAATGTGTGATCTACGCGCTGATGGACAGTGCGAGTGTCGCCGGGGCCTATCGCTTCACCGTTACCCCCGGTGCCGACACGGTGATGCAGGTGAAGGCCGTGGTTTATTGTCGGAAAAATCCGAAGGTCCTCGGTCTCGCGCCACTCACGAGTATGTTTTGGCATGGGGAAAACTCCGGTACGAACCACGGTGATTTTCGTCCCGAGGTGCACGATTCCGACGGGTTAATGGTTTTCAACGGTGCGAACGAGTGGCTGTGGCGCCCGTTGTCGAATCCGAAGGCAACGCGAGTGTCGGCGTTTTCGGACGACAATCCGCGCGGCTTCGGCCTGATCCAGCGCGACCGCAACTATGAATCCTATCAGGACCTTGAGGCGCATTATCACCTGCGGCCGAGCGCTTGGGTCGAGCCTGTGGGGAACTGGGGGCGCGGGTCCGTTCGTCTGGCCGAGCTTTCGGCAGCGGACGAAACCAACGACAACATCGTTGCGTTTTGGGTGCCCGAACGGCTGCCGGCGGCGGGTCAGGCGATCGAGTTCGAATATAAGTTGCACTGGTATTCCGACCAGATCCGGCCGCCGGCGGGGTTTGTGGCGTCGACCCGGACTGGTCACTCGCAAACCCATGAGCCCGAACTGCGGCGATTTGTGGTCGATTTCGACGGGCCGTATTTGCGGCAGCAGAAACCCGATCCGGCGATCGAGCCTGAAGTGAGCGTGGGGGATGGCGCGAAGCTGGCTTACAAGACCGTGCAGAAAAACCCCTACAACGGGACGTGGCGGCTAGGCTTTGGCATCAAGCCGGACGCCAGCGGACGCCCGGTGGAACTGCGTTGTTTCCTGAAAAAGCCTCCCCATGTTCTCACGGAAACATGGACATATCTCTGGAGTCCCTGAGTGCATTTCGCCCGCGCACGGGCACGATGGAGGCGTGGAACGCCGCTTACGTGCGCGTCGAGGACTATCTGCGCGCCCACCGCATCCATAACCGGCTGCATCAAAGCCGGCTCATCTTGCAGATCCTCGAGCGCGCGGCGCGGCGCCATGAAGCGCAGCCGACAAGTGAGCCGACCACGCTGGCGGCCGAGGAGACTGAGGCCATGATGGACCTGTGGTTCGCGGACGTGCTCGACGTCCGTGGTCAGCCGCATGAGCGGATTGCGGTGGACGGGCGGGTGGCGCTGTTGCTGTCCGACGGACCGGAAAAATGGCCCTATGCCTTTCTCGACGAGCAAAATATTCCGGTGGATTTCGCCCAGGCGATGCGCCGGGGTGGGCTGCAGGCCGGACCGGACATGGCGGTTTCGAACATGGCGCCTCAGCCGATTGATCTCGGGTTGATCCCTCAGGCGGCGGGCGAGACCCTGGAGCAGTTTGAGAAGTGGCCGATCTTACGCGCGCTGTTGTTGTGGCTGCTGTTTGCCGCCGTGTTGGCGGGAATTTTCTACGCGACGCGCTGAGCCATGCGCCTCTATCTGACCGAACACATGGACAAGCGGCGGCTGGGGCGTCGTCGGTTCTTTTTCTTTTCGGTGATCTTTGGACTCACGAGTCTCGCGACTTGGTTCATGGCTGATTTGCTGTGGCGCGAGGGCATTAGCGTGCTTGAGGGACTGATCCTCACCCTATTCGTGATCCTGTTTGCTCACATCGCCGCGGGGTTTTGCACGGCGTTGGTGGGCTTTTATGTGATCAACCGCGGTGGCGATAGTTCCCGGATTACGGCGACGTTGCCGGACGGCGGGGAGCCGATGCTGGCCAAGACGGCGATTGTCATGCCGGCGTTCAATGAGGACGTGAGCCGCGTCTTTGAAGGTCTGCGAGTGGTTTTCCGCTCCGTGCAGGAGACCAAGCAACTGGAACACTTCGATTTTTTCGTGCTCAGCGATTCAAACCAACCCAATCAGTGGATCCAGGAGGAGGTTGCTTGGGCCGAGTTGTGCAAGCAGGTCGGTGGCTTCGGAAAGATTTTCTACCGGAAACGCCGACAGTCGATCAACAAGAAGGCTGGTAACGTCGCGGACTTCCTCCGCCGCTGGGGCCGGCGTTATCGCTACATGATCGTGCTCGACGCAGACTCGATCATGACAGGGAGAGCGCTCGTGCAGCTCGTGGCGCTGATGGAGAAAAATCCTCATGTCGGGCTCATTCAGACGGCGCCGCGGATCGTGAACGGGGAGACGCTGTTTGCGCGGATCCAATCGTTCGCGAGCCGCCTCTACAGTCCGCTGTTTCTGGCGGGGCTGAACTACTGGCAGCAACACGAGGGGAATTTTTGGGGCCACAACGCCGTCGTGCGGATCCAGCCGTTTATCGACCACTGTTCGCTGCCGGAGCTCCCGGGCAGCGAGCCGTTCGGTGGTCGCATTTTGTCGCACGATTTCGTCGAGGCGGCGCTGATGCGTAAGGCAGGCTGGGCCGTGTGGCTCGCGGGCGACATCGACGGCAGCTACGAAGAGGGGCCGCCGACGTTGATCGAGTCGGCGAAGCGCGACCGACGCTGGTGTCAGGGCAATCTTCAACACGCGTGGTTGCTCACGACGCGCGGCTTCCGACCGGCGAGCCGGTTTCATTTGCTGATGGGAGTGATGGGCTATGTGTCCTCGCCCCTCTGGTTGCTCTTCATGCTGCTCAGCACGATTCATGTGTTCTCCTTGCCGGCGTCGTCGATTGCGGCGATGCCCAGTTGGGTGACCGACACGACGTCGTTGTTTGGCTTTGTGCTGCAGGTGCCGCCGGCGCTCACGCTCTTTGCATTGACGATGCTGCTGATTTTCGTGCCGAAGATTGTGAGCGTGGTGGTGACGTTGGGCGATCGGGCGGAGGCCGACAAATTCGGAGGGAAGGTGCCGCTCGTGGTGAGTGCGCTGCTCGAGACCGTGGTGTCCGCATTGCTCGCGCCGATCAACATGGTGTTCAACTCGAAGTTTGTACTCTTCACGCTGCTCGGACAAGGCGTCGCCTGGGTCACGCAGAAGCGCGGCAGCGACGACGATGGCACGGATTGGCGCGAAGCGATCATCACGCACGGAGGGCAGACGGCCTTTGGACTGGTGTGGGGCGTGTCGGCGTTTGTGCTGTCGCCCGCATTTTTCTGGTGGCTCAGTCCAGTGCTTGCGGGGCTGGTTTTGGCGGTGCCGGTCTCCCTCTTGCTCAGCAAAGCGGGGGTGGGGCGGGCGGCGCGACGGTGGGGCGTTTTTTTGACGCCTGAGGAGACGGCTCCGCCCTACGAGCTGAAGCGGTTGCAGCAGAACCTGGCCGAGTGTTACCGGCATTTGCCGCCCTTCGAGCCGTTGCGGGCTGACTACGGACTGTTGCAGGCGGTGCTTGATCCTTACGTGAACGCGCTGCATGTGGCATTGCTGCGCCAGCGACGGCCGAGTGAGGAGGCGCGGGAATGGTTCGTGCAGCTGCGCGAGCGACTACTGCGGGATGGGCCGGCGAAATTTGCGACCAAGGAAAAGATGGCGCTGCTGATGGATGCCGAGTCGATGATCTGGTTGCACCGGGAACTATGGAGCTGTCCGGCGGGATCACTGGCGGAGTGGTGGCGGCTCGCGATGCGCCAATACAACGTCATGACCTACGCGCCGACGACGGCACTTTATAGGTAGCGAGCACCGCAGTGCGCGTCGCCACTGCCCGCGCGAAAGGGGGATGGCCGGTTTTTTGCACAAAAAAGCCGCGCACCCCAGAGGGTGCGCGGCTCGCAAATTCAGGCGAGAGGCCGATTATTTCTTGGCCGCGATGGCGCCCGCGCCACCGCACTTCGTGCAATTATTCTTTTCTTTGGCAGCTGTTACGCAGCACGGGTGGGCGCAGGCCTTGCTGTCTGCAGCAGCCTTGACGCAGCAACCGGCGACTTTGGAGGCGACAGCGTCTTTCTTGGCATCAGCCGCGTGGGCGAAGCTGAAAGCGAGGGCGGAACCGATGATAATAGCGAGCAGGGCTTTTTTCATTTTCGTAGTAGGATTTAACTGGATTGAGGTTTCACATGCTGCGACGTCGGAAGTGAGTCGCAGCGAAGTTTTTCCGGTGGAAAAGGGTGGGGGGCTGACTGAGTTAGGGTGGCTGTCGGGAAGTTAACTTGAGGTGAGGAGACACGGTTACCCGACGGCGGCAAGAAAAAAGTGCGTGTGCAAAACGGCAGGGGGTAGGCGCGGTTCCCGTGGTGGTGACGGGACATCATGTCTGTGGCCGCAGCCGGTTCATGCGATGAATCAGCGCATCGCCGGGCGCAGTTCGCGCCGGAGTTCACCGGCGAGGCTGACCTGCTGGCGGCACGCGGCGTGGACGGTTTCGGGCGAGGTTTCGGGCAGGACCTCTGCTTTGAACGCAACGACGAGCGACGCGAGGGACGGGAGTTTGGCGGTTTCCAGCCGCCGAGCGCATTCGCTGCGGAGGGCGGTGGCACGGGATTCGATCACGAGAAAAACCTTTTCGGAGGTTTCTGCGGTGGCCGGCGTGTAGATGACCGCGACGCCTAGGGCGGTCGCCGCAATCGCCGCCGCGGTGGCGGTGGCGGGGCAGATCATGAGGCCGTGTCGTTCCTGCCATGTTTCGGTTTTTGTTTCCATCGAGGAGGGGAGCCTGGCTGTTGGCGCAATACAATGCGTTTGTGCTTTTCCGGACAAGGTGACCGAACGGTCACGCGTTCCAGTCGATGGCCTTCTTGGGCCACGCGCTCTTTCGCGTCCAGGGCCCGCTGATGTCGTCCATTTCGATCGCGATGCGCTGCGCCTCGCCAGAGGGATCCATTTTGATGAAATAGACCGCTTCCACCTTTCCTGTGCCGTCATCGAGCTGACCGTAGGAGATCGTCATCAGCAGATGCACGGTTTCCTTCAGGTGTTTGGCGAGACTCGGCGTCAGATCATTTTCAAAGGTGCCGTTGGTTTCGGACCAAACGGCGGAGAGGGTGACTTTGCCCTCCACGGGTTTCGAAACCACGATGCCGTTCTTTTTGGCGTAGGCTTTCAGGGCGGTGAGCTTTTTGGGAGCGACCGGCGAACTTTGCATGACAATCGAGTAGTTAGACATAAAGGGAGGCGTGGGATGAACGGGAGCGAACGGTGTGGTGAGGCAGCGGTAGAGCGAAACGGGACCGCCGAATTCAGAGTGAATCCGGGCAGCGGGCGAACCTTGGTGGGTTCTTGGCCGAATACCAGCTTCGGTTCCACGCGGGACCATCCACGCGAGCTCGCGCGAAACAGAATCATCGGCGGGTTCCTGCGTGGTCACGTGGCGGATACGCTTCATCGGTAGCGCGTGGCGGGGGAAACGGCCGATCCGCTGTCGTCGCCGGGCTGCCTCCGAGCAGTGCGTCCCCTCGTGAGGAAAGCTGGCGGAGCGGCGATGGCGCGCAACCACAGCTGCACCGAGCGTGACGTGTTCCGACCGTTATCTTTCAGAGGACTTGCTTGCCGTCGAAGACGATGCGGCCGTCGACGAGGGTGGTCTTAACGCGGCCGGTCAGGGTTTGGCCGGACCACGGAGAGTTGCTCGATTTGCTGAAGCCTTTTTTCGCGTCGTAGAGCCATTTTTCATTTGGGTCGAACAGACAGATGTCGGCGGCAGCTCCCGGCGCGAGCGTGCCGGCGGGGAGTTTCATCAGGTCGGCGGGACGGCGTGTCAGGAGGTCGATGACGAACGGCAACTTGAATTTATTTTGTCGGAAAAGAATTTCGAGGGTCACCGGGAGCGATGTCTCCAGACCGAGGATACCATTGGGCGCGTAGTCGAATTCCTTGTCTTTCTCGTAGTCGGTGTGGGGCGCGTGATCGGTGCAGACGCAGTCGAGCGTGCCGTCGCGGAGGCCGGCGATCAGTTCGAGGCGGTCCTCCTCGGTGCGCAGCGGCGGATTCATTTTGAAATTGGTGTCGTAGCCGGAGAGCAGGTCGTCGGTTAATGCGAGGTGATGGGGCGTCGCTTCGGCCGAGATGCGGGCGCCGCGCTCTTTGGCGCGGCGGATGATACCGACGGAGTGGCGGGACGAAATGTGCTGGAGGTGGATGTGGGCGCCGGTGGACTCCGAGAGGATCACGTTGCGGGCGACGATGATGTCTTCGGCGGCGTGCGGCCAGCCGCGGAGCCCAAGTCGCGTGGAGACTTTGCCCTCGTTCATGACGGCACCCTGCGTGAGCGAGGCGTCCTGACAGTGATCCATGATCGGGAGGTCGAACATCGCCGCGTATTCGCAGGCGCG
>Ga0049084_10000962_pt1 | contig 11547 bp, 9 predicted proteins | sample GreLakmeON33MSRF_FD_66720 | JGI IMG/M metagenome (GOLD analysis project Ga0049084, IMG submission 66720) | Freshwater lentic microbial communities from great Laurentian Lakes, MI, USA - Great Lakes metaG ON33MSRF | ecosystem: Environmental > Aquatic > Freshwater > Lake | place: Great Lakes... | reverse complement strand
GTCGGGCGTGAGGTGGTTCAGGTCGGGAAGGTAGTCGAGCAGGCGATTGTCCTCGCCCGCGTTCATCGGCGCGTCGAGCGAGAGGTGGGTCTGCGAGATCGACATCGTCTTCGCGACTTCTTCTTCAGTAATCTCCATTCCTTCGGCGATCTCCGCGTGCGTGGCCTCACGCCCCAGCTCCTGCAGCAGCGCACTCGCGCGCTTGCCGATCCGGTGCAGTGCACCCGCGCGGTTGAGCGGAACCCGGACGATGCGGCTTTGCTCGGCGAGCGCCTGCAGAATCGCTTGGCGGATCCACCAGACGGCGTAGGAGATGAACTTGATCCCCCTCGTCTCGTCAAATTTGTGCGCCGCGCGAATCAGGCCGAGGTTGCCCTCGTTGATCAGGTCGCTGAGCGACACACCCTGATTCTGGTACTTCTTCGCCACCGACACGACGAAGCGCAGATTGGAGCGCACGAGCGTGTCGAGGGCCTCCTGGTCGTTCTCCCGGATCCGCAGCGCCAGTTCGACTTCCTGCACACGATTGATCAGCGGATAGATGCTGATGTCACGCAGATACTGGTCGAGCGAGCCCGGCTCGAACGCATGCCGCCGGTGTGGCGTGACAGCCATGGAGGTCGTGGAATCCGGACGAAGGTGGGGAGGACGTTTAAGAATGTGCGGCGCGGAGTGGTGCGGCGAAAGGTCGTAGTTGAGGGCCGCTCTCGGCGCGGCTACTCGGGCCGGGCGAAGAGTCGCTTCCAGCGCACATGCGTCAGCCAGTCCAGCGAATCGGTGCTGTCCGGCACGTAGCTGTAATAGACGAAGAGCGGCCGGCCGCGCACCATCGAATCCGGCACAAAGCCCCAGTAACGGCTGTCGAGGGAGTTATCGCGGTTGTCGCCAAGCACGAAGTAGTGTTGCTGCGGCACGATGAGCGGCCCCCAGTTGTTCCTCGAGGGATGATACGTCCGCGCCGCCCCTGCCTGCGGCACCAAAAACCCGCGCTGCCAATGAAATTCATCCCCGGCCGGATCGTAGTTTGGCTCCAGGTGCCGGGTGTACCGCTCTTCCTGCCGTGCGCCATTGCGCGTGAGCACGCCGTCGATCATCGAGATCGTGTCGCCAGGCACGCCGACGAGACGCTTCACGAAATTCTTGGTCGGATCCGCCGGCCACTGAAAGACGAGGATGTCGCCGTTCTGCGGGTGGCGGTACGCCGGGAGTCGCTTGCCCGTGAACGGTACTTCCGCCCCGTAGACGAGCTTGTTCACGAGCAGGAAGTCGCCGACGAGCAAGGTCCCTTCCATGGAACCACTGGGGATCTTGAACGCCTCAACGAGAAACGCCCGCATCACAAGGAAGAGCAGCAGGGCGAGCGACACCGACTTGGCCCACTCGAGCAGGCCGCCCGCCATGCGGCGGGCAATCCGCTGCCCTCCGTGCTTCCGAGGCGGCGCGACGAGCGGCGGCGCGACGAAAGCCGCCACATCGTCTGGTGGCGGGGACTCGGACCGTTCACCACCCTGTTCGCTCATCGGTTGGTCAGTGGTCACACGCTCTCACTTGCTCTCCGTGGGACAGCACGGCACGCATCGTCGCCGTCGAAACGCACACGCCATTAATAATTGTCGATCTGCGCACGCTGCAGCCGGCCACTGAAATCCACGTAGCCAACTTTCGTTTCGGAGTAGAACTCAAACACTTCCCAGCCACCTTCGCGGTGGCCATTGCCCGTCTGCTTGACGCCACCAAACGGGAGATGGGCCTCGGCCCCGATCGTTGGGGCGTTGATATACGTAATGCCGTTGTCGAGCTCCGTCAGCGCCCGGAACGCCACATTGACATCTCGCGTGTACACCGACGACGAGAGGCCGTAGCGGACACCGTTGTTCACCCTGAACGCTTCCGCGACGTCCTTCACCTTCACCACGGAGAGCACCGGACCGAAGATCTCCTCCTGTTCGACGCGCGCACCCGCCGCCACATTCGTGAAAATCGTTGGCTGGTAGAAGAATCCGTGCTCGAGCCCCTGCCCCTTGGCCGCGGCTCCGCCGAGCTGGAGGTCGCACTCCGCTCCGCCGATCGCGACGTAGCGATCCACCTTGTTCAGGGCATCGGCGTTGACCAGCGGACCCACATCGGTGCCCTTCGAGCGCCCGTCGCCGAGTACGAGCGTGCTCGCGCGCTTCACGAGCGCCGCGACGAACTCATCGTGTACGCCGTCCTGGATGATCAGCCGGCTGGTGGCCGTGCAGCGCTGGCCGGTGGTGCCAAAGGCGCCCCAGAGCGCCCCCTCGAGCGCGAGCTCAAGGTCCGCGTCGTTGAGGATAATCATCGCGTTCTTGCCACCCATTTCGAGCGATAGGCGTTTGTGCATGCGGCCGCAGGTTTCGCCGACCTGGCTGCCGGTCTCGGTCGAGCCGGTGAACGAGACCAACGCCACGTCGGGATGCTTGACAATCGCCGCGCCCGCCTCGCCCTCACCGTGCACGAGTTGGATGACGTCTGGGGGCAGCCCGGCCTCGAGCAGAATCTCAACAAACACCGTGGCCGTATGCGGCACGTCCTCGCCGGGCTTCAAGATCACGGCGTTGCCGCACAACAGCGCGGGGAATGCTTTCCAGGTCGGGATGGCGAGCGGAAAATTGAATGGCGTGATCAGTCCGGCGACTCCGATCGGGCGGCGGTAGCTCATCGCCCACTTATTCGCGAGTTCGCTCGGTACCGTGTGACCGAAGTGCCGTCGGCCTTCAGTCGCCGCGTAGAAGGCCGTATCGATGCCCTCCTGCACGTCCCCGCGCGTCTCCGCGAGCGGCTTGCCCATCTCGCGCGTCATCAGCTCGGCCATCTCTTCCTTGCGCGCGACGAGCAGGTCGCCTACCCGACGCAAGACGTCGCCGCGGGCGGGGGCCGGCGTGCGACGCCACTGCTGAAACCCGCGCTGCGCCGAGGCCACCGCACGTTCCACATCGGCCTCGCCTGACAGCGGAAATCGCCCAATGAGATCGCGCGTGTCGGCCGGGTTGGTGTTGTCGCGGTAGTTTCCCGCAACGGGCGGCACCCAAGCGCCACCGATGAAATTCTGCCACGTCTTCATGACACGCTCAGGAACAGGTCCAGTGGACCGGGTGATTGGCGGTTGGAACGGCATAGCCCGTACGCGGCAACACATCGACCGCGCCAAGCACGAGCCCCCACAAAATTAACAATAGCGCGAGCGTGTGCCCCTTGGCCGTACGATGCCGCCAAGTCCAGATCGCACTCCAGACGCCTGCGGTGATGAGGGTGCCGACGGCACTGAGATACGCGGCGAGCCCAACACCGCAGCGAGTCGAATACGGCCAGAACACCATGGCGATGCCAAGGACAACGGCCAGCGTGAGTCGCGCAAAGACGCCGAGCGTGGACGTCGTGCGCTGCGCGGTGGCAGCGGCCGACTTGGCCTCCGGTGAGGTCGCGACCTCGGCTGGAAACATTGCTTCGTCGGAGACCGTCTCCATCGCGCGGTCGATCTTCTGCAGTTCGGCGTCCCAGTTTCGATCAGTCATGAGGCCTCCCGCTCGAGGCGATGGCGTTCGATCTTCTTATAGAGGTTCGACCGGGGCATCTGCAACGCCCGCGCGGTCTCGGCAACGTTCCAGTCATACTCGCGCAACTTGGCCGTCAGGAACACCCGCTCGGCGGACCGCTTGAATTCCTCGAACGTGCGGGCCGACTGGATCACACCAGTCGTGACGACATCGAGGTGGCGTGCCCCGACCAACCGGTCCACATCCGACACGGTCACGACCAGTCCGGTCGACAGGATAACGAGCCGCTCGACCGTGTTGCGCAATTCGCGCACGTTGCCCGGCCAGTCAAATGATGTGAGTCGGTCGAGCGCCGCGGGTGCGATTTCCATGCGCGTACTGACCCCCTTGTTGGCGAACTGGTCCATGAAGTGTTGCACCAGCAGCGGAATGTCCTCGCGCCGCTCGCGCAGGGACGGCACGTGAAGCGGCACGACGTTGAGTCGGTAAAACAGATCTTCGCGAAACCGACCGCCGCCGATCTCCTCCTCGAGCCGCTTGTTCGTCGCGGCGATGACGCGCACGTCCACGCGGCGCGACTTCACACCGCCGATGCGCGTCACGTCACCGTCCTGCAGTACGCGCAGCACCTTGGCCTGAGCGGCGAGCGCCATGTCGCCGATCTCGTCGAGGAAGAGGGTCCCCGCGTCGGCCTGCTCGAATTTTCCGGTGCGGTCCTGTACCGCTCCAGTGAACGATCCTTTCATGTGGCCGAACAGTTCGCTCTCGATCAACTCCGACGGAATCGCGGCGCAGTTCACTTCGACAAACGGCTTTCGCGCGCGCGGCGAATTCTTGTGCAGCGCACGGGCGACGAGCTCCTTGCCCGTGCCGTTCTCGCCGGTGATCAACACGCGCGCCGGCGTCGCGGCCACGCGCTCGATCTGGGCAATGAGATCCCGGATACGTGGCGATTGGCCAACGATCTCGAAACGCGACTCGATATGCTGGCGGAGCTGCGCGTTTTCTTCTGCGAGCTCGATCCGGCCCAGCACGTTACGGAGCGTGACCAAGATGCGATCCGTATCGAGCGGCTTCTCGAGGATGTCGTAGGCGCCAAGCTGCGTGGCCTCGACCGCATTCTGGATCGTCGCATGGCCACTGATCATCACGACGATCTGTGCCGGGTCGCGCTCGCGAAGGCGCTTGAGCGTTTCGAGACCATCTATGCCGGCCATCTTCACGTCGAGGAAGACCAGCTGTGGCTTCCATTGCTCCGTCGTCGCGAGCGCCTCGGTGCCATTGGCTGCCGTGCGCGTCTCGTAGCCTTCGTAGTCGAGTAGCTGCGTGAGCGCCGCGCGGACCCCCTGATCGTCGTCGACGACCAGGATTCGGCGGCTCACCTGGTGCCTCGGTAGAGCGTGATGCGCCCCGGCGCCACGCGGATGTCGGCGATGGCGGCCGGGAGTACAAAAGCGATCGCGGCGGTCGAACCCGGAGTTCCCTTGCGCGGCGCAATGCGCTGCAGCAACGGTCCGATCGCAGCGGCCGGCAGCACGAGGTTGCCCAGCGCCATCCGTTCGATGCGCAGCTGTCCGTTGCCCCGGCCGGTGAGTTCGATTCGGCCGCGGACCTCCACACGCTGGTCCCCTTCGAGCAGGCTGCCAAGCGGTCCAAACGCCCCGTCACCACCGATGTCCTTCATGTTGACGATGGTCCGAATGGAGATCATGTTCTCGCCGGCCAGCGCTTCGGCGCCGTTGGCCTCTCTTCGCGCCGATACGGTGCCACGGAACGCCGAGTCGATGGCAAACGCGACCAGATCACCCACCTGCACATTGATGAACGCCGGACCGGTCGGACGGCGCAACGTGGCGATCGCCGTCCGCACGCGAGCGACGCCGGCCGCTGTGACCGGCTCCCACCCTGGCGCCGTCGTCGTGGCCACCGGACGAATGCCAAGCTTCTCACGCACCGCTGGCTCCCACCGGCTCCGCGTGATGTAGGCGACAATGCCCACCACCAAGAGGACGCCGAACACCACGAGCACCACGATCCGTCGCATACAACCGAACATCAGGCCTCCAGTATGTCGAGCGAGCCCGCATCGATAGGCTGGTTCGTCATTCCAGAACGGAATCCGCGGAGGTCCAGTTCCACCGTCGTGAATCCGGCAGCCACCACGCGGTCGCGCAGGAGACGCCGGGAATCGCCGGTGCGCCACGCCTCGAGTTCACCTGCATTCATCTCGACGCGCGCCGTCTCTCCGTGATACCGCACGCGGAGGTCGCCGCACACGCCAAGCGAGCGCACGGCGCGTTCGGCCGCTTCGACCTTCGCGAGCCGAAGCGGCGTAATCGCCGTGCCGGTCGGCAGGCGCGAACTCAGGCAGGGCGACGACGGCTGGTCCCAGGTGGGGAGTCCGCGCAGCGCCGAGAGCATGCGGATCTCCGCCTTGGTGAGTCCGACCTCCGCGAGCGGAGAGGCCACGTCCCATTCGCGCGCCGCGCGCGCACCGGGGCGATGCCCGTGCAGGTCGTCGGCGTTGGTGCCATCCGCCACGGTACTGAAGCCGAGCTCGCGAGCGAGCGGCGCGAGGAGCGACCAGAGTTCCGTCTTGCAGAAGTAGCAGCGATTCGATGGATTCGCGGCGTACCGCGGATCGTTCATCTCCTGCGTCGCAATCTCACGCACCGGCAGGCCAATCGTCGCGGCGATTTCCCGCGCCGTCACCCACTGCGCCTCCGGGTACGACGGGCTGCGTCCGATGACGCCGATCGTGCGATCGGGCCCAAGCGCATCAAGCGCGACGGCGGCCAGATAGGCCGAGTCCACGCCACCGCTGTAGCCGATCAGCACCGATCCGCGCGCAACGAGCCATTCCACCAGCGCGCGTTCGCGCTCGACAGCGGGACCCTCAGGGGCAGTCGATTCGCGGGACGTCAAGGGCTCTCCGATGCGTGAAATCGCCGACTAACGGGAACCTATGCGACGGCGCCAGCCTAGGGTATGGGGGAGCACCGACTCGCACCGTAGCCGCCGACAGCGCTTCCACGCCGACTCCACACCGACTCCACACCGACCTGTTTGACTGCGATGCCGCGCACCGATTAGGTTCATCGCACAATCGAATTGCAAGCGCGGGACACGGAAGCCGGTTCGAAACCGGCGCGGCCCCGCCACTGTATCGGGCGCTCACACCACGCTCACTCAGCAAGCCACTGACCGTTCGTGTCGGGAAGGTGAGTGAGCGGCCCGGAGCCAGGAGACGACCCACGCTTGCGCCACACTTTCAGTTCCTCGGGGGGGGGATGGTGGCGTCCGGACCTGTCGTGGGAATTCTCCCGCGACTCCCCCGGACGTTGCGGCTCCTTTCCCAGTGGATAGGAGCCTTTATGTTTTTCAGGAGCACCGCGGGACTGGCGATCGCCGTCGTGGGTACGGCCATCGGTGCGCAGTCACCGCTCAGGACCGCCTCTCCACGCGACACACTCACGCCGGCCGTCATCACGGCAACTCGAGTGGCGATCACGACAGTCGCACCGACGTCGACCACGACGATCCTCAGCGGCGACGCCCTCCGGGCACAGGGCATCACGCGGGTGCAGGACGCGCTGCGTCTCGTGCCGGGCGCGACACTGGTTTCGGGCGGACCGATCGGCTCGCAGACCGCGTTGTTTCTCCGCGGCGGGAACAGCAACTACGTGCGCGTACTCGTGGACGGTGTCCCAGTGAACGACGCCGGCGGATCGGTCGACCTCGCAAACTTCACCACAGACAACATCGACCGTATTGAAGTGGTGCGTGGACCGGGCAGCGTCTTGTACGGCTCCGACGCCGTGACCGGCGTCATCCAGATCTTCACGCACGACGGCAGCGGCCCCTTGGCATTCCGCGCCGGAGCTGAGAACGGCACAGCGCAATCGAGACATGCCACGGCCTCGCTGTCCGGCGGCACTGCGCGTGCCGGTGGCTCACTCTCGGCTGCCCGGCACTCGACCGACGGCATACTGCCATTCAACAACCGCTACGTGAACGACGTGCTGAGTGGCTCCGTCCGCATCGCGCCCGACACGATGACCGACGCGCGCCTCGCCGCCCGATGGTCTGCGGGCACATACCAGTATCCGACGGATTTCGATGGGACCGTCAACGATCGCAACGCCGAACAATCCGATCATCGCCTCACGCTCAGCGTGGACGCGGGCCGGCGCATCACCGACCGGCTCGGCCTGCGCGTCACACTAGCGTCGCACGAGTTCCTGCCGCGATCGAACGACGGGCCGGACACCGCCGGCGACACAGTCGGATTCTTCGGATTCTACTCGCGCTCCGTTCGCACGCACCGGTCTGCTGATCTACGCGTGAACGCGCGAGTGGGTGGCCACACCACGGTGACGGTGGGCGCCGAGGTCGCGCGCGACCGGGAGCGCAGCAGCTCGCTCTCCTTGAGCGCATACGGCCCCAATGCCGGTGGCTTTGAGGCATCGCGCCACAACACCGGCTGGTACGCACAGGCGATGGGCGACGCGACGACTCGCGTCTCGTTTGCCGTCGGCACGCGCCTCGACGCGAACAGCGCGTTCGGCCGCTTCATGACAGAGCGTGCCAGTGTGGCCTACGCGCCGAATCGCCTGATTCGTGCGCGAGCGGCAGTCGGCACGGCTTTCAAGGCGCCGAGTTTCTTCGAAAACTTCGCGACCGGCTATGTGACCGGGAACGCAGCGCTCAAGCCCGAACGATCGCAGAGTGCCGAACTCGGACTCGACCTGACCACTGCCAGTGGAGCGGCTGCCATCAAGCTGACCGGGTACGTGCAGCGGTTTCGTGACGTCATCCAGTACAGCGCAACGACGCCCTCACCGGGCGCGCCGAATTATTTCAACGTCGCTGGGGCGAATGCCAATGGATTGGAGCTGGAGGCATCGTGGCGACTCTCGGCGCAGACGACCGTCGCCACCGGATACAGCTGGACCGACACCCGAGTCACCGCGACCGGGTTCGACACCAGCGCATCGGCGTCGTACGTGAAGGGTGAGCAACTCATTCGTCGGCCACCACACACGATCTCGGCGTCCGTCGCACGCGCGTTCGCCAAAGACGGCAGCGTTCAACTTGTTGCACGACGGGTGGGAGAGCGATCAGATCGCGATTTTTCTGCGTACCCGGCGGCGTCTGTCATACTCCCTGCGCACACCAAGGTGGACCTGTCATTCAACGTTCCGGTGCGCGGGCACGGGCTCTCGCTGACGGGCCGGATCGACAACCTGTTCGCGGCTCGATACGACGAAGTGGCTCGCTTTCGGGCACCCGGCACGATCGCGGTGATCGGCGTCCACTACCAACACTAAACAAACCCATCACACGCTGACGAGCGCGGGTGGAGGTGCCCCCGTGCTGGACACACGCGTCAGTTGCCCCGCGTTATCGCCGATCCTCGGTAGTGGAGCGCCTCGGCCATCGCCGAGGCGCCCACGCCGCTCTCTCCGTCCAGATCGGCGATCGTGCGCGCCACACGGAGTGCACGATGGAACCCACGCGCGCTCATGCCGAGCTGGCGAGCCGAATCGATAATCTGCGCGTGCGCGTCGCGGCTCACGCCGCCGTGCGCCAGCAGCCAGCGCCCCGGCACCTCCGCATTCGTCCACGCTCCCGCGAGGTCTGCATACCGCGTGCGCTGCCGATCGCGCGCAACAGCCACACGGTCGCGAATGGCGGCTGACGACTCTCCGTTCGGCGCAACGCCGAGCGCGGCGATCTCGACCGTGCCGACATGCACATGCAGGTCGATACGGTCGGCGAGCGGGCCCGAGAGGCGCGATCGATAGCGCTCGATGTCGGTCGTGCTGCACTGACACCGGCCGTCCTGACTCGCGGCATATCCGCACTTGCAGGGATTCGCCGCGGCGATGAGTTGAAATCGCGCCGGGAACGCCACTGCATGCGCCGCGCGTGCGATCACGACGCGGCCATCCTCGAGCGGCTGCCGCATGGCGTCGAGTACGTGACGCGGCAACTCGAGCAGTTCGTCGAGGAAGAGCACGCCGCGGTGCGCGAGACTCACTTCACCCGGCCGCGGCCCCGGTCCGCCACCGATGAGGCCCGCCAGGGAGATGGTGTGATGCGGCGCGCGAAAGGGCGGCGTGCGCGACGGAATGGTTCCAGGCATGACGAGGCCACCCACCGAATGAATCGCGACGACCTCGAGGAGTTCGTCCTCCGTGAGCGCGGGGAGAATGCCGGGGAGTCGCCGCGCGAGCATCGTCTTTCCGGTACCCGGCGGCCCCATCATCAGCACGTTGTGCCCGCCGGCCGCCGCGATCTCGAGCGCGCGCTTGGCCGACGCTTGGCCCACCACGTCGGCGAAGTCGGGCGACTCAGCACCTGCCGCGCTGCTCGCACCCGCCATGGAATCGGGGCTCACGGGACTTGGTCCGCCATTTCGTAGTTCGGCGACGAGTGTCGCCAGCATCGCCGCGGTGGCGACACCGCGAGATCTCACGAGCATCGCTTCGGCGACGTTCGCTTCCGGCACGAGCAACCGTGCCTTGGCGCGAGCCGCCGCACGTGCGAGCGAAAGCGTACCGCGAATTGGGCGAATGCTGCCGTCCAGCCCGAGTTCTCCCGCGACCATAAGTCCGGTGAGCTTCGCGGGGTCGATCGCGCCCGTCGCGGCCAGCAGTGCGAGCGCGATCGGCAGGTCGAACGATGTGCCATCCTTTCGCACGTCGGCCGGGGAGAGGTTCACCGTGATCCGCCTCGACGGCACATCGAATCCCGAGTTGGCGAGCGCGGCGGTCACCCGCTCGCGCGCCTCTTTCACCGCGTTCGATGCTAGGCCGACGATGGTCCAGGACGGGAGCCCGGGCACCACGTCGACTTCGACTGTGACGTCGATTGCGTCGATGCCGATGACGGAAGCGGACCGAATGGAGGCGAGCATGGGGGCACAATTGCGACTAGCCCGTCCGAGCGCATCACCGGTGTATTCCCATCCGCATCGAATCGCCGCCGTGCGCGGGAAGGCGTTGGGGAGGGACGGGCGACTGACCTCCTCAGCTACAGCTACAGCTCTTCCAACCCCCCGCGCTTACTTTCGGCTTTTATTCGGGTTATAATCCAGTCCCGAATCTCCTTCTTATAGATGGCAGCCGCCCAACTCGCCGAACTTCGAGCACTGCTCGAGCAGAAGTTTCCCGATGCGATGCCCCTCGCGCGCCGTACCTCGCGTCCGGCATCCACCGGCATCGCGGAACTCGATCGCGCGCTCCCAAACGGCGGATTCCCGCTTGGCAAACTTTCCGCCTGCGAACCACAAGGCGGATCGACGTCGATTCTTCGCGCAGCCTGTCAGGCGTGCATCACCGCCGGCGATCGCGCCGCGTGGATCGACGGTTCGCTCACCATCACTGGCGCCTTCTGGGATGATGGCCCCCTGCTCGTCCGCCCGCGCGGCGACAAGCAGGCCATCGGCGCAGCGGACCTCCTCCTCCGTTCCGGTGGATTCCGGATTGTCGTCCTCGCCGGCGTCGATCTCGAAAGCGCCGACAGCCTGCGCCTCGTTCGCGCTGCGCATGAAGGCGGTGGCGCGCTGGTGGTGGTGGCCACGAAAGCCAACGTCGCCGCGCTCCGTCTCTCGGTACGCATCGCGCCCGAGTCATACCGCTGGCATCACGACCCCTTCGGCGATCCCGCCGAGGCGCACGATGTCCGGCTTCACGCTGAGGTGCGCGCCCTGGGATGGAACGCGCGCGCCGAGTTCACTCTTCCGGTGCAGTCGCATGAGCTTCGTCTGTCTCTGGAGTCCGGCCTGGCTGACCGTCGTGGTCGGACCATCAGGCCTGGTCAATCCAAAACTGGCAACAGCCGGTCCCGGCGCCGCGTCGTCAGCGCCGCAAGCAAGAGCCTACCCGCCAAGCCACCCTCCTCTCCCTGAAATCGCTGCCACGCTGCTGGCCCGCGCACCACGCGTGGCCATCGGCAAGGCCGGCGAGCAGGGCGTGATCTGGGCCGACGCGCACGGCTTTTCCGTGCACGGCAAGGCCGCGCTCGC
>Ga0049084_10000959_pt1 | contig 11553 bp, 11 predicted proteins | sample GreLakmeON33MSRF_FD_66720 | JGI IMG/M metagenome (GOLD analysis project Ga0049084, IMG submission 66720) | Freshwater lentic microbial communities from great Laurentian Lakes, MI, USA - Great Lakes metaG ON33MSRF | ecosystem: Environmental > Aquatic > Freshwater > Lake | place: Great Lakes... | reverse complement strand
TCACAACACAACAACAACAACAAAAAAAAAAATTACTCCCCCTTTCTCATTTTTTTCTACTCACAACTCAACATTTTCCCCCTCATTCAATTTTTCATTTACTTACAATAACACAACTCCCCCTTACCTCATCCAATTTAACACCTCACTACCTCATTCATTATACCCCCTTATTCGTTTTTATTATTACACTCCCTTATTCAATTTAATATATCCCCAACTACCTAAATAAAAAATTCACCCCCTCATTCATTCTATTACCCATATTATTATACATTATCTTATTCGTTATTTTAATTCTTTCTATCACGTTCAATATTATTATACATCATCTTATTCATTTTTTATATATTAGTATGTTTCTTCGTTTTTTATATCGTTAGTCTTATTTGATTTATACCTACATATTTACTTACTACACAAACAACCCTCATCATATGGACCCCTCCCTAAAATTTTTATTCGTCAAACAATACCCCCAATGCTGTAATGTCTGTCTTATCTTAGGGCTTATCGTATAATCATTATATTTACTATTATTTTCATTAATCAAATTAATTAATCTTTTACGAAATCTGCTATTAGGCCCCGCTGTTTGAACCCATCTATTAATTTGTCTATCGTCATCAGATCCTCTCTTACCCATACAAAAATCACAATACCACTGCACCCATCCATAAGGATTATTTTTAGTAATCCAATTAGCACCCTCCCAATATTCTAAAGTTGTACCTACTTTTACTTTATATTTATTTATCTGTACATCATAATCACTAAATTTATTAGTTAAATAATTATCAGGAATATCATAAAACCAAGCATTAGGATATTTTTTATGCATGTTATCATATTCCTTATTAGTTATTTTTGAAAATATAGGTCTCCAATAAGTACCACCAAAACTCCCCAATTTAAAAATTTCTCTAGGTGTTAAATTAGGTCTAAAATTAGGGTAATCTTCAAAAATTAAATCTTTGTTACTGTTTCTTTTGAACATATTACAATAAATAATATTTTTAATTTTAAATTAATAAAATTAAAATTATATTTTATTTCTTTTTTAATCCAAAAAATCAATGTAATTTGTAAATGTCTAAAAGTCATTATCGGGGTGATACTCTGGTAATTTACTAATTTTTTTATTAAAAGTATATAATACTTTTATATGTTTTAATTTTTTTACTTTAAAAATATATGGTTTATCGTTAAATTTAATATTGAAACCGTCAATGTTGCTAATTATAGACTTTCCTATCATTTCACTGTATTTTCCCTCGTAAATGTAACACATAGGTATTTGATACTTACGCAGCTTATTAAGTTCACTGAATACATACTCTTTATAACCTCCTTCATCAAACATACTATCAGTATCAGATATTTGAACAAAAAAACATATATCAATTATCATACGTGTGTCTCCTTCATATTCAGAAGGATATATGTTTAATTTGTTTCTTTTGTCTTCCATAATTATATTTATCTTTCTACATGCTATTTCATCTTTAACTAATTCATTAAATAATTTATCGTTTTGTTCGTAACATTCATCACTAATATTATACAATGATTCAGGTTTTTTCCTAATGTTTTTAATAAAACTAAATATATTATCAACCATATTAATATCAAACACTTTATTTAATATAACATTCTTAGGTAAATTAATAGTCAAATCTTTTATTTGTTTTATCTTTAATTTTTTAGGTTTAATCATTTTATTATAAAATTTTTTTAATTGATCATCATCCAAAGAAATTACATGTGCTATAATTAATTTTGTATAATTTATCTCCATATTATTAATAATACTATTAAGCCAGTCTTTAAGTCAATTAGTAATATATCTTTCAAACGCATATTTACGTATATAATATATTATTTTAATATAATTAATATATATTACAATGGTTTTAAAATCAGAAAAAGAAGATACTATACAAAGTCAACCATTAGACGTCGAAATAAAACCAAAACCAAAACCAAAACCAAAAGCAAAAGCAAAAGCCGAAATTTTAACACCCGTTGAAATAACACCAGAAAAACCAAAAAGAAAACCACGCATTAAAAAAACAGATGTAACATTAACCGAAACAACAAAAGATAATATTACAGATGAAAAAATTAAAAAACCTAGAAAAAAAAAAGAACTATCATCTAATGACGAAATAATACATATAAATTAATATGTTGTTAATAATAATGACTAGACATAAAAATCCTACGTTAATAAAAAAATCAAATATAACAGATTTACAAAGAGAGTTATATTTACTTTCGTTAATAAAACAAAAGAAACCAGAATTATTAAAAACAATACCGCCATTATTTAAAAAAAATAAAAAGAAAACAAAACGATTAAAACCCTTAGAATAATTACGTATGTACGTGAACATGAGGTTCAGACAAATCAGAAGATACAGTAGTAACAACACTGCTACTATGCTCTTCTTCTTCTATAATTTCAGTTTTACATGAATCATATATTATAGACGAAGAATTAAATAAATATTTATTCAACAAACCAACGATTACACCAGCTAAAATAGGCTCTATAATAAACAACATATAATATATAAAATAAAAAAATATTTATATAGTTAATGAAAAAAGAAATACAAATTAAAAATTATACAACACAAGAATATACACAAAAACAAAGTAAATATGAAGACGCACCAAAAATACCATTTAGGGCATTATTACTAGCCCCATCAAATAGCGGAAAAACTGTGTTAATTCAAAACATGGTAATAGATATTTATAATAAATGTTTTGAAAGAATCTATATCTTTTCTCCTAGTACGCATGTAGATGATTCTTATAAAAGCATCAAAGACTACCAAACTAACATAATGAAAGTTGAAGAAAAAGAAGATAAATTATATTTTGATCATTACAACGTTGAAGATTTAGAAAATATTATATCGCAACAACACGAAGTAATAATGCATATGAAAGAAAAGAAAATGAAAAATTTATTTTCTATATTAATTATAGTTGATGACTTTGCAGACGATCCTAGCTTTTCAAGACATTCAAAATCATTATGGGGTTTATTTTCTAGAGGTCGACATAACCAGATATCTGTAATATGTAGTACACAAAAATATAAAGCTATGGCATCAATAATAAGATTAAATGTAAGTTGTATGGTTATTTTTAGATTAAAAAATAATAGTGACTTAGAGTCATTTTTAGAAGAGTTAAGCGGAACTTTGAATGGTGACAAAAAGGCACTTTTAGAAATATACAATATAGCAACCAAAGAACCATATAGTTTTTTATACGTAAATTTAAATGCTAAAAATATCAACGATATGTTTTATATTAATTTCAATCAAAAAATAAAAATAACCGATAGTTAAAATTATATTTACAAATAAATATAATTTTAATTTATGCAATAACTGAAAAATGAAATATACAATTCGCAGAAACTCCTCCAACATACATAGCAAAAGTAATATTAGATACACTTAATAAAGAACTATTCACACGTACATAAGAAGTAGCACCATCATTTTGAGTTGTAGCAGTAACAATAAAATAAGTATTATCAAAATTTACAGAAGGTGTTATATTATAAGATCCTGTAGCTCCTTTTACGACTACGAAACTATACCTTCCTTTATTAGCAATAATAGTACCATCAGCAGCTATTTTACCAGCTAAATAAAATGGTGTATATGTTGGTTCCAAACCCATAATATATTTTCCAGTACTCATATTAATAGTAGTCTTTAATGGATATTCACTAGTCCATTGAGTTTGAGACACCGCTAAAGATTCTGATTTAGTATATGCATATGCTGTATCAAGTCCCATAATATATTTTCCAGTTCCTAAATTAATAGTAGTCTTTAATGGATATTCGCTAGTCCACTGAGTTTGAGTTAATCCTAATGTTTCAGCTTTAGTATATACATCTGTTTTAGTATAGACATTATTTATTTTAGTATTTATTGTTCCTATACTTGTATCATGATTATTAACCAACGTAGTAAGATTATTTATATTAGTTGTATTTGTATTATTTGATGTAGTAAGATTATTTATAGCAGTTGTATGATTATTAACAGTATTATTTACAGTACTTATATCAGTTGTATTTGTAGATACATTATTAGTTAAATTCGTAATATTAGTAGTATTATTATTATTATATGTGTTAATATTAGTCACACTATTAGTCAAACTAGTAAAATCAGAAGTTTTCATATATTCAGCTAATAACGTAGTTAAAGCAACAATAGTAACGTAATCAGTCATTTTAGTATTGAACAACGCAACAGTTAAATAATTAGCTATATCACTATTAAATGATGCAACTGTTTTATAATTACTCATACCACTTATTAATTGATATAATGACATATTAGGCATACCACTTATTAATTGATATGCTAACATATCAGAAGTAAAAGAAGTCTTAGTTTTGTAATTATTTATATCCGTATTAAATGATGTAACCGTTTTATAATTTAATAATGTACTAGTCAAACCAGTAGAAGTAACATAACTTAACAATGCATTAGCCAATGTAGTTGAGCTTAATTTTTCAGCTATCAAAGCAAAAATATTTATTCCATTAACCATAAATAAAAATTGTTCATTATCTGTATCATATCCCAACTCTAATAATTTGATATTTCTACCATAATAAAAACCATGGATATATATAGTGTTAAACGTATTAAGTCCAATAGTTACAATATCATTAGTAATAGTATAATTACTATCCAAAGTTAAACACGCGTTTAATGCATCAGTTAAATAATTAATGCTACTTGTATGACTAGTTAATATTAAATTTGCGTTAACCAAATTAGTATTTAATAAAACTATATCAGATATATTTTTATTTATTTTTGTTATCAAGGTATCTATATATATTTTATCATAATAATCTGCTATCAAACAAAACAATGTATTAGCTTGTGTTTTAGTATAGACATTATTAATTAACGCATATGGTAATAATGCTTCGGCTAAATCTGATGTATTTAATTTATTATTTATTTTTTCAGTTATATTTGTTTTATCAATATATAACTGACAATGATTAGACGAATCAAAATTTAACGCTAGCAATTCAAACCAAACATTAGATGTTGTACTAAATCTTTCAATTTTAAAAATAGTCTTATCAGCATTATAACCAAATCTATATAACGGATCTAACAATACTATATTTAATAATAAATTATCAATTTGAGATTTATTATAAGTGTTGGCTATAGCCGTAGTATTAACATTACTTACACCAATAACAACATCTAAATTATTATTTAATAAAGTCAACTCAGAATTTATTGAATCTATATTATTTTTAATATTACTTATATCATTTTTATTAACATTGCTTTCGCCTATAACACTATCTAAATTATTATTTAATAAAGATAACTCGCTATTTATTGAAGTTATAGACAACTTTATATTAGTTACATCATTAATAATAGTTAATAAATCCGCACCTAAAGCATAAGCAGTTAATATAAAATTTATTTCTGATTTAGTATAATAATTATTTAAATAACTAACTAAATCAGCATTTGTTATTTTAGTATTTAATATTAAATTTAAATTAGCTACAATTTCATTTATCTGTGTCTTATCATAAAAATTTAATAATAATTCTCCAGTTGATTTTAAATAAGTATCGTCTTTATCAGCTTTAGAATTTGATAAGCCACCATATGTAGTATCTATTTCTGATTTAGTATAAGTATTATTAGAGTTTGATTTAGCTAATAAAAACGCGTCTATTTCTGATTTTAAATAAGAATTTATTTTATCCGCTTTATTATTAAGTGCATTTCCAAATGCTATATCATGAGTATTAATTTCTTCTTTTGTATATGTATTATTTTTATCAGCTTTATTAATTAAAAATTCATCTAACTCACTACGTAAATAAGACGTTAATTTATCAGCTTTTTTATTTAACGAAATAGCAAATAAAGAATCAAAATTATCTATTTCAGATTTAGTATATGTTTCGTTTTTATTAGCTTTAGTATTAATTAGATCATTAGAAACAATAAATTTATTATCAATTTCTAATTTATTATATGTATTTAATAATGTCGCATACATTGATGCAGACACTGTTTTATTATCAAAAAATGATATAATATTATCTATTTCTCCTTTAGTATATAATGATAACTTTAGTAAATCTATGTTTGATTTTGTTTCATATAATGAACCTGACACAATTTTATTATCAAAGAAACTTAATATGGTATCTATTTCTACTTTATTATATAAGCTATCTTTTAATAAATTTAAATTTATTATAGTAGCATATGCTGAAGCACTAACAGTCCTATTATCAAAATTACTTATTATATTATTAATATCATTAATAGAATAAGTAAGCAATTTATCACATTTCAATAATAATTTATCATTAATTTCAGTTTGATTATATGCATCTGTAATATTCATTTTAAGAAGCAACTTATTATTAATATCTAACACTGTAGCATTTATATTATCTTTTGTATAAACTACGTCAGTATTTATTTTTGTATTTATTTGAGTTTGTAAATCTGCTACATCTGCTATTTCTTTTGTTGTAATAACTAATAATTTATCATCTATTTCAGTCTTATTATATACTGATATAATAGGAGCTTTTGATGCTAACTGATTTAATATATTACTACCAAAATTTAAATCATTGTTTAAACTGTCTGCAATAGCTTTTAAAGTAGCTGCTGCATTTGATCCTGCCGCTACTATTGTATCTATCAATCCGTCTGTTTCTGCTTTATTGTAACTATCTGTAATATCTCTTTTCAATGCTAACTTATCATTAATTTCAACTTTATTAAATGATTCTAATATAGATCTTTTAGAATTTACCAAATCAGTAAATTCACTTGTTAATTCTAATGATATACCTAAACTACCATCATCTTTTATTATTAAATTTTTAATTAATGGTTCTTTCGTTGTAAATAATGGTTCTTGTTGTCCTATAATATTATCAACTTCTGATTTTGTATATGTTGTTGTTTTATCCGCTTTATTAAATAATGCTACATCGTTATTAACAATTGTTGGATATAATAAAAATTTTTCATTTGCATCAATTATAGATAATTTATTATCAATTTTTTGATTTAATATTATATTATTACTATCGTATGTTGCAGTAAATACTTTATTATTTAATAATATATTATTTGCTTCTGTTGTTGTGTATAAATCAAATTTTGCATTACTTGATAATATAGATAGTTTAGCATCTAATTTTTCTTGAAGTAATATATTATCAGTAGCGTAAACAGATACATTTAATTTATTATTCAATAATATATTATTTGCTTCTATTGTTGAATATAATAAAAATTTTTCATTTATTAAAACATTATTAGCATCATATGCTGTAGTAGATACTTTATTATTTAATAATATATTATTTGCTTCTGTTGTTGTGTATAAATCAAATTTTGCAATAGAGGATAATATAGATAATTTAGCATCTAATTTTTCTTGAAGTAATATATTATCAGATGCATAAACAGATACATTTAATTTATTATTCAATAATATATTATTTGCTTCTGTTGTTGTGTATAAATCAAATTTAGCATTACTTGATAATATAGATAATTTAGCATCTAATTTTTCTTGAAGTAATATATTATCAGTGGCATAAACTGACAAATTTAATTTATTATTTAATAATATATTATTTGCTTCTGTATTAGTATATAAATCAAATTTAGCATTAGCTAATAATATAGATAATTTTGAGTCTATCTTTTCGTTCAATGATATATTATTATTATTAAAAGTATCAACATAAACTTTATCATTTAATTTTAATAATGTTTTAGTTATAGTATCATAATTAATTAAAATTGAGTCTAAAGCTATTTTTGAATATACATCTTCAACATTAGATTTTAAAATTAATTTATCCGCTGTTTGTGTGATTGTATCATATGATAAAAACTTTGTACTAATTTTTGTAAATTCGTCTTCAACATATAATTTATTAGCTTTAGTATTTATTTTAATTAGCATGTCTGCTAGATCCGCTGTAGGGGCTACATATTTTTTAATATCTATTAATCCACCTGTAACAGTATCAACAAGAAATAAAGAATTAAAAATTCCGTCTTTACTATTGTTTAATGAAACCATATATAATAATAACTATAATAATATTTTTGATAAATATTATTATGATTATTAATTTGTTGATATCATAATATCCCATATATTATGATCTATGCGTTACAATATATTATATTATTATTTTTTTAAATGCTTTAGTCGTAAACAGTGCAACCACTATCCATAATCTCTAAAATTTGCTGTGATTTCAGTAAAATATGTATTTTATCAGGGGGAAAACTCGCGGGGCATTTGTATTTTACTGTAATTAAAGCATTTTTAGTATTTGCTCCGCTAAATTGAGATTCTACACTAGCTTTTTCAGTATTAATACCAACAATAAATTTATTTGATCTGTATTCTAATCCTGTTATATCTATACCGTGCAAGTCGTTAGCAGTTGATTTTAACGCTTGTCTTAGACAGTGTAAGCATTCCGAACTTGAAGCTAAGGGGTACTCAGGATACATTTTAGAATTTATCATGACTTGTAGATTATTTAAATCATCAATTTTTTTTAATTCTGTATTTACTGCTACGTTTTGTGTCATAGGATTATAAAATGTATTCCACGGTTTTAAATGGTACGCATTTCGTAATGTTTGATTTTTTTGCTCGGCCACAGTACCAGTAAAAGTTTTATGAAAACTTACATAAATAGTTTGAAGAGCAGATAAACTACGTGATACGTTAGTTTGACTATCGTTAGATAATAATGTTTGTAAATTTGATGTGTATGTCGAATATGGAATTTTAAGAGATTTACCAGAAATTAAATGTGAAATAAACGCATTCTGTAATTGAGAATCTAATGTAATAACATCAGCTTTAACTTGCGGGTTGTTTATTTCCCAAAGTAAAGAGGTATTATCAGTACCAAATGGGTAACCCGCGGTATCCGCTACATATTCAGGATATATTATAGGATCTGATACATCAGATAATTCTAACTCAATCTCCATAGATTTTAAATATGCCAATGGTAAAAACTTATTAGAATTAAATATTCCTGAAATATGCAATTTTAAAACACATGTCATACTAGATCCTGGCCCTATTCCTTTAAATTTGTTTAAAGTATTTAAATCTTCTATACGTCCAAACCCGAAACTTTCCGCTAAATCGTTATCATGGTTATTTTTTGACTTGGTCAACTGCAGCAAATGTGACGATCTCGCAAAATCCATACAGTCTTCAACAACAACACCACCGCATGAAAGTCGATACCTCGAAAAAAAAGCGTGTGCTTCTCCTATTGGTCTTAATGGTTGTTCTCCATTATTTTTTACATCAAATACTATTCTTAAAGAATCACTGTCTAAAAAATCATCTCCTGATATGCGGAAACGTAAGATTCGTGTCCCACTGGTAGATGAGTACACGTTAGATCCTGAGGCGTTGTAGGTGACCATGCGGCGATTTGTAATATAATTGGATGTGCCGCCAAGCTTGTATGAAAGCGATTGTAGCAAGGAATCCTCTGCGGACGTGACTAAAGTTTCCATTATATATAATACACTAGATAATTTAAATTTTACTATATTATTTTTATTTTATGACGTACCTATAGTATCAACGTTTGGCGAAACCATATTTTTATCAAAATTATCGTAACTATGTGCTTCAAGTATTCCTGCTGCTATCGCATGATCAAAACCTAATGGTACATTTTCAAAAAATTTTGTGATAACACTTGGTTTAAAATTCATGGTAGATCCCCTATCAAAAATTGAAACTCCGTCACCATAATTTCTATATCTTGTCTCTCCTGTTTTATCGTCACTGTTAGATACAGTAGGTACTCCATATGTATTTGCCACATAATTTCGTTCTGGGTAATTTTTTTGAATTTCATGTACCGTAGCCGATCCCAAAGAATGTCCGACTAAATGCGTTACTTCTGGATGTTGATTTAAAAAAGCGTCAGTTTCTTTATATTTATTAGTAAATCGTGTCAGATGAAAAGGTAACGCTAGATCATCTAAAACATCAGATGGACGGCTTGTTCCTGCTACATAACCGACATTACCATGTACATATAATCGTTCTGGTGATGCATAAGCCCTTTCAAGACCTACTTTATCTGTAATATTAGGATTCATAATATTTTTCATATCACTATCGCTATATGCCTTACCGTTATAACTCCACTTATTATTATTTGGTTTAAATACCGTATCTGGTAAATTAGTATTTTTAATTTCAGATGTTACAGTACTTGATAATTGTTTTACACGGGCTGGCGTTTGTTTAATCTCTACTGATTCAATTTTAGGAATATCAACTGGTTTTATTACTGGTATAACATCAACTGGTTTTATTACTTCACCTGGCTTTATTACTGGTATTACATCAACGGGTTTAGCAATATTTGGCTTTAATACAAACATAGGACTACTAACTTTTTTAGTAGGTGCTACATAAGTATTATTACTTTTCTTATAAATAAAATTATCATTATTAAGATTTTTAAGTCTATATTGTTTTAAAACATCGTAATAAAATTTACTCATATAATATTATTAATAAATTAAATATCTAATATATAATATATGAGTTTGAACACACGCAAGATATACTGCGATACGAGATTTAGAGCCCCTGAATCAAAAAGCAATAGTGACTTTATTATTGATTTACCTGTTACTGTAGAAATCCCCGATGGGACGGTATGTTATTTAAACGACTTCGTCATCCCAGTATCCTTCACGGTATGCGATTACCGAAACAGAAATCTATATTTTTCAATTAATTTTTTAAGCACTTTAAGATATTACACTTTTCAAGTTGAAGAAAAAAATTATAATGGTGATAGTTTAGGGATTCAATTAGAAGCAAAATTTGCTGAAGTGTTGACTCCTGAAATGTTTTTATATTTTAAAATAAGGTGTGCTACAAATTACGTTGACAATAATTTTATTATTAGTATAAGCGATTATAGAACTAATGGGGCTGGTGAAGTATGTACTATAATTATATACTCAGACACTGATTTAAAAAATGGTTTATGGAATAATCAAAAATTAGATAAACCTTATTCAATGAATAATCTTTTAACTTTAAACACATCTCCAGTAATAACTAACTTTAATATGTATTTGACACATTTAGATTTACATAGTACAAGAAATTTATATTTACATTCGTCAACATTAAATAATTATGATATTATTAGTAATTGGAACTGTGATACAATTATTAAAAAAATCCCTGTTAGAGCATCATACAATGAATTAATTTTTGACTCACAACAACAAGGATTTGACAATTTAAGATTAGATAAAACATCATTTAATAAAATAAACTTTTGGTTGACCGATTCATATAATAATATCATGGATTTGAAAGGGTCACACTTTTCATTTAGTATTTTATTTCAATTAAAAAATTAACAAATATCTAAATAGAATAATT
>Ga0049084_10000958_pt1 | contig 11562 bp, 8 predicted proteins | sample GreLakmeON33MSRF_FD_66720 | JGI IMG/M metagenome (GOLD analysis project Ga0049084, IMG submission 66720) | Freshwater lentic microbial communities from great Laurentian Lakes, MI, USA - Great Lakes metaG ON33MSRF | ecosystem: Environmental > Aquatic > Freshwater > Lake | place: Great Lakes... | reverse complement strand
CGCGGGATTCTGCGCCAACGATTGCACGGGCTGCTGAACTTTGTCCGGCGTCTCGATGCGTTCGTTGCGCAACCGGACAACCCTGCTCTCGGCAAAAGCCGCAGCGGTCCCGAGGAGGAAGGCCGCGACGAAAAATAATCGTCGCGCGCTTCCAAGTTGTCCGAGAATCATGGTGACACCATAGCGTGCGACGGGAGGAGGAACAAGGGCGGCTAAATTCATCTGCTGGAGAAGAGGGCGACGCCACTGCATCGTTGACGCACCACTTGGAGAAGCAGCAAATTGTTAGATTTCTCGCGAAGAAACATGTGAAGCCCTCCCGGAGAACGCTGCCAGAAGACGTCTGCAAACATGATGAGTGCCGGGATTACGATCCGGCCGACGAAACGCGGGGATTGCAACCGGAGCGTGATAGCCGGGTTACCATCCTCTGATCCACCAAATCATCTAGCTCACGATTAACTACAGAACCCAAGCACCAAAGAATCCCCATGTCACCATCAATATCGTCGTGCGCGTCAGCGCTGCGCGACGCCTCCAGACAAAAACGAAAAACCAAACCCAATACGCCGCTATCGCGTGCAGTGTGATCTGTGTGGAAGTGAAGACATTCAGGTCGGTGAAACTTGCCCACGCGAACACGAGCACCTGCTGTGCAATGCTCCATGCAACCGCCGCCTTCAGCGTGCGCGATTTGGGTGTTGCTGTCTTCATAGTGTCGAGCGACCTAAGATTTAGGTGAGCGACTGAGAGTGATTGGTTCTGTCGCCATATTGAGGTTGAACGATGCGCCAAGTAGTTGTCCAGTCAGGATTGTACGGCCAACCAGTTCCCTTTCTGACACTACCTCCCAATAAAACCATTGAGCGTCTCGGAACGCCGACTTCAGTCGGCAGAAGCGTGAGGTGCGTCGTTGCTGCCGACTGCAGTTGGCGTTCCAGGGCAGGGTCAAGATGGATCCGTTTCAAGGTTGCGCTTCCCGTCGAAGATTGATTTACCCCCGCAATCCCGCTCTGATGGCGGCAATGAATACCTATCGCCATCTCGTCGCCGAATTCGTCCGACTCGCCCACGAAGGCAAAACTTATCCGCTCGGCGGATTGCCGAACTGTCCACGTCCGCTCCTAGCGGCGGACGCGCCCAAGGCGCTGATTTTTTCGCCGCACCCGGATGACGAGGTCATCATCGGCGGGCTGGGGTTGCGGCTCTTGCGCGAGTCCGGGATGAACGTGGTCAACGTCGCCGTCACGCAGGGCAGCAACCGCGCGCGGCAGGCGGAGCGGCTCGTGGAATTGCGCGCGTGCTGCGAACACATCGGCTTTGGCCTACTCCAGACCGCGCCGAACGGTCTCGAAGGCGTGAACCTGAAAAGCCGCATCGCCAATCCCGCGCAGTGGTCGGCGTCGGTCGCGCGCCTCGCGGAGATTCTCGCGGAACAGCAGCCGCGCGTGATTTTCTTTCCGCACGGCGAGGACTGGAACAGTTCGCACATCGGCACGCATTATCTGGTGCTGGAGGCGCTCCAGAAACTGGGCGGCGGGTTTTCCTGCTTCACGGTGGAGACGGAATTCTGGGGCGCGATGGACACGCCGAATCTGATGGTTGAATCCAGCGAGGATGATGTGGCCGATCTGGTGGCGGCGCTTTCCTTCCACGTCGGGGAAGTCCAGCGCAACCCCTATCATCTGCGCATGACGGCATGGCTCATGGACAATGTGCGGCGTGGCACGGAACTCGTCGGCGGCCAGGGCGGCGCGGCCCCGGATTTTATGTTCGGCACGCTCTACCGTCTGCGGCGTTGGCGCGGCGGGAAGTTTGAAACGGTTTTGGAAAAAAGCCGGTTCCTTGCCCGCGCGGAAAATCCAGGGGCGCTGTTTGGTGTGTGAGCAAGTGAAACAGCCCATTGCGGGGAGAAAGTTAGTGGTACGCTCGCCCTCACCCCGGCCCTCTCCCCCGAGGAGAGGGTGAGCAACGCAGCGTGGTTGGAAAGCTCGAACATTTCCGTGTTGCCGCCGCTTCTTCATCATTCGCGGAGATAACCGTGTGCCCATTCGGCGCATTCGCATCACCAAAGCGCGGCGGGCGTTTCCCCCTCTCCTCGGGGGAGAGGGCCGGGGTGAGGGCGGACGTGATTCTGACTGCCGGTCACTCGCAAATTAATTCCACTGAACATGGCGGGGAGCTAGTGGTTCAAGGTCGGAACACATGCCCCACTTTCATTGCGCATTCCCGCCGCCTTGCTATCGTCCAGCCTGCTCTACGAAACGTGAAACCAAACCAGTCCATCCTCGCACGCGTCCTCGCCGCCGGGTTGGTGTTATTCCTGCCCGGCCCGGCCGCCTTCGCGGCGGAGCCGCCCGTCTCCTTCCGCACCGACGTCATGCCGCTGCTCTCGAAGCTGGGCTGCAACGCCGGCACCTGCCACGGCAACGCCAACGGCAAGGGCGGCTTCAAACTTTCCCTGCGCGGTCAGGATCCCGATCTCGACTGGCTTGCCATTACCCGCGAGCAGTCCGGCCGCCGCATCAATTCGCTCGAACCGACGAACAGCCTCATCCTGCTCAAGTCCACCACCAGCCTCGCGCATGAAGGCGGACAGCGTTTGCGCGCCGATTCCAACGCCGGGCGCACGTTAACGCGCTGGATCGCCGGCGGCGCGAAGGACGACGGCGCGGCCGCCCGCCAACTCGCGCGGCTCGAAGTCACCCCGTCGGAGCGGGTGTTGATCGAACCGAAACGCACGGTGCAGTTGCAGGCACGCGCGATCTTCACGGACGGCTCGGAGCGTGATGTTTCGCGCCTCGCGGTTTATGATCCGGCGAATCTGCTCGTGAGCGTTTCGACCGACGGTCTCGTAACCAGCCAGCGTCCGGGCGAGACGACGGTGATCGTCCGCTTCCTCGAAAAGCAGACGCCGGTGCGGCTGGCCTTCGTGCCGAAGCGTCCGAATTTCAAATGGAGCAATCCGCCGGAAAACAATTTCATCGACCGCGCAGTCTTCGCCAAGCTACGCACGCTGCGGATGAATCCGTCGCCGTTGTGCGCCGATGAAATTTTTCTCCGCCGCGCGCACCTCGACCTGCTCGGCCTGATTCCGACCGGCGACGAGGCCCGCGTGTTCCTCGCCGACACCGCGCCGGACAAGCGCGCGAAGCTGGTCGAGACGCTGCTGCAACGCCCGGAGTTCGCGGATTTCTGGACGATGAAGTGGGCCGACCTCCTGCGGATCGAGGAACGGCAGCTCGACGAAAACGGCATGAAGTGGTTCCACGGCTGGATTCACGCGAGCATCGCCACGAACAAGCCGCTCGACCAGTTTGCGCGCGAACTCGTCTCCGCGCGCGGCAGCACCTACACCAACGGGGCGGCCAACTGGTATCGCGCCAACCGCACCCCGGTGCAGCGCGCCGAGAACACCGCGCAGCTTTTCCTCGGCGCGCGGCTCAACTGCGCGCAGTGCCACAACCATCCCTTCGAGCGCTGGACGCAGGATGATTATCACAACTGGACGGCGGTCTTCGCGCGCGTGGACTACAAGATTCTCGAAAACAAACGCAAGGACGAGAGTGACAAGCAGGAGTTCAAGGGCGACCAGATTGTCTTCCTCACGAACAGCGCCGCCTGGACCAATCCGCGCCTCGGCAAGCCCGCCACGCCGCGCCTGCTCGGCGGTTCAACCATCGCCGATTTGAAACTGCCGGCCGGCCGCGACGAACTCGACGCGCTCGCCGACTGGCTGGCCAGCCGCGAGAATCCCTGGTTCGCGAAGATGCAGGCGAACCGGATCTGGTTTCATCTGATGGGCCGCGGCCTCGTCGAGCCGGTCGATGATTTTCGCGCGAGCAATCCGCCGTCGCATCCCGAACTAATCGGGGAGCTGGCCCGGGAGCTGGCCGATCATCAGTTTGATCTGCGCCACCTGATCCGGGTGGTGATGAACTCCCGCACCTACCAGCTCGCCTCCGAGCCGAACGACACGAACGCCGACGACGAAATCAATTATTCGCACAACCGCCTGCGCCGGCTGAGCGCCGAGCAACTGCTCGATTCGCAAACCCTTGCCACCGGCGCGCCGCTCCAGTTGAAGGACCAGCCCAAGATCACCCGCATCTCGCAGGTGATCGAGGGCCGCAAGCACTACAAGCCGCTGACCTCGGCGGAGGACAAGTTTCTCGCGGCGTTCGGCAAGCCGCCGCGCCTGGTCTGCTCGGAAAGCGAACGCTCGAATGAAACGACCATGGGTCAGGCCTTCCAGTTCGTGAGCGGCCCGCTGCTGAACGAGCTGCTCACGCGGAAGGGAAATCGCCTGGGCCGGCTGGTGGCGGGCGGCCAGGACGAACGCGCGATGCTCACGGAATTATACTGGGCCACGCTTTCGCGCGCGCCGACCGCGACGGAACTGGACCGGCTTGCTCCCCGTCTCAAGGCGGCAAAGGACAAGCGCGCCGAACTGGAAGACATCGAGTGGGCGCTGCTGAACTCGAAGGAATTTGTATTTCGGAGATGAGCTTATGAACCGTCCCTTTTCCTGTTCCAGTTTCGCCGCTGAAAAATTTTCGCGCCGTCACGCGCTCAAGGTCGGCGGGCTGGGCCTGCTCGGACTTACCCTGCCCGGACTGCTGCGCGCCGAGTCCGCGCCCGCTGTGAAGGCCGCCAAGTCGCGCGTGAAATCGGTGGTGTTTCTTTTCCAGTTCGGCGGGCCGAGCCACATCGACATGTTCGACATGAAACCCGACGCCGTGGAAAATGTGCGCGGCCCTCACAAGCCGATCTCCAGCAGCGCGGACGGCATCCAGGTTTCCGAGCATCTGCCGAAGACGGCGAAGATCATGGACAAGGTGACGCTCATCCGGTCGATGCACCACACGATGAACAATCATAACTCGGCGGCCTACTACGCCCTGAGCGGTCACGCGCCCGCGACCGACGACCAGCGCCTGCGCGATTCGATTGACCTGTTCCCCTGCTACGGCTCGGTGGTGGACTTGCTTTCTCCCAGCGGCGCGGAAATGCCGACCTCTGTTTCCTATCCTTACGTGATCGGCGACGGCTCGGTGACGCCCGGACAGCACGCCAGTTTTCTCGGCAAGAACCACGACCCGTTTTTCTTCGCGCAGGACCCGAACTCGCCGAACTTCAGTCTGCCGGAACTCAGTTTGCCCGCGAACATTTCGTTCGAGCGGATGCAGGCGCGGCGCGAACTGCAGAAGCTCGTCGATCAGCAGGCGCGCCTGATGGACCACCCGGCGGCGCGCGGGTTCGACACCTACTACGACAAGGCGATGGCCATGCTACAATCGCCCCGGCTTCGCAAGGCCTTCAACCTCGCCGAGGAACCGGCGGTCATGCGCGAGGCCTACGGGCGCACCACCTACGGACAGAGCTGCCTGCTCGCGCGGCGGTTGGTCGAGGCGGGGACAAAATTCGTGACGGTGTATTTCTCCGACAACATCGGCGGCCAGAAGACCGACGGCGGCGGCTGGGACACGCACGGGTTCAACAACACGAAGATGTATCCCATCATCGAGAAGTATCACCTGCCGATCACCGAGCACACGCTGCCAACCTTTCTCAACGATCTCGAAACGCGCGGCCTGCTCGACACCACGCTCGTCGTCTGGATGGGGGAATTCGGGCGCACGCCGAACATCAACAAGAACGCCAGCCGCGATCATTGGCCGCAGTGCTACACCACTCTTCTCTGCGGCGGCGGCATCAAGCGCGGCTTCGTCTATGGCGCGTCCGACCAGACCGGCTCCTATCCCGCCGAGAAACCGGTGCGCCCCGACGATCTCGCCGCGACCATCTATCACCTGCTCGGCATTGACCCGCACACGGAAGTCCGCAACACCCAGCAGCGCCCGGTGCTCATCGCGGATGGCAAGCCGGTGCTGGATGTGATTGCGTGAGGGGAGAAGTTGGGGGGAGGAAACATCCAACAACCAACATTCAACATCGAACATCCAATTGCCGAAGCCGTTCGTGAATGTTCGTGGCGGCGTCTCAGCAGAGCGCCGTTCGAGAAAAGAAATGGGGTGCTCTTCCGGGACGCCGCTACACCCGCTCGATGAGCAAACCTACACTCCTTGGATGTTGGTTGTTCGATGTTCCCAGTCCCGCTTCCACTAAAATTACTTCCCCGCCACTTCGACAAAACCCGGCGAGGCGGTGAATTCACCGAGCAGTTTTCCATCCGCCAAATTCCACAGCCGCACCTTGCCGTCGTGCGCGCCGGTCGCGAGCCGTTGCGACGGCGCGTGAAACGCCAGCGCCGTCACGCGGTCGCCGTGGCCGGTGAACGCCCGCACTTCGTCGCGCTTGACGAGGCGCCGCTGCGTGACCCGCCCATCCGCCAGCGCGATGAACACCGACTGTTCCACCCGCGCCAACCCCGTCACCGCGACCTCGAACTTGGCGAACTCTCCCGGCTTGTCCGTCTCGGTGAAACTGGAGAAGCGCACCTTGCGATCCGTGCCGGCGGTCAGCAGAACTTTACCATCGTCGTTGAACGTCACAAACTCCACCGCCGCCTCGTGGCCGCGAAATGTGGCGATGGCGGCGCCGTTCGTGGAATTGTAAACGCGCGCCGTGCGGTCGCGGCTGGCGGAGGCGAGCCGCTGGCCGTCCGGCGAGAAGGCCGTGCTATGAACCCAGTCCGAGTGCTGCTCCAGCCGCAGAATTTCCGAACCGGACTTCACCGCGAAAACCCGCAGCAGCCGGTCAGCGCCCCCGGCGGCGAGCCGCGAGCCATCGAGCGAAAAGGTGGCGCAGAGCATCGCGTCGCTCGTCACCGCCAGCGTGCGCGGCGCGGAGTTGCTGGAAACATTGAGCAAAAGAAGTTCGCCCGAACGGCCCGGCGCACCGCCCGCGATGGCCAGCCAGTTTCCGCCCGGCTGCCGGGCCAGCGCCTGAATCCGCTCCGGCATTCCACCGACGCGACGGAGTAAAGCGTGATTGGTCACGCTCCAGAAAGTGAGTTCGTGAAAGCCGCCCGCGATGAGTTCCGAGCCGTCGGCGTTGAAGGTCAGCGCGGTGACGGGCCACGGCTGCGCGTAGCGTTGCGGCGCGGGTGGATGGACTGGCCGGGGCAGCAGCGCGGTGAGCGGCGCGCTCGTGTTCGCGCCGTCAAACTTCGCGCCGCCCGCGATCCACGCACGAATGACGGCGATCTCGGCGGCGGGCAGCGGCTCCGCGTCCTGCGGCATCCGGTCGTCGGGATTCTTTTCGACGAGCAGTTGGAAGAGTCGGCTCTTTTCCGGCCGGCCGGCGATCACGGTGGCCTGATCTCCGCCGGGCTTGAGAAGGCCGGCGAAGGTGTCGAGACGGTAGCGACCCTTGGACTTTTCGGGCCCGTGACAGGCCACGCAGCGGCGTTGCAGGATCGGCGCGACGTCGGCGGCGAAGCTGATGAAGGTTTTGGCGGATGAGACGGGCAAGGCCGCCGCGACACATTGGTTGCCACCGGCCCAAAGAATGGCGCAAGAAATGGCGAGGGAAAATGGGAACGAGGGCATAGGCGGCTACTTCACCCGGTTATCGGCGGGCCAGAGCATTTCCTCCCAGGGCAGATCATCGAGCCCCCACTTGTCTGGAAGGAGTCGAAGAACGCGGCGCGGGCGGAAACCTTCGAGCAGGTTCTCGGGCTTGATGACAAGCTGCAGGCCGCTGCTGCCGGGGGCCACGGGAATGCTCCGGATCTCCAGCACCTCGCAATACATCCGGTCATTGATCTGATCGTAGGGGCGCAGTGAATCCTCCGCCACGAGCGCGGCGACGCGGGACTTGAGTTTGAAATCATTGGTCAGCGCGGAATCGAATCCGCCAAAGAGCGTGATGGTGACGCGGCTCTTCTCGTTGTCCACCGCCTCAATCCATCCGGCCAGCCCGTGGGTTTTCTGATGGGCGCGATGCACCTCGGTCTGGCGCGCGGCGGCCAGCGCACGGCTCTCGTCGTCGAGCCAGATGTCGGTACAGCGGCCGGGGCCTTTGAGGGTGGCCACGGTGAAGTTGATGAGCAACGACTGACCGACGGTGAGGTTGGTGAGCACGCCGAAGCCGCGGTCTTTCCAGACGCGCGTGGCGGGATTCACCTTGAAGACGGTGGGTTTCCCGTCGGGCTGGTTGTCGGCAAGGGAGAGGCCGGTGACGGTGATGCTGCCCTTGTTCAGGTCGATGACATCCAGGCGCCACACGCGTTTCTGGCGTTGCTGGAAACTGAAGTCGTCTTCGAGCAGAAAGGCCCAGCCGAAACCGCCTTTGGCCGGACGGCCCTGCTTCGCCTCGAAATAGAACTGCCCGTGCAGGTGGGTGCCGATGGGAAGGTCGCGCAATTCCGCGGGCGCGCCGTGGTAACGAAAGGTGCCGTAGGGCAGCATCGCAAACAGCATCGCGCGGTCGTAGTCGTCCGTGCGCTGATCATTCCGGCGGTCGGGACGGAGCTGGCCGGTGCGGTTGACGTGATCCATCTGGATCAACTCGCCCGCGATGTAGCTGGCCGAACCTTCCGGCGGGAACTGGCCGGGCTGGAGCTGGTAGGTCGTGGGTTTTTTTTCCGCGCCGGCGGCGAGGGCGGCAAATGACGAAACCAGAATGACGAATGACGAAACGGCAGCGGCGAGGCGCAATAAGGAACGACGAATGGCGAATGGCGGAAAGGGCCGGCGGTCGAGGTTTCGCTCAGTGATGCAGTCGTGGTTCGTCATTTTGCATAATTCCTGAAACGCCGTGTCATTTTGCGGACGGGTGCGCTCGTTGCAATTTCTCGGGCAGTTCCTTCAGCGGGATGACTTCGGTTACGTCATCGTAATACCACGCCTTGCCGGTGGTCTTCTTGTAGCCGACCACGCTGGTCGGATACTTCGTGCCGGCCGGCAAGTTGGTCCAACCCGAGAACCGATGGATGTCGCTGCGCCAATCGATGCGGGCGAGCAGGTCGTTGGTCCGGCTGAAGTAGAGTTCCATTGCCGGTTTCACGCTGCCGCTGATGCGCAGACCCCAGAGTTCCATGTCGCCATCCTTCAAGTCTGGTATGACTTCAATCGTCGAAACCGGGTCGGTGAGCGCGCCGAGTGTCCAAGCCCAGACCAGGAACCTCGCGGGTTCATCCTCGCGTTCCGAGAACCCGCCGGGTGCCTTGAGCCACCAGTGACGCGGCGCGTCCATAACACTTTCGCGTTTCGCGCCGAAGCCGGGGTCCTTCTCGCCCAACCGCACATGATCCTTGAAGGTGAAGCAGCCCAATAGATTGGTTCTGCCGCCAGCCGCCTGGATCGCCTTTTGCATCAGGGGCCGCGCCGCAGGCGAAACAGTTCCAATATCTCCGCGTTGGTGCGGTCCATCGGCGCATCGCGCGGCCAGTGGAAGCAGCAAGGCGGCGCGCAGGGCAAGGAGCAGTGGTTTCATTGAATTTTGAGGACGGGTTTGCGCTTTAGCGAGTGGGAAGGGAGTGGCGGCCAATGCCAAAAACGACCCGGGTCGATGGTTCATTCAGCGATGCAATAGTGATTCGTCATTTCAAACGATTTCCGAAACCGGCCCCAGGCTGTCCACGAATTTCTCGGACTTCACCTCCATCTTTTGCAGCATGGTGAGGAGGAGGTTGCTCAGGCAGGCCTTGTCGTCCACGGGCTTTCCGCAGACGCCGTAGTGCGCGCCGGCATTGGCGAGGTCGTAGTTTTTAATTTTCGGCAGGTTGTAATCGAGGTGCTGGCCGTGCTTGAAGCCAAGGGCGCGGCCACCGGCGAAGATCGTGGGCAGGTTGGCGTTGCCGTGGCTGTGGCCGTAGCTCATGCCGCTGCCGAAAAGAACCATCGTGCGGTCCAGCAATGACTCTTCGCCGTCGCGCACCGCCGTGAGCTGGTCGAGAAAATACGAGAACTGCTCGGTGATAAATGCGTCGCTCTTGCTCAGGCGCGCCATGATTTCCGGATCGCCACTGTGATGGGACAATTCGTGCCGGGTCTGGGTGATGCCGATTTCGGGAATGGCCAACCCGTTGCCCTCCGTGCCGCTCATGTAGGTGATGACGCGCGTCATGTCCGTACGCAACGCGAGCACGATGAGGTCATACATGGTGCGGTAATATTCGCCGGCCTGCGACTTGGAGACATCGCGCTGGAAGTGGCCGGTGACGTCCGGCCCAAGCTTGGGCTTGGGGACGTTGAGCCAGGCGTCGAGTCGCTCGGTGCGCACCTCGACTTCGCGGACGGCGGTCAGATACTCGTCGAGCTTGGTGCGGTCCACGCCGCCGAGCGTGCGGCGGAGCGAGCGCGCGTCATCGAGCACGGTGTCGAGCACGCCGTGACGGCGGTTGAGACGGCGGCGGCGCACTTCGACACCGCCCGGCTCCTCGCCGAAGAGGCGGTTGAAGACATTGCGCGGATTGTCCTCGGCGGGCAGCGGCACGCCATCGCGCGACCAGGAAAGCGTGTTGATGACATTGCCCGGCGCGCCGGTGCCGCTGGCGAGGGAAAGTTCGAGCGACGAAAACCGCGTCTGGACCGAGGTGACTTCGGCCATGAGCTGATCGCAGGAAACGCTGTTGCGATAGGCGCCGCCCTCCTGGCTGAGTTTCGCGCCGGTCAGCCAGAGGTCGGCGCAGACGTGCGCCGTGCCGAGGCCGCCGGGATGATGCAGGCCGCTGATGGGCGTCAGGTTCGCACGATGTTTTTCAAGGGAACGCATCGGCGCGCTGAATTCGTAATCGCGCCCGGCCTTGGTGATCTGCCAGGTGAGCACGTTCACACCGTTGGGAATGTAAACGAAGACAGAGCGCCGCGGTTTGGCGGCGGTCTCGGCGGCGTGAGCGCGCAGCGGATTCATGCAATCGAGCAGCGGCAGGGCGACGGTCGCGCCGAGCCCACGGAGAAAATGGCGGCGGTTGAGCAGCCAGCGTTGGGTGAGAATGTTGCTCATAATTTTTTATCAGCGTTGCTGAAAGAGATCCGAAACGACCAGTGCTTCGACAATCTCACGAAGCCGATATTCCGTCGCCTTGCTTTGCGAGGCCAGCGCGGACAGGGCGCGACGGTCGTCGATCGTCATCGCGCGGCGCAGCGCGTAGGTGGCGAGCTTCTCGACAAAGGCGGCGGCGAATTTGTCCGTGTCCTCGACGAGCAGCCGTCTCAGTTCGGCCCCGTCGGCGAACTTGCGTCCGTCGGGCAGCACGCCGCTGGCATCGACTTTGGGATTCGCACCCGCTCCGTCCCTCACGGCTTCCTCCGTGCGCCAGCGGCCAATGGCGTCGTAATTGTCGAAGGCCAGGCCGAGCGGGTCGATCTTGCGATGACAGGCCGCGCAGTTTTCGTCGCTCTTGTGCGCCTCGAGCTTCATGCGCAACGTGGCCTTGGGCTGGCCGGCGGGTGTCGGCTCGATGGGTTTCACGTTGGCCGGCGGCGGGGGCGGCGGTTTGTTGAAGATGGTTTCGAGCACCCACTTCCCGCGATGCACCGGACGGTGCCGCTGGCCGTCCGACGTGAGGCTGAGCACGCCGGCCTGCGTGAGCAGTCCGCCGCGATGATCCTCCGGCCTCAAGGCCACGCGCTGAAACACATCGCCCTTCAC
>Ga0049084_10000957_pt1 | contig 11572 bp, 6 predicted proteins | sample GreLakmeON33MSRF_FD_66720 | JGI IMG/M metagenome (GOLD analysis project Ga0049084, IMG submission 66720) | Freshwater lentic microbial communities from great Laurentian Lakes, MI, USA - Great Lakes metaG ON33MSRF | ecosystem: Environmental > Aquatic > Freshwater > Lake | place: Great Lakes... | reverse complement strand
TTATATCCACGTTCCTTGCCAAACAGGTAAAGCACTTGTATTCAGCACTTTAACTCACAATGGTCAGTTTAAGGAGAGTGGTCGATGGTGTAAGGGTGTAGCAATTACATGACGTCCCGGTGCCAGAGGGGCGGCACTTCAGTGCCGCCGCGCACTGATAAGATCCGAGCGAAATGTCCGTGACCGCACCAGCCATCAGGACCGCAAAGCGCGTTGATCGCTTCACCTACGCCATCCGCAACATCGTGGCCGAGGCCAAAAAGGTCGAGCAGGCCGGCCTGGCGGTCCGCTATCTCAACATCGGCGACCCGAACCAGTTCGGCTTTGTCACGCCGCCGCATTTGATCGAGGCGGTGGCCAGGGCGATGCGCGACGGGCACAACGGCTACGCGCCGTCGCCCGGCATTGCGCCGGCGCGCGAGGCCGCGGCGGCCGATTTCGCGGCGCGCGGCGTGAAGGTGTCGGCCGATCGCATCCTGATCACCTCGGGGACGTCCGAAGGCATCGAGTTGGCGCTCACGGCGCTCGTGGATGAGGGCGACGAGGTGCTGGTGCCGATGCCCACCTATCCGCTCTACACCGCGGTGCTGGCGAAGATTGGCGCGTTGCCGTCCTATTACCGCCTCGATCACACGCGCGACTGGCAGCCGGATCTCGGTCATCTTCGCAGCCTGATCAATCCCAGGACGCGCGCGCTGGTCGTCATCGACCCCAACAATCCGACCGGGGCGATCTATCCGGAAGCGATGCGCCGCGCGCTGATCGCCTTGGCCGAAGAGCACGGCCTGGTGATTCTCGCGGACGAAGTCTACGGCGACCTCGCCTACGACGGTGCGGTCCCGCCGATGGCCGCGCTCGACCACGACGCACCAATCATTTCGTACTCGAGCCTGTCGAAGGCGTATTTGGCGCCGGGATGGCGCGCGGGCTGGATGGCGGTTGGCTCATCGCCGAGGCTCGATCCGGCGCTCGCGGCGATCAAGAAGCTGGCTGACGGCCGCCTGTGCAGCCCAGGCCCCATGCAGTACGCGGTCACCGCCGCGCTGACGGGCGATCGATCGCACCAGATCACGTTCCGCCAGGCGCTGCGCGAGCGCGCCACGCTGACCACCGCACGCCTGAACGCCATTCCCGGTCTGTCGTGCGTGGCACCGCGCGGCGCGTTCTACGCCATGCCGAAGGTCGAGTTGCCCAAGGGCAAGACCGACGTCGACTTCGTGCTGGGACTGCTGCGCGCGAAGGGCATTCTCTGCGTCTACGGCTCGGGTTTTGGCACCGCGCTGGACGAGGGCTTCTTCCGCATCGTCTTCCTCGCGTCGCCGCAAGAGCTTGGCGCCATCTACGACGAGATGGCGGCATTTACGGGAGAGTTCCTTGGCGCCTAATGGTCCCCGCGCGCTGATCCGCTACGGCGTGGTGTTCACGGCATTCGCCGCGGTCGTGATGTGGGCGCTGTACGAGGTCCGCTCGGACCTGCTGGTGATGTACGTCAGCGCGTTGTTCGCCATCGGCCTGGCGCCGCTCGTGCGCCTGATCGAGCGCAAGCGGATCGGGCTGGCCGGCAAGCGGCACATTCCGCGCTCGGCGGCCATTCTGGCAATCTACGCCACCGTGGTCGGTCTGCTGACGGCTTTGGCGGCAGCCGTTGTACCGCCGCTTCTCGCGCAGGCCCAGCAACTGTGGCTCGACCTGCCGGCGCGCCTTGAGCTGTTGCAACTGAAACTGGTGGAGTGGGGCATCGTGCCTGTGGGCACTTCGCTCACGGAGCTGTTGACGCAGGCCCCGATGTCGGGCAGCGCCGACGCGGTGTCCACCGTGCTTGTGGCCCTCTGGGGCATTGTTGGCGGAGTGTTCGGCGTGGTGACGATCCTGCTGCTCACTTTTTATTTCCTGGTCGACTCCGAGCGCCTGTTCAATCTCCTGGTCCGGCTGTTTTCGCCGGCGCAGCGGCCGCGCGTCGCCAAGGTCGGCGAACTGGTGGCGGTGAAGATCAGCGCCTGGCTTGGCGGTCAAATTCTTCTCGGCTTCATTGTCGGCACGACATCGGCCATCGGGCTGGCCCTCCTGGGGGTTCCATACTTCTTCGTGCTGGCGGTGATTGCCGGCATCGGCGAGATGATTCCGATGGTTGGTCCGCTGCTGGCGGCCGTGCCGACGATCGCGGTCGCGTTTACCGTCTCGCCGAGCCTGGGACTGGCCGCGGCCGGGTTCTGCTGGGCCATCCAGCTCGTCGAGAACAACTTCCTCGTTCCGAAGGTGATGAGCCAACAGGTGGGCCTCAGTGCCATCACCGTGATCATCGCGCTCATCATCGGCAGCTCGCTGCTCGGTCTTCCCGGCGCCTTGCTCGCCGTGCCGACGGCGGCGATCCTCCAGGTGTTATTCGAGGAGCTGGTGCTGGCTGAAACCGAAGCATGAAAAGTGAACCTGCTTCCCTTTTCTCGTTTCTTACGTATTCCGTAATTTCCCTCGTTCTGACCTGGCCTCTGGCACGCGGACTCGGGAGCGACGTTCCCGGGGACCTGGGCGACTCGCTCCTCAACATGTGGATTTTATCGTGGGGCGCCGAGCACTTGCCGCAAGTGCTGACCGGCGGCATGAGCTGGACGCAGTTCTGGGACGCCAACATCTTCCACCCGGCTCCGCTCGGCCTGGCGCTCTCGGAACACCTGTTTGGACCAGTGCTGCAGATCCTTCCTGTCTACTGGCTGACGGGCAACATCATCCTTTGCTACAACCTGCTGTTTATCTCGACGTTCGTGCTCGCGGCGTACGGCACTTACCTGTTGGTGTACGACCTGACCGGCGATCGGCGTGCGGCGTTCGTGGCCGGACTGGTTTACGGATTTCTTCCCTATCGCATTGCCTCGGTGCCGCACTTGCAGGTGATGAGCTCGCAGTGGATGCCGTTCGCGCTGTGGGGACTGAATCGCTTCGTCACCCGGATCCCGGATCCCGGAGCCCGGAGCCAGGCGTACCGGGCCCTCGTTCTTGGCACCAGCACGCTGGTCTTGCAGAACTGGTCGTGCGGCTACTACCTGCTCTATTTCGCTCCGTTCGCGCCGCTATTCGTGCTGCATCGGATGTGGTCCCTGGGTACTTTACGCAACGTCCGCACGTGGCTTGGCTTGCTCGCCGCGGCTGTTGGCACCCTGGTCCTGACGCTGCCGTTCCTGATTCCCTATACGCAAGCACAGCAACGGTTCGGGCTCGAGCGGCCCTTCGGCGAGGTCGTGCAGTTCTCTGCGAATGTCTGGTCATATGTCACTGCCTCGCAGAGCCTGTGGCTGTTTGGCCAGTCGCTGCGCTACTACCCGTACGGTGAAGGCGAGACATTCCTCGGCTTCGTGCCGTGGCTGCTGGCGTTCGTGGCGCTGATCGCACTGGTGGTCCGGCTAAAGCCGGACGCTACATCTGAGAGTGTGGCGTCCGGCTTTAGCCGGACCACTGCCGTGTCCTCGCCGTCGCAGCCGCTCTGGAAGCGCGCCCTGATTGTGTTGCTCGCTGTCGTCGTCATCACCCAGTTCATCGCCGTGGTGAGCGCCGTGGTGTTCGGCGGCTTCAACGTCGACGTCCTGGCCGTGCCGATCCGTGCGCGCTCGCCACAGCGGTTGCTGTGGCAGTTCGCGGCGGCCGCCGCCCTGCTGCTGATGGTCTCGCCGCGCACGCGCGTAACGACGATGAGGGCGGCGCGCTCACCGCTGTCGTTCTTCGCCGTTGCGACGGTGCTGGCGATGTGGCTCTCGCTCGGACCCGTGCCAAAGGCCGGCGATGCCTTGGTGTCAGGATTCGGGTTGTACGGCGTCTTTTACGAGTACGTCCCGGGATTCAACGGCGTGCGTGTGCCGGCGCGTTACGCCATGATTGCCGGCCTGTTCCTGGCGGTGATGGCGGGGTATGGGGTGGCGGCGATTGTGCGGAGGGGTCAGACCCCTCGGCATTCCATACTCGGGGTCAGACCCCTTGCGGTCGGCGTGATCGCGCTGCTGATCCTGATCGAGGGCGCGGCGATTCCCTTGCCGATGAACGGAACCTGGGGGCAGAACGAGGCGACGCCACCAGCGCGCGTCTTTCCCCCCGGATCGCCTGGACACCGTGTCCTTGGCGAAGGTGTCCCGCCGGTGTATGCCGCGGTGGCCGCGCTGCCGGCCGGGTCGGCCATCACCGAGTTCCCCTTCGGCGATGCCGCCTGGGAAATTCGTTACGTCTACTACTCCGCCGCGCACTGGAAGCCGATCACCAACGGCTACAGTGGCAGTTTTCCTCCCGACTACAGTGCGCGTGTCGCACGCCTGAAAGACGTCACCATCAATCCCGCGGCGTCGTGGCAGTCGCTGCTCGACTCGGGCAGCAGTCATGTCGTGCTGCACCCCGTCGCCTTCGCCAACCCGGTCCATTCGACCACGGTGCAAACCTGGCTCGAGGCCCACGGCGCCAGGCTAGTTGCAACCTTCGACGACAAAGACGCGCTCTACGCGATACGCTAGAAGGCGTATGCGTGTCGATCCTCTTTCTTTTCTTGATGCTGAGCTGACGTCGTTGAAGGAACAGGGGCTGTACCGCAAGCTCCGGGTCCTCGAAGGCGCGGCCGCCGCGCACTGCACCTTCGACCACACCTCGGTCGTCAATCTCTCATCCAACAACTACCTGGGTCTCGCCACGCACCCCCGGCTGAAGCAGGCAGCGCTCGAGGCGGTGGCCAAGTACGGCGTCGGCTCCGGCGCCGTGCGCACCATCTCGGGCACCATGGAAATGCACATCGAGCTGGAGCGCCGGCTCGCCGCGTTCAAGCACGTGGAATCGGTGGTCGTCTTCCAGAGCGGCTTCGCCGCCAACGCCGGGACCGTCTCGGCGGTGCTGTCAAAAGACGATGTCGTCATCTCGGACGAGCTCAATCACGCCAGCATCATCGACGGCTGCCGCCTGAGCCGAGCCGCCATCAAGGTGTTTCCACACAAGGACGTTGACGCCGCCCGCCAGATCCTCAAGAACCTGCCTGCCTCGCAACGCAAGATCCTGATCACCGACGGCGTCTTCTCCATGGAAGGCGACCTGGGCCCGCTCCCGGAGCTCTGCACCATCGCCGAAGAATACGGCGCCATCATGATGGTGGACGATGCGCATGCGAGTGGGGTGTTTGGGACCAACGGCAGCGGCACGGTCGACCACTTCAAGTGCCACGGCCGCGTCGACATCCAGGTCGGCACCTTGTCGAAGGCGATCGGGGTGCTCGGCGGCTACGTCGCCGGCACCGGCGCGCTGGTCGACTTCCTGTATCACCGCGCGCGGCCGTTCCTGTTTTCGACCTCGCATCCGCCGGCCGTGACCGCCGCCTGCATCGCGGCGCTCGACGTGCTCGAGAGTGAGCCGGAGTGGCTCGATCGGTTGTGGGACAACACCCGCTTCTTCAAGGCTGGCCTCAAGTCGCTCGGCTTCAACACCGGCCTCAGCGAGAGCCCGATTACGCCTGTGATTGTCGGCCAGGCCGCACTCGCCGCGAAGATGTCGGACGCCCTGTTTGCCCAGGGCGTGTTTGCCCAGAGCATCGGCTTCCCGACCGTGGCGCGCGACCAGGCCCGCCTGCGCACGATTGTGGCCGCCACCCACACCAAAGAGGACCTCCAGTACGCCCTGGACATGTTTGCCAGGGTCGGCAGGGAACTCGGCGTCATCAACTAACGTCCGGGTTTAGAGCTAAGTGACTCGGCGGCACTGACGTGCCGCCCTTCTGGGACGACCGCTATGCTTGCACGCCTTCTTGTCTTGATCTTCTGCTGCGCGGCGCCCTTGTCCGCCGTAGGCTTTGCGGGACAAGTGCCGGCCCGGGCACAAGACGCTGAAGAACTGTTTCTTCAGGCCTTCATGCAGGCGGTGGAAACCGCCATCTCGACCATGGATCGCAGCCGCTGGTTGGATCTGTTGTCACCGACTGCCGATCGCGAGCAGGCGCTGGAGTTCTTCGACGCCATGGTCCCCACTGGCATCACCCGCGTCGTCGTCAAAGAACGCGATCGCTCGGCGTTACCCGGCGCGCTGCCGGGCGAAGGCTATCAGCTGGTGCTCGAAGTGTTCCAGGAAATGGGCAACCGTGGCCGGATCGCGACGTGGCGGCTCGACATCCGCCGGCCGCGCGGCGACGGGCTTGGGCACCAGCCGTGGCGCATCCAGAGTGAAGATCGGCTGGCCTCGATCGAGGGCTTGCACCGGCTGTCGCTGCAGGCAGAGAAGCAGTTCACGGCGCGCAACCTGGTACTGACCGCCGTCGACTTCACGCTGAAGCTGCCGCAGGGCGACGTGTTCGTGGCCGAGACGCCCGAAGGCGTGACCGCGCTGGTGCTGATCGGCGACGGCACGCTGCTGTTCGAGCCGGCACCGAAAGAAGAAAAGGGTCAGTTGCGGCTGTTCGCCGGCACCGACATGCTCGAGACGCCGTTCACCATGGCGTTTGTGCGAATCAACCCATTCGAGTTCGAACAGCGCGTGGGCCAGGGCGTCCTGGCGCCGGTGCCGGTGGATCCCCGCGTCGTGCGTCGCGCGCAGGCAATCTTCGACGAGGACGTCGCCAAGTCGTTCAATCTCGACCTGGGTGATCTGAGCCGCGAGGTGTGGTCGCTGCTGCCGCCACCAGGCGACTTCGTCGCCGAAGTTCGCACCCGCCGTTTCGACCCGCTCACCTATGCGAGATCGAGCGGCGAGCCTGAAGACGTCACGTTGTTTCAACGCGCCCGCCGCCGCAACATTGCGTCGTACGCCTCGGAACGGAAGCGAGCGAGCCGCGGCCGCTTCTACAACGAAGATGACCTGGTCGACTACGACATCACCGAGTACGACATCGACGTGCAGTACTTCCCGGAGCGCGAGTGGATGGAGGGCCGCACGCGGATCAAGCTGCGCGTGAAGGCGCACACGCTCGGTGTGCTGACGCTGCGATTCGCCGACAGCCTGAACGTGTCGGCGGTGACGAGCGACGAACTGGGCCGCCTGATGTTCTTGCGCGTTCGCAACCAGAACAGCGTGCTGATCAACCTGCCCTCACCCGTGGCCCGTGATTTCCCGCTGACGCTGACACTGAACTACAGCGGCCGCCTCGCGCGCACCAGTATTACCGACGAGTCGATCGACCTCGAATTGATCACCAGTGGCGACAAACCTTTAGGTTTGTCGGACCCTTTAGAACAGCGCAACTCGCAGCCCGACGACATCTCCTTTATTCCATCGGAACCCAAGTGGCTGTTGAGCAACCGCAGCTACTGGTACCCGCAGGCGCAGGTCACCGACTATGCCAGCGCGCACATTCGTCTCACCGTCCCGGCTGAATATGGCGTGGTGGCGTCTGGTGTGCTCGAGCCGGGATCGCCGTCCGCCGCCGCACCGGCCGTACTCGAAGGGTCGGTTCGCACGCTGTCCCGCGTCTCGTACACCTTCAACTCGCCGCAGCCGCTGCGCTACCTGGCCATGCTCGTCAGCAAGATGAACCGCGTCGATGCCGCCACGGTGGCCCTTGACATTGTCGCGCCTGCCCAGCCCGCGGTGCTCTCAATACCGGCCGATACCCTGGCGCAGCAGATTATCAAGCTCCAGGCGCTGACCGTGTTGGTTCCGCCCGTCGGCGCGCGCAACACGGTGCAACTGGCGGTGGATGCGAACAAGCGCCAAGAGTCAAAGGCACGCGAGACCGTGCCGCTCGGCGCCGGCATCCTCCGGCTATACGCCTCGCTCGTCGGCGATGTGCCGTACGGCGCCCTCACCATTGCCATGGTCGAAGACGAACTGCCGGGCGGTCATGCCCCGGGCTACTTCGCCATGATCAACAACCCGCCGCCGATCACGGCGCACAACTGGCGCGACGACCCGGCAGCGTTTTCAGGCTTTCCGGAATTTTTCATCGCCCATGAACTGGCGCACCAGTGGTTTGGCCAGGCCGTGGGCTGGAAGAACTATCACGAGCAGTGGCTGAGCGAGGGCTTCGCGCAGTACTTCGCAGCGCTGTTTGCGCGCGAGTGGCGCGGTGAAGACACCTTCCGCGACATCCTGCGCCAGTTCCGGCGCTGGGCGGTGGCGCATTCGGACCAGGGGCCGGTCTATCTCGGCTATCGACTGGGCCACATCAAGAACGAGAGCCGGGTGTTCCGCGCGCTCGTCTACAACAAGGGCGCGTCTGTGCTTCACATGCTGCGGCGCCAGGTTGGCGACGACGCGTTCTTCCGCGGCGTTCGTCGCTATTACGCCGACCACCGGTTCAGGAAGGCCGGCACCGACGACCTGCGCAAAGCCATGGAAGCCGAAAGCGGCCGCAACCTCGAGCGGTTCTTCGAGCGCTGGATCTACGACTCATCAATCCCCCGCCTCCGGTTCAGTTCTGCCCAGGAGGGACCGGAGCTGGTGGTCAGGTTCGAACAGGCTGGGGAGATCTTCGACGTCCCGGTCCTGGTGACCGTGACCTATACCGACGGCAAGACCTCTGAACACCTGGTCGCCATCTCGGAAGCCGTTACCGAACAGCGCCTGCCGCTGGCGGGCGTGGTCCGGTCGGTCGAGGCCAACCAGGACGGCGGCGCGGTGGCGGTGATCGAACGAAAGTAGGCCCAAGCCCTGATATCATTCCAAGGTCATGGAAAACGTCACGCTGACTATTGATGGCCGCCAGTTGTCCGTGCCCAAGGGCACGTCGGTCCTCAAGGCCGCCATCGAAGCCGGCATCCAGGTTCCGTATTACTGCTACCACCCCGGTCTCGCCGTCGATGCCTCGTGCCGCGTCTGCCTGGTCAAGATCGACAAGATGGCCAAACTGCAGACGTCGTGTTCAACGCCGGTGGCCGAGGGCATGGTGGTGCACACGCAGGATGCCGAGGCCGTGGAAGGCCGCAAGGGCGTGTTCGAATTCCTGCTGATCAATCACCCGCTCGATTGCCCGGTCTGCGACAAGGGCGGCGAGTGCCCGCTGCAGGACTTCTCGAACCAGTTCGGCAACGACAGCAGCCGCATGGATTTTCCGCGCCGCACGTTCGACGGCGAGGGCGTGAAGGCCGACATCGACTTCGGCCCGACGCTGATGCTCAACCGCAACCGCTGCATCCTGTGCACACGCTGCAGCCGCTTCATGGCCGAAGTGGATGGCGACGCGCAGATCGGCACCATCAATCGCGGCAACGGCAGCGAGATCGCGACCTTCAACGAACAGGGCGTCCACTCGCTGCTCTCGGGCAACTTGATGGATGTCTGCCCGGTCGGCGCCATCACCACGCGGCAGTACCGCTTCCGCTCGCGGCCGTGGGACAACCCGCACGCGGTCGACACCACCTGTACGCTGTGCTCGAAGGGCTGCAGCACCACGGCGTGGCTGAAGGCCAAGCCCGAGTGGGCCAAGGGCGCGCGGCTGGCCCGCGTCACCCCGCGCTACAACGCCGCGGTCAACGATTTCTGGATGTGCGACATCGGCCGCTTCCAGTACCTCTGGGTCGAAGGCGACCAGCGCTTGCGCAAGCCCACGATCCTGACCAAGGACGGCGTGCAGCAGGTGGCGACGTGGAAGGACGCGCTGATGCGCGTGCGCGACCTGCTGAATGCCGCCGGCCGCAAGGATCCGGCGTCGATCCGCATGCTCGCGTCGGCGCACGCGTCGCACGAAGAGATGTACCTGCTCAAGCGCCTCGCCGAAGACCTGAAGGGCGACGGCGGCGCCTCGCACGTGCACGTCGCATGGCGGCGCACCGAGAAACAGCAGCCCGCCAACACCAAATTCCGCGTCCCGGCGATCGATGCGCCCAACGTCAGCGGCGCGCGTGACCTCGGCCTGTCAGTGGTCGGCGCGAACGGCGCCGCCATTGGCGACGGGGATGCGGATCTGTCGGGTCTGCGCACCGCCATCGACGAGGACCGCGTCGCGGTGCTCTACATCGTCGACCCGGGACCGGATGGCTCGATGGGCGACCTCACCTGGTTGCTCGACGCCCGCAAGGCCGGCCGCGTGCCGGTGATCATCTACCAGGGCGTGCTCCAGTCGGAGCTGTCGAAGATCGCCGACGTGGTGCTCCCGGGCGCCGCGTGGGTCGAGAAGGACGCCACCTACACCAACGACCAGGGCATGGTCCAGGCCGCCTCGAGGGCCCTCAACGCGCCGGGCGAAGCGGTCGAAGACTGGCAGATTCTCACCAGCGTGGCCGCCGCGCTCGGACTGCCGTACACCTACACCACCTCGCAGCAGGTGCGCGCCGACGTGGCCACGTTCCTGTCGGCACGGCCTGAATATTCCGTCCTCACTGAGACCGTGTTCAACCGCCCGGTGAGCGCCGAGCACTGGCTGAAAGCCAGCAACCCGATGGAGCGCTGGAAGTGGGACACCATGTTCCAGGACCTGCCGCCGGTGAAGGGCCACAACGTCCAGATGGAGCAGATGGCCCAGGCCACGGTCATCCCGCTGCGCCTCGTTACGGACGAAATCTCGCGGACCTCGGAGTAGCCGGCAAGTAGTGCCAGAAGGGCGGCACTTCGGTGCCGCCGTCTGTTATTCTTCCCTCATGGGACGCCGTTCGGTCCGTCTTTCCCTGTTCGTCTTCGCCTTGCTCGCCAGTGCGGGCCTCGGTGGCCTCGTCATGGAAGGCGAGCGCGGGTTGGCCGCAGCGCGGCAACAAGCCGCAGGCCTCGACCGGGCCGCTGAAGAGGCCCTCACCTCGCTCCTCGAGGTGCGCGCATCCCTGTATGCCTATGTCGCACCGGGCCAGGGAACCAGGTTCTGGGGGGCCAGCGTTGCCACCCAACTCGATACCCTCAGACAGCGCCTGGCCACGCTGGATGCGGTGGTCGCCGAGTCCGGTGGATCGCTGGCCGATTCGCTGGATAGCATCGATCAGCTGGCCGCCGCCGACAAGCGGGCGCGCCAGTACGTCGACGGTGGCGAGCTGCTGCTCGCCGGCGACGTGTTGTTCACCGAAATACGCGACCTGCTGAATGCCGTCACCGCGCAAGTGACGGCCACCCGCTACTCGCTGCGCGGTCAGTCGGACCAACGGGCGGCCGGCCTCCGGCAGGAACAGGCCATGCTGGCGGGCGGCGGTGTCGCGCTGTGGTTGGTCGTCGCGCTCCTGCTGATCCCAGGCACCGGCAGGCCGGCGGTGAAGGACCCGAGCCAGTGGCGACAAGAGCTGGCCGACACGCTCAAGCAATCCCCAACCGCCGAAGCGGCCGTGGTCACCGCGGCAGAGCCCGCCAGGGCTGAACCCACCGTCGCGGTTCCGGTCCGGTCGAACGCGCCAGACCTGAAGGTGGTCGCCGACATCTGTAACGACCTGTCGACGCTGACCGACGTCGGCGCGTTGTCGGGTGCCCTGGCCCGCGCCAGCGCCGTGATCGGCGCGAAAGGACTCATCGTGTGGGTGACCTCCAACGACGGCGCGTCGTTGTCGCCGGTCTCTACTTACGGATTCGAGGCGCGCATTGTCGAACGGATCGGCGTCATCGACCGCCGCAGCGCCAACCTCACGGCCGAGGCCCTGCGCGAAAACGCGCCACGGGTCAGCGCGGCAACCGCCACCGCTGGCGCCGCCCTGGCCGTGCCGATGTGTGGACCGACCGG
>Ga0049084_10000956_pt1 | contig 11576 bp, 10 predicted proteins | sample GreLakmeON33MSRF_FD_66720 | JGI IMG/M metagenome (GOLD analysis project Ga0049084, IMG submission 66720) | Freshwater lentic microbial communities from great Laurentian Lakes, MI, USA - Great Lakes metaG ON33MSRF | ecosystem: Environmental > Aquatic > Freshwater > Lake | place: Great Lakes... | reverse complement strand
CGCAGACGATGGGAGCGGTCGGCTTTGAGGCGGGGGTCATTGCCGGTGATCGTCCCTGGCTTGGCCCGATTGGGAAGCGCACGACGCCAGGTGACGGCATCGTGGCCGTCGAGTCCACCAAGGTCGCCGGCATGAAAGACTTCACCATCGTGCATGGCTCGCACACGCTGCTGATGAACCAGCGCGAGACCCTGGAGCAGATGGGCGAGTTCATCCAGCACGGACGCTTTCGTCATCACGAATAATGAACTCCGAAGAACCGTTGCAAATCCGCAGCCACGGCCCGGCCGGCGCGCCCGCCTTGATCTACCTGCCCGGCACGCACGGTGACTGGACGCTCTCCGCCAGCCTGCGCCGCGCGCTGGGCGACCGCGTGCGCTTTGTCGAGTTCACCTATCCGCGCACGACGACGTGGTCGCTCGAAGACTACGCGCAGGCCGTGGACGGCGCGTTGCTCGGGCACGGCGTGACGCGGGGCTGGCTGCTGGGCGAATCGTTCAGTTCGCAGGTCTGTTGGCAGATGCTGGCGTCTCCGGCGCGGAAGTTTCAGACGGAAGGCGTGATTCTCGCCGGCGGCTTCGTGCGGTATCCGGTGATGGGCGCGCTGTGCCTGGCGCGGAGGCTGGTCAGCCGCCTGCGCCTGTCCAAGGTCAACTTCGGCCTGCGCGCTTACCGCATTTACGCCCTGCTGCGGCATTGGAACTCGCCGGAAGTGCGCGTGATGCTCGACGAGTTCATGGCGCGGCGCACCGACGAGGACCGCCGCGCCGCCGCGCACCGGTTGGACCTGATCGAGTGGAACGATCTCCGGCCCGTGGCCCGGGCCGTGCGGGTGCCGGTCTATTGCTTGACTGGTTTCATTGATCCGATTGTGCCTTGGCCGTTCGTGCATCCGTGGCTGCGAAAAAATTGTCCCGGCTTTCGCGAGCGGAAAATCTCATGGGGCGCCGACCACAACGTGCTGAACATGTCGCCGGAAGTTTCGGCGGAGACGATTCTGCGCTGGATGAAAATGTAGCGCCGAAGTAGCCGTGACCACTCGGCGGGTAGCACAGGCCACTGGCCTGTGCCGAGCGGCGACCCGCCACTGGAAACGAAGAAGGCGCATGCACTTTTCTATGTGTGTGTTTCCAGTGCGAGTCTCCTTCCGTTCCGTCCGGCCAGTGCCGGACGGCACAGGCGGGTCGCCTGTGCTACCCATTCCGACTTGAGGGTTCGGTTTTATTGAGGCTCGTGCAATACGGTGACGGAGTGCGGAGCATTGCTCCGCGCTCCAGGGTGCGTCCTTCCGGCTTGAGCTTCGGTTGTCACTCAATGGCACGAGTCTCAATAGCCGCGCCTTCCCTCCTTCTTGCGTGTCGCGCCGCGCCTTGGTTACTCTGCCCGCGTGGCCACCATCGCTATCCTCGGGACGCTCGACACCAAGGGCGAAGAACACGCCTTCGTCGCCGATCTCATCCGCCAGCGCGGCCACCAGACCATCATCATCGACGTCGGCACGCTCGGCGTGCCCCAGCTCCAGCCCGACATCACGCGCCAGCAGGTCGCGGCGGCGGCGGACCTTGACCTGCCCGCGCTGGTGGCCCGGCATGATCGCGGTGAAGCGGTCAAGGCCATGTCCGAGGCCGCGCCGCTGGTGTTGTTCGAGCTCGTGGCCGAAAAGAAAATCGACGGCGTAATTTCTCTCGGCGGTGGCGGCGGCACGGCCATCGGCACGGCGGCGATGCGCGCGCTGCCCATCGGTTTTCCCAAGCTGATGGTTTCCACGCTGGCCAGCGGCAACACCGCGCAATATGTCGGCGTGAAGGACATCGTGATGTTTCCGAGCATCGTGGATGTGGCGGGCCTGAACCGCATCTCGCGGCAGATTCTGACGCGGGCGGCGGGCGCGATCTGCGGAATGGCCGAATCGAAACCGGTCGCGGGCGAGGACAAGCCGATCATCATCGCCAGCATGTTCGGCAACACCACCGACTGCGTGCAGGCCGCGAAGAAAATTCTGGAACAGGCCGGCTACGAAGTCCTCGTCTTCCACGCCACCGGCATCGGCGGACGCACCATGGAATCGCTGATCGAAACCGGCCTAGTCGCTGGCGTGCTCGACATTACGACCACCGAGCTGGCGGACGAACTGGTGGGTGGTTTTCTCAGCGCGGGACCGAAGCGGCTGGAAGCGGCGGCCCGACACGGCGTGCCGGCCATCGTCGCGCCCGGCTGCCTCGACATGGTCAATTTCCATGGACCGGAAACGGTGCCGGTAAAATTCCAGGGCCGCAATTTTTACGCGCACAATCCGCAGGTGACGCTGATGCGGACCACACCGGAGGAATGCGCGCAGCTCGGCAAAATCATCGCCGGCAAGCTGAACGCCTCCTCCGCCCCGGTGAGCGTGCTGCTCCCGCTCCGGGCAATCAGCGTCATTAGCGCGCCGGGCCAGAAGTTTCATGATCCGGCGGCGGACGCGGCCTTGTTCAGCGCGCTCAAATCGAACCTCCGCCCCGGCATTGAAGTGATCGAGCTGGATGGCACCATCAACGACCCCGCCTTCGCCGAGGTGTGTGCCGATGCTCTGTTGAAGAATATTCTGCTAAAGAAATGACGCACTAAACCCGCTTATGAAATTTTTAATCACCCTGGCCATCACTCTCGCCGTTGCGCTCGCGTCCGCGCAGGTTCCCGATAATCTCGTCACCGAAAACATCCCGTCGTTCACGTCGGAACTGCGCGCCGACGTGGGCCGCTACCTGGAATTTCGCGGGGCCACGTTCAGCTCTTGGCATCCGCAACGCCGCGAGATGCTTGTCGTCACGCGCTTTGCCGACACCCCGCAGTTGCACCTCGTGAAAAATTCGGGCGGCGCGCGGCGTCAGCTCACCTTTCTGCCGGAGCCGGTCGCAGGCGGCTTGTTCCGGCCGAAGACCGGCGGGTGCCTCGTGTTCGCGCAGGACGCGGGCGGCGGTGAATTTTTCCAGCTCTACCGTTACGACCTGGCCGACGGAAAAATCACGCGGCTGACCGACGGCAAGTCGCGCAACACCGGCGCGCATTGGTCGCGCAGCGGCCAGCAGCTCGCCTACACCTCGACACGCCGCAACGGCAAGGACAACGACATCTACGCGATGGACCCGGCGAAGCCCGCGAGCGACCGCTTGCTGTTGCAGGTGAACAGTGGCGGTTGGGGCGTGGCCGACTGGTCGGCGGACGAAACCAAACTGCTGCTCGAAGAATACGTTTCGGCCAACGAAAGCTTCATCCACCTCCTCGATCTCAAGACCGGCACGAAAGAATTGCTCACGCCCAAGGGCGCGGAAAAAGTCGCGTGGTCGGGCGCGAAGTTTGCCCGCGCCGGAAAAACTTTTTTCAGCACCACGGACCACGGCGCGGAATTCCAGCGACTGGTGGAGGTGCAGGTCGCGACGAAGACGCATCGCGTGCTCACGGTGAACATTCCGTGGGATGTGGAGCAGTTCGAGCTTTCGCCGGACGGCTCCACGCTGGCCTTCATCACCAACGAGGACGGCGTGGGCGTGCTGCACCTGATGGACGCGCAGACCGGACGCGAGTTGAAGCCGCCGAAGCTGCCGCTCGGCGTCCTCAGCGGACTCGACTGGCATGAGAACAGCCGCGATCTTGCCTTCACCCTCAGCGCGGCGAAGTCGCCGTCCGACGCCTGGTCGCTCGACGTGAAGACCGGAAAGCTGGAGCGCTGGACGGAGAGCGAGACCGGCGGGTTGAATCCGGAAAATTTCGTCGAGCCGCAACTGGTGAAGCTGAAAAGTTTCGATGGCCTGCCTATCTCGGCGTTTCTCTACCGGCCTGATCCGAAAAAATTTCCCGGCCCGCGCCCGGTCATCATCAACATCCACGGCGGACCGGAGAGCCAGTCGCGCCCGATCTTCCAGGCCCGGAACAATTTTTATTCCGCCGAACTGGGCGTGGCCATCCTCTACCCGAACGTGCGCGGCTCGAGCGGCTACGGCAAAACCTTCCTCGCCCTCGACAACGGCTTCAAGCGCGAGGACACCGTGCGCGACATTGGCGCGATCCTGGACTGGATCAAGCGCGACCCGGCCCTCGACCCGGCGCGCGTCGCGGTGGCGGGCGGCAGCTACGGCGGCTACATGTCGCTCGCCAGCATGACGCATTTCAGCGACCGGCTCCGTTGCGGCGTCGATGTGGTGGGCATCTCCAGCTTTCTGACCTTCCTGAAAAACACGCAGGATTACCGCCGTGATCTGCGCCGCGTGGAGTACGGCGACGAGCGCGATCCGGCGATGGCCGCGTTCCTGGAAAAAATCTCCCCGCTGACTGACGTGAAGAAAATCACCCGGCCGCTCTTCGTCGTCCAGGGCCAGAACGATCCGCGCGTGCCGGTCACGGAGGCGGAGCAGATGGTCAAGGCCGTTCGGGGAAACGGCGGCCCGGTCTGGTATCTGATGGCGAAAGACGAGGGCCACGGCTTCGCGAAAAAGAAGAACGCCGATTTTCAATTCCTCGCGCAGATTCTTTTCTACCGGGAGCATTTGTTGAAATGACTTCATCCGCGAACCAACCATGACCACCACCGAACTTCTCCTCGACGGAAAATCGCTGGCGGTGCTGGCGGGACTGTGCGCGGCCGCGTTGTTCGCGCTCTATCTCGCGTGGAAGGCGGTCAAGCTGCTGGCTAAAATGGTTTTCATCATCATCGCCCTGCTCGTCACCGTGGCCTGCTGGCTGCACTTCTACGTCCACGCCTTTTGAGCCGCGCACCCTTCGGTGCCGGCGGGCGTCCCGCCCGGCGGAGTGCGCGTGAGGCGCGGACCTGCGTAGTCTGGAGAGAAAAACGAGTGGAACGCCTGGCCTCCCCATGAATCTCTTAGCCGCGCCTGTGAAGGCGCGGCTGATCTTTTCGCTGCCAACTCGCCTCGAAATTAAGCCGCCGCTTCATAGCGGCTGCTACGAGGTACATGGGCCCGGGGGCGGCGCGTCCTACTTCAGCTTCGCCCGCACCAGCTCGGGCAGATATTTCATGGGCACGGAGCCTTGCGAGAGCACGGCCTCGTGGTAACGGCCGAGGTTGAACCGGTCGCCCAGCTCGCGCTGCATCTGCCCGCGCATCCGCACCATCGCCATGCGGCCGACGAAGTAGGTGCTGAGCTGGGTGGAGGTCTGCTTTGCGCGCACGAGTTTGAGCCGCGCCTCCTCCTCGGACTGGAACGCGCCGTCCACCATCAGGCGGATGGCCTCGTCGTCGGTCATGTTCGCGCAATGCAACTGGTGGTCGAGGATCGTGTTGCAGACGGCGCGGAGATAAAATTTTAACTGGTTTAAACGCAGCGCGAGGTCGCCCGCGCCGTAGCCCTGGTCGAGCATCATCTGCTCGGTGTAAACGGCCCAGCCCTCGATCATCACGTGGGACTGGAGGACGCGCCGGATGAGCGACGGCGTGCGGCCGGAGTATTCGAGCTGCACGTAGTGGCCGGGATAGGCCTCGTGAATGGTGAGGATTTGCAGCATGTGGCGGTTGTATTCTTCGAGCAGGCTCTGGGTGCGTTTCGCGGTCCAGTCCTTCGCGGGCGGGCTGACGGCGTAGAAGCTCGGTGCGTCCGGGTCGAGCGGCGGCGCGCCGTTCATGTAGGCGAGCGAATTGCCGCGCTGAAACTCCGGCATCTCGATGATCTGGCAGCGGTCCGGTTCGGGCAGGCGCAGAATGTCCTGCTCGCGGATGAACGTCTTGATGCGGTCCACCGTCGCGCGGGTGTCGGCCATCAATTCCTCCGGCCGGCCGTGCTCTTTTGAAACCGCCGCGATGATTTTGGCCACCGTGCTGCGCCGGCCCGCCTCATCGGCGACCGGCAGCGGCGCCGCCGGAAAATACCGGTGCCACAGTTGCCGGGCGACGACGTAGAGGTCGTGGTTGACGCGCGCGAACTCCGCCTCCGCCTCGCGCAGGACTTCGTCGGCGCCCAGGCCGGCGTCGAGCGTGTAGTCGAGCTTCTTCGCGAACTTCCGTTTGCCGAGCCGCCAGTCGTCGGTGGCGCGAGGCATCAAGTCCTTTTCCAGCCATCGCTGGTAATCTTTCAGCGCCGGCACCACTTGCGCCGCTGCGGCCTGGAGCGCGGCGAGTTGCGGGGTCGGCCCGACCGTCTCGAAAAGTTCGCTCTCGTAAAACGCAATCGCCCCCTTGTTCTGCTGGATGGCCGTGGCCAGCACGGTGCGCGGCGGGTGTTTCAGATTCGCCTTCGCCGCCGCGATGATGGCGGGGATGTGCTTCATCCGCGCGATGGCGTTGGCGACGTTGGTCTCCTTCGGCAGCCGCGACTGGGTGAGGAGCAGAAAGACGCAGTCGCTGATGTATTCGCTGTAGGCCCGCGGATTGGTGGCGAACGGATTGGTATTTTCGCGTAGCCAGATCGACGCGGCCAGATCGTGGTCGAGGATGTCGAAGTTGATGCGCTCGTCGGGCGGCAGTTTGGCGCGGTCAATCTCCCGGTGCAGCTTCGCGCGCGACTGCTTCAGGTGCGCGAGCGACTTCGTCAGCGCGGCGGGGGAAAGATCGTCCAGCCGGTCATCGAAACGATGATCGCCAAGCTGGGTCGCCTCGAACGGGTGCAGGGCGAACCGCTCGTCGAGGTAACGGCGGAAGAATGTTTCGAGCGGTGAGTCGGCGGCCAGGGCCGGTGACGCCGGGGCGCAGCACAAGGCGACGGCGAGCGAGCATTGAGTCAGAGTTTTACGCATAACGATCAGGCTGGAGCAGGGTGAGGTCGAACGAAGGTTTTTCGCCGCTGAGAATTTCGCCGACGAGCCGGCCGGTGACGGGGCCGAGGCTCAGGCCCATCATCGCGTGGCCGGTGGCGATGGTGAGGTTGGAAAATTTCGCGGTGCGTCCGAGATAGGGCAGTCCGTCCGGCGAGCAGGGGCGCAGGCCGCGCCACGGATGGAGGCCGGCGAAGTCCTCGGTCGTGAACTTTGGAAAATATTTCACGGCGGCCTTGATGATGCCGCGCACGCGCACGGGATTGATGTCCTCGTGCAGCCCGGCGATTTCCATGGTGCCGCCGAAGCGCAGCGTGCCGCCCATCGGCGTCACTGCCACGCGGGCCTCGGTGAGGAGCGAGCAAAGCTGCGGCCGCTCGCGCGGCTGCGCGAGGGTGAGGCTGTAGCCTTTGCCGGCCTGCATGGGGAGCTTGAGGTCGAGTTCGCGCGCCAGCACCGGGGACCACGCACCGCCCGCCAGCACGAACTCGTCGGCGGAGAATTCTTCAGACGAGCTTTTGTTGCATATGCAACAAAAAGTTGTTGTGCCGTCAGCGCGGGTTTCCAGCCGGGGCGTGGTGACTTCAGTGTTCCAGATGAACTTCACGCCCAGCGCGTCGCACTGCCGCTTGAGGCCGGCCATGAAACGGTTCGGGGAGAGATGGCAGTCCTTCGGGAAGTACACGCCGCCGGCGACATTCATCGTCACCTCGGGGTCCAGTTTCGCGAGGCCCTTCGCATCCAGCACCTGCGCCGGAACGCCGAGGGCGTTGGCCTGTGCGGCGTACTTTGCCTCGTCGTCCAGCCCGTGCTGAGTCTGGCAAAGCATGACCAGTCCGCGTTTCACGAGGCCAAAATCGTTGTCCGGCAGCGCGGCCAGTTCCTCGAAGCAGTCGCGGCTGGCGAAACTGAGGTCGCGGATCAGGGGGGCGCTGCGCTGCACATGGGCGGCGTTGGCGGCACGCATGAACTTCCAGCCCCAGGAAATCAAATCCCAGTTCAGGCGCGGCTTGATGTAGAGCGGTGATTCGGGATTCCACATCCACTTGAAGGCCGTGCCCACCACGCCCGGCGCGGCCAGCGGCACGAAGTGACTTGGCACCACCATGCCTGCGTTGCCGAACGAGCAGCCGTCGCGCTGCTCGGAATTGCGGTCGATGACGGTGACGCGGTGCCCGCGCCGCGCGCAGTAATAAGCGGTGGAGAGACCGATGATGCCAGCGCCGATGATGAGGATGGACTTTGAATCAGAGCTCATTTCATTGAAGATCGGATGGCGCGGAAACGTTCGCGAATTTCCCCAGCGGAACCAATGGTCAACCAGACATCATACTCAAATTTCAATCCCGGCGTGATGGCGAAACTCTTGACTGGCGCAAAGTAGGAGCACGAGCCGTGTTCGCGTTTGCCGTCGCCGAAACGATAGCAGGTGAGGGCGTCCGCCACGGGCACGAGCACGCCGACGCCGAAGTCATTTGTGTTCACGTAGGCCGCCCAATGCTCGGTAAATTTTCTCGATTCATTTGGCCAGCCGGGCTTCGTGCGGCTCACCGCGCCGCCGGTCCACGGCTGCGTTCCCTCGTAAACGAGCAGCGTGTCGTAGTGCGGTTCGATGAACACGGCGGGTAACTCGTGGGCGATTTTCGGATGCACGTTGGTGCCCGAATAGCTCATGCGAAATTTCACATGGGCGACCTTGCCGGTGAGCGAAATCCATTCCTCGAAAATCACCTCGGGCAGATCAGCGCCCGAGGCCCAGTGCTTGGCCACGGACTTCGCATAATACGAGGCGCGATCTCCCTTAGTTTCCAGCATCCGCGCGCCGGCTCCGCGCCAGTCTCCGCCCTGCACCGGGTTCCAGCGCCACGGCTGCTTGTCCCACAGCGAGCCGTCCTTCGCGCCGTAATAGGATTGCTGCACCAGGCGCCCGCGGTCCCAGTGGTTGATCAAGTTCTCGCCGGTCGCACTGAGCGAGAGGTGCGCAATGCCCGCGCCGGAGGATCGTTTAGCGCCGAGGCGCAGTTCGCCGTTGTCGATGAAGCTGAAATCGTTGGTGGCCCTAGCCTCGGGAACTGCCATGGCGGACGCAACCGGCTCCAGGTACGAGCCACCAAACATGATGCCAAGGGCGGAGAGGAACCACGCAAGACACGGCAGGAAGAAAAAGCGGGAAAGCAATTTCATGGGGTTGCTGGTCGGGTTCCGTTTCTTCCGTGGTTCACCGAATGCCCCAGCAGAAAGGATCTTTCTCATCCAGCAGCAGCGTGGCCTCGCTGTTCACGAAGGCCGTGCCGGTGATGGTGGGGATGATTTTTTCACCGTCGCGCCGGTAGGTGCCGGTGAAGCGGGAGCCCAGAATGCTTTCCTGCACCCAGGTTTCGCCATCGCACAGTTTTTCATCGGCCGCGAGGCAGGCCAGCTTCGCGCTCGTGCCGGTGCCGCAGGGCGAGCGGTCGTAGGCTTTGCCGGGGCAGAGGACGAAGTTGCGCGAATGACCGCCGGGCGACTGCGGCGGGCCGAACAGCTCGATGTGATCCACCTCGGGAAAACCCTGGGTGTTCACCGCCTGCCGGATGCGCCAGGTTACATCGGTGAGCTGCTCGACGTTTTTCAAGTCGAGCGCCCAGGGATGTTCGCCGATCAGATAAAACCAGTTGCCGCTCCACGCGATGTCGCCGGAAATTTTTCCGAGGCCCGGCACGTCCACGGTCGCGGCTTTCACCTGGCGCCAGCTCGGGACGTTTTCGACCGAGACGCGGCCATCGGCGTGCAGCGTCGCGGTGACCACGCCCACCGAGGATTCGATGCGGTGCGCGCCGGGTTTGATGCGGCCGAGATGTGCGAGGGTGACGACGAGGCCGATGGTGCCGTGGCCGCACATGCCGAGGCAGCCGACGTTGTTGAAAAAAATCACGCCCGCCACGCACGACTTGTCTGCCGGCTCGACGAGCAGCGCGCCGACGAGCACGTCTGAACCGCGCGGTTCATTGACCACGGCGGAACGAAAGGCGTCGTGGTGCTGGCGAAAGACTTCGAGCTGCGCGGCCACGTTGCCGCCGCCGAGGTCCGGCCCGCCGCTCAGGACGACGCGCGTGGGTTCCCCGCCGGTGTGGGAATCGATGATTTGGATTCGTTTCATGAGAATTTAGTTGAGCCGCACGGTCCGCTGGATTTTTACCGGCGGCCGGAGCGATTGTCCATCGGCGGGCGAGGCTTGAATCTGTTTCACCACGTCCATGCCTTTCACCACTTTGCCAAAGGCGGTGAAACCCTGGCCGTCGGGGTTGCGCTTGCCGCCGAAGTTCAGTTCGGGCTGGTCGCCGATGCAGATGACGAAGTGATCCTGGCCCGAGTCCACGCCGTCGCGCGCCATCGAGAGGGTGCCGTGGAGATGTTTTAACCCGGTGTCGCGCGTGCGTTCCAGCTTGATGGGCGGGAAGTAATTATTGGTCTTCGCCGGATTGGCCGAGGCCTGGATGACTTGAATTTTCACCAGGTTCGCCGGCTGGTTCACGAGGGTCACGGTGCGATGAAACGCCCCATCCACGTAGAGGCCGGCCTGCACGTAGCGCAGAAAGTTCGAGACGGTGTGCGGGGCGCGCGCGGCGTCCAGCTCGACTTCGATGTTGCCCAGGGCGGTCTCGATGGACACGCGCGGCCTGACCGGGACGGCGACAGGCCGCCACTGGAAACGCGGCGCCTTGGTTGCTTCGTAACCGGTGAGATGCGCGCGGCCGGCGGGCGCGCGGTCGGCGGGCTTCTGGTAGCGCCAGGGAATTTCGCCGAAGACCTCCGCGCAGAGCGCCGCGGCCTTGGGATCGTATTCCTTCAGGGCGGCGCGGGTGGCGACGTGGTTGTGGAGCGCGTCGTTCTGGCGGTTGTTGTCAAACCAGTCCTGCACGCTCTCGGCCCAATACTCCTGCCGGCTGGTGGCGGCGTAGGTTTTTTTCCACAGCCCGGCGTTGGTCGCGCTGTGAAAAGCCTCGCGGAGGCGACGGTCGAACGTCGGATCGAGCGCCTTCATTCCGACATCGTGAATCGCATGGGCGAATTCGTGAACGAGGATGTTCTCGGTCGAATAGGGATCGCCGGGGAAGGAGAGTAGATTTTCCTCGGCGCAACTGGCGGTGCGGCCGCCGAGTCCGCGGGCGCGCCGATCCCAGTAAACTTTTGGCTCGAGGTGCGCGTGCTCGGGGACATCGGTGGTGTATTCGTTGTGCGCCATGACGACGAGGCGCGCGCGCTTTGCGGCCATGGCCCGCAGGAGGTCCGTCCGGTTGGTGAGCATCTGGCGGACGATCCACGCGGCTTCGAGCATCGCGTGGTCGGAGACGTTGGTGGAGCCGAGGATGGGAAAACCGTCGAGATCGATGTGCTTTTGGTGGAAAGCGCCGAGCTTCGCGTCACGGCGGAGAGAATCAGGAACGGGGCCGACGGCCGGGGCCGCGTGGCCGGCTGGCACGGTGAGGAGGATGAACGCCAGGACGCCGAGACGCCAAGGCGCAGCGATGGTGGGGCGAGACTCCGTCGAGCACCATTTCGAGCGCAGCGAGGCGAGCAACGCGAGCATCCTACCGGCGGTTGGAGCCTGCCGAGATGCTCGCTCCGCTCGCGCCTCCTTCGTCGGCAGATGGTGCTCGACGGAGTCTCGCCCCACCGTGCGACTTTGCGTCAGTTCAGCATTCATCGAAAACCCCTCCGGCTTATTTCCGCTTGGGAATTTTCGGGCGCGTGGCCATGCCGTCGTGGATGATCTTGAGGACGCGCTTGCGCTCCGCGCCCTTGAGGACGAGGCGCGGGGCGCGGACCCATTCGATGCCGAGGCCGGCTTCCTG
>Ga0049084_10000955_pt1 | contig 11577 bp, 10 predicted proteins | sample GreLakmeON33MSRF_FD_66720 | JGI IMG/M metagenome (GOLD analysis project Ga0049084, IMG submission 66720) | Freshwater lentic microbial communities from great Laurentian Lakes, MI, USA - Great Lakes metaG ON33MSRF | ecosystem: Environmental > Aquatic > Freshwater > Lake | place: Great Lakes... | reverse complement strand
GCGCGGCACTTGGCGCGCACCGGCGCGCCCGGTCATTTGCAAATGTGCTTCGGCCAGATGCGCCATGGCACCGGCCACACCGCAATGCCCGTAGGACAGCAAACCACCGTGCATGTTCAGTGGCACGGCACCGTCACGGTCAAAGTGGCCGTCGCGCGCCAGTGCACCAGCGCGCCCGCGCGGAGCCAGACCGATTTCTTCCAGCAGTATGCTTAGCGTGATGGTGAAGCTGTCGTAAATGGCGACGTACTCTACATCGGCCAGCGTGTGACCGGCGTGTGCCAGAGCCCGGTGCGTGCAATCGCCCGCGCCGCTGTTGAGCAAATCGGCAGACGCGGTGATGTGCTGCGGGTTGTGGCGTTGCGCGGTGCCGCTGATGCGCAATGCGTGCGCGCCTACGGCCTGGCGCGACACCACAAAAGCACACGCGCCGTCGGCCACGGCGCAGCAGTCCAGCAGCTTCAATGGCGAGGCAATCGGGCGCGATGCCAACACATCTGCCACGCTGATAGGCGTTTGAAACTGGGCGCCCGGGTGCAGCGAGGCGTGACGGCGCATCAGCACCGACAACTCGGCGAAATCTGCTTCGGTATTTCCGTATTTATGCATATAGCTTGATGCCAGCAAACCGTAATAAGCGGGAATGGTGGTGCCCAGCGGTACCTCGTACACCGGGTGGCCGACTTGTGCCAGCACTTGCACCGAGGCGTCGCGGCTTTGGCCGGTGGCGCGGTTTTCTCCGGCAACCACCAGTATGCGTTCGGCCGCGCCGCTTTCCACCAAATGGTGGGCCAACATCACCAGCGCAAAACCCGTGGCGCCGCCCAGTTGTATGGAGTGCGCATAGTCGGGCTTCAAGCCGAAGTGTTCGGCAAACACCGTGCTCAGCATCAAATGCGGAAAGGTGGTGGCGTAGCCGCAGAGCAGGCCGTCTATGTCTTTGTGCTCCAGTCCGGCGTCGTTCAACGCCAGCGTCGCCGCGTCGGACATCAGGTCCAGCGCGGATTTACCCGGCAGTTTGCCAAAGGGCGTCAGGCCGCTGCCTGTGAGGTAACTCATGCGGCCTCCGTTTTGGCCGGGCCGTGGCCGCCCAAGTAAACGCGTTGCAGCAAATCGCTGTCGCGCAAATCGTCTGCAAAACCTGAACCTGCAATGCGCCCGGTTTCCATCAGGTAAGCGTAATGCGCGTGCCGCAAAGCTTTGTCTACCAATTGTTCGACCAACAAAATAGACATGCCTTGCGTGCACAGTTGCGAAGCCACGTCCAGGATGCGCTCTATCACCAGCGGCGCCAAGCCGCTGGAGGGCTCATCCAGTATCAGCAACACCGGTTCGGCGATCACGCCTTGCGCCACCGCCAGTATTTGCTGTTGGCCGCCGGACAAGCGCGAGGCCATTTGCTGTTTGCGATCAGCCAGTTCGGGGAACATGGCGTAGATAGCGTCGAGTTTGCTGCGGTCGCCAGCAGGCGCATTCGCGTACGTGCCAATCAACAGGTTGTCTTGCACCGACAAATGGTGAAACACGCGGTGGCCTTCCAGCACTTGCACCAGACCCTGGCGCACGATGTGGCGCGGCGTGGCCTGGCTGATGTCCTGGCCTTTGAAATGCACCCGACCGGCTTGCTTGGGTATGAGGCCTGAGACCGCATGCAGCAGCGAGCTTTTGCCCGCGCCGTTGCGCCCGAGGATGACCACAAACTCGCCTTTGCGTACTTGCAGGGAAAGCCCGTGCACCACTTGCGCCTTGCCGTAGGCCACATCCAATGTATCGATATCCAGCAAAACGTCGTCGGGTCGCGCAGAGGTATGCATCATCAGGCTCCCAGGTAAACGCGAATGACTTCAGGGTCGTTGCGCACCTGCTCAGAGGTTCCGTGGCAAATCATTTTTCCGGTGTTCAGCGTGGTCACGCGGTCGCAAATGCGGAACACAAAATCCGTGTGGTGCTCGACCAGCAGCACGCCTATGCCGTTGTCGCGCAGCGTGCGCACCACGTCGGCCAGGTGGTCGATTTCCTGGTGCGTCAAACCGCCAGCAGGTTCGTCCAGCAGCATGAAACGCGGTTGCATGGCCAAGCCGCGCGCGATTTCCAAAAAACGTTGCTCGGCGTGGTCTAACAAACTGGCCTGGCGTTGCATCACATGGCCTAAGCCGACGCCGTGCAGCAGCTCGATAGCGCGAGCTTGTATGTCCAGCTCTTGCGCGCCCACGTGCGGCAGCGCCAGCGCCGTGCTCATGAACCCGGCGTCTGCGTGTATCCAGGCACCTAGCATGCAGTTGTCCAGCACGCTGAGCATGGGCATGAGCCGAGGTTTTTGAAAGGTGCGGGCAATGCCGTTGACCGCGCGCATTTGCACGCTGGCTTGCGACAAGTCTTGTTCGCCCAAATGGATCACGCCGCTGCTGGGCTGGTAGAAACCGCAAAGCAGATTCAGTAAGGTGGTTTTGCCGCTGCCGTTGGGGCCGATCAATCCGTGGACTTCGCCCGGGCGCAATTCCAGCGACACATCGTCCAGCGCCTTGATGCCGCCGAATGCGCGGCTGACAGACACGGCTTGCAGTTGAGCGGTGTTTGTCATGGTTTGTACTTCAAGGCGCGGTCCAACCGGGCCAGGTCAGGGGAGATGGGTTCACGGTGCACCACGCGCGGGCGTAGTCGTTCGCGGATGATGTCAAACACCCGGCCTATGCCTTCGGGCACCACCAGCACCACTACCAGTAGCAACAAGCCGTAAAAGAAATTGCCCAGCTTGGCCAAGGGTGCTACCAGCTCAGGCAGCGCCGTCAACACCACCGTGCCTATGAATGGGCCGATGATGCTACCGCGCCCGCCGATGATGATGCAGACAAAAAAGAACAGGCTGAGTTCAAACACAAAGGTGTCCGGCGTGATGTAGCTTTGCAAACTGGCAAACACAGCCCCGGCCAGACCGGCGGTGACACCGCTGAACACAAACACGGTCAGCTTGGCGCGAAACACCGCCACGCCCACCGACTGCGCGGCCACCGGGTTGTCGCGTATGGAAATCAGTGCGCGGCCCCACATGTGACGTCCCAGGTTCCAACTCAGCCAGGTAACGCCCAAAGCCAGCAAACTGACCAGGTAATAAAAGCCCGAGGGTGAGTCAAAAGGCGCGGGAAACAACGGCCCGGGCAAGCCTATGCCGCCGCCGGTCAAATCCACTTGCGCCAGCACCAAATCGTTGACGATGAGCGCAAACGCCATGGTGGCCATGGCGAAATAAAACCCCGGCAAGCGCAGCGAGGGCAGACCTAGCGCCAGACCGCAAACCCCGCCCAGCACGCCCGAAGCAGCCAAGGCCAAGGCCGGGTGCCAGCCCGATTTGCCCGCAAGAACAGCAAACGCATAAGAGCCTATGCACAAAAGGCCAACGTGGCCGATAGACAACTGACCGGTGAAGCCAACCACCATGTTCAGGCCAGCAATCAAAATCCAATACACGGCGATCAAGGAAGCCAGGTGCAACTGGTACTGGTCACCCGCCCACCCAGGCAGTGTGGCGATCAGCAAACCGCCTAGCAGCAACCAGGCTTTGTGTGTGTGGGTCAAGCTGTTCATACCGGGCGCACCTGCCGGTCACCGAGCAAGCCCTCGGGTTTGACCAGCAGAACGATCATCAAAAGCCCGACGGCAATGGTTTGCTGGTATTCGCCGCCGAACCAGTAACTGGCGTAGGCATTCAACAAACCCAGCGCCGCGCCGCCCAATATCGCGCCCACATTGCTGCCCAGTCCACCGACGGCCAGCGCAATGAAACCGTTGAGCGTGAGCGTGAGGCCAAGCGCAAAAAAAGCAAACGTTAATTGACCCGCCGCAAAACCCGCCAGCCCGCCCAAGGCACCGGACAACACATACGACATCAGCCGAATGCGGTCAGTGGAAATGCCGCGCGCCTGCGCGGCAAACGCGTCTTCGGACATGGCCATGAACACCTTGCCGTACATGGTGCGTTTGTAAAACAACTCCAGCCCGATAGCCATCAACAGTGTCATGCCTATGGGCAACCAGAATTTCTGGTCCATCACACCGACGCCGAAGTCTTGCGGAATCAAGCGCGGAAAGGGTTTGGGCTCGGTGCCCCACCACAAACCTGCGGCTTGCTGCACCATGGTTGCCAAGGCCAGCGTGCTGAGGAGCCACAGGTGTTCGTCGCTGCGGTTCAGTACTCTGCGTATGGCCAGAAGTTCGGTGAGTGCGCCAAATGCCCCGCCCGCGACCACCGCCGCCAGCAGGCCCAGCGTCCAGTGCAGTTGCAACACTGAAATGGCATAAGCGCCGAAGACGCCGCCCAACATGGAGATATGGCCGGTGGTCACCGACAAGACCTTGGAGGTGGAGTACATGACGTTGTAAACCAGCGCCACCGCTGCGAACAGCATGCCGGTGGCCAGCCCGGTGATGAGAACAGTCAACATGAATCAGACCGATGCAAGGTGAATCATTTCGGGGCGGATTTGAAACTGCCGTCCTTGAAGGTATTGGCCGAGTTGACCGTCATGTTGCTGTCGGGAAACCCGTTGTGCTCGGTTGGGCTCCAGCTGTAAGTGGCAAACACGCCTTTGAAGTCTTTGGTGCTTTCCAATACTTTTTGTATGCCGACCGGATCAGTGGAGCCGCTGGTCTTGATGGCGTGCTCTATCACTTTCACCGTGTCGTAGCCCATGGCCACCCACCAGAACAAGACATCGATTTCGCCGCCGCCGAGTTTGGGCCGCACTTTGTCGACCAGTTGTTGTGTGCGCTGGGGCAGTTTGCCGTCCGCGCCAAAGGTGGTGCTGTGGTAACCGGCGGCAAATGTGCTTTCCCAGTACTCGGGCTTGTTCAACAGCTTGCGGATTTGCGCCGCCATCAGCGCAGGGTGACCGACCACCGGTACGCGCCAGCCCATGTCGCCGCGCGCATTCAGCAAACGTCCGAGCAAACCGGTGGCGGCAGACCAGGGCATGACGATGTCGGCACCGGCGGCGCGCGCTTTGTTCATTTCATCAGTGAGGTCGGTTTTGTTCGGGTCGACCAGCACCGAATACACCGGTTTGATACCGGCTTTTTCCAACAATTCGGTGGCGGTTTTGGCGCTGGCCGTGCCGTAGCCCGAGGTGTCGGCAATGATGGCGATTTTGGTTTTCTTCAGGTTTTTCAGTGCGTAGTCATTGGCCGTGGAAATCCACTGGCGGTTGGTGTTAATGACGCGAAAAGCGCGCGGGTATTTTTGCGGGTCTATCAGTTCGTCGATGGAGCCGATGACGATATTGGGCACACCGGCGCGCGCCAAAATGGGAATGGCCGCCAGGCCTTCGCCCGAGTTGACCGGGCCTATGACCACATGCACTTTGTCGCTGAACGCCAGTTGCTGGGCGAAGTTGACCGCCTTGGTTGGGTCGCCGGACGTGTCGCGGGTCAGCAGTTCGATTTGGCGACCCAAAATACCGCCGTTTTTATTGATCTCATCGACCGCCAATTGCACGCCCTGGTTTTCGGCCAGCGCGGCAGACGACAGCGCGCCGGTAAGAGAGGAAATCCAGCCTATCTTGATAGGGTCGGCGGCCAGGACACTTCCGCCAAATACCAGGGCAGTGAACATTAACAACGCGTGGGTGGTTTGAACAAATCGGGATTTCACTGCGCTTCCTTTTTCTCTACTGGTTGCCGCTTAGGCGGTAATCAGGCATTGTCGGCCCGTCACCGAGGCATTACGGGTAAATATCGCTAGGATCAACCCTGATGCTGGTTACAAATCCCGACATCGCTTGCTATCGATAAACAACCTCCATCTGACAGAGATAAACATGCCATTAGCTGACTCCAACGGAACCCGCCTTTACGCCGAATCCACCGGCAGCGGCACGCCTATTGTGTTTGTGCACGAATTTGCGGGCGACTACCGCAACTGGGAAAACCAGGTGCGTTATTTCGCCAGGCGATACCGCTGCATTACTTTTAACGCACGCGGCTATCCGCCGTCGGACGTGCCGCAAGACCCGCAGCTTTACAGCCAAAGCCACGCGGTGCAAGACATCGCCGCGGTCATGCAGCATTTCGGCGTTGCCAAGGCGCACATCGTCGGCTTGTCCATGGGCGCGTATGCCACGCTGAATTTCGGCATCGCCCACCCCGACATGGCGCTGTCGCTGGTGGTGGCCGGTGCCGGTCACGGCTCTGACCCGCACATGCGTGAGCAGTCCATGAAAGAGTTTGAAGAACTGGCGCAACGCTTGCTGACCCTGGGCATGCCGGACGCGATTGCAGACTACGCGCAAAGCCCGAACCGCCGCCGTTACCGCGAAAAAGACTTGCGCGGTTTTGAAGAGTTCAACCAGCAGTTCGCGGGGCATTCGGCTTATGGCTCGGCCATGACTTTGCGCGGTTGCCAGCAACGCCGGCCCACCATTTACCAGTTGAAAGAGCAAATGCAAAAGCTGCATGTGCCGACGCTGGTCATCACCGGTGACGACGACGAGCCATGCCTTGAACCGTCGGTGTTCATGAAGCGGCATATCCCCGATGCACAGTTGCTGGTGGTACCGCGTACCTCGCACCCCGTCAATCTGGAAGAACCCGATGCGTTCAACCGTGCTGTGTTCAATTTCATCACCGGTGTGGATGGTCGCGACCCGCGTCAGACCGCATGAATCTTTTTCCGTATACCGCAGCACTTCCATTTGTCAGTTCAATATGCACAGCACCGCAGTTGCGCGACGCCGTGTGTGCACGCGCAGCGTCCACGCAGCTGGCGCTGGGTTCGGGGAATTTGCAGGCCACGCTGACCTCGGCGGGCGACAAGCGTTTGTTGCTGCTGTGTTTTGACTATGCGCTGCAACAAGGTTCTATAGGCATGGCCGAAGCCGATCAATTGCAAACCGCTGTGCGCCACGCACGCGAACACGGTTTGCACCTGGTGTGGTTGATTGAGAGCAGCGGCATACGTGTGACAGACGGCACCGCTGGTATCGCTTCCTTGCGCCGGGTGTTGCGCGATGTACAGGACGCGCGCTTAAACGGCTTGCGCTTGCTGGCCATGGTGTTTAAGAGCGCCTTCGGCGGCGCCAGCGTCCTCACCTCGGTGTGCGAGCGCCGTGTGATGAACGCCGGCACGCTATTGTCCATGAGCGGGCCAAAGTTGATAGAGCAAAGTGTCGGGGCAGAGCGTTTCAATGCGTCTGACAAAACCGCGGTCAGCGATTTACTGGGCGGCGCGGCGCGCGCGGCGCGTTCAGCAGACATCGAACTGGTAGACGCCAGCCTGCCTTCGTATTTGTCGGCCTTGGATGCGTGGCTGGCAGACGCCGCACCTGCGCCTGTGGACGCTGTCTGGTTGCAGCATCAACTGGCAGATTTGTGCGCGCGCCTGCCGCAACCGCTGTCTGAACCGCAAGCCTTGGCATTGCCTTCGTCCATGTTGCCCGCGCATGCGCAGGATCTGCTTGAACGCGTGTTGCCCGCACACAGCGGCGTGCATGCATGCGAAGGCGTATTGATCGCGCAAACGACGCATGACGCGCACACCCGCGTGCTGGCATTGATGACGCCGACAGGCTGCACCGCGCGTAACGCGCTGGCATTGACCCGCGAGCTGTTGCGCCCGCAAGCCTTGTCGTACACGCGCAGCGTGTTGCTGGTGGATGCGCCCGGTCACGCCGCCACGCCCGAAGATGAACAGTTGGTATTTTCTGAAGTGCTGGCTTTGCTGAGCCTGGCCATACGCTGGTTGCACCGCCAAGGTCAGCATGTGGATGTGGTGGTCAGCGGCAGTGGTGGCGGTGGCATACAAGCAGCGCTGGCCGCCGGGGCAAGCAGCGTGTCCATGGGCCCACGCGCGCGTTTGTACGTGTTGCCCAAAGCGGCGATGCAAGCCTTGAACAAAGCCGAAGACGAAGACGCGGGCACGCTGGCCACGGCCTTGGCAACTGGCGCCATAGACCACGCGTTTCAAGGCTGATGTCTTTCACATGAATTACCCGGGCAACTTTTACCAGCACATAGAACGCCACGCGCTGGCCGCGCCCGACGCGCCGTGTGTGTACACAGGCGGCAGCGAAATGCTGAGCCGTGATTGGCTGCACGCCATGTCGGGCCGCTATGCGAACGCGCTGCTGGCGCTGGGCTGTGTACGCGGCGACAGGGTGGCGGTGCAAGTGGAGAAATCCGTGCAAGCGCTGTGTTTGTATTTGGGCTGCGTGCGCGCCGGTCTGGTGTTTTTACCGCTGAACACCGCGTACACCCCGGATGAACTCGCCTTTTTACTGGGCGACGCCAAGCCTGCTTTGTTTGTTTGCAGACCTAGCCACAAACAGCAGTTGCAAGCGCAACTCCAGCTGCCGCCAGCCGTCAAATGGATGGACCTGGATGTCAACGGCGCAGGCAGTTTGTACGACCTGGCCAGGGCGTGCGTTCCCCGGTTTGACACCTGCGCCGTGGACGGCGAAGACATGGCGTGCTTGATGTACACCTCGGGCACCACGGGGCGGCCCAAGGGCGCCATGCTCAGCCACCGTGCCATGTCGTATTGCGCGCTGACGCTGGGCGGCTTGTGGCAGTTCAGCCAGGCTGATGTGTTGTTGCACGCGCTGCCGATTTTTCACGGCCACGGTTTGTTTGTGTCTTGCAATGTGGCGCTGGCCGCCGGTGCCGGCATGTTGTTTCAACCCGGTTTCAGCGTAGACGCGGTGCTGGCTGCGCTGCCTCAGGCCAGCGTGTTCATGGGCGTGCCTACCTATATGCACAGGCTGCTGGCGGATGCGCGGCTCACGCCCGGGTTGTGCGCGCACATGCGCTTGTTCACCGCCGGGTCGGCACCCTTGTCAGCCGAGGTGCACCGCGCGTTCAAGGCGCGCACCGGGCATGGCATCGTGGAGCGCTACGGGGCCACCGAGGCCATGATCATCAGCTCCAACCCCGAGAACGGCGAGCGCAGACCGGGCAGTGTGGGACTGGCGCTGCCGGGGCTGGACATGCGTGTCACAGACACACAGGATCAGCCGCTGCCAGCGGGGGAGATAGGCATGATTCAGGTGCGCGGCCCGGGCTTGTTCAGCGGTTACTGGCGACTGCCGCAGCAGACGCAGCAAGAGTTCACGCCAGACGGGTATTTCCGCACCGGCGACTTGGGCTGCATAGACGAAAGCGCCTACCTGAGCATCACCGGTCGCGCCAAAGACCTGATCATCAGCGGCGGCTACAACGTGTACCCTGTCGAGGTGGAGAACGTCATCAACCAGATGCCGCAAGTGCAAGAGTCAGCCGTGGTCGGCGTGCCGCACCCGGATTTCGGCGAAGCCGTGGTGGCGGTGCTGGTGCCGCACAACATGAACAACGCGCCGACAACTGCTGAGGTCATCGCCTGGACCCGCGAGCGGCTGGCGAACTACAAACTGCCCAAGCAAGTGCTTGTGCTGGCAGAATTGCCGCGCAACACCATGGGTAAGGTGTTGAAGGGGAAGTTGAGGGAATGGGTCGCTGCAAATGAAGGGGGCTTGCTATGAAAACCGGATTTAATCGACGTGATGTTTTACACACCGGACTGGCCGGTGCCGTGTCTGTAACGCTACCCGTTGCGGCGCAAAACACCTACCCGTCTCGCCCCGTCAAATTGATTTGCCCCTGGCCTGCAGGCGGGTCTACCGACAGCGTCATGCGCGCATTGGCCGAGAGCGCAGCGCGTATTTTGGGCAGCTCTGTGCTGATAGAAAACAAACCCGGCGCCAGCGGCATGCTGGGCCCGAATGAACTGGTCAAGGCCAAGCCCGATGGCTATACCTTGTCCCAAATGGTCATAGGCGTTTTTCGCATGCCGCATATGCAAAAAACGCAATTTAACCCCTTGACCGATTTCACCTACATCATCGGCTTGACCGGCTATACCTTCGGCATCGTGGTACGCGCGGACTCACCCATCAAGTCCATCAAAGACCTGATCGCTTACGCCAAAACCAATCCCGGCCAATTCACTTACGGCTCCACCGGCCACGGCACCACGCCACACCTGGCGGTTGAAGAGTTTGCAAACAAGGCAGGTATTCAGCTGTTGCATATTCCGTTTAAAGGCGGCGCAGATGGCCTAGCCGGTGTGCTGGGTGGCCATGTCATGGCCATGAGCGACTCCAGCAGCTGGGCGTCTCATGTGGACGCAGGCACTTGCAGGTTGCTGGCGACTTACGGCAACAAACGCTCCAAGCGCTGGCCGAAAGTGCCCACACTGCACGAGTTGGGCTATGACACCATTTCCGATTCACCGTTCGGCATTGCCGGGCCCAAAGGCATGGAAGCGGCGGTGGTGCGCAAGCTGCACGACACCTTCAAAAAAACGCTGGAAGACCCGCAGGTGCTGGCTACTTTCGACAAATACGATCAGTCGGTGATTTACATGAGCACCGAGGACTACGCCCGGTTTGCGCGCGAGCAGTTTCAAAAAGAAAAAGCCTTGATAGAGAAACTGGGTTTGAGCAGGCAGGGTTGAATCCAGCGGTAAGCGAGATGTGCTTGCCTACGGGTTTGGCGCAGCGGTGTAAAAAAGCGTACAACGCCAAAAACGGAGACAGCCCATGCAGACCATCACGAACAGCACCTCAGCTTCACGCCGCCGCCTGTTGACGGGACTGCTGGCCGGGGCATGGGCATTGAACACTGGCACAGCACAAGCACAAAACAACCAGACCTTGAAGCTGATCGTCGGCTATACGGCTGGCGGGCCAGTGGACGCAGCGGCGCGTTTGTACGGCCAGGTGTTGGCCCGCGAACTGGGCATGACAGTGAGGGTGGAGAACCGGCCCGGGGCGGCCGGCACCATCGCGGCCAACTCGGTGGCCAAGGCCAAACCCAACAGCCTGGAAGTGTTTTTCGGGGCTAGCCCGACCATGACCATCAGCCCGCATGTGATCAAGCCGCTGAACTACGACAGCTTCAAAGACCTGGTGCCGCTGGCACCCATACTGAGTTACACGAATGTGCTGGTGGTGAACGCCAACCTGCCTATCAAGAGCGTGACCGAATTGACGGCCTACGCCAAAGCCAACCCGCACAAGCTGATGTATGGCTCGGCAGGCATGGGCGCGTCCAACCATTTGAGCGGAGAACTGTTTGCGCGGCGCGCAGGCGTGAACATGACTCACATACCGTACAAGGGCAACGCCATGGCCATGAACGATGTGATGGGCGGGCAAATACAAATGATGTTTGACATCGTGGGCGGCGCCAAACCGTTCATAGACGCGGGCAAGGTGCGGGCGCTGGCGGTCACCTCCAAAGAGCGCAACCCGGCGCTGCCGCAAGTGCCGAGCTTGATGGAACTGGGCGTGCGCGACTTTGACATCAGCAACTGGTATGGCTTGTTCGGCGCGGTGAATACGACACCTGAGATGAGAAAGCGCATCGAAGAGGCGAGCGTGCGCGCCTTGCAGGACGTTGAACTAGGCAAGCGCTGGACAGAGCAGGGCTATTTGATCTGGCGCGCCAAACCGGCCGAGATGGGTGAGCGCATGAGGAGTGAACATGCGTTGTGGGGGGATGTGACGAGGGGGATGGTGTTTGAGTAGGTTCGTAGGCTATGACTGCTATGTA
>Ga0049084_10000954_pt1 | contig 11581 bp, 11 predicted proteins | sample GreLakmeON33MSRF_FD_66720 | JGI IMG/M metagenome (GOLD analysis project Ga0049084, IMG submission 66720) | Freshwater lentic microbial communities from great Laurentian Lakes, MI, USA - Great Lakes metaG ON33MSRF | ecosystem: Environmental > Aquatic > Freshwater > Lake | place: Great Lakes... | reverse complement strand
CACAGCGTATGTTGATAACGCCTTCAACGACGACACGATTAAGGCGGGTCTGGCCAATACAGACTTCCCGAACCTCGCATTTATCGCCTCGCCCGCGCCGGGCACTTTGATCCTGCCGAGCAACTTCACCGCCAACTTGCCCGATAAGCGGCAGTTCGGCGTTCGCGCCAGCTACAAGTTCTAAACTCGATAAAACGTATGAGATTTGGCCCCTCCTGGGAAACCGGGAGGGGCTTTTTCTTTGTGGGACACGCAACTGTATAATCGCGGATATCGTTGCTGGACGCCTGACATGCCACCATGCTAAATTGTCTAACTATTTAAGAGTCGTTCTAATGATGTCAAGATTAACCGAAGGGGAGGATTTCGATGATTAAAACAGCACTCATCGCTACAGCAGCTTTAACAGGGCTTGCCTTAGCGTCACCCGCATTCGCACACAATGGGGTCGATTTAAAAGAAGCTTACGCTGGTTATTCAACCCCGATGACGTTGTCCGTCAACCACGGTTGCAAAGCCAGCCCGGTCACGGGTCTTCGTATCAAAGTTCCAGAAGGCGTTAACGACGCAAAGGCTGCCTTCGATGCCAATTGGACCATCGAATATAAGATGCGCAAACTGGCCAAGCCGATTGAGTCGCATGGCCGCCAGAAAACTGAAGTCGTCGATGAGATCGTGTGGAAAGATTCGGTCAAGAAATTATCAGCTGATGGCTGGTATCCGTTCAAATTCAGAATGACGATGCCAGAGACGCCCAACAAAGTTCTTCATATTCAGAACATTACGGTTTGCGCCGAGGGCACAGACGCGTATGTCGATATGCCCAAGGAAGAACTGAAGGTCGACGACCCTGCGTTTGCCAAGAAAGCGTGGGATTTTATGATCGCCACCCCAACCCCTGCGCCGTTCCTGGTGATCCGCGCACCTGCCAAAAAAGAATACCCCTGGGAGTGGACGGCTGAACAGGCACGCGGCGCATCACCTAAGCAGGAAGCCATGGCGAAATAACGCCAGCAACTTTTCACGAACACATTAAAGGGGCGGCCAATGGCCGCCCCTTTTTCTTTTCCTGAAGGACCCTGAGTTTGCAACCGAGATGTCCTCGGTAATGGACAAAATCTGTGCATTTCAGAACCCTCTGTCGGCTGGTTTCTTCAATTCGATCGTGCCGCAGCAAGATTTGGTGAATATGGTCGACCGCTCTCGAAAGAGAGCGGATTATGTTGGAACTGTAGATATGTATGAACCTCTCGGGAAAATTGAAATCATGCAGTAGACTTACATAACGAGTGGTGCAGATAATCGGTCAGGTCAATCTCGCAATGAAGCCAGCAATGAATGTGTCGCCGCTTATCTTGGCTACCGCCGCGCTTCTTCTTTTCGCGCCTGGTTCGTATGCGGCCGAAGTGCCACCCGGTATCGCCGACCCCGACAAGGCGCTATCGGACCCGATCTATCACGACCCGGTATTCTGGTGGCGCATGAGTTCGCTGCCCAAGGATGTCTTCGAGCCCGATCCCTATTTTTATTGGCCGCCAGCCGTGATTAAGGGCGCGCCAGGACCTTTCTTGCCAGCGGCCACGACAGGCATGGGAACAGTTACCCCGAAAGCTTTGGAAGCTGCTAGCGCATGGGCGCAAAGCCATGAAAGTTCTGCTTTGGTCGTAATTCATCGCGGCAAAGTACAATTGGAGCAGTATTGGAAAACGGTGTCGGCCAATCAGTTGACCAATGGTCGGGCGATTACGCGAAGCGTCACGCCCATGCTGCTGGGCTTCGCGGTTGCTGATGGCAACCTGAAGCTTGATGATCCGATAAGTCAATACATCACCGAGTGGCGAAACGATCAGCGCGGCCAGATCACCGTGCGTCAACTGGCGCAGAATGTTTCGGGGCTAGAGGTCACTGAGCCGTTGCCGGTGACACAGGTCTACGGCAACAAAGACCTCTGCTTGGCGTATTGCGGTGATGTGGTACGGGCCGCACTGAACTACGACCGCACAAACCCGCCGGGTACCCGGTTTGAGGTTGCACAGGAAAATACCCAGTTGCTCGCACTCGTGATCGAGCGCGCAATGAATGTACCTGTACAGCAACTGTTGTCAGAGCGGGTCTGGAAGAAAATCGGCGCAAGTGACGCGGCTTTCCAGTTCGACCGACCCAATGGCACAGCGCGCGTGATGTGCTGCATGCGCGCGACACCGCGTGACTGGGCTCGCTTCGGCGTGCTGGTGATGCAGAATGGACGCTGGAACGGCCAGCAGGTTTTGCCCAAAGGCTGGGTGGAAACTATGGCAACGCCATCGGCGCGCAATCCGAGTTTCGGTCTCGGCCTGTGGCTGGGCAGTCCCTACGTGGCAAGCCGCAGTTACTTCGAAGGAAAGCCCGGTGGCATGCCGCAATCTGAGCCATTCTTGGCCGATGACGTGCGTATGATGGAGGGGGGCGGTTTCCGCACTGTCTATATGGTGCCGTCGCGTGACTTGATGATCTTGCGTCTGGGCCAACAAGTTAGTGATTGGGACCATGCGGCGCTAGTCAATACCGTCATCCGCGGTATCAAACGCTAGTGGCGCATGTGTGAATCTGATCGATCGATCCGACTTAAGGGCTGTTTATCTTGAAAAGTAAGCAACGCACCAATTCTTTGAAAGGTCTTACAATGTACTCTCGACGTAGTTTTGTGACATCAACTGCGGTAGCGGCGACCGCGCTGGCGGGTGCGCAATCAGTCGCGGGAAAAGACAAAGTTTCAGTGTCACGCCCAATACACCAGGTGCGATCCGAGTTTCTGTATTTCGATGATCCTGTGGATGCATTTCGGGCGCATATGCGCATCGAACGCGACCTTGCTGAGAGCGAAGGGTCAACGATAACCTGGTATCATTGGATGGTTTTTGTGATTCCAGGCGGCCGCCGACCAGAACCGTTGATGCGCTATGAGGGGATTGAGTACAGCTATTTCCGTAATCTCGGAAACAACAACTACCGCATTCATGCACATAACGTCTCTTTTCCACGTGATCTGAAAACGAATAAGTTCACCGACACTGTCGTCAACCCGATCACTGGAGAGCGCGTAAAGGCGCCAGTCTCTTTACTGCTACACGATCCCGGGACAATCGCCAGTCCGATCGGGTTTCGCAATGTCAACGGTGATGGAACTCCGCAAGAGGTTTATCGCCAATTCCGTATCGAGGACGATCTCATCAAACTTGACAGTGTACGCAGCGCACCCCCGGATTGGCCTGCAACTCATATCGAAAATTCATGCCAATGGGTGGGCAAGGACCTTTTTGATAACAAGGCGATCACCTCTCTTCCTGTCCATTTCTGCGGACACTATGCCTTCGAATACTACCCGTGGCTCAAGATGCCGAAAGGCAACGGCCACCTATCTGGATTCTGGGACGGCAAGAAATTGAACTCACCGCAAGATATTCCACAAGAAATGCTCAGTCGGCTCGAGCGGGAGTACCCAGAGCTACTTGCGCCCCGTTGGGGAGAATTCGATAAACCAGTTTCTTTCAAGATCTGACATTCGTCTCTCCCGCTTACCCCATCCGGGCATACGCGTGATGGAGACCGGACAGGTGAGTGCGCGCGATGATGTTTCCTTGGCGCTGAACTGGTCGATAAATCGGTGAATCTCCGGCTATCGAAAGAAAATTTAGCAACGGAACATGCGTGAACGCTCTGTTGCCAGTCAGTAGGCTTTCTCCCTGATCAGCAGCGGCTCTGCTTTAAGCTTTAAGGCCGATGACCTGGGGTGAAAAGCGATCTCGGCCATTCTGCGAGTTTGTAGTCTTCAATCCTGACGCACGCATTTCACCGGCAAAGTCGACCGAGTGCCAATCGGCATACCAGTCTTCATGGTTCCAACGATAGTTGTACCAAAGTGTATATTTCGCCTTCACTGTTTGTGGTGGCGTATTCATGTCGGTTGGCGAGAACACCCCGCCCGGGCGAAGGATGCGGGCAACTTCTTTGATAATGTTCTTAGCCCCCTGCTCGCTGACTTCGTGGAAAAGTAAATTAGACACGACCAAGTCAAAATGATTTGCTGGAAATTTGGTGTCCTCCGCCAAACGCTGCGCAAAATTCACGGCCACGCCCATATCAGCCGCCTTCATATGAGCGTAGCGAACCATCGGCCCACCAACATCAATGCCCCAGACTTCCGCGTCCGGAAAGCGCCGCTTCATGGACGTCGCGAGTTGTCCGATGGACGTTCCAATCTCGAGAATACGCCGCACCTTCCCATCTTTCGGAATCTGCGCTGCTTTCGCCATGGCCATATGTGCGCCGTCTTGGGAATTGTAATCGACGTAAGCGCCCCAGTCCGTACCGGAATGATACATATGGCCGGCGAAAGCATCGCCCACATAACCGCCAGGCATCGAATGAATCTCGTGCGTGGTGTATTCAGGGAGAAACATTCTCGGATTGAGCTCGAGCGAACCCGGGCCCATTTTATCGGCGCGTTCCATTTCCGCTAAAAATTCATCTGCTCGTTCGTGATAGGCCTTCTGAAGCAACTGGTACTTCAGCTTTTGTTGGCTGCTGCGGGTACGGCAGGTCATGGCAATCAACGGATCGCTCTCCAGAAGGGCCACTGCTTCTGCCCATGACATATCGGATTTTGGGTCAATGCCCTTTGCTTTCAAAAGTTCCAGCGCCCGCTGTTCGGCTGCATACTCCAAATGCGCTGCCCGCCAGACATACTGTCCAGCATAGAAATCCCCTTTGCTCTCAAGCGCCAGTGTTGGCAGGCGCGCGTAAATGCCGTCGTGACCGCGAGCAGCCAATGTTCGCACGATCTCTTTACCCTCGGCAGACTGCATACTCAGCGCCGTTGCGGACGCTGTTGCAGCGGCGACAGACAAGAACACATCGCGACGCTTCATGGTCAGTAAACGACTGTCGGTCATAGATGATCTCCTGTGTTCAAACTTCAACGGGCTTTCTTGACGGATGGATCGGGGACATCGATGGATGCCGCATACGGAAGGTCGCCGATTTCCTTGAATGGGTCATTGATCTCTGCAACAAAGCTATCGCGCTGTTTGCGCCATTCCGCCGCCTCTTCCCGTGTTGGCTGGTACTGCTCAATCATATCTCGTGTGACCGCGCCATTTTTCTCCAGTAGCACTTCAACAATCATCATGCGCCGTTGAATCGCCCAAACGTTAGCGCTAAGTGCCGTCAGCGATGTGATCAGGCTGTCGACATAAGGATTGTTGGTAAACACGGCACGGTCATAGTCAGCTTTAACGAAATTCGCAGCGTACGTTTCGCGGCTTGTCTTCAACGGTGATTGTGCCATGGCGCAGCCTCCCCAGCCTACAAATGCGATCTTACAGAGTTTCTAATCTCTGCAATTTCTTCACTTTGGACCTCGGAACTGGGGAGTCAACAGCAATGATTTGGGCCGTTCTCACGCTGATGAGCGGTAATCCGCCCATCGGATCGACTTGCATCAATGCAACCGAATCAACGGGTTGGCGAGCTTACATCGATTTGACATCGCTCACTTCTGGGTCTTCGAGCTTCGGCATTGAACATCTGTGCCTTCAAATACGTCATTCCGCTTGAAACGCGACTGGATCAAAGTTATTTTAAGTAGTCAATTTTGGCCAATCCCGAGCAATACTGCGGGCTGCGTCATATTGATGTGCGCCATAAGTGCAAGATTTTACAAAAATTCATTGTAAATACCCTGACAAACAGGGATTGCATCCACTTACGTAGATAGCATTGCACGCCGTTGACTGCGGCCCAGCCAATTTCAACATATCCATACCGATCAAAGAGGTAGCTCACCGCTGACTAATAGAAAACGTAGCAGTCCCTTAGCATTGGGTCGTAAACGATCAACCAATATTGCTTCGTATCCGATGAGTTCTCACGTCTTGATCAACTCTAGTATGGGGCCAGCTTTTAACCCGACATGTGACAATGCTCGATAGGATGCACGAGTGATCAAGCTCAACACAACCCCTCTCGTCAGAGCGGCTGCCATCGCCGGTGCCTGCGCAGCACTGGTCTTGCTTATACTTGTCAGTATCATCAGCTCAGCAACGTCCAGCGGCCAAGCCTTCGCGATAGCCGCGATCATGACCTACGTCTTGGCCATCCCCATCGTCATTCTAAAAATAAGAGAATATCACCCTTTCGCACGATTGGGGGCTGCCAATATGGTTACCCTCGCACGCCTTGTTATCACGTGCCTGTTGGCGGGACTTGCTGCGGAACTTCTACTCTCTGGCGCAAAGTTACAAAATTCCCTCACTTGGTTTTTCTTTGGTATCGCTGCATTGGGCACAGCGCTTGATGGTTTAGACGGATTTCTTGCGCGCCGCTTCAGCACCGAGTCAGCCTTTGGCGCTCGATTTGACATGGAAGTTGATGCGTTCCAAATTTTCTGCCTCGCCGTGATCACTGCGTTGTTGCTGAAGGCCGGATGGTGGGTTTTGCTCAGTGGGCTGCTTCGGTATGCGTTTGTGGCCGCTGCGCTTGTGTACACTCCGCTCAGCCGCCCCCTATTCCCATCCTGGCGGCGCAAGTTTGCAGCAGTAGTACAAAACAGCGTATTGGTCATGGTGATGATACCAAGTGTGACCCAACCAGAAAGCGGGTATGTTGCCGCCCTGGCGCTTGCACTATTAGTTTATTCATTTTCTGTTGATGTCTTATGGCTCACTCTGAAATCTCCGCTACGACCGGCGCGTTTGTCATGAGCGCGCCGAAGCCATGGTGGCAGCTTGTGATTTCCATCAGCGTTCTATTTATCGTTTTGGGACTGCCGCATTGGCCCGGCAACCTTTCCCTTCTCTGGTTTGCGCGACTGCCGCTCGAGCTGCCTGTTCTTTTCCTGGCGCTTGTCATCACGCATGGCACCACTCAAAGAGGCTTGGGAGTAGTCATTGCCGTCACTCTTGGCGCATTAACCTTTCTCAAGATCGCCAACCTCGTGACTTACGCAGGATTTGCACGGCCGTTTAACATTCTGGTCGACCCCGCATTGGTTTGGGTTGCTCTGAGTACAGCCAGCCAAAGTCAGGGCGCTATGTTCGGGGCAGGCCTTGTCGTCGCATTACTCGCCACGATTACGATTACCTTTTCATCCCTATGGTGGGCGACGCTCACCCTTGCTTCGCGCTGCACACCTGTCTTCAAAGGCCGCGGTATCACCCTGGCCACGCTCATGTTGATTTGCGCGTTCGCCCTCCAAGACGTAAAGCTCGCTTCCGCGTGGTGGCCAGTGACTAGTTTTGAGACATCGAAATTTGCAGTCGAACGCGTTGCTTCAGTTGCCGAGGGTTTACGCAATGATCTCCGTTTCCGAGAAGAGATGGCAACAAGTGACGTTATGGCAATTCCAACGGACCAGCGCCTAGCCCGGTTAAAAAATATTGATGTGCTCCTGGTCTTCGCGGAGTCATACGGCCGCGTAGCTTTAGATGACCCATCCCAGGGCACCACGCTGCGGGCGACCCTGCAACAGTTTGAGATCGCGCTTTCTAAAAAGGGGTTTGCATCGCGAAGCGCTTGGCTTACCTCGCCAACATTCGGGGGCCAAAGCTGGCTGGCGCATGGGACATTTCTATCTGGATTGTGGCTGGATGATCAGAGTCGTTACGACAGCTTGTTTATTAGCAACCGCGATACTGTAATCGGGGATTTTGGCAAAAATGGGTGGCGCACGGTTGCGGTGATGCCTCAAATTACGTTGGACTGGCCAGAGGCAGATTTTTTTGGCTATGACAAAATCTACGCCGCACAAGACTTGAACTATCAAGGTCAATCTTTTGACTACATGACCATGCCCGACCAATATACCCTTGCTGTGTTTGATAAGCGTGAGCTTTCGCCCAAAGATCGCCGACCCATTATGGCTGAGATTGGGCTGGTGTCTGGTCATATCCCTTGGGCCCCACTGCCGCTGTTGATCGCCTGGGATGAAGTTGGAAACGGCAGCGTATTTGACATTGCACGGACACCAACCGTTGATGTCGATTGGCTCAACCAAGCACAACTCAAGCAAGACTACACGCGCTCTATGGACTATGTTTTGCGAACCTTACTGTCATTTCTTTTGATCGAAGGTCGAGAGAACATCGTGATGATAATCGTGGGGGACCACCAGCCTGCACCGATTGTGAGCGGACAGTCCGCAACTCATGACGTGCCAATTCATATCATTGCGAGCAATCCGGCCCTGTTAACCGCTATCGACGATTGGCACTGGACCGTCGGGATGATGCCCACAGACTCAAGTCCAATTTGGCGGATGGATGTGATGCGTAAAAAAATACTCAGTGCCTTTACACCGCCGACAGATGTGCGCATGGCTCAAGACAGCGCGCAGTGATTGGGTAGATCATGTTTCACCATTACGCTCAACTCACGCAAGAGATGGTTTCCAATCCACAGGCAATTACGGTGATACCGCTTGCAGCTATGGAAGCGCACGGGCCGCACCTACCACTCGGAACAGATGGGATAATTGTCGATGGTATCCTCGACCACGCAGCTGCATTGGACCAATCGGCGCATGCGGTATATCGACTGCCAACCCTTTGGCTGGGCGCATCGGAGGAGCACGTTGACCACCCCGGAACGCTGTCTTTAAATGCCGAACAAATGATCAGCCAGATTGTGGCGATTGGTGAAGGACTCGCCCATTGCGGTCTTCGGCGTGTGATGTTGTTCAATGCACATGGGGGCAATGTTGCGGCAGCGGCAATCGCCGCTTTGAAGCTCAGGACGCGTTTTGGCATGTTAGTCGCAAGCGCCCATTGGCTCGACTTCGGTCTCCCAGATGGCTTCACCGCCCCGGGCTCTGTGATGGCCGATGTTCATGGTGGCTGGGTTGAGACATCAATTCTGCTTCATGTGAACCCTCAGCTTGTATCGAAAAATTTACCACCGCCCGCGCCACCAACAACACCCACGCCAAGTTTATTTCCCAACGGCAATATCCAATGGGGGTGGAAAACCTCTGACCTTGCGCAGGGCGGGTACATTGGCTGGCCAGATCTCGCCACGGCGGCCATAGGTCGCGCTTTGACGGCCCATGCAGCGGAAAGACTAGTGCAAACTTTGTGCGAATTAGCCGATGCGAAATGGGCGCCACAGCCTTAATGACAATGGCGCTAATTACAACGGTCGCAGTTTTTGCCGTATGATCTCACCCAGCATATGTCCAGCATTTTTGGCTTTTGTCGTGAGGTAACTTAAATTGTGCGGATTGACGCTGCCCAACAGGCGTCGATGCCCCGTCACAGAGATACCGAAACTTTCAAGCGCTTTGAGCTTTTCGGGATTATTGGTCATGAGAATAACTTGTGGGAATTTAAGCAGCGACAGCATGGCGCTGGCAACCGCATAACGCCGTTCATCGGGCCCGTATCCGAGTACAGCGTCGGCCTCAAGCGTATCGTGCCCAAGTTGCTGTAGCCCGTAGGCGCGCATTTTATTGACAAATCCAATCCCGCGCCCTTCTTGATCGAGATAGAGCAGCACACCGCCACCAGTTTCTGCAATTTCGGAAATGGCTATCCGAAGCTGATCACCGCAATCACATTTCAAGCTGGCAAAGAGGTCGCCTGTGAGGCAAGCCGAGTGCAACCGCGTGAGGACGGGGCGGCTTGGATCAGGCTGACCAACAATCACTGCAATTTGGTCGCGCAAACCATCTCCGCCGCGAAAGACGATAAATTCTGCTTGATCAGCTTCAGCCAGGGGGACGAAAGCGCGCGCCGCAATCGACAACTCCTTTGCTGAGTGATCATGGAAGTTTTCCACCGATTTTGCGTCGACAACGACCAGAGATGAATCATGAGAAGAGGTGTCGGGTAGAATCACTGCAGCGGGCAACATATATGCCAACTTAACCAACTCAAGTGCTATCGACTCATGCACATCTGCTGTGCGTTGCGCGATGGTGGGCAATGTGGGTGATACAGCAAAGAGCATGGCATCAATATCTGCAGCCGACAGACCCGCCAACGAAAGGTGCGAGGCGTTTGTGGCCACAAACCCAAGGTGACGCAGGCGGGGGGCTGGAAGCACGAGTGCAGGTATGGCATTGAATTTTTCTTGCCATTCGGCGAGGCGTCCGCCTCCCATTGTCTCGGCTGCCGCGACAATTTGGCTTTTGCCGCTACCTGCCTGGAGTCTGACCGGACGCCCGGCGCGGAGTTCGCCGATGGCGCGTTGCACCGAAAGCCGGCCTGGATCGCCTAACCAGCTTGCCAATCCTTCCTCGGCTAGGCCACTCTGGGAAATGTCTCTCAACACGGGTCACCTGAGCTCAAAATCATTATGAATCTATCCGACATATTGGACTGGACCAGAGACTCACCGCAATGGTCGGCATTGCTCGCAAGCGCTCGTGATTCCAGGGCGGCAAAGGATATGACGCTCAATCCCTTATGGCCAGTATATGGCTGCCTGACTGGACAGCGAGCTCAGTATAGACCTTTTGTCATCGGGCAGATTGGCCAAACCTTGGACGGTCGAATCGCCACCGCAACGGGCCAATCGCACTATATCAATGGCGAAAGTGCCATTACCCATCTCCACCGGATTCGCGCCTTGGTGGATGCGGTGGTTATCGGCGTTGGCACAGCCATCGCTGACGACCCCCAGCTGACGGTTCGTCATGTGGCTGGCTCACATCCGGCTCGGGTTGTCATTGATCCTCATGGACGGCTGCCGCTCAGCGCGAAGTGTTTAGCTGCGGATGGCGTGCGTCGAATCATCGTTCAGGCGAGCAATAAATCCTGGCCAGCGGGGATTGAAGTTCTGAACTTACCAGAAAAGAACGTTAGCCTTGAACCTCAAGAGATCATCTCAGCTCTGCATGCGGTAGGTTTTCGGCGCATTCTGATTGAGGGCGGGTCAAACACATTGTCACGCTTTCTAAACGCCGCGTGCCTTGACCGGTTACATGTCATGGTTGCGCCAATGATTATTGGATCGGGCCCCATCGGCGTTGAACTCCCCGCGATCTCGTCCCTCGCCGATGCGCTGCGGCCAGCCGTATCAGTTTTTAAGCTTCCAGAGGGTGACGTTCTTTTCGACTGCGCGTTTCAGCCCTGATCTTTGCCCAGGCGCGCAAAAAAGTCGCGGTGCCCGACAGTGAGTGACTTGATTTCACCGGTGTGAGAGCGCCGCCATTGCGTGATCTCGCTGGGTTCTAGCAGTCCTGTTTCGAAGACGGCGTTCGCGATCCCATTCAGTGTTTCATCCAAAAGCTGAGAGCTTGATTGGCGGTCGAGAAACCAAGCGCTATCGCCCGCAGTCAGATCATAGCCGAGTTTGGTCATTTCTTGCTCTATTGCATGTGCTGCGCTGGCCCCTGCTGCGGGGCCGAATCCTTTATCGCGATTTTGATGCAGATTGAATGATTCCCGTACCGCCCGGTCATGGTCATGATGAGGCTCGCACTGGATGAGTCCGTCAAATGTGAGCGTCGCGAGCAAAGGCAAGCCACGAGATCGCAAAGCCATCGCAAGGTCTTTCATCCAGCGCCCTGATGTGAGATCAAGCAGTGCCGAGGCCGTTACCAATT
>Ga0049084_10000953_pt1 | contig 11581 bp, 5 predicted proteins | sample GreLakmeON33MSRF_FD_66720 | JGI IMG/M metagenome (GOLD analysis project Ga0049084, IMG submission 66720) | Freshwater lentic microbial communities from great Laurentian Lakes, MI, USA - Great Lakes metaG ON33MSRF | ecosystem: Environmental > Aquatic > Freshwater > Lake | place: Great Lakes... | reverse complement strand
GATTTGCAAAGTGTGATTAATTTAGCAAAGCAATTTCCAATGATGGGCGATAAGCAAGTGATTATTATTCGCGAAGCGCAAGATATTGTAGATTTAAAAGAATCGAAAAAGGAGGAAAATAAGTCACTAAAAGAAAAGAAAGCAAATAAACCAATTGATCTCTTTGAGGAGTATGTTAAAAACCCTCAAACCTCTACTGTTTTAGTTTTATGTTATAAAGGAAAATCATTAGATAAAAGAAAGACTTTGGCCAAAACCATTGATAAATCGGGTGTTTTATTCGAATCGAAAAAGCTTTATGAAAATCAGTTGCCCGAATGGATCACCAAATACTTTAGCACAAAAGGATTTACTATTAGTCCGAAGGCAGCCATTTTACTCAGCGAATTTTTAGGCAACGATTTATCGAAAATCACCAACGAAGTAGATAAATTGTGCATTTTGATTCCCGCAGGCTCTTTAATTTCTCCTGAAATCATTGAGAAAAATGTAGGTATAAGCAAAGACTACAATATTTTCGAGTTGAACAATGCCATTGGCGCAAAGGATTTTGATAAGGTAATGCGCATCGTTCAGTATTTCGCTGCTAATCCGAAGGGGAGTCCGTTTGTAGTGACCATTTCAACTTTACACGGCTTTTTCTTAAAGGTAATGACCTACCATTTCGCACCCGATAAAAATCCCGATTCATTGGCTGCACTAATGAAAGTGAATAAATTCTTTTTGAAAGATTATCAGCTGGCAGCAAAGAATTATCCACCTAAAAAGATCTCTGCTATTTTTGAATTGCTGAACGAATACGATTTGAAATCAAAAGGTGTAAATAACCCAAGTGTGGAAGATGGAGAGTTGCTGAAAGAGTTGGTTTATAAGATTTTGAGGTGATTTTCATAAATAGTAGCAATTTAATTCCCTTTCTTCTTTAATAACTACCGAATATTCGTAGCTTTGCACTCGGCTTTAAAAAAGAGCTCCATCAATGCCGAATACTAAGTATATATTTGTTACAGGAGGTGTTACCTCATCGCTGGGAAAAGGAATTATCGCAGCTTCTCTTGCTAAACTTCTTCAAGCAAGAGGCTATACAGCAACCATTCAAAAATTAGATCCTTACATCAACGTAGATCCAGGAACTTTAAATCCTTATGAGCATGGTGAGTGTTTTGTAACAGATGATGGAGCCGAGACCGACTTGGATTTAGGGCATTACGAGCGTTTTTTGAATGTGACTACATCGCAAGCGAACAACATTACAACGGGTAGAGTTTACCAGTCGGTAATCAATAAAGAAAGACAAGGTGCTTATTTAGGAAAAACCGTTCAGGTGATTCCTCATATCACCGATGAAATAAAAGCACGAGTTCTCGATTTAGCTACGCAAGGTAAGTGGGATTTTGTACTTACCGAGATTGGTGGAACGGTAGGTGATATTGAGTCGTTGCCCTACATTGAGGCTGTTCGTCAGCTAAAATGGGATTTAGGGAAAAGAGCGATGGTAGTGCATCTTACTTTGATTCCTTACTTGGCTGCATCGGGAGAGTTGAAAACAAAACCTACTCAACATTCGGTTAAAAAATTATTAGAATACGGCTTACAACCCGATGTTTTGGTTTGTAGAGCTGAGCATAAAGTGCCGCAAGATTTACGTAGAAAAATAGCGCAATTTTGTAACGTAGATCCTAAAGCTGTAGTGGCTTCTTTAGACGCAGAATCTATCTACGATGTGCCATTGTTGATGATGGAAGAAAAGTTGGATGCCGTGGTGTTAGAAAAATTTGGAATGAAGGTGGGACCTAACCCCGAGTTGAAAGATTGGAAGTTATTCTTGAAGCACTTGAAAACACCGAAGAAAACAGTGAAAATCGGATTGGTTGGAAAGTATGTGGAATTGAAAGATTCTTATAAATCAATTGCTGAATCGTTTATTCATGCTGGTGCTGCAAACGATTGTAAAGTGGAGTTGGCGTGGATTCACGCAGAACAAGTAGAGGAGAATTCAAAAGACAAATTATTAGGTCATCTTTCAGGAATATTGGTTGCACCAGGATTTGGAGAAAGAGGATTGAAAGGAAAATTAATTGCTGTGCGTTATGCGCGTGAAAACAAAATTCCTTTCTTAGGTGTTTGTTTAGGAATGCAGTGCGCAGTGGTTGAGTTTGCTCAAAATGTACTAGGATTAAGCGCAGCATCGTCTGAGCAGAATTCTAAAACAAAACATCCTGTTATTCACTTGATGGCCGAGCAAAAGAAAATCACCAAAAAAGGTGGTACCATGCGATTGGGAGCTTATGCTTGTAAAATCAAAAAAGGCACAATAGCTTTTGATGTTTATGGTAAATCTGAAATTCAAGAAAGACACCGCCACCGTTACGAATTCAACAACGCTTACTTAGAGCAGTTCGAAAAAAACGGAATGATTGCATCGGGTATCAACCCTGAAAACGGATTGGTAGAAATTGTAGAATTGAAAGACCATCCGTGGTTTGTAGGTGTTCAGTTTCATCCCGAATATAAAAGTACAGTTGTTAATCCTCACCCGCTTTTTCAAGGTTTTGTGAAAGCAGTAATCGCAGCTACCAAAAAGGGTAAATAATATTTAATATGGATAAGAATACGATAATTGGTTTTTTGTTGATTGGAGCCCTTTTACTTGGGTTTTCAATGTACAATTCAGATGACGAAACAGCGAAACCTACTGCTGCAAAAACAGAAGTTCCTGCTGCTAAGAAAGAAGCAGCTAAAGTTGATGCTCCGCTGGCCTTGGCTAAAGGTGACAGTTCTTTAGGTTTAGATTCTGTGCGCAAGCTCATTGAATTGGAAACTTTGAAAAAAGATTTCGGTTTATTTTATGAAGCAGCTAAGGGAACTCAAGAAGAGTTGATGGTGGAAAATGACAAATTAAAAATTTGGTTTTCGAACAAAGGTGGTTATATCTCTAGAGTGGAGTTGAAAGGCTACCATACTTTTGCAGATAGATTAACTAAGAAAAATGATTTGAATTTATTCATTAAAGATTCTTCTTATTATCAGTTAAACTTTAACCACATCAATAAGAAGTTTAATACAAGAGATTTCTATTTTGTTTCGTCTAAAACAACTGGCAATGGCAACGTAACTGCGGTGTCGTTTAAATTACTTGCAGAAAACAATCCGAGTAAATTTATTGAGTTTCAATATTTGATTCCTGCAGCTGGATATAAACTCGATTTCAATATCAATATCTCTGGCTTAGAGCGTGAGATTTCAGGTACAGATAAAGGCTTAACTTTCGAATGGCAGCAGTTTATTCCTAAGCAAGAGAAAATTATCTCTGAGGAAAGAAAAGTGGCTTCTGTTTTCTATTATGATAACGAAGAAGATGAAGACGATTACATTAGTGAAGGTGCACGCGACGAAATTGAAGATTTACCAGCAAGTACCAAATGGGTGTCTTTAAAACAACAGTTCTTTTCATCAGCTTTCATTGCTAGTAAAGAGGCTATAAAAGGTGGTAAGGTTTCTTCTTACTTTGGAGAAGATGATACCACTTATGTAAAGCGTTTGAAAGCTGAGTTGCCAATTCCAATGGCAGCAGCTGGCTTAACTAGCAACAATTACTCTTTGTTTTTCGGACCAAATGAGTATGATGAGTTAGAAAAACTTGAAGTTAATTTAGAAGATGAAGTAAACCTTGGTTGGGGAATTTTTGGATGGGTGAATGATTACATCATGAAGCCATTATTTACTTTGTTTTATGGTTGGGGATTGTCTGTTGGTATTTGTATCATCTTACTAACCTTTGCCATCAAAATGATGCTGTTTCCAATTACGTACAAAAATTTCATGTCATCGGCTAAGATGCGTGTGATTAAACCTGAGTTGGATAAGCTAAACGAGCAAAACAAAAATGCCGATCCATTGAAGAAACAACAAGCTACAATGGAATTGTATAAGAAAACAGGCGTGAATCCAATGGCGGGTTGTATTCCTGCTTTGTTGCAAATGCCTATTTTGTACGCTTTGTATCGTTTGTTTCCAGCATTAATGGAATTGCGTCAGCAGCCTTTCTTATGGGCAGAAGATTTATCGGCTTATGATTCTATCTATGAATTCGGCTTTGAAGTGCCTATCTATGGAGATCACGTTTCATTGTTCACGATATTAATGGCTATTTCATTATTCTTCTACACAAAGTACACGCAACAAATGACGCCAAGCGCTGCATCAACGGGCGGTGGAGAAATGCAACAAGCTATTCAAAAGCAAATGAAAATCATGATGAACATCATGCCTTTCTTAATGTTGTTCTTCTTTAATAATGTTGCTGCAGGTTTAACTTTCTACTATTTCTTAGCGAACGTTATTACTATCATGCAAGCTATTGTAATTAAGAAATACTTTATCGATGAAGAAGCTATTCTATCTAAAATAGAAGAGCACAAACAAAAGCCAGTTACCAAATCGCGCTTCCAACGAAAATTAGAAGAGTTGCAACAACAGCAACAGAAAAAAAGATAATTCTTATCTTGCAGAGGAATCCAACAATGGGTTCCTCTGTTTGTTTATGGAACAAGGCAAAATTCACACTTTTATTGAAGAAGGTATCGGATGGATAAAGTTTTATCATCCCAAAAGCAATTCGCTTCCTTCTGTATTGTTAAATGAAATAGCTGGAGCAATTCATTTATATGATAAAGATGCATCGGTTAAAGTTATTGCGATTGCTAGCGAAGGCGATAAAGCCTTTTGCGCTGGCGCATCATTCGATGAATTACTAGATATTAAAAACGAAAGCGAAGGCAAGAACTTCTTTAGTGGTTTCGCTAAAGTTATTTTAGCCATGAAAGAATCATCGAAGTTTGTTGTTGCGCGAATCCATGGTAAAGCTATAGGTGGCGGAGTAGGCATAGCAGCAGCAGCCGATTATTCATTCGCACTTGATACAGCTTCTGTAAAGTTATCTGAATTAAGTATTGGTATTGGGCCATTTGTTATTGGTCCGGTAGTAGAAAGAAAAATCGGATTGGCGGCTTTCTCCGAACTAGCTATTAATGCTACAGAATGGAAGAGCGCGCAATGGGCGCATCAAAAAGGATTGTTCTCCTCTCTATATGATTCAGAAGAATTAATGGACGCAGAGCTAAAGAAATTATTGAATCATCTTTCTTCATCATCTATTGAAGCGATGCACAAGATGAAACAAATGTTTTGGGAAGGAACCGCGCATTGGAATACATTACTATACGATAGAGCTGCTGTGAGCGGCTCATTGGTGTTGTCGCCAAAAACAAAAGAGATATTGTCTCAATTTAAAAAAGCATAACAATGAATGTTGTAGTTACAGGTGCAAGTAGTGGAATAGGCTACGAAATAGTGAAGGAGCTGGTAAGAGCGAAGGTTAATACTATATATACTATCAGCAGAAATAGAAATCAACTTGATACATTGAAAGAAGAATGTAAATCAATTGGCAATACAGAGGTTATTGTACTTCCTATCGATTTATGCGAAATTAATACAATGGATTTAAATAGTGTGATTAATAATGAAACAATAGATGTTATTATTAATAATGCTGGCTATTTGGTAAACAAACCATTCGAGAATATCTCCTTACAACAATTAGAACAAGTATATCAAACCAATGTTTTCGGCCCCTTCTTATTAATACAACAATTACTTTCTAATCTTAAGAAATCGAAAATCGCGCATATAGTTAACATAGGTAGTATGGGTGGAGTGCAGGGCGCGTCTAAGTTTCCGGGACTTTCAGCCTATAGTTCTAGCAAGGCAGCTATCGCTTCTTTAACAGAATGTTTAGCAGAAGAATTAAAGAAAGACAATATAAAAGTGAACTGTTTAGCACTCGGCGCAGTGAACACAGAGATGCTTTCTTCAGCATTTCCGGGCTATGTAGCGCAACTCCAACCAGAAGACATGGCGAAATATATTGTTCGTTTTGCTTTAAATGATTACCAATTTATTAACGGTAAGATAATACCAATCTCTTTTTCTACTCCGTGAGTGAAATTTTTCGTTCTCAAAATCAGTCAATTACGATTTTTATTGATTTTTTTTTTGCTGAATGTTTGGAGATCCCAATTAAGTATGTACATTTGCCCTCCCGATGAAAAAAGGGAAGTTCTTTAAAAGGTTGATAAAGTAGAGAGTGTGAGAGGAGAGAGAGAAAATATTTTGAAAATAAATTTAAAAATGTTTGGAAGTTCGAAAAAAGCACTTATCTTTGTCGCCCCTTTAGAGGGAAAACGTTCTTGATACTTTGAATTCTTAAATACGAAAGCCGCAAGGCCAGAGTAATTATATAGAAAAAGTTCTTTGAAAAATTGAAGGAAAATAATGTAGAACATATACCCGAGTCAATCTTTGAATTCGACCGTAAGTGATAAATCGACTAGAACAAATTGAAGATTTATAATTACAATGAAGAGTTTGATCCTGGCTCAGGATGAACGCTAGCGGGAGGCCTAACACATGCAAGTCGAGGGGCAACAGGTTATAGCAATATAATGCTGGCGACCGGCGCACGGGTGCGTAACACGTATGTAACTTGCCTCTAACTAGGGAATAGCTCAAAGAAATTTGAATTAATGCCCTATAGTATTATAGAATCTCCTGATTTTATAATTAAAGCTCCGGCGGTTAGAGATAGGCATGCGGCTGATTAGCTAGTTGGTGAGGTAACGGCTCACCAAGGCTACGATCAGTAGGGGGCCTAAGAGGGTGAACCCCCACACTGGTACTGAGACACGGACCAGACTCCTACGGGAGGCAGCAGTGAGGAATATTGGTCAATGGGCGCAAGCCTGAACCAGCCATCCCGCGTGAAGGATGAAGGCTCTAGTAGTTGTAAACTTCTTTTATATGGGAAGAAATCTGAGTACGTGTACCCAGTTGACGGTACCATATGAATAAGCATCGGCTAACTCCGTGCCAGCAGCCGCGGTAATACGGAGGATGCAAGCGTTATCCGGATTTATTGGGTTTAAAGGGTCCGCAGGCGGGATCATAAGTCAGTGGTGAAATCCTATAGCTTAACTATAGAACTGCCATTGATACTGTGATTCTTGAATATAGTTGACGTGGGCGGAATATGACATGTAGCGGTGAAATGCTTAGATATGTCATAGAACACCAATTGCGAAGGCAGCTCACGAAACTATTATTGACGCTCAGGGACGAAAGTGTGGGTAGCAAACAGGATTAGATACCCTGGTAGTCCACACCGTAAACGTTGATCACTAGATGTCGGCGATACACAGTCGGTGTCCAAGCGAAAGTGTTAAGTGATCCACCTGGGGAGTACGACCGCAAGGTTGAAACTCAAAGGAATTGACGGGGGCCCGCACAAGCGGTGGAGCATGTGGTTTAATTCGATGATACGCGAGGAACCTTACCTGGGCTTGAAATCAGTATGACAGATCTGGAAACAGGTCCTTCTTCGGACATATTGGTAGGTGCTGCATGGCTGTCGTCAGCTCGTGTCGTGAGATGTCGGGTTAAGTCCCATAACGAGCGCAACCCCTGTCTTTAGTTGCCAGCGAGTAATGTCGGGGACTCTAAAGAGACTGCCGGTGCAAACCGTGAGGAAGGCGGGGATGACGTCAAGTCAGCACGGCCCTTACGTCCAGGGCTACACACGTGCTACAATGGCCAGTACAAAGGGCAGCTACACTGCAAAGTGATGCGAATCTCTAAAACTGGTCTCAGTTCGGATCGGAGTCTGAAACTCGACTCTGTGAAGCTGGAATCGCTAGTAATCGGATATCAGCAATGATCCGGTGAATACGTTCCCGGGCCTTGTACACACCGCCCGTCAAGCCATGGAATCTGGGGGCGCCTGAAGTCGGTCACCGCAAGGAACCGCCTAGGGTGAAACTGGTAACTAGGGCTAAGTCGTAACAAGGTAGCCGTACCGGAAGGTGCGGCTGGAATACCTCCTTTCTAGAGAAGGTTTTGTTACTTATTTCTACTTAAGTGTAGAGGGGTTTATGTCTACTTCCTTCAATTTTTTAATAATATTGATTACCCGTTGCATCCCATGAATGCAGTGAAGAACGAAAATTCTTCGGGATTGACGGTCGCCTCGTTAGAGGTGTAGAAAGGCGAATAGTCCTATAGCTCAGTTGGTTAGAGCGCTACACTGATAATGTAGAGGTCCGCAGTTCAAATCTGCGTGGGACTACGATGAGGTTTAGCTCAGCTGGATGTTTATCAAGTTGATCTAAAACTCCTACGGGGGATTAGCTCAGCTGGCTAGAGCGCCTGCTTTGCAAGCAGGAGGTCATCGGTTCGACTCCGATATCCTCCACCAAACTCGAACGTGAGTGCGGTTATTTTAAAACTTTGGAAATTAGCTCAGTGGAAGAGCGATCTCTATGAAAATAGGGAATATGATCACACGGTTCGATTCCTGTATTTCCTCTATCTGTCTTTTTTTCGACGGAAAAGTTCTTTGACATATTGTTGAGAAATTTGTAATAATAAAGAATAAAAATTATTTCGGTTATAAACCGATAAGAATGTAAATAAGGGTGTATGGCGGATGCCTTGGCTCTTAGAGACGATGAAGGACGTGATAAGCTGCGATAAGCTTTGGGGAGGCGCTATAGCCTGCGATCCGAAGATTTCCGAATGGGGCAACCCAATACCATGAAGTGGTATTATCCGTCGCAAGACGGAAGTTAACCCGGAGAACTGAAACATCTAAGTACCCGGAGGAAAAGAAAACAATAGTGATTCCCTAAGTAGTGGCGAGCGAACGGGGAATAGCCCAAACCGTTAATGTTAAGGCATTGGCGGGGTTGCAGGGCCTCGATATGGAGAAGTAATGCTAAGTGGAAGTATTTGGAAAGATACACAATATAGGTGATAGTCCTGTACACGTAAAGATTACAATCCTAGGGGTACCCTAAGTATCACGGAGCACGTGAAATTCTGTGAGAATCAACCAGAACCATCTGGTAAGGCTAAATACTACTAAGAGACCGATAGTGAACTAGTACTGTGAAGGAAAGGTGAAAAGTACCCTGAATAAGGGAGTGAAATAGAACCTGAAACCGTACACTTACAAGCAGTCGGAGCCTTCGGGTGACGGCGTGCCTTTTGCATAATGAGCCTACGAGTTACTCCTCACTGGCAAGGTTAAGAGTTTTAGACTCGGAGCCGAAGCGAAAGCAAGTCTGAATAGGGCGTGTAGTCAGTGGGGGTAGACGCGAAACTTTGTGATCTACCCATGACCAGGTTGAAGCCCCAGTAACATGGGGTGGAGGACCGAACCGATAAACGTTGAAAAGTTTCCGGATGAGTTGTGGGTAGGGGTGAAAGGCTAATCAAACTGAGAAATAGCTCGTACTCCCCGAAATGCATTTAGGTGCAGCCTTGAGGTTGAGTGTCATAGAGGTAGAGCTACTGATTGGATGAGGGGGCTTCACCGCCTACTGAATCCAGACAAACTCCGAATGCTATGACATATACTCAGGAGTGAGGGCCGGGGTGCTAAGATCACGGTCCGAGAGGGAAAGAACCCAGACCATCAGTTAAGGTCCCAAAATCTGTGCTAAGTTGACAAAACGTGGTCGGATTGCATTGACAGCTAGGATGTTAGCTTGGAAGCAGCTATTCATTTAAAGAGTGCGTAACAGCTCACTAGTCGAGCGATCTGGCGTGGATAATAATCGGGCATAAGCACAGTACCGAAGCTATGGAATATTTATATTGGTAGGGGAGCATTCTATTTGCGCTGAAGGTGAATCGTAAGGTTTGCTGGAGCGGATAGAAAAGAAAATGTAGGCATAAGTAACGATAAGGCGGGTGAGAAACCCGCCCACCGTAAGACTAAGGTTTCCGCAGCCATGTTAATCAGCTGCGGGTTAGTCGGGACCTAAGGCGAACCCGAAAGGGACAGTCGATGGCGAATTGGTTAATATTCCAATACTTGTTTTTATTGCGATGGGGTGACGGAGTAGTGAAAGATCCGCGAACTGACTCAATAGTTCGTTAAAGGGTGTAGATATATTTTTAGTAGGCAAATCCGCTAGAAATGTCGAATCCGATAGTACCATAACTCGTCAGAGGAGTGGATAGTGATCCTAATCAGACTTCCAAGAAAACCCCCTAAGCTTCAGATAGAAACAACCCGTACCGCAAACCGACACAGGTAGTCGAGGAGAGTATCCTCAGGTGCTCGAGTGATCCACGGCTAAGGAACTCGGCAAATTAGTCCCGTAACTTCGGGAGAAGGGACGCCCCGAGCAATCGGGGCCGCAGTTAAAAGGCCCAGGCAACTGTTTAACAAAAACACAGGACTCTGCTAAATCGAAAGATGATGTATAGGGTCTGACACCTGCCCGGTGCTGGAAGGTTAAAAGGAGAGGTTATTCGCAAGAAGAAGCTTTGAATTGAAGCCCCAGTAAACGGCGGCCGTAACTATAACGGTCCTAAGGTAGCGAAATTCCTTGTCGGGTAAGTTCCGACCTGCACGAATGGTGTAATGATCTGGGCACTGTCTCAGTCGTGAGCTCGGTGAAATTGTAGTGACGGTGAAGATGCCGTCTACCCGCATCGGGACGGAAAGACCCCGTGAACCTTTACTATAGCTTCGCATTGACATTGGGTAATTATTGTGTAGGATAGGTGGGAGACTTTGAAGCGGTGCCGCTAGGTGTCGCAGAGTCGTCGTTGAAATACCACCCTATGATTATCTGATGTCTAACCCCTAACGGGGAACATTGCGTGGTGGGTAGTTTGACTGGGGTGGTCGCCTCCTAAAGAGTAACGGAGGCTTTCAAAGGTCCCCTCAGGACGGTCGGTAATCGTCCGTAGAGTGCAATGGCATAAGGGGGCTTGACTGTGAGACTGACAAGTCGAGCAGATACGAAAGTAGGACATAGTGATCCGGTGGTTTCCATGTGGAAGGGCCATCGCTCAAAGGATAAAAGGTACTCCGGGGATAACAGGCTGATCCCCCCCAAGAGCTCACATCGACGGGGGGGTTTGGCACCTCGATGTCGGCTCGTCACATCCTGGGGCTGAAGAAGGTCCCAAGGGTTCGGCTGTTCGCCGATTAAAGTGGCACGCGAGCTGGGTTCAGAACGTCGTGAGACAGTTCGGTCCCTATCTGATGCGGGCGGAGGAAATTTGAATGGACCTGACTCTAGTACGAGAGGACCGAGTTGGACGAACCTCTGGTGTACCTGTTGTGCTGGAAAGTGCATCGCAGGGTAGCTACGTTCGGATGAGATAAGCGCTGAAAGCATCTAAGCACGAAACTCACCATAAGATGAGATTTCCCTTAAGAGTCCTAGAAGATTACTAGGTTGATAGGCTGCAAATGTAAAGATGGTAACATCAAAGTTGAGCAGTACTAATTACTCGTGTCATTCTATCGGCGAAGTAATTTATATTCTTTATATACAAGTTTCTCAATTATATATGTCATGATATTTAAGATTTACGGTGACTGTAGCAGTGGTGTTCACCTCTTCCCATTCCGAACAGAGCAGTTAAGCCCACTAGCGCCAATGGTACTGGAGTAACATCCGGGAGAGTAGGTCGTTGCCGGTCTTTAAAGCTTCATTCGTCG
>Ga0049084_10000949_pt1 | contig 11626 bp, 9 predicted proteins | sample GreLakmeON33MSRF_FD_66720 | JGI IMG/M metagenome (GOLD analysis project Ga0049084, IMG submission 66720) | Freshwater lentic microbial communities from great Laurentian Lakes, MI, USA - Great Lakes metaG ON33MSRF | ecosystem: Environmental > Aquatic > Freshwater > Lake | place: Great Lakes... | reverse complement strand
TCATCGCGGGTGAGCCCGCGGGATTCGAGCAACACCATCGCGAGCGCGTCACCCAGTGCAAGCGCCGCAGTGGTGCTCGCGGTGGGCGCGAGCCGCAGCGGGCACGCTTCGCGCGGCACTCGGTAAAGCAGGCGTAGGTCGGAGTTGCGGGCGAGATCGGACGCCGGGTTGCTCGTAAACGCCACGATGCGCGCACCGAAACGTTTCAAGACGGGTAGCAGCCGCAGGATTTCGTCGGACTGCCCGCTGTTGCTGAGGAGAAAGGCGAGATCCCCTTCGGCGCAGAGGCCGAGGTCGCCGTGGAGCGCCTGCGTCGCGTCGAGGAAACAGGAGGCAACTCCCGTGCTGTTGAAGGTGGCTGCGATTTTTTGGGCGATGTGGGCGGACTTGCCCACGCCGCTGAAGATCAGCTTTCCGCCCGCCGCTGAGACCGCTTCGACGGCCCGGGCTGTTTCGATGAATTCTGCTCCCAGGCCTTTCGCTGTCGCGGTGAGCGCGGCGGTCTCGATGCGGAGGCAGGCGCGCGCGCGGGCGAGGGCGTTTTTAGAGTGCAGGGCCATTTATTGTTTGAGTCGCAGAAGTAGGACGCGAAATTTACGGCGAACAATCGCCCGTTCAATTCCTTTCTCTGTCAAATGACTGTCCGTCAACAATTCACCGTTCTGCTCGCGCTGGTCGCGTGCTGCTTCGGCGCGGGTTGCGGCGGAGGCGACGGTTTGGCTTTGTCCTCCGAGACCGACGACGCGCTCTACCAGCAGGGCAAACAACTGCAGAAACAAGGCCGTAATGCCGAAGCACTGACAGCGTTCCTGAAGGTGGCGGAGAGACGCGGTGAGCAGTCCTCTCCGGAATCGCACCTCGAGGCCGGCTTGATTTACCTCCAGCACATCAAAGATCCGGTCGAGGCGATTCATCATTTCAGGAAATATCTCGAGCTCGAGCCGAACTCCAAGCAGGCGCCCTTGGTCCGCCAAAGGATCGATTTGGCTCGCCGCGAATTGTTTCGCACCATGCCGGGGCGACCCAGCGACGAACAGACCGTTCGCGTGGGCGGTCAGGAGCTCATTGATCGTCTGCAACGGGAAAATGAGGACCTGAAGGCGGAGCTGGGGCGCCAGCGCGGAAGTGGGCCCGCACCGTTCTTGCGCACGACGCGCGGTCCGGTGGACGTGGTCGACGTGCCGAAGCGGGTCGACGGTGAGAGTGATCTCTCACTCAGGATCGCACCGCCACCGCCGAGCTTCGCGGCCCCACCTTCCGCGCCGCTGGCCCAAGGTCCGAACGGAGTGGCGGCGAAGGCTGCTCCGCCCACGGCTAAGGCTGCGCCGCCTGCGCCCAAGTCTGCTCCGTCTGCGGGCAAGTCCGGTTTTCCGATGCCAGCCGCAGGCAAGCGGCACTCGGTCGCTCCGGGCGACTCGCTCTATCGCGTGGCGTTAAAATACGGCGTGACCGTGGAGGCGATCCTCGCGGTTAACCGTGATGTGCTATCCAGCGGTGTGAAGACCACGTTGCGTCAGGGTATGGAACTTAAGATCCCCTGAATCGTGGCCCGCACCTCTCGCCGCACGTCCGTTTTCACCGAATCGTTGATCCGCGAGATGTCGCGCGTCGCCGCGCGCTATGGAGCGATCAATCTCTCACAGGGATTTCCCGACTGGGATCCACCGCCGGCGCTGGTGCAGGCGGCGAAAGACGCGATGGACGCGCACCGTCACCAATATGCTGTGACGTGGGGCTCAAATGAATTGCGAGCCGCGCTGAGTACGAAAATCACGCGCTGTATGGGCGTGCCGGTGGACGGCGACCGCGAACTCGTGGTCACCTGCGGCGCGACCGAAGCGATGATGGTCGCGATGATGACCGTGTGTGACCCGGGGGACAAAGTCGGGCTCTTCTCGCCATTTTACGAAAACTACAATGCCGACGCGATTCTGACCGGGGCGCAGGCGGTGCATGTGCCGCTGCACCCGCCGCACTATCGTTTTGATCCGGAGGAGTTGCGAAAGGTTTTCGCGAGCGGCCTGAAGGCGTTTGTGCTCTGCAATCCGTCGAATCCGTGCGGGCGGGTATTCACGCGGGAAGAGCTGTTGCAGATCGCGGCCCTCGCGGAGGAGTTCGACGTGTTTGTGCTCACCGACGAAGTCTACGAGCACATCGTCTACGCGCCGCACCGGCACACGTATTTTGCGACGTTGCCGGGGATGGCGAAGCGCACGGTGATGTGCTCGTCGCTCTCGAAGACGTTTTCGATCACGGGCTGGCGGCTCGGCTACGTGCACGCTGCGCCGGAGATCATTGCGCAGGCGCGGAAGGTCCATGATTTTCTCACGGTCGGAGCGGCGGCGCCGCTGCAACACGCGGTGGTGACGGCGCTGAATTTTCCGGCGAGTTACTACGACGGCCTCGCCGCGGAATACGCCGCGTCGCGGGATGTGCTGTTGAGTTATCTCGACCGGACCGGCTTGAGCTACACCCGCCCGGAAGGGGCCTACTTTGTCATGGTGGACATCTCCTCGTTTGGCTACGCGAGCGATGTGGAGTTTTCCCATTGGATGGCGAAGGAGATCGGCGTCGCGCCCGTGCCGGGTTCGAGCTTCTTCGCGACGGGCGAGAACCGATATATCCGGCTCAATTTCGCCAAGAAGCCCGCGACGCTCCACGCGGCGGGAGAGCGGCTGTTGAAATTGAAACGCTGATACGGGTGGCGCGGTGCGCGTCGATCATTAGGCCTGCTTGGTGAGGCAAACGGACGCCACCGCTGGCGAAGCGTCGGCGACCGCGCGGATGCGAGGGTGCTCAACGAGACGCTGCCCGTATTTCAACGGCCGATCACGAGCCGATGAAAGGTTGGCAACGGGCCGTAAGAAGGCTTGAGCTTCGGGAGGGGAGTCCTACCTTCCCGCTTCCTTGACTTCAGTGAGCGCAGCCGACTTCGCGTTTCTGATCGCCGAGAGCGACGTCGTTGACTGGTCGCTTCCGGCGGCGTTGGTCGTCGGCGGAGGTATCGGATTCTGGGTGGTCTGGCGACTGACGCGGCACACCCGCCGGGCGGCCCATGAGCAGGCGGCGGAACTCATCGAAGTTGCTCGGCGCGAGGCGGCGGTCGCGGCGGAAGAAGTGAAGCAGAAGGCCGAGGCCGACGTTCAGGAAAAACGTGCGGAACTGAATCGCGAGTTTGATCGTCGTGGAATCGAGAGCGATGTGCGGTTACGCGAGATCCGGGCGCACGAGGAATCCCTCGCACTGCTCGATTACCAGTTGGAACAGCGGCACGAGCGGCTCAACCGCGAGAGTGCGGCTGTGAAGCAGGCCCGCGACGCGATTCGCGGCCTCTCGAAAAGCGTGCGCAAGCGCCTCGAGGGCGTGTCGCAAATGGACGCGGAGGAGATTCGAAAACAATTGCGCGAGGAGGTCATGCTGGAGTGCGGCGACGAGTTGCGCGTGCTCCGCCGGGCCACACTCGAAAAATCCGAGCGAGAGCTGCAAACCGACGCCCACCGCATTCTGGTGGCGGCGATGCAACGGATCGCCAGCAAGCCGAACAACGATCTGACCGCGACGATCGTGCAGCTCCCGAGCGAAGACATGAAGGGGCGCATCATCGGCCGCGAGGGTCGCAACATCAAATCGTTCGAGTCCGCCACCGGCGTCACGCTGCTGATCGACGAGTCGCCACAGATGGTGCTGATCTCGTCGTTCGACCCCGTGCGCCGCGAGGTGGCCCGCTCGGCGCTCGATGCGCTGGTGAAGGACGGTCGGATTCATCCAGCCTCGATCGAGGAATTTGTGAAACGCGCGGCGGATGAGATCGACCTCGTCACGATTCAAGCCGGTGAGGAAGCGGTGACGAAGCTGAACATCAACGGGCTGCATCCCGAGATCATTAAATTGCTGGGTCGTCTCAAGTATCGGTTTTCCTACAACCAAAACGTGCTCGATCACTCGGTGGAAACGGCGTTCCTCGCTTCGATGATTGCGAGCGAGGTCGGCCTCGACCCGAATGTCGCGAAGCGCGCCGGCCTGCTGCACGACGTGGGCAAGGCGGTGTCGGGCGAACTCGAGGGCAGCCACGCGGTGATTGGCGCGGAGTTCATCAAACGTTACGGCGAGACGCCCATCGTCGTGAACGCGGTGGCGGCGCACCATGAAGAGGTGAAGCCCGAGACGGTTTATGCGGGCTTGGTCATTCTCGCCGACACCATCTCGGCGGTGCGACCCGGAGCGCGCGCCGAGTCGATGACGAGTTACATCCAGCGCCTTGGACGGCTTGAAAAACTCGCGGTGTCGATCGATGGCGTGCAACAGGCGTTTGCGATTCAGGCCGGCCGGGAAATTCGCGTCGTGGTTTCACCTCGGGAAGTCACCGACGACCGTGCCCGGGAAATCGCGAAGGAGCTGCGCGCCCACATCGAGGCCGAGCTCCAATATCCGAGCACCATCAAGATCACGGTGATCCGGGAGAGCCGGTTTACCGAGACGGCGAGCTGAGTGGCGCCCACAGAATACACAGAATACTCGGAAGAGGGAATCGGGCGGTAAGAATGGGCTTTCATTCCGTGGGTTCAGTGTGTTCCGTGGGGCACCATGGCCGATCCCAAGATCCTCGAAACCTTCCCGAACCCCGCGCCGCATCGCGACTACGTGATCGAGCACTCGCACCACGAATTTACCTCGATGTGCCCCATCACGGGTCACCCGGATTTCGCGACTATCATCGTGCGCTTCGTGCCGGATAAGACGTGCGTCGAGTTGAAGTCGCTGAAGGTGTATTTCCACGGGTTTCGCAACGCCGGCATCTTCTTTGAAGCCGTGACCAACAAAATTTGCGACGACCTCGGCGCGGTGCTGAAACCGCGCGAGCTCACCATCGTGGCCGACTGGAAAGGTCGCGGCGGCGTGACGTCCCGGGTGACGTGTGTCTGGTCGGGAAAAAAGAAACGCTGAGTTTCCGGCGAGACGTTGCGCGTCGGGACGGGGGTCGGCCGAGAGCGGCAGTGGGCGTGTGGCCCTGCCGCAACGCGTTCGGAGGACTCCTGTCGCGAGATATCTCGCAGCGGCTCCCGAGGGTGGTTTGGGGCGATTTGCCCTGAGTAACTCGCGTTATGATTTCAGGGCCGCCAGAACCGCGGCGTGCAGCGCGGGTGTCGTGCTCGCAATCGTCGATTCCGCAGGATAGGCCGAGCCACCGTGCCAGTCGGTAATGACGCCGCCGGCGCCGCGGATGATCGGCACGAGGGCGGCGATGTCCCACGGGTTCATGATGGGATCGAGACACACGTCGGCCCAGCCGCTCGCCACGAGCAGGTAGCCGTAGCAATCTCCCCAAGTGCGGACGAGTTTTGCCTGGGCGAGCAGGCGGTCGCAGGCGGGGCCGTCTTGATATTTCGCGAGATTGAGCGTGTCGCTGGTGAGCAAGGTGGCGTCAGCGAGCCCAGGGGTGGCGCGACAGCGGACGGGGCGGTCGTTGAGCGTGGTGGTGACGCCGTCGCCGACCATGAGTTGACCGAGCACGGGCTGGTGGATCACCCCAATGACGGGCTGGCCGTGATGGAGGAGTGCGATCAAGGTGCCCCACAGCGGGACGCCGGTGATGAAGGCTTTGGTGCCGTCGATGGGATCGAGGACCCAAACGAATTCGGCGTCGGGGCGATCGCTGCCGAGTTCTTCGCCGATGATGCCGTGGGCGGGAAATTTTTTGGCGATGAGGCCGCGCATCAGTGCTTCGGCGCCGCGGTCGGCGAGCGTGACCGGCGAGGCGTCGCTCTTCGTTTCGACGGCGAGATCGAGGCGGCCGAAGTGCGGACGGATGAAGGCGCCGCTCGCGTGGGCGAGTTCGTTGCTGAAGGCGCGGTAGGGCGTGAGGTCCACTGAAGCAAGGTGGCCCACGGAGCCCACAGAAGACACGGAAAAAATAGAGTCGGATTTTTCATGGCCGTGTGTTGCGTAGTTTGCGTGGGCAACATTTGGACCGAGCAGCCGATATTTTTTGTCGATTTTGAAGGGAGCCGTGCGTCGGGGATTTTGGAGTTCGGGGTCGTCGAAGTGCAGCACGGCGCGGTGGCGAATGCGCGGACGCGGATGTGTCGGGCGACGGGGCGGGTGCGGCCGGAAGACACGGCGGTGCACGGGTTGAGCGAGGAAGCGGTGGCGACGCACGCGCCGTTTTCGGAGGAGTGGAATTATTTTTCGAGTCTGCGCGAACTGGGCCCGCTCGCGGCGCACTATGCGGGGGTGGAAAACGCGTTGTTGAAATCGGTCTGGCCGTATCCGCGCAGCTCGCCGGATTTCGCGCGCCCGGGAAAACGGCTGGCGGAGTGGGGGCCGTGGGTGGATTCGGCGCGGCTTTACTCGCAGCTCTACCCGCAACTGGAATCGGGGAAGCTCGAATCACTGGTGGCGGCGTGTGGCTTGCAGGGGGATTTGGAGAAGCATGCGGCGGCGTATTGCCCGCCGGATCGGCGGCACTATCACGCGGCGCTCTACGATGCTTTGGCGGGGGCACTCTTACTGGCGTCGCTCGCGCGTGAGCCGCAGATGTCGACGCTCTCGACGATGCAACTGCTCGCGCTCAGCACGCTCGACGGGGAGAAACGGGATGCGCTGCAGCAGGGGAGTTTGTTTTAGTCGAGCGGGCAGCGACGGCAGTCGGTGCATTGGGACGACCGCGCGCAGCACCAAAACCGTCGCGCGGCGGAGAGGACATGGGCGGAAATGGGACACTTGATCGCTCCCGAGAAAACTCGTTGCGAGCAGGACCTTACGCCACGGGGCCGGAAGGGCGCCGCGAAATTGCAACCTATGAGGTGCCCATTTCGCGGTCGGCCCGTGGGACTCGGCGGGGAAAAAGGGAGGGGAAGGCGAAGTGACAGCGAGCTGAACGCCGACCTTGCGCTGGGGCGGGAGCGTTGTGCAAGCTGTTGGGTTCACATGGCCATTGTCAGTCTTCTTGATGTCTCCCTGAGCTTCGGTGGCGCGCCGTTGCTCGATAAGGTCAATCTCCAGATTGACCGGGGCGAACGCGTCTGTCTCCTCGGCCGTAACGGTGCGGGCAAGTCCACGTTGATGAAGGTCATCACCGGCGAATTGAACGCGGATGTCGGCCAAGTTTTCCGCCAGTCCGGCGCGGTTTTCTCCAGTCTTCGGCAGGAAGTGCCGGCGGGATTAACGGGCACGGTGCGCACGGTGGTCGAGGGTGAGGGAGGCGCTTACGAAGTGCACAATGACTGGGAGCGCCACGACCGCGTCGAGCGGCTGCTCGAGGGCATGGGGCTGCCGGTGGATCATGAGTTCGCGGCGTTGTCGGCGGGACAGAAGCGTCGTGTGCTTCTGGCGCGCGGATTGGTGGAGGAGCCGCAACTGCTTTTGCTTGATGAGCCGACGAACCATCTGGATTTGGAGTCCATTCAGTGGCTCGAAGAATTTTTGTTGGAGTGGGGCGGAGCGCTGCTGTTCGTGACGCACGACCGGGCGTTTCTGCGGAAGCTCGCGACGCGCATTGTCGAAGTCGACCGCGGCAAGCTCGTCGGTTGGGCGTGCGACTACGACACGTTTCTCGTGCGGAAAGAGGCTGTCCTGGAGGCCGAGGAGGTGGAGCGCGCGCAGTTCGATAAGAAACTCGCGCAGGAAGAAGTGTGGATCCGGCGGGGCGTGAAGGCGCAGCGGTCGCGGGCCAACAACCGCATCCATGCGCTCGAAAAAATGCGGGCCGAGCGGGCTGCACGTCGCGACCGCACGGGCAAGGCGACGATCACCGCGCAGGAGGCGGACCGTAGTGGGTTTAAGGTGATCGAGTGCAAAGAAGCGGGCTTTCGCTATGCGGATGAAGGGCGCTGGATCGTGCGCGATTTGACGGTGCGTATCGAGCGCGGGGATAAGATCGGGATCGTGGGCCCCAACGGCGCCGGCAAAACGACGCTGCTGCGGCTCATGCTCGGGCAACTCGCGCCCAAGGTGGGTGCGGTCGAGCAAGGCACGCGATTGGAAGTGGTCTACTTCGATCAACTGCGCGCGCAGCTCGACGAGACGCTGCGGGTGCAGGATGCAGTGGCCGACGGCAATCCGACGGTGACGATCAATGGCAAGACGCGGCACGTGATTTCCTACCTCGAAGATTTTCTCTTTGATCCGACGCGGGCGCGCACCCCGATCAAGGCGCTGTCGGGCGGCGAGCGGAACCGCCTGCTGCTCGCGCGACTCTTCACGAAACCGTGCAACGTGCTCGTGCTCGACGAGCCGACGAACGATCTCGATGCGGAGACGCTGGAGCTGTTGGAGGATTTGCTCGTGGAATTCGGCGGCACGCTGTTGCTCGTGAGCCATGACCGCGCGTTTTTGAACGAAGTGTGCACGAGCCTGCTGGTCTTCGAAGGCGAAGGGCGCGTGGTGGAATATTTCGGCGGATACGACGACTGGCAGAAAGAAAAAGCCGCGAAGGCGGCGGCGGCGGCGCTGGCCGAGGAAAAAGCGAAGCGTGAGGCGAAGGAAGCGGCCGAAGCGGCGGCGGGCCCGGCGAAGAAGGTGCGCAAATTGTCGAACAAGGAGCGCGCGGAATTGGACGCGCTGCCCAAGGTGATCGAGAAATTAGAAACCGAGCAGACGAACCTTTCGACCAAGTTGGCCGATCCGATGTTCTTCAAGAAGTCACCCGTGGAGGTCACCCACGCGACGGAACGGTTGCACGAAATCGAGGCGGAGTTGGCGAAGGCCTTTGCGCGGTGGTCTGAGCTGGAGTGAGGGCGGGCGGAGCGGCGGGGAGGCGTAATGTAGACGCCTCGGTAGGGACGTATCTCCGAAACGTCCGCGCGGGGCGCTCGTGGTGATTGCGCGGGCGGACGCCTCGGAGAGGCGTCCCTGGTGTGCCGGGATAACCCTGAGGGGTGTCTGCGCTGGTGGTGGCGAGACGCTATTTCGGCGCAAAAAAGTGGGCGGCGGCGGCCGGAGCCATGAGGGTGTTGCTGTGGGCGACGCCGGGGACGGTGGCGATCTTCCATCCGAACGGGACGCCGAGACGGACGGTTTGCTCAGTCGCGAGGCGGAAATAATTTAGGCCGCGGGAGAAACGGTGGAGGCCTTGCGCGTTCGCTTCGGGCGTGCGCGGCATCGGGCGATGGTTGGGGTCGATGTCGGCTTCGCCCAAGAGCACGAGGACCGGGCGAGTGAGGGCGGTCTTGAGATCCGCCGGGGTTACGCCGGAATCGCCGAGTCCGTAGGGGTGGGCGGTTTTGAAATCTGGCAGCATGTAGGCGCCGGCGTTCGCGGTGATGACGCGGGCGGCACGGGCGTCGGGGAGAAAGAAAAAGAGGCGATGGACAAACTGGGCACCGGCGGAGTGTCCGTAGATGAAGTAGGTGGGCGCGTTCAGGCCAGCGGTGGATTTGACGTGATCGAAGAGGCGTTCGATGGCGGTGAAGGCCCATTGGCCGGAGGGGCGGCGGGCGCCGTCGGGGGCGAGGACGTTGCCATAGTTGAAGCTCTCGAAGCCAGGGAAGTCGCGATTGCCGAAGGTCGGGACGAGGAGGAGAAATCCGTAGCGCGCGGCGAGTTCGCTCCATTGGTCACGATACTCGTCACCGTTGCGGCCCTGTCCGTGCATCACGAATACGATGGGAGTGGCGGGCGTGACGTTCGCAGGGGCGTAGAAATAGACGGGCAGAGGCGGGCCGTCCCAAGCGGTGAACGTGAAGAGGCCATCGCCGGCGGGGAATTTTTCCGGGGCGGCGGCGAAGGCGCTGACGGTGCCGAGGAGCGCGAAGAGGAAGGTGCGCGCGAGGGCTGAGGGGAGGGAGCGCGCGAGGAGCAGGGGGCGCATGCGGCGGAAGGCGGGCAGGAGCATCGAGGCAGCGTGGGGTTTCGTGTCGCGGGTGCGAGCCAAGGAAACGGCGGCGTGTTGGGCGCGGCGGGTGCAGAGCTGGCGAATGGCCGCGGACCCCGGCTTGGGTGCGAAGACGTGACCCGCGACGCCAAGAACACGCCGGAGGGGTTTCGATCGCGGTTTTTTGGACAGAAAGGACCGGATGACAGGAGGGGCCGGATTTCGAAACGGGATTCACGGGATGGCGCGTCCGACTTCGGCGTCGACGGGCCACTGCGCATTTCCGGGAGTTTATTTCTTCGACGGTTGGTAGCCCTGCCAGAGCCATTCGAGTGCTTGGGGCAGGGTGGCGGCGATGACGTTGCGGTCGGTGTGACCGGAGGCGACCGAGTAAACGAACTGGTAGGCGTAGCCCTTTGTTTTCAGCACCGACGCCATGCGTTGGTTTGCGCTCACCCAATTGCGCATGGCTGTCGGAGAGTTGCGCGCACCGTTGTCGTTTTCGCTGACGTGCAGCCAGACGCGGAGGGGCTTCGGCGCGCTTTTCGGAATCCAGTTCTCGTGGTATTCCCAGGCACCGTGGGGCGACGCGGGATTTTCGGGTGACTGGTTGTTTGTGTAGGTGCCGGAATAGCTCAGCACCCGGCGATACCACTCGGGATGAAACCACGCCATCGTGAACGCCACGGCCGCGCCCGAGCTGCCGCCCATCGTAGCGCGACCGGCGGGGTCTTGGGTGAGCGTCACGCCGTAATTTGTTTCCACTACGGGCAACACTTCCGCCTGGATAAACTCAGCATATTTGCCGGAGACGGTGTCGTATTCCAGGCCGCGCTCGCTGCCGCGCCCGTCGCCGCCGCCCGAAGGTACCATAATCGCGATCATCGCGGGCAGCCGGCGGTCGGCGATCATGTTGTCGAGAATGGTGGGGAGCTGGTCGTTGCGCGCGCCGTAGGCGTCGTGCGTGACGATGAAGGGCGCGGGTGTGCCGGCCACATACTGGCTGGGAATATAAACGGTGATCTCGCGGGTGGGTTTTGCGTCGCGCATGCCGGTGCCGGGATAAAATTTACTATCGGCGGCATTGAGGGTGAAGCGCTGAATCTTGCCCTTCGGCACATCGGCGCGCGGTGTTTGCTCCGGGGCTGCGACAAACGGGGGCCTGATGAGATAGTCGCCGTTGCCGGCCTGCGGCGTGAGCACGGGGAGATCCATGAGCTTGGCCATCTCGGCGAGCTCGTCGGGAGATGCGGGCGCGCCGCGATTGCCTTTCTGGGTATTCGCGGGAGCGGCTGCCGCGGGAGTCGCGGAAGCGGGAGCGGTCGGCGCATCGGCACCGAACAGTGGAGAGGCGACGGCGAAGAGAGCGAGCAAGGCGGCGCCGAGAGCGCGCGGTTTATTTTTTGGGAACATGGGAATGAAGGGATGGTGTTGGATTTCTCGTACAACGTCGGTCGGATTCAATGGGAATGGGAAATGTGCGTCACGGCCATCGGACGGCAGAGGGTATCCACGAAGCACGTGCAAACATCCGTCGGGGGCCGAACCGGTGATTACGTTCACCGCGGCATCCCGTCCATCAGTGGTGATGGTGATCGTGGTGGTCGTGGTGATCGTGGTGATCTTGCCGGCGGGGTTTGGCCGTGGACCGAGGGGCGGGGCGCTCGATCGTGGCTGCACGCACAAAAGGGTCGGTGCTGAGAACAATGCAGCGGCGGATCGGCTCACCGGTCGCGGGATGTTTCGTCAGCGGGGCATCTTTGATTGATTGGCGGAGTTCGTAACGCTTGGCCGCTTTTCCAGCGCGCGGCAGGG
>Ga0049084_10000948_pt1 | contig 11629 bp, 7 predicted proteins | sample GreLakmeON33MSRF_FD_66720 | JGI IMG/M metagenome (GOLD analysis project Ga0049084, IMG submission 66720) | Freshwater lentic microbial communities from great Laurentian Lakes, MI, USA - Great Lakes metaG ON33MSRF | ecosystem: Environmental > Aquatic > Freshwater > Lake | place: Great Lakes... | reverse complement strand
TAGAGCGCTCCGTCCGGGCCACCGATCACGTGGCGGATGCGGTTGCTGTCCGTCTCGCCCTTAAAGATGACTTCCTGGCTCACGAGCTTGTTGCCCTTGAGTTCGAGGCGGCGCAGCTCCTTCGCGGCGAGCGACGCGACGAACAGGCTGTTTTTCCACTGCGGGAAAAGATCGCCCGCATAGAAACTCGCTCCGCACGGCGCGATCGACGGCAGCCAATACGTGACGGGCTGCTCCATACCTTCCTTGGTGGTGCCCTCGCTGCCCGGCATGGGAGCGCCCGCGTAATCCATGCCCCAGGTGATCACGGGCCAGCCGTAATTGCGGCCTGCTAGGACGAGGTTCACTTCATCGCCGCCGCGCGGTCCGTGCTCAAGGTCGTAAAGGTCGCCGGTGGCCGGATGCATCGCGAGGCCCTGGGGATTGCGGTGGCCGTAACTCCAGATGGAGGCAAATCCCTTGTCGCCTTTCACGAACGGATTGTCCGCGGGCACCTTGCCGTCGTCCATGAGCCGGTGAACCTTGCCCATCACGACGCCGAGGTTCTGCGCATTCGGTCCGTTGCCGCGCTCGCCGATGGTGAAGAAAATATGGCCCTTGCCATCAAACACGATGCGGCCGCCGAAGTGGTTACCGCCGCTGGGATACATTTCCACGGGCGCCTGAAAAATCGTCTGCTGCTCCACGAGAGCGTTACCCTTGATTTTTCCGCGGATGACGCGGGTCAGGCTGACTGCCTTGCCGTCGCGGGTCTGCGGATCGCTGAAGGCGAAATACAGCCAGCCGTTTTTCGCGTAGTCGGGATGCGGCACGACGTCGAGCAGCCCGGCTTGGCCGCCGGTGTCGACCGCAGGAAAGCCGATCAGCGGGCGAGCGGCGCGTTTGCCCTTATCGATCAGGTAGGCGTAGCCGAGCTTTTCCGTGACGATGGCCTTGTCGGCGCCGAGAAACGCGAGCGACCACGGCTCGACGAGATCGGCGACCCACGTATCGACGTGAAAATTATGGAGCTGGCTCTTACCGTCGAACGCGTCGGGCAGTTTCTCGATTTTGATCTGGCCGCGCTTGAACAGGAACTGCTGCTCGCGGATGTAGATCACCATCGAGCGGATGTCCTTGTCGCTGAGCGCGGCGCCCCACGGCGGCATTTCCTTCTCCGGGTAGCCGTTCTTGATACTCTTCGCGATGCTCTCGTCGTCATTGCCGTGGAGATACTGCTCGTTGAGCAGGGACGGCACCTTGTTATTGGCTGGCGTCATGCCGCCCTCGAGTTTCGGGCCGTGGCAGTTGGCGCAGTTTTGGGCGTAGATTTCGGTGATCTTGCCCGTGGTGCGCACGTTTTGAGCGATGGCCAAGGAGAGCGGCGTGAACGCCGCGGCGAAATAGAGGAGGGAGGAGGGGCGCATGGGAATAAGAGGGGAGGAAAAGGGGTGTCGCGAGAGACGCAACGTCAGGTTAAAAGATTCTGCACTATTTTCACGACGGCCAAGGCGAACCGGGCGGGCCGAAGCGCGTGCCGGTCGGGAAGTGGAGGTCGAAGTATTCGGCGAGCACGCTGAGGAGTTCTTCGGGCGTGGTGAGCGTGCGCTTTTCGGCGCGGCCGTCCGTGTGGCGAATGACGAATTCGCGGTTGAGAATTGCGTAGCGGCAGTCGGTGCCGGCGCGAGCGGCGGTGAGATTTAGCCGGAAACGCGACTGGGGGTGCGTACTCGTGAACCAGTTGCCCAGTTCGAAATCGACCGTGGGCACGGGATCGGGGGCGAATTGGTAGACGTCGACCCACGAACCGTCGTGCAGGGTTTGGTGGACGACCAAGGTGCCGCGTTGAATGAGGCGGCGTGGTTCGATGGAGCCGGCTTGCTCGCGGTCAAATTCGAGGGCGAGCGGAGTGATGAGGGAGCGGCTGCCGAAGCCCACGTCGGCGATCATCGCGCGGTCGCGGAGGTCCACGCGCAGCACCATGTGGACGAGTGCGGTGGTGACGTCGGCAGGGATTTGCCAGCGCACGCGGGCGATCAGTTGCGTCACGGGGAAGCCGAGGGAGCGGAGCACATCACGGAGGAGGGCATTTTGCTCGAAACAGTAGCCTCCACGGCGGGCATGGACGAGTTTCTGTTCGATGGCCGCGAGATCGATGCTGATGGCGCGGCCGAGGAGGACGTCGAGGTTTTCGTAAGGGATGGCGCGCGCGTGGTGTTGATGGATCGCGGTCAAGGTCGCGAGCGTCACGTCGCGCGGGCCGGTGTAGGCGATGCGGGCGAAGTAGGCCTCGAGATCGGGGGTGGGCACAGACATACTGGGAATTTTTAGGGAGTCGCGGTGAAACGCAAGACGGCGACCTGCGCCGGCCAGTCAGACCTGCGTCGGCGGGCGGCGATGGCGTGTCATCGTTGGGCAGGCGGAGGAGGCGTTTGCCGATGGCTGAGGGGACTCCTTCCACGTTGCGTTCAAGATGAGCCCGATGACGGGCTTTTTCAGGAGCCTCCTTGCCGGCGATTCCGGACGTAAAAATCGCGAGCAAGCAGGCTCCTGCCCCACGCTGGTTAAGCTCATCTTGAAAACAAATTGGACTAAGAACCGGCCGCGCCTTGCCGCGACGATGAGCCGCGGATCGCCCGCGATGAGTTTGACCGGCGCGAACTCAGCCCTTTTTTATCTCGGTTTCACGGCTGCAGCGTCGCGTTCATCGACGGGGATGCGCATTCCGTAAAAGCTGCGGTAGACGAACACGAGGGCGACGACGAAGATGGCGGCACCGAGGGTGTGCTTGAGATTGGCGGGCATGTTGACTGCGATCTCGACGGCGAGGAGGCCGAAGAGAGTGGTGAACTTTATGACGGGATTGAGTGAGACGGAGGAGGTGTCTTTGAAGGGATCGCCGACGGTGTCGCCGACGACGGTGGCGGCGTGCAGGGGCGTGTTCTTCATCTTCAGATCGACCTCGACAATTTTTTTGGCGTTGTCCCAAGCGCCGCCGGCATTGGCCATGAAGATGGCTTGGAAGAGGCCGAAGAAGGCCATGCCGATCAGGTAGCCGATGAAGAAAAACGGGTCAAAAAAGGCGAGGGCGAGGGACAGGCAAAAGATGACCATGAAGATATTGATCATGCCTTTTTGCGCATACTGGGTGCAGATCTTCACGACCTCCTTGGAGGCCTCCGTGGAGGCGGTCGCCGCGTCGAGCTTCATGTTGTTCTTGATATAAACGACCGCGCTATACGCGCCGGTGACGACGGCCTGCATCGACGCGCCGGTGAACCAATAGATCACGGCGCCACCCATGAGCAGACCCATCAGGGCTTCGGGGTGAACGAGGGACAGCCGCTCGAGGACGCTGAACTTGGCGTCGATCTTCTGGTAGTGATCCTGAAGCATCATAATAATGCCGAAGACCATGGTCGTCGCGCCGACGACGGCAGTGCCGATAAGGACGGGCTTGGCGGTGGCCTTAAAGGTATTGCCCGCACCGTCGCCTTTTTCGAGCTGGTGTTTGGCGCCCTCGAAGTCGGGTTTGAAACCGAAATCTCTTTCGATTTCGGCGGAGATGCCGGCCTTACCCTCGATCTGGGAGAGTTCGTAGACGGACTGGGCGTTGTCGGTCACGGGACCGAAGGAGTCGACGGCGATCGTCACGGGACCCATGCCCAGGAAGCCGAAGGCGACGAGGCCGAAGGCGAAGATCGGCGCAGCGAACGCGAACTGGGCGGGCATCATGGCCTTCACCGCGTCGAAGGTGGAGAAGTAGTAGGCTCCGAACATCAGCGAAAGAATACAGAGACCGGTCCAGAAGGCGGAGAAGTTGCCGGCGACGAGACCGGACAAGATGTTGAGGGAGGCACCGCCTTGACGCGAGGAGGTGACGACTTCTTTGACGTGGCGGCTTTCGGTGGAGGTGAAGATTTTCGTGAACTCGGGGATCAGCGCGCCGGCGATGGTGCCCAGCGAGATAATCGTGGAGAGGACCCACCAGAGGTCGGGCAAGGAGGCGCCGGCATCGTTCTTGATGCCGGCGAGCAGGAGGTAGCTGGCGGCGTAGGTGACGGCGATGCAGATGATCGACGTGATCCAAACGAGATTGGTAAGCGGGTGCTCGAGGTTGAAGTTTTTCGCGTTACCCCAGACGGCTTTGCTGATGGCGTCATTGACCCAGTAGCTAACGAGGGAGGTGATGACCATCAGGATACGCATGGCGAAGAGCCAGACGATGAGCGTGGCGCAGAGGGCGGGGCTGGCGGCGAGGGCGAGAGCGAGGAAGGCGATGAGCGCGACGCCGGTCACGCCGTAGGTCTCGAAACCGTCGGCGGTCGGGCCGACGGAATCGCCGGCGTTGTCACCGGTGCAATCGGCGATCACGCCGGGATTGCGGGGATCGTCCTCGGGAAGGTTGAAGACGATCTTCATGAGATCGGCGCCGATGTCGGCGATCTTGGTGAAGATGCCGCCGCAGATGCGCAGGGCGGAGGCGCCGAGGGATTCACCGATGGCGAAGCCGATGAAGCACGGGCCGGCGAGGTCCTTCGGGAGGAACGCCAAAATGCAGATCATGAAGAAGAGTTCGGTGGCGACGAGGAGGAGACCGACGCTCATGCCGGACTTGAGCGGAATGAGCAGCGTCGCGAGCGGGTTGCCCTTAAGTGCAGAGAAGGCGGCGCGGGAATTGGCGACGGTGTTGATGCGGATGCCGAACCAAGCGACGCCGTAGCTGCCCAAAATGCCGAGGACGGAGGCGAGCAAGATGATGATGACATGGCCGACGGAATTGCCGGAGAGGACGCCGAAATAGTAGGTCATGCACACGGCGATGAGCACCCAGAGGACGGCGAGAAATTTACCCTGCTGCCAGAGGTAGGTCTTGCATGTTTCCCAGATGATTTGGGAGACATCGGACATCGATGGGTGCACCGGCAGATTTTTGGTCTGGAGGTATTGCATCCAGCCGTAGACGACGCCGAGGGAGCACACGACTAGGCCGAGCATCAGCACGTTCATGCCGGTGAGCGATCCGCCGAAGAAAACGACCTTGGTGAGGTCAGGGATGTGGATGTCGGCTTCGCTGGCGCGGAGGGTGGAGGAGACGGATACCGCCAGCGCGGCAGCGGCAAACTTCACGGAGTTGCGGGATAGCATAGGGTTTGGGGGAAGACTGACTAAGGTTAATTTAATCGGGAGTGAGACGGTCCCGATGCGTTACTTGTGCCCCGCGCGATGGGCGCCCGCGAGGATTATTTGGTCAGGGAGCGCGCAGAAAAGTATTGCCGATCGCGCGGTGGGTCTGAGCGAAACTTTCTGGGCGGGGTAGGGAAACGGGCGGGTAAGCGGAGCCAAACTAAAGCTTCACGGTGCGGCCCTCGCGGAAGGAGAGGTCGGCGGCGAGCACGATGCGGAGGCTGTCGATGGCGCTTTGCCAGTGGGCGCTGAGATCCGTATTTTCACGGATCGCGCGGAGGAAGACCTCTTGTTCGCGGCGGCAGAGCTCGTCGTGGTTGGGCTCGTCGGTGACGTCGATGATTTCGTCGGCCTGGGCGAACTGACCGTCGGGGCCGCGGAGCGCATGGTGGAGGCGAATCGACTCGGTCTTTGAGTGCGAATCGACGTCGGCGGATTTGCCGGCGGCAGCGGCGGTGGCGGCGACGATGCTGACGCAGCCGCGCGGGCCGATGACATCTTTCACGAAGAAGGCGGTCTCGCTCATCATCGGGCCCCAGCCGGCTTCATACCAGCCGACAGAGCCGTCGGCGAAAGTGACCTGGAGGTGACCGTAATTGATTTGGCCCGGGACGATTTCCTCGGAGAGGCGGGCGCCGATGCTGGTGACGCTCATGGGGCGGGAGCCGGTCATGCGGCACATCACATCGACGTAATGGACGCCGCAGTCGACGATGGGCGAGGTGGTGCGGAGGAGATTTTTATGCGTCTCCCAATTGGGGCCGGAGCTCTGCTGGTTGAGGTTCATCCGCATCACGAGGGGTTTGCCCAGAGTTTGCGCGAGCTCGGTGAATTTTTTCCATGACGGGTGGACGTGGAGGATGTAGCCGACGACCAACGCACGCTGCAAGCGACGGGCGGTGGCGACGACGCGTTCGCACTCGGCGAGGGTGACGGCGACGGGTTTTTCGAGGAAGACGTGGGCGCCAGCTTCCATCGCAGCGACGGCATAATCGGCGTGCGTCTCGGCGTAGGTGCTGATGCAGACGGCGTCCGGTTTGGTGCGCGCGAGGGCGTCGGCGTAGTCGGAGAATTCGGTGTAGCGGCGATCGAACTCGAGATTGAGTTTCTCCCGGGAGAAGGGGCCGCGGGAGACGAGCCCGACGATTTCGAAGTCGTCGGACATTTTGTGGTAGGCGCGGGCGTGTGAGACGCCCATGTGGCCGCAGCCGACGATGAGAATGCGAAGTTTTTGAGACATGGTGAAACGAAACTACGGATTAGAAATTAACCACGGATGGACACGGATACTGAATGAAACAATCCGCGGTGGGTGGGCTGCGGACATCCGTGTTTATCCGTGTCCATCCGTGGTTGAAATTTCTGTGGTTTGACTCAGTGCGGCCCGGCGCCAGCGGGGATGGCTGCGCCGGGGCCGGAGGACGGCGGGCGGAAGAAGAGGGCGAGGCCGATGGCGGCGATGGAGGCGGTCGCGAACGGCACGAGGAAGAGGCCTTTGAAATCGATCACGCCGGCTTTGGTGTAGATATCCTGCATCAGCCAGGGGCAAATGGAGAAGGCGAGGAGTGCACCGAGACCGAGGATTTGGAGGTTGAAGAGGCCTTGGGCGCTCGAACGGATGTCCTTCGGGAAGTACGCGTCGACGAAGATGTAGACCGTCGCGAAGAAGAAAGCGTAGCAAACGCCGTGGAGGACTTGGATCAAAATGATCGCCGCAGCGCTCTGCGGCATGAACGCGTAGACGGCGAAGCGGGCGGCGTGGCCGAGGATGCCCACGATCATCGTGGTGCGCCAACCGAACTTCTTCAGGGTCGCACCGAGGACGAACATCGTGAGGATTTCGGCGACTTGGCCGATGCTCATGATGGGTGCGATCCAGTTGGCGGCGATGCCGACGCCGCCGTCTTTGACCGGCGTGCCGAGGAAGACGCCCGTCCAACTGAAGTAGCAGTTATGCACGAAGGAATCGGCCAACGTGACGAGCCAGAGGACGAGAATGAACGGGTGCTTGAGGAGTTTGAGGGCTTCGAGCCAGGCGAGTTTTTCGACGGTGCCAGCGGCCACGGCGGGTTTTTTCGCGGTGCGCGGGAGTGTCAGGCTGAAGGCGGCGAGGGCGAGCGAGGCGAGGCCGGCGACGATGAAAGTCCAGCGGGTGGCGGCTTTGGCGGCGTCCCCGGTGAGTGGATTCGCGAGGGCTTTGCCAAGCCAGTCGACGAGGCCGGCGGGGTGCGCGGCGTCGACGGCGGCCCAGTTGACGAAGATGAACGTGAAGGGCCACGCGGCGAGAATCCAGCCGACGGTGCCGCCCATGCGCACGATGCCGAATTCCTTTTCCGGGTTCTTCATATTGGCGAACGCGATCGAATTGGTGATCGAGATAGTCGGCACGTAGAGGAGGCAGTGCACGAGCATTAGGAGGAAGAACGGGAGAAACTCTTTGGTGAATCCGCAGCCGAGAATCGCCAGGCCGCCGATGAGGTGGGAGAAGGCGAGGAATTTCTCGGGGTTAAATTTCCGGTCGGCCCACTGGTTGCTGAAGAACATACCGACGATCGAGGCGACCGGGAAGGCGTTCAGAATCAGCGACTGTTGTCCTGGCGTGAAGCCGAGGCTGGGGAGGTAGCCGAAGATCAGCGGGAGCCACGCGCCCCAGATGAAAAACTCGAGCACCATCATGAAGAACAGGCGACCTTTAGGGGAAGATTCGGAGGAGGACATAGAGGTAAAACGAGGAGGGCGGAGGGTGGCGAGAGCGGGCGAAAGGAAACCTGAACGAACGAGAACGGGGAGAACGTGGCACGGGCGCGCGGCGCGGGGCGAGCCCGAAGATGCAGGAGTTGCGTGGTCGTCGAGAAGTGGCGTGACCGCAGGACCCGAGCGTGGGTAGGCTGGGGACTGAGATGAGTGCTTCCACCACCGATCCGAAAAAAATCCTGCGCGAACTGGTCGCGTTACCGAGTGTGCATCCGGAGGCGGACGCGATGGGGACGGTGGCGGGGGAAGCGGCGATGGCGGCGTGGATGGCGGCTCATTTGCGGTCGCTCGGGGCGGACGTGAAGATCTCGCTGATTGCGCCGGGGCGGCCGAGTGTGGTGGGGGTGTTTGCGCCGAGGCGGAAGGCGCGGGCGACCGTGGTGTTTGCGCCGCATCTCGACACGGTGGGCGTGCGCGGGATGACGGTGCCCGCGTTTGAGCTCACCGAGAAAAGCGGGCGGCTGCACGGGCGGGGAGCGTGCGATACGAAGGGACCGACGGCGGCGATGCTCGCGGCGGTCGGTGCGTGGCTGAAATCGGCGGAGCGGCGGACGGCGGATATCCGCTGGGTCGTCGCGGCGACGGCGGGGGAAGAGCAAGGGAGTCTGGGCGCGCAGGCGCTGGTGAAGGCAGGTTTTCGTGCGGATTTTGCGGTGGCGCTGGAGCCGACGGATTTGAAGGTGGTCGCTGCTGCGAAAGGCGTGTTGCGCGTGTGGATCGCGGTGCCCGGGCGCGCGGCGCATGGCGCGAAGCCGGAGCGGGGTGACAATGCGGTCTATCGCGCGCTGCCACTCGTGCAGGCGCTGAAGGACGAACTGGCGCCGTGGCTCGCGGCGCAACGGCATCCGGTGTTGGGTGGGTGCAGCCTGAATCTGGGGATTTTGCAGGGTGGGGGTGAACTGAATATGGTGCCGGCGCTGTGTAGGGTCGGACTGGATATCCGGGTGCATCCCGGGTGCTCGGCGGCGGAAGTGCGGCGACGGATCGCGGAGTTGGTCGCGCGGCACTCACCGCAGGCGAAAGTGAGTTTGCACCGTGAAGGGCCGGCGTTTGTGACTGAGAAAAAGGAGCCGTGGGCGCGGCGGTTGCGCGCGGTGGGTCGCGGATGGGCGGCGGCGGACTGGTTTTGCGATGCGAATATTTTCGCGGCGCAAGGGATGCCGGCGGTGGCGTTTGGGCCTGGGAGTATCCGGCAGGCGCATACCAAGAATGAGTTTATTGAGGAGCGGGAGCTCATGGCCGGGGCGGCGGCGTTCGGGGCGTTTATGCGGAGTGGCGGCGGCGGGTAGATTTGCCTGCGGGTGTGAGGACACGATTTGCGCTTTCGCCGGTTTTTCTTTCTGCCACGGTCCGGCGTCACATGGTTTCGACTACGCCGGTTTCCCGGAATCCCGACCGCACGCGCCGCCTCTTACGGGCAGCCATCAAGCTGTTTGCGCAGCCGGGGGTTGCACGCGGTGTCGGTCGACGCGATCGTCGAGTTGGCCAAGGTGAACAAGCGGATGGTTTACCATTATTTCGGGAGTAAGGACGCGCTGTTTGAGGCGGCGCTCGTCGAAGTGGATGGGCGCATTGAGTCGATCGAATTTCACGCGGTGGAGCTGGGGCGCAATCCGGCGGAGAAACTGGCGCGGCTGTGGGAAAGCTATTTCGCGTTTCTGGACGATGAGCCGGAGTTCACGCGCCTGCTCCAGTGGGAGAATCTTGAAAAATGGGGCCACCTGACGAAGGCGAATCACCTACTGACGAAGAATCCATTTTTCGAGCGGTTTCAGGCCATCGTGCAGGAGGGCATCACCGCGGGTGAATTTCGCGGGGACCTAGATGTGGGCACCTGCTAATCCACTTCATCCGCCTCTGCTTCATCGATCACTCGAACCGCTGCTCGTTGTCACAGAGTCTCAATCTGGATCTCGGCAACGTGGACGTGAAGCAGCAGGGTTTGCGGCAAGTGCTCGCGCTGGTGTCTGCGGGGATTGCGAAGCGGTAGGGCGCGGCGGCGTCAGAGGGTCTCGAGCAGCGATTTTAGATTGTGGAGACAGGTGCGGCTGGCGACTTCGCCGCCGTGGGAGAAGGCGTGGCCGGCGGGGAGGTGGAGGAGCTTCTCGTCGATTTTTTCGAGGCGCCAATGAGTCTCGAGCGAGAGCAGGCCGCCGTAGCCGGTCGTTTGGAGCGCGCGGAGGTGGGCGGGCCAATTGACTTCACCGAGACCGACGGGCGTGCCGGCGGCGATGTGCGCGGAGCCGGACGTGTGGGTCGTGTGGCGGACGGCGTCTTTGACGTGGAGATGGAAGAGGCGGGGGGCGAGGCGGACGAGGTCGGCGGGCGTGGCGGGGGCGGCACCGGGGACGTAGAGGACGTTGCACGGATCCCAGATCGCGCCGACGCGATCGGCCGGGAGCGGGGCGAGAATGGCGAGCGTTTCGTCGGCGGTGGCGGCGAGGCAGGAGTGTTCGTTTTCGACGCCGAGGCGGATGCCGGAACCGGCGGCGAGTGCGACGAGGCCGTGGAGGTGCTCGATCACGCGCTGCTGTTTCGCGGGCTCGGCGGGATGGGGTGTGCGGAGAAACGTGAAGACGCGGAGGAGGTCGGCGTTGAGCTCGTGGGCGACCTCGAGGCTGCGTTTGAAAATGTCGCGGTGGGCGGCGATCGCGGCGGTGTCGTCGAGATCGCACTTAAAGACGGGCGTGGCGCACCCGACGACGCGCCAGCCTTCGGCGCGGGAGGCGGTGATGACCTCGGCGATATCGGACCGCGTGAGGTCTTTGAAGGCGCGGCCGTTGAGGCTGCGGAGTTCGATGCCGGGGAGGCGGAATTCGCGGAGGAAGGCGGAGATGACGGGAAGGTCTTGGGAGACTTCGTCGGAGATAATTGTGATGTTGTCGGGAAATTTCATGGACGGAGAGCGGAGGCGGAAGACGGAGGTTTTACCGCTAAGGGATTTCGCCACGGGGGCGAAACCTTATTCACTCCTCCGGCTGATCGCCGGTGGAGTAGGTGGTGGGGTTCGCTGATGGCGAACGGGGACATGACGGGGGGATTACTTCGCGCCGGCTTTTTTGAGAACTTCGGCGAGGGTGACGAGGGCGCCGCCGCGGCGTTTGCTTTCGTCGGCGGCTTCCATGAAGGCGATGAGCTCGAGGGTGGTCTCGGGGGCAACCGGCGAGATGCGGGTCTGGAGGAACTTCATGATTTCGACGGTGAGGCCGTGGTAGTTTTGTTTCTCACCGGCGGTGGCGACGCCCTTGGTGCCGACGGCGGTCACGCCGTAGCCTTTGAAGGTTTTGCGGTTGCCCTGCGCGATGCCCACGCGTCCGTCCGACCAGACGCCGGTGATGATGTCGGTGTTTTCCGCGCGGGTGCGTTGGACTGACACGCAGCCGGGCCCGAGGACGGTGTAGAGGGCTTCGACGCAGTGGATGCCATACCAGAAAAAGTCGGGGTGGTGCGACTCGAACTCGGCCGGTCCGATGGAGTAAACGGAGGTGATGTCACCGATCTTGGCGAACTTGGAGGCGAAGGTCTCCGGTGGATAACGGAGCGACGAGGAACTGAAGATCGGGATGTTGTGTTCGCGGGCGAGGCGGACGATCTCGACGGCGTCTTTGAGGGAGCCGGCGAGGGGCTTGTCGATGAAGACGGGTTTTTTCGCGGCGAGGGTCTGGCGGAATTGTTCGAGGTGGGGGCGGCCGTCGACGCTTTCGATCAG
>Ga0049084_10000946_pt1 | contig 11638 bp, 5 predicted proteins | sample GreLakmeON33MSRF_FD_66720 | JGI IMG/M metagenome (GOLD analysis project Ga0049084, IMG submission 66720) | Freshwater lentic microbial communities from great Laurentian Lakes, MI, USA - Great Lakes metaG ON33MSRF | ecosystem: Environmental > Aquatic > Freshwater > Lake | place: Great Lakes... | reverse complement strand
CCCAGCAGAGTGAGGCTGGACAGGCCCAGCAGAGTCAACCCGCTCCCGCCGGTGATGATCGAGCTGATCGAAGCGTTCTCGTTGACCGTGATGGTCGGGGTCGCGCCGTTCAGGGTCAGCGTGCCGTTCGTGATGGCATAGCCCGGCGAGTTGAAGGTGAGGTTGTGGGCCGTGACTGGCGAGGAGATGCTGACCGGGCCAACGCCATTGGGTCCAAAAATCGCATCGTCGCCGCCCGCCCAGGTGGTGGGCGCGGTCCAGTTGACACTGGTCCAGCGAAAATCGCCATCCGGAGAATTCAGCCAGGTGTTTTGGGCGCGCACGCTGGCGGCGAGGCTCAGGCCGGCGACAAGGAGGAAAAGCCAGAAGGATTTTTTCATGATCGGTTTGGACTGATGGTTTGGTTGCTGACCGCAGACTCTGCCCCAAGACGGCATCCGCACCCGCACTTGCGCACTCGTGGCAATCGGGTGGAACAATTCAGGAAGGCGGGCTTCCTGTCATGTCGGCTGAATGAGTGACCCGCGGGGGGCGGCGTTCGGCGGGGGCTTTCAGGACAGCCGGCCCGGCGGGCCGGAGGTATTTGGCCACCGCCTGCGCGCGGGAATGCACCTGGAGCTTTTCATAAATGCGCCGGATATGCGTGCGCACCGTGTCGAAGCTGATGCCGAGCCGGTCGGCGATTTCCTTGATGAGAAAACCCTGCGCGAGCCAGCCGAGGATTTCCTGTTCGCGCGGCGACAGGCTGGCGGTCGCGCCGGCGGGCACGGCGGCGCGGAAGGATTGCACGACCTTGCGCGCAATCTGGCTGCTCATCGGCGCGCCGCCGGCATGGACGTCGCGGATGGCTGCGAGGAGTTCCGCCGGCGGCGTCCGCTTCAACAGGTAGCCAGTCGCGCCGGCCGCGAGCGATTCGAAAATCTGTTCCGCGTCCTCATAGACCGTGAGCATGACGATGTGGCAGGTCGGCCCGAGCGCCTTCAGCCGGCGCACGCATTCCACGCCGTTCATGCCCGGCAGGTTGATGTCCATGAGCACGACCTCCGGTTGGAGCGCCGGCAACTCGCGCAACGCCTCCTCGCCGGTCGAGAACCAACCGAGGCAGCGAAAATCCGCCGCGCGCTCCAGGACGCGGACCAGCGCGTCCCGGATGCCCTCGTCGTCTTCCACAATTGCCACGGTGATGCTCATGTCAGATCGTTCCACAAGTTTCATTTCCGGCCGGCCCGGCGGCCTTCAGGATTTTTTCGACTCTGCGCTTTTTCCCCGCCGCAGCCAGTCGGTCAAATGAGTGACGCCGCGCGCCTCATGCTGGAACCAGCCCCACGTCCAGTTGGAGCCGCGTCCCCTGCCCCAGCCCGCTCCGCAAATCAAATCTGCCGCCGATCTCCTCCGCGCGCCGCCGCATGTTCCACAAACCGCTGCCGCGCCGCGGCCGCCCGGGGCCGGCGGGCGCGGCCGGATCAAATCCCCGGCCATTGTCCTCGATCACCAGCGTCAGGCCGTCGGGCCGCACCGTGAGGCGGAGCGTGACCCCGGTCGCGGCCGCGTGCTTGACGACATTGTGCAGCGCCTCCTTGACGATGAGAAAAACATTGTGCCGCGCGGCGGCGGTCAAAGCCCGGGCCGGCAGCCGGTCCGGCACCTCGAGACGGCAGCGGATGCCCGCCGCCTTCAAGAAATTCTCCGCGTGCTGGCAGGTGTAGGTCACCAGGCTTTCGAGCGTGTCGTTGCGCGGGTTCACCGCCCAGACGGTGGCGTCCAGCGACTGCGTCAAATGCCGCGTGCGGGCGGCGATCTTGCGCATGTCCGCCTGCACCTCGCCGGGCGCCTCCCCGCCCTGGGCCAGTTCGCTGAGCAGCGTGATCTCGGTCAGGCTCGCGCCGAGATCGTCATGGATGTCCTTGGCGATGCGCGCGCGTTCCCGCTCGACCGCTCCCTTCCGTTCCGCCTGCTCCACCTGGCCGCGCATCTTGCGGATTTCCAAATAGCGCACGAGGCCGCCCACCGTGCCCAGCAGGGCCAGGGCGGCGAGAACTTGAAACCACCATGTCTGCCAGAAATGCGGCAACACCTCGATGTCCAGCGCCGCGCCCATCTCGGGCCAGTTCCCGTGCTGATCCCCGGCGGTCACGCGGAACCGGTACCGGCCCGGTGGAACGTGACTATAATAGGCCGCCCGCCGCCCCTGCGCCCGCACCCAGTCCGTCTCCAGCCCTTCGAGCTTGAAACGGAACGCGACGCTGTGCGGCGAGGCGAAACTCAACGCGGTGAATTCAATCGCGAGCTGCTCGTGCCCCGGCGCCACCTGGATCCCGCCGCCCTCCGCCTGCCGGAGCTGGAGCGGCGGCGGTGCGCTCCCCGCCTTCGCCGGCCGGGCGTCATAGGCCGCCAACTCCCGGCCATCGACCGACGCACGCTCGATCACCACCGGCGGCGCGGGCTGGCGGCGGATCGCCTGCGGATGCACCACCGCCAGTCCCGTCTGCATGGCGATCCACAACCGCCCGTCGCGCCCGCGCCCCGCTCCCGGCCACGCCTCGCGGCTGGCCTGCAAACCCGGCAATCCTTCGTTCCGCCCAAACACCACCGGACGCACCTGCCCGATCCGTCCCGCCGCCTGCTCCTCGAACTCCGGCGCGCGCACGTAGAACACGCCCCGGTTGCCCGCGAACCACAGCCGGCCCGCGCCGTCGTCCTGAATCTGGGAAATGTAATCGTCGCTGATTCCTTCCTCCGCGCGAAACTGCGAGAACTTCCCCGCCTTCCACCGGCCCACGCCGCCGCCGCCATAACCGATCCACACGCTCCCGTCCGCCGTCGCGTGCAGGCAGCGGATCGTCTGCCGCCGCGGGACGGCGCGGGCGGTTTCATCGACGAGCACGTCCTCCGTCACGCGCACCAGCCATCCGCCCGCCGTGCCGGCCCAGCAGCCGCCCTCGGCATCCAGCGCCAGCGCGCGCACCAGTCCGCTGCCCGCCGGCAGTTCGAACCGCCGCAGCCGGCCCGCCCGCAGCCGGTGCAATCCGTCGGCCGACGCCGTGCCGATCCAGAGATCGCCATTCGTGACCGAGAGCAGCGAGCGCGCGAAATTTCCCGCCAGCCCGTCCTGCATGGTGAAGTCCGCCGTCACCCGGTCCTGCCAGCGCAGCAGGCCGTTAAAGTGCGTGCCGATCCACACGCCGCCGGCGGGGTCCGGCACCACTGACATCGCATCCTCGACGTTCCATCCGTCGCCCGCGCCCAGGACTTGCCAGCCCGCGCCCCGGTGGCGGGCCACGACGCCGCTCCGCGCCACCGCCCACAACGTGCCGTCCCGGTCCTCGCACACGGACCGCACCGCCTCGAACGGCAGGCCGGACGCAATCTCCTGCGACTCGACGACGCTGGGCCGGAGCCGATTCAAACCCCCGCCCCGTGTGCCCACCCAGACATTTCCTTCGCGATCATCCGCCAGGCTCAGGATCTCCCGGTGCGAAACCGGCACCGCCACGAATGCTTCGCCCTCCCGCCGGAACAATCCCTGGTCGCTGGTGCCGACCCACAGCCGGCCGGCGCGGTCTTCGAGCGCCACCGTCACCGTCACATTTTGCCGGCTGGACGGCAGTGTCCCGACCGGCGCCGTGCCGCCTCCCTCGGTGAACTTGAGCACCCGCGCGCCGGCGCAAACCCAGAGTCCGCCCGACTTCGCCGCCGCGATGCACTGCATGCCCGGCACCGTCGCGCGCGCGACGAACTCCTCGTCGCGGAACACGCCGAGCGTGTCGCCCGCCGCGAACCACAGCCGGCCGCCCGCATCGGTGGCGAGCTGCAGCGGGCCGCTGGCCGGAAGCCCGCCCGCCGCCCCGTGGTAGCGCAGTTGTCCGTCGCGCATCCGCACCAGCCGGGCGCCTTCGATGGAATAAACCACCCACACGTTACCCTCCCCATCCTCGACCGGCGCTGACGCCCGCGGGTTGGCCGCCCCGCGGCGCAGCAGCCACGAACTCGTCCGCCCCTGCTCCACGCCCGCCAGCACCCCGCCATCCTTCGTCACCCACAACCGGCCCCGCCGGTCAGCCGTCACCCCATACATCAGTCCGCTCGGCGCTCCGGCCTCCGTCACCGGCGCGAAATCCCGAAACTGATTCCCGTCGAAACGCACCAGCCCGCCCTGCGTCGCCACCCAGAGAAAACCGTCCGGCGCCTGCGTGATGCCCACCACCACGTTGTCCGGCAATCCCTCGTCCGTCTGCCACGCTCGCGCGAACCACGGTTCGTTCGTCGCCGCGCCCAACCCGGCGGCGGCGCCGAGCAGGCCGACGCCGAGCGCCAGATACAGCCGGACACGGTGAGTCAGTGTTGGGAACACGCCCGGAAACTAATCCGTGGGAAAACCAAAACAAGCCGCAAAAGCTGCCAGGGCCGGCGGAACGCGACTGGGTTCGAACACGCTGAAATCTCGAGAACCCGCACTGGGCCGGTCGTCTCGGCCGGCTGAAGCCTGAATCAGGCGGACAAAGAAAGAATGCCACCACGGATGGAAGCGCGTTGCAGGTTGAGCGTTGCCTGTTTCCGCTCCCACTGAGAACCGAGCACTGAGCACTTCCCACCACCCCGCCCTCCTCTCACGTCAGAATATCCCGAATCACCTTCCCATGCACATCCGTCAGCCGCCGGTTGATGCCGTTGTGGTAGAAGGTGAGTTTCTCGTGATCGAGGCCGAGGAGGTGCAGGATGGTCGCGTGAAAATCCGGGATGGTGACTTTGTTTTCCGCGACGGAGTAGCCGACGTCGTCGGTCGTGCCGTGACGAAAACCCTTCTTCACTCCCGCGCCCGCCAGAAAGCAGGTGAAGGCGACCGGGTGATGATCGCGGCCGGGAGCATTGATGCCCTGCGTCGAGGGGCTGCGGCCGAACTCGGTGCTCCAGATCACGAGCGTGTCTTCCAACATCCCGCGCTGCTTGAGATCCTTGATTAACGCGGCGACGGGCTGGTCCATGGTGGCGGCCTGCGTGTCGTGGTTTTGCTTCAGGTTTTCGTGGCCGTCCCAGTTGATGCGCGGGCTGCCGAAGGCGCCGCCGTTGTAGATTTGCACGAAGCGCACGCCGCGTTCGAGAAGGCGGCGGGCCATCAAACAGTTTCGCCCGAAACCCTTGTTCGACTCCTTGTCGAGACCGTAAAGGGTCTTCGTCTCCGCCGATTCCGCGTCGAGGTTCGACGCGTCGGGAATGCTCACCTGCATCCGCGCCGCGAGTTCGTAGGAGCGGAGCCGGGCGGCAAACGTGTCGTCACCGGCCTGGGCGTCGGCGAAGTCGCGGTTCATGGCGGCGAGCAGTTTCATGTCCGCCTCGCGCGTGGCGGGCGGAATGTTCGCTGGGGTGTTGAGGTCCACCACCGGCTCGGGCGAGTTGGTGCGGAACTGGACGCCCTGATGATTCGCGGGCAGAAAGCCGGAGGTCCAGTTGATGGAGCCGCCGGCGGGCTGGCCGCGCGGATCGGGCAGGACCACGAAGGTGGGGAGATTTTCGTTCTCCGTGCCCAGCCCGTAGCTCAACCACGCGCCCATGGAGGGAAATCCGTTCAGGGTGAATCCGCTGTTCATCTGAAACGTGGCGGGCGTGTGATTGTTGCTCTTGGCAAACATCGAGTGGATGAAGGTCACGTCATCCACGCACCCGGCCAGATGCGGCAGCAGACTGCTCACCCACGCGCCGGACTTGCCGTGCTGGCGGAATTCGTAGGGGCTTTTCATCACCTTGCCCGGCTGACCGAAGAAACCCAGGTTCTCTCCGCGGCCTTCGAGGGTCTTGCCGTGGAATTTTTCCAGCTCCGACTTGTAGTCGAAGGTGTCGATGTGGCTGACGCCGCCGCAGCAGAAAATTTGCACGACGCGTTTGGCCTTCGCCGGAAAATGCGTCGGGCGCGCGGAGGAGGCGATCCCGGGCGCGGCGGCGCGGGCCTGTTCGCGGTTGAGCAGCCAGGCGAGGGCGAGGCCGCCGATCCCGCCGGCGGTGTTGGCCAGAAAGTGGCGGCGCGAAAGGAGCGACCTTTCGATTGAAGGAAGTGGAGAGGAGTTGTTCATACGCAGGCCAGCGGGGGTTCTTGCTGGAGTTCAAGCTTTAGCTTGTCCGGGAACACGCCAAAGCGTGAACTCCAACTTGCGAATAGCGCACGTCGCTGAAAAATTGGTTCACCGGACATAAACGAATTCGGTTGAGTTGAGCAGCGCCCAGCAGACGCTGGACAGGCCACGTTCCTTGGCCGCGCTGGCGGCACGGGCGGATTCTTCCCGGGTCGCGGCACGGCCGAGAGCAAGGCGATAGGCCGATTGCACGGCACCGGACAGGTCCTGGGAAGACTCCTTCAGCGCGCGTTCGGCGAGCTGGCCGGCCTGGCGCTGCACGAATGAATTATTCATCAACGCGAGCGCCTGCAAGGGCGTGGTGGTCACGCCGCGCCGCGGAGTTTTCACCGCCGGGTCGGGGCAATCGAAGGCATCGAGCAGCGGCTCCTTGCCGGAGTTGACGTTGATGCGATAGACGGTGCGCCGGTTGAACTCCGGGCCGATCATATCCTTGAGCGCATAGAAATCCGAACCGTGGTTCGACACGGTAAAGGGGCGAAAGCCCGGCCCGCCCATTTGCAGGTTGATCTGTCCGCTCACCGCCAGCATCGCGTCACGCAGCACTTCCGCTTCGAGGCGGCGCGGCGGGAAACGCCAGACGAGCTGGTTGTCGGCATCAAGCGCGGCGGCCTTCGCGTTCGCCAGGGATTGTTGCTGATAGGTCGCGGAACTTACGATCAAGCGGTGCAGCGCCTTCACGCTCCAGCCGCTCTCGATGAACTTCACGGCCAGCCAGTCGAGCAGCTCGGGATGCGTTGGACGCGCGCCGCTCACGCCAAAATCGTTCGGCGTCGCCACCAGTCCCTGTCCAAAATGATAATGCCAGACGCGATTCGCCATGACGCGCGCGGGCAGCGGATTGCGCGGGTCGGCCACCCAATCGGCGAACTTCAACCGGCGCTGCGCCTCGGGCGCGTTCGCCGAGAGGCCGAAATCGGGATTCAAATCGACGATGGCCGAGAGAGCGCCAGGCGTGACGATTTCGTCGGGCGAATGGACATCGCCGCGCTTGAGACGTTTGGTGGGCGCCGGCTGCACGCGCGTTCCAACATACGAAACGGGAGATCCCTTCGGCTTGGGTCGCGCCGCGTCGAGAGCGGTCTGGGAAGTTTTTATCCGGGCGAGCGCGGCGGTGCGCGCGGCGGTTTGTTCCGGGCTGAGGCTGGCCAGCACTTCGGATTGGGTAACGCCCGTCCCGGCGGCGCGAAAGGAATCCGCGATCTCTCCGGCGCTCAAGGCCCGGTCGTAGAGCGCGGCCTGCTGGATTTCGCCTTTGAGATGGCCATTGCCGGCGCCATGGTGACGCAGGCCGAGCAGCACACGCGCCTTGCCGGCCGGATAGGTGTGAAGCCGATTGGCCGGCGTGTAGGGTTTGCCATAGGGTTCGCCATTGCGATAAACGGCAATGCTGTTGTCCGCGCTATAAACGATGGCCATGTGGATGAGCGTGCCAGCCGGAGCGGATTCCTCCGGTGCGGCGAGGTCTTGCGTCCGGGCAAAACCGCCGCTGCCCGGCACCCATTTGTTCGGCTGCCGTTCGCCGAAGACAATCGCGTCAAAAGTCGTGCCGGCTCCTTCGGACTCGATGGAGATGACCCCTACCCCGCCCTGCTTCAACTCGGCGAGCGAGACCCAGGCTTCGAGCGTCTTCTCGCGAATATCCTTCGGAATCGGTGCGGTCTGATAATAGTCGCCGGCCTTCGCGAGTTGCAGGCGTCCGTTGGCCAACTTCGCGCCGCCTTTGAGTTCGCCGGGCATCACGGCGTCCGCCGCGCCGTCGAAGTTCCAACGGGCCAGGGCCGCCGGTCCGGGTTTGACCGCCGTGGCCGGGCGTTTCGCCGTCGCGCTTTTCAAACCCTCCGCCTCGAGTCGCGCCACCTCCTGTTGCGCCGATGAAATCTCCTTCGTCAGCTCTTCAATCCGCCCTTTCGGAATCTTCGGCTCGTCCGGGCTGCCGATGGCCCGTTCGCCGTGCTTCACCCCCTCGAAGACCGACTTGATGCGGTAATATTCCTCGTGCGGGATGGGATCAAACTTGTGCGTGTGGCAGCGCACGCAGTTGACGGTGAGTCCGAGAAAGGACTGCCCCACCACCCCGATCAAATCTTCCAATTCGTCTTCCCGCGTGATGGCTTTTTGGGTCTTGTTGGCCTGGGCATTCCCGGCCTGATCATACGGCCCGCAGACCAGCAGGCTCGTCGCCACGATGCCGTCGCTCGTCACCGGCTCGAGCACATCCCCGGCCATCTGCTCCTTCATGAACCGGTCATAGGGTTTGTCCTCGTTGAAGCTCTTGATCACGTAATCACGGTAGTGCCACGCGTTGTTGCGCAGCCGGTCGTATTCAAAGCCCTGGCTTTCCGTATAACGCGCCACATCCAGCCAGTGCCGTCCCCAGCGTTCGCCGTAACGCGGCGACGCCAGCAGCCGGTCCACCAGTTCCTCGTAGGCTTTCGGCGATTTGTCCGCCACGAACGCGTCAACCTCCTGCGGTGACGGCGGCAGTCCGGTGAGATCAAAACTCAACCGCCGGATCAGCGTCGCGCGATCGGCGGCGGGCGACAGCGTAAGATTGTTGGTGGCAAGCCGCGCCGAGATGAAGGCGTCGATGGGATGGGCGACTGGCGACTGGCGACTGGCGTTTTTTGGAACAGCGGGCGCTTTCAACGACTGCAACGACTGCAACGACCAATGGGCACTACGCACGCGCGCTGTGGCCTCCGACTCCGGCCAGTTGGCGCCCTGATCGATCCACGCCCGCAGCAGACCGACTTGCCGAGCCGTGAGCCGCTCGCCTTTTGGCGGCATGATTTTTTCCGGATCCAGGCCCGCGACGAAATGCACCAGCAGGCTCTCGGCGCTCTTGCCGGGCACGATGACCTTGCCGGCGTCGCCGCCCTTGAGCGCGGCCACTTTGCCGTCGAGCCGCAGCTCGCCCTTCTGCTTTTCCGGCCCGTGGCACTTCACGCAATGCTGGGCCAGCAACGGCTGGATGTCCTTGGTGAAATCCACCGGGGCCGCCGCCGGGGCCGGGAGTTTCGAGAGATCGAGAGTCGGAGTCGCGGCGTGCGCAGTGACCAAGGGCAACCCCAGCACCAAGGCAAGAACGGCAATAAAGGCGCTGCGCCGTCGTGTCGCCGTGAAGGAATGGGTGGCTGCTGTAGTCAATTTCATGATCGTCAGAAAAAAATATGCGCACATCAGAGGAATTTGAAAGCTTTTCGTTCAGGATAAAATCGGACGGATCACCTGCCCATGCACATCGCTGAGACGGAAATCGCGGCCGCCAAAACGGTAGGTGACTTTCTCGTGATCCAGCCCGAGCAGATGTTGCACGGTTGCCCACATGTCGTGGACGGTGCAGACATCCTGCACGGCATGATAGCCGAGTTCGTCGGTGGCCCCAAAGGCTGTGCCGCCCTTGATGCCGCCGCCCGCCAGCCAGACGCTGAACCCAAACGGATTGTGGTCGCGCCCGTCGCTCGACTGCGCGAACGGGGTCCGGCCAAATTCTCCGGCCCAGACGATGAGCGTTTCATCAAACAGACCCCGCGCCTTCAGATCTTTGATCAATCCGGCGATCGGCTGATCGACCTGGAAAGCCATCTCGGAGTGGCCCGCTTTCAACACGCCGTGTTGATCCCACGGGTTGCCGATCTGGCCAAGATCGGCCGGGCGCGGCAGGCAGGTGAGCTCGATGAAGCGCACGCCGCGCTCGACGAGGCGCCGCGCCAGCAGACATTGCCGGGCGTATTCCGCCTTCTCGCGCACCGGCGAATCCATGCCGTAAAGTTTTTTTGTGACCTCGCTCTCGCCGCGCAGATCGACCAGTTCAGGAACGGCCGACTGCATCCGGTAGGCCAGCTCGTAATTCTGGATGGCGGACTCGACCTGCTCGTCGCCTTGCAGCCGCGTGAGATGACGCTGGTCGAGACGCCCGATGAACCCGAGCCGCTTGCGTTGCAATCCATCCGCTTCGCGCGGCGTGATGTTCGTGAGCGCCTCCTTCTGGGTCGGGTCGATGAGCGAGGCCTGGTGGACTGCTGGAAGAAAACCGTTGCCGTAAATGTTCACCCCGCCCAGCGGCGCGCCCCCGCTGGCCAGCACCACGTAGCCCGGCAGATTCTGACTCTCGCTGCCCAGGCCATAGGTCATCCACGCGCCCGCGCTTGGAAATCCGGCCAGCGAAAATCCGGTGTGCATGTAAAAATTTCCCTGCGCATGTTCGTTCGCCACGCTGGTCATCGAGCGGATCACGGCCAGGTCATCCGCGCACGCACCGATGTGGGGAAAGAGGTCGCTGACCGGCAGGCCAGACTGGCCGCGGTTCCGAAACTCCCACGGGCTGGCCATGATGTTGCCGTTCTGGTTGAACATGGTCGGTCGTACCGGCACGGGCATCGGTTTGCCGTGATCACGTCTCAGGCGCGGCTTCGGATCGAAGGTGTCCACGTGCGACACGCCGCCGGACATGAAACAGAAGATGACGCTTTTGACCTTCGGCGGAAAATGCGGCGCGCGGGGTGCGAAGGGACTGGGCTGCGCCGGACCAGCCGCCGCCGCCAGCGCCTTTGATCCCGCCATCAGGCCGGACAAGGCCACCAGGCCAAAACCGGTCGAGCACGTCGCGAGCATGTCGCGCCGGGAAATCTTCCCCGGGCCGCGCGCGTTGAATTGTGATCGGTCAATCGACATAGATGAATTCCTTCAGGCAGAAAACCGACTGCGCAAAATCCTGCCACACCCGCGCGCTCTTCTCCAGTTCGACGGACGGCACCGCATGTTCGGCGGCGAGTTCACCGAGAAATTCGCGGGCTGCGGCCAGATCCTCCACCGTGGCCGGGCGGCCCAGCGCCTGCACAAACATGTCCCGCACGCGCTCATCGCGCGGACGCCCTTCGCCCACCAGCGCCTTCGCCCATTTGGCCGACTGGTCGATGACGAACGGATCGTTGAGCAGGGTGAGCGATTGCGCGGGCACGTTGGTGGCGTCGCGTTTGCCGCGCGTGCTGGCGGGCTTGGGCGCGTCGAAAGCTTCAAGCAACGGATTCGCGGCGTTGCGCCGGATGCGCTGGTAAATGCTGCGGCGGCGGTCCCCGTCGAGCGGCCCTTTCGGCCCGCCGCCTTCCGTCTTGCCGACGTAATAGACGTTCACCCCCGGCCCGGACATTTTCAGATCAAGCTGGCCGGAGACGGCGAGCACGGTGTCGCGAATCGCCTCGGCTTCCAGGCGGCGCACGCGCGCGTGGGAGAGCAGCTCGTTGCCGGGATCGATCCGTCGCGCGTCGGCGGAGGCCAGCGCGGATTGCTGAAATGTTTTTGAAGTCACGAGGAACCGGATCGTTTCCTTCATCGACCAGCCGTGCTCGATGAATCGCGTCGAGAGGTAATCCAACAGTTCCGGGTGCGTCGGCTTCTCGCCCAGCCGGCCGAAATTATCCACCGTGCCGACGAGGCCGCGTCCGAAGAGATGATGCCAGAGACGGTTGACCATGACGCGCGCGGTCAGGGGATTGGCGGGGTTCGCCACT
>Ga0049084_10000942_pt1 | contig 11685 bp, 8 predicted proteins | sample GreLakmeON33MSRF_FD_66720 | JGI IMG/M metagenome (GOLD analysis project Ga0049084, IMG submission 66720) | Freshwater lentic microbial communities from great Laurentian Lakes, MI, USA - Great Lakes metaG ON33MSRF | ecosystem: Environmental > Aquatic > Freshwater > Lake | place: Great Lakes... | reverse complement strand
AGGGGCGTGGGCAAGACAACGGTGTCTCGCATTTTGGCCAAATCACTCAATTGCCAGGGCACTGACGGGCAGGGCGGCATCACAGCTGAGCCTTGTGGCGTATGTCAGGCCTGTCGGGACATTGATTCAGGACGTTTTGTCGACTACACCGAACTTGATGCCGCCTCGAATCGGGGTGTTGATGAAGTTCAAAGCTTGCTTGAGCAGGCGGTTTACAAACCGGTTCAGGGGCGCTTCAAGGTGTTCATGATTGACGAGGTTCACATGTTGACCAACACGGCCTTCAATGCCATGTTGAAAACGCTGGAAGAGCCGCCTGAGTATTTGAAGTTTGTATTGGCCACCACCGATCCCCAAAAAGTACCTGTCACTGTTTTGTCTCGGTGTTTGCAATTTAACTTGCGACCCATGGCGCCAGAAACTGTCTTTGAACACCTCACGAATGTTTTGGCGCAAGAGAACTTGCCCGCCGAGCCGATGGCACTGAAGTTGTTGGCCCGAGCTGCCAGAGGGTCCATGCGCGATGCACTGAGCTTGGCTGATCAAGCCATTGCATTTGGCAGTGGTCAATTGCAAGAGGCAACGGTTCGTTTGATGCTGGGCAGTGTCGATCGCAGCCATGTCATGGGCCTCATTGATGCCCTTGCGCGAGGTGATGGTGCCGCAGTCGTTGCAATTTCTGAAGGCCTGCGGCTGAATGGTTTGTCTGCGGCCTCGGCTTTGGAAGACATGTCCATGGTGTTGCAGCGCATGGCCGTGTTGCAAGCAGTTCCCAGCGCTGCAACAGAATCGGACGACCCTGATCACCAAGAAATGTTGCTATTGTCTGAAGCCATGCCCGCCGATGAAACGCAGTTGCTTTACAGCTTGTGTTTGCACGGCCGCACAGAATTGGGCTTGGCGCCCGATGAGTACGCGGCGCTGACCATGGTCTTGCTCAGGCTACTGGCTTTCAAGCCCAAGGCTCATCAATCTCAAGAAATTCATCAGGTGCAAGCGCCTGCGGCTCAAAAAAAAACTTTAACGACAGCGCCTATTCAAGTTAAAAATCTGCCTGTCCGTCAAGCCAGTGAACCTTCTGAAAGGACAGCGCCGAAAGTGTTGGTCGCCACAGAGGAGGGCCATTTTTGGACTCAAACAGTTCGTCAATTGGTAGCTTCTGAAGCTGTAACGGCCTTGGTGCGTGAGTTGGCCTTGCAATCGCAATTGATTGCGCGCGATACCGATCAATGGCATTTGAGAATTGACAGCGAATCCTTAAACCAAGGCACTGCCCGCGAGCGTTTACAAGCCGCATTGAACGCCGCAGGGTTTGCCGTCAAGCTGGTTGTTGAAATTGGCAAAGTGACCGATTCACCTGCTCAACGGAATGCCGCTGATTTGGCTGAAAAGCAAAAAGCGGCTGAAGATTTGATTCATTCAGATCCCATGGTGCAAGCCATGGTTGAAAATTTTGGCGCCAAAATAGTGCCCGGCACAATCAAGCTTATTTCTTAAATTTAACGGAAGGAAAAACATGTTCAACAAAGGTCAACTCGCTGGCTTGATGAAGCAAGCGCAAGCCATGCAAGACAATATGAAGAAAGCCCAAGACGAACTGGCTTTTGTCGAAGTGGAAGGTTCATCTGGCAGTGGCATGGTCAAAGTTGTGATGACCTGTAAACATGCGGTCAAGCGTGTCACGATCGACCCCTCTTTGCTGACAGACGACAAGGACCTGTTGGAAGACTTGGTGGCCGCAGCCTTCAACGATGCCGTCCGACAAGCAGAGGAAGTGACTCAACAGAAAATGGGTAAGTTGACGGCTGGTTTACCTCCCGGCATGAAGTTGCCTTTCTAATTTTTTGAAGCCATGCAAAAACCCAATTCCCATGCACTGGACGCGCTCATTCAAGCGCTACGGGTTTTGCCGGGAGTCGGTGCCAAGTCTGCCTCTCGCATGGCATTTCATTTGATGCAGCACGAGCGCAGTGCTGCGCTGCATTTGGCAAAAGCTTTAGAGCACGCTTGTGACAACGTCAAACATTGCACCACCTGTCACACACTCACTGAAACAGATGTTTGTAGCATGTGTGCTGACCCTGAGCGCGATCGAACTCAGCTGTGTGTGGTGGAAACGCCCGCAGATCAAGCGGCCATTGAGAGAACTTCTACTTTCAAAGGCCTGTACTTTGTTCTCATGGGCAAGCTCAGCCCCCTTGATGGCATTGGACCTAACGACCTCGGCTTTGCCAAGCTGTCAGAGCGTTGTAATGACGGTCTGGTGCAAGAGGTTATTCTGGCTACCAATTTCACGGGCGAGGGCGAGGCCACAGCGCACGTCATTGCTGAAATGTTGAAGAAGAGAGGCTTGCGCGTCACGCGTCTGGCCAGAGGCGTGCCCGCTGGAAGCGAGCTTGAATATGTCGATTTGGGCACCATCGCCCACGCATTGGCCGATCGCCGCTAATTGCGTTGCGACTTTGCACACTGAGTTCTCAGTGTTCTTCATTACGTAATTACCCGCTTGGGATGTTTCCCAATGCGCCTACATCGATATCTTTGTATGCTGAACCCGTCACCTATGGAAACTCTTCAAGGGGTATTGACTTGTTACAAAAGCTTCGGCGGCGTGAATTTTCAGCAATGGCCATGGCCAGTGTTGTGCTGACACCTGACTTGGCGCAAGCTGCTGTCGCACCTCAAAAAGTCAGCATTGCACTGGCCGCCAAAACCAGTTTGTTCCATTTGCCTTTGGTCTTGGCTGAGCAGTTGGGCGTGTTCAAAAACGAGGGCCTTCAAATTGATTGGCTTGAATGTGAATCGGGCCTTCAAGCGGTTCAAATGGCCTTGAATGGGCAAGCTGAAGTGGTGTCAGGTGCTTTCGAGCACACGCTTGATTTGCAAGCGCGAGGCTTAAATTACAGGGCCTTTGTGTTGCAGACCAGAGCGCCCCAAATCAGTGTGGGCTTGGCCACACGCAAAGCGCTTGCGATGAAATCATTGGACGATCTCAAATCTTTCAAGATGGGTATTTCATCCTTAGGTTCTGGCACGCATTGGTTGGCGCAACAGTGGCTTTTGAAAGCCAAGCTTGCGGCCGAGAATGTTCAGTTCATTGAACTAGGCTCTGCCACAGGTCATTTGATGGAAGCCGTTAGAACGGGTTCGGTTGACGCTTTGTGTCACATCGATCCTGTCATGCACTACCTAGAACAAAAAAACGAATTGCGTCTCTTGGCTGACACGCGATCGATGCTTAGTTCGCAGCGAATGTTTGGTGGCCCCACGCTCTCTGCTTGTTTGTTTGGCAAGGGTGAGTTTTTGCAAAAACGCGCTGATGTCGCACTCACCTTGACCCGAGGCGTAGTCAGAGCATTGCAGTGGCTTAAAACCGCAGGGCCTTCCGATATTCTCAAAATGGTGCCCTCTCACAACTGGATGGGCGACCGTGCGATTTACTTAGGCGCTTTGGAGAATGTGCGCGACACCTACAGCTTAGATGGCATGTTTTCGACAGAGTCCTTGCAAACGGCTTGGCGCGCCAGAGCCAATCGCGTCAGCGCCGACAGGGCCAATTGGACCACCTTGGCTAAAACCTATACCAATGAATTTGCGCTGATTGCGCAACGCAAAGTCAATTTCTGACGGCAGAATTGGAGGAGTTTGGCTTGCCAGCTTTTGGGGCGGGCGGCTTTGATGTGACCTTGGATTTCTTAGCGTTTGAGCCGCCAGCTGAAGTTTTCACACCTTTGTTGATGCTCGACTTCTTGCTTGTATTTTTACTTCCGCGGGAACTGGCCGTGGTTGGAACCAAGATGGCAATGGATTGACCTGGTTTGAGTGCTACAGGCATCTTCAATTTATTCCAAGCGGCAATGTTCATGGGTGTGACGTCATGCCGGCTAGCCAGCGTGGCCAAGGTGTCGCCTTTTTGAACTTTCACCAGAATACGGCGCAAAACAATTTCGGGTGCAAAAGAAATTTTGGCGTTGTCGGCCAGATGTTCAGTGACGTCAGCGTCTAGAGCGCCTTGTCTTGCAACCAACAAGGTGGAGCCTTGTTTGACTTGCATCCCGCTTGGAATTTGATTCACTGAGCGAAGTTCAGCTTCGGTCATTTTGACCAGTTTGCTGGCCTCCGAAACCTTCATGGTCTTGGGCACAGACCAAGCCGTCCAACTGGCCAATGGTTTTTGTGCATGCTCTTCGAGTCGGCGTTGGAATCGGTCCGCATTGTCCCAAGGCAGCAAAATTTCTGGTGTGCCTGCAGCCAAAATAACAGGTCGGCTCATGGAGGGATTTAAAGCTTTGAAATCTTCCATGCTGACACCTGAAAAATTAGCCGCCAATTTGACATCGATGTCACGTGTGATGCTGACAGATTTGAAATACGGATGGTTCTGAATCAGCGGCAATCGTGCGTTGAAACTTTGGGGCTGCGCAATGATGTTCTTAACGGCCTGCAACTTGGGCACGTAATAGCGTGTTTCGTTGGGCATGCTCAATTCGGAATAGCTCAGCCCTAAACCGGCCGCTTTGTTTTTGGCCAATGCGCGACCCACACTGCCTTCCCCCCAGTTGTAGGCTGCCAAAGCCAAGTGCCAATCGCCAAACATGCCATAAAGTTTTTGCAAATAGTCAAGTGCTGCGCGGGTTGATTCAATCACGCCGCGTCGCTCATCCCTGAAAATGTTTTGCTTCAAATCGAAGTATTTGCCAGTGGCGGGCATGAATTGCCACATGCCAGCTGCTTTGGCTGAAGAGACCGCTTCAGGGTTAAAGGCCGATTCGATGAAGGGCAACAAGGCCAACTCTGTGGGCATGTTTCTGCGTTCAAGTTCTTCAACAATGTGGAACAAATATTTTCTTGAGCGCTCTGTCATTCTCACCATGTAGTCGGGACGCGCTGCGTACCAAGCTTCGCGGTCTTTCACCAGATCATTTTCAAGATCAGGCATGGCAAAGCCTTGGCGAATGCGCACCCAAATGTCAGCAGGGGGTTCAGCGAGATCATCGATTTTGGCTTTGACGATAGGCGCTTGAAAAGGCGCAAGAACTTGAGGTGGCGTCGGTGCAGTTGGTGTCGGTGGCGGTGGTGTCGCAGCCATTGTTGCTGTCGTAGTTGCTGTCGTAGTTGCTGTCGCAGTTTCAGCTGTTGTGCTGATGTCCACAGCACTTGTTTCGGCTTGTTTCTGAAGATTGGCGCAGCCTGTTAAAAACAGGGCAAGACACAGTCCAAGCTTGATCTTCAGGCTGAAGCCCGTGGTGATGTGCTTCATTTGTAGTCGTTTTTCCAGAGTCGCAGATGGGCAAAAATAGCTGCTTCATCGTCTTGAACCTGCGGTGCAAATTTTTTGACCGCACCGATCACTGTTGGCGAACGGGTTCTCAAGAAAGGGTTGATTTGCAATTCGTTCGCCAGATTGGCGGGCAAGGTTGGTAAATTCTGAGCCCTGAGGTCTTTGCAATGTTTGGAATAGTTTTGCAGATTTAAATTCTGTGGCTCTACGGCGCTGGCAAATTTCAAATTGCTCAGTGTGTACTCGTGTGCGCAACAAACGCGAGAAGCGCCTGGCAGTGCGGCCAACCGATCCAAAGAATGGAGCATCTGTTGTGCAGTACCCTCAAACAAGCGACCGCAGCCACCAGAGAAAAGCGTATCACCACAAAAAAGCAGAGGTTCTTGGCCTTCGGGCTCTGCAAAATAAGCGATGTGTCCTGCTGTATGCCCCGGCACATCCAATGTTTGAAAATTCAAGCCAAGCCAGCTGAATTGGTTTCCCTGCGCTAAGGCTTGGTATTCGAAGGGCAATGTTTCGTAAGCTGGCCCATAAACCTTGGCGCCCCAATGGTGCTGAAGTTTTGCCACGCCCCCCGTATGATCACCATGGTGATGCGTGACTAAAATGCAATCTAGCTTGTGGTTGTTTGCAGCCAACCAGTTGTCAACTGGCGTTGAATCACCTGGGTCAACAACCAATGCAAGGCCTTGGTGTTGCAACAACCAAATGTAATTATCGGAGAATGCGGACAGGGGTATTAGGTTCATGATTCTTCCTATTATAGAAACCACTTCAATGGCGCAAGATTGGCGTCAATGGCTGGCTACGCCAGCAGGGTCTTATTTGTTGAATTGGGAGCAATCTCAGTTGGATGCCTTGGTGACAGATATCTTTGGCTACCACGCACTGCAATTGGGCATGCCCGAGTTAGAGGGCTTGCGAGCCAATCGCATGCCCCATCAGTGGTTGGCCCTTTCAGAAACCAATGCAGTGCCAGAGGGTCAAGATTTCCAGTTTGCCGCCCACAGCATCGCGTTGCCATTTCAAGCCGACAGTTTGGATTTGTTGGTCATGCCCCACAGCTTAGAGTTAAGTTTGGATGCGCATGCCAGTTTGCGGGAGGCAGAGCGGGTCTTGGTGCCTGAGGGCCATTTGCTAATTACCGGCCTCAACCCGACCAGCCTCTGGGGTTGGCGCCACAAGCGCGCTCAATGGTATCGGCGCTGGGGTTTTGACGGCCTTAGCTCGCCCGCTTGCGATGAGTTGATAGGCTATTGGCGACTCAGGGATTGGCTTCGACTGCTAGGTTTTGAGGTCAAAGTGAGTCAATTTGGATGTTGGCGGCCTGCGCTGGACAAGCCGAAATGGTTCGACCGATGGGCGTTTATGGACAAATTGGGCGCCAACTGGTGGCCTATTTTGGGCGGAGCCTACGCCATTGTGGCTGTGAAAAAGGTCCAGGGAGGGCGTATTTTGGGTGCGACTTGGAAACAACGCAGGCCTCAAACCAAAGCTGCCGTCACCCTGGCGCGGCGACAAAATCAAACTCAAGTCGACGCTGGCGCCCAAAGAAAGAGTGAATGTGAATCACGTTGAAATTCATACGGATGGCGCTTGCAAGGGCAATCCTGGGCCAGGGGGCTGGGGTGCACTGATGCGGTCTGCCGAGCATGTTCGAGAAATATTTGGGGGTGAGCTAGACACCACCAACAACCGAATGGAGTTGACGGCTGTGATCGAGGCCTTGATCGCACTAAAGCGTCCCTGCAAGGTCACGCTGTTTCTGGACAGTGAGTATGTTCGAAAAGGCATTACGGAGTGGATTCACGGTTGGAAAGCGAAGGGATGGCGAACCGCTGCCAAGCAACCCGTGAAAAATGCCGATTTATGGCAAAAATTAGACCTTTTGGTTGCAAATTCGGGGCATCAAATTGATTGGCGATGGGTCAAGGGACACGCCGGCGACCCTGGCAATGAAAGGGCGGATGCTCTGGCCAACTTAGGTGTCGACAAAGCCCTGGGCAGATCCTAGTCAGAGTAAGCCAACAACTGTTACATTTCCAAACTGTTTTGGGTACTCTTCAGAATCATTGATGTCTTTCAAAAAACCTTATCTCCCGCTTGCGCTCATTGGTCTGGCCCTTGCAGTTGGTGCCGCGTGGTGGTTTCAAAATAAACCTACAGCGCCAAAGGCAGAGCTGGCTGCTTCTGGCAGCACCCTAAATAGCGCTGCTCAGCCTGCCCCCGCTACGGCTGGTGCACCTGGTGCTGGCGGAACTGCCGGTACAGCGCCAGTTTCGGGAGCGCCTCAAAGGCCACCTGCCGTAGAGGTTGCCAAGGTTGAAAAAGCCATGTTGGTGGACGAGACCCAATCGGTTGGCAGTTTGCGTTCGTTTCAAGGCGTGATATTGCGGCCTGAGGTGGGCGGCCGAGTCAGTCAGGTGCTGTTCAAGGACGGACAAAAAGTTAAAAAAGGACAGATCTTGGTCCAGTTTGACGATCAATTGCCTGCGGCGCAACTGGCTCAGTCCAAAGCTGAGTTGTCAATTGCACAAGCTAACCACACTCGCAATCAAGAACTTGTTGCACAAAACTTTATCAGCAAACGTTCCTTGGATGAATCCGATGCAGCGCTTCAAGTTGCACAAGCCAAATTGGCGTTGGCCCAAGCCACCTTGCAGCGCTTGAAAGTGCTTGCCCCATTTGATGGCACCGCGGGCTTTCGTCAAATTAACGTAGGTGATTATTTGAAAGATGGCGCTGACATGGTCAACGTCGAAGACATTGAAGCTGTTTTGCTTGATTTCCGTTTGCCCGAGCGCTTCCAAGCAAAAATTAAACCTGGCCAAAAAGCGCAAGTGACCATGGACGCTTTGCCCGGCCGCAAATTCACAGCCGTCATTCAAGCCATTGATCCCTTGATTGATGCCAATGGCCGCTCTGTGGGTGTGCGTGGTTGCATTGATAACCGACAAATGCAATTGCGCCCTGGTATGTTTGCACGAGTCAATGCTGTGTTTGGTGAGCGTGATGATGCCTTGGTCGTACCCGAAGAAGCCATCGTGCCGCAAGGCGGTCGCTCAACTGTGGTGCGTGTCGTTTCTGGGCCCAATAAAGATGAACTGATTTCTGAAAGAGTCACCGTCAAGATTGGCATTCGCCAACCAGGACGTGTGGAGATTTTAGAAGGCTTGTCGATGGGCGACTCTGTGGTGGTAGCAGGTCATCAGCGCTTGCAAAAAGAAGGCAGTGTTGTCCGCATTGTGGACACTTCAAAAGCACAAGGCGGTGGCGCCAACACGGCCGCAGGTGCGAGGCCTGAGGCTGCAGGCAATGCACAAAAACCCGCAGAAAAATCCGGCCCCAAGGGCGGCAATGCAGGACCAGCGAAGGACGGCAAAGGTCAAGCGGTCGCTGGCGAGAACCCATGCACACGAGGTCTGAATGCAACTCGCTGAAACATCCATTCGAAGGCCGGTCTTTGCGACCGTTTTATCGCTGCTCATTCTCCTGATTGGCGCGGTCAGCTTCAACCGCCTTTCTTTGCGCGAGTATCCCAAGATTGACGAGCCCACGGTCACAGTCAGTGTGAAATACCCCGGCGCATCGGCCGAAGTAATTGAGTCGCAAGTGACCAAACCTTTGGAAGATTCTATTGCCGGCATTGATGCAGTCGATGTCATCACTTCCATCAGCCGTGCTGATCAGTCTCAAATCACAGTTCGTTTTCGCTTAGAAAAAGACGCCGACACGGCCGCAGCAGAAGTTCGCGACAGAACCTCTCGAATTCGCGGCCGTTTGCCACAAGCCATTGAAGAACCCGTCATTGCCAAAGTGGAAGCGGATGCCTTTCCCGTCATTTGGTTGGCTTTCGCTAGTGACACCTTGTCGCCTCTTCAAATCAATGATTTGATCAACCGAGTCGTGAAGCCGAGGCTTCAAACCGTAACGGGTGTGGCCGATGTTCGTATTTACGGTGAACGCAAATACGCCATGCGTGTTTGGTTGGACGCAGAGCGCATGGCGGCTTACCGCCTCACATCTCAAGACGTTGAAGACGCCATTCGCCGCAGCAACTTGGAGTTGCCAGCAGGACGCATTGAGTCACAACTGCGCGAGTTCAGTGTGACTTCGCAAACTGACCTCATCAAAGCAGGGCAGTTTGGTGACATCACGATTCGCAATGTGAATGGCTTTCCGATCAAGATTCGTGACGTGGCCAAAGTTGAGGAAGGGGCTGCGGATGACCGCAGTCGAGTGCGCTTGAATGGCTTGCCCTCTATCTCAGCCGGCGTGATTCGACAAGCCACAGCCAACCCATTGGAATTGTCCAAGGGCGTTCGCGCAATGATCCCCAAGCTACAGCAAGATTTACCGAGTGACATTGTGATCAATGTGGCCAACGACAACTCAGTGTTCATTGATAAATCCATTAAGAGTGTTTTTAAAACCATTGTTGAAGCTGTCATCTTGGTGGCGATTGTGATTTTTGTTTTCCTGCGAACCTTTCGCGCCTCCATCATTCCCATCATCACCATTCCTGTCAGTTTGGTTGGCACTTTTGCCATGATGGCTTTGGCGGGCTTCACCATCAACACACTGACATTGTTAGCGCTTGTTCTGGCCATCGGTTTGGTGGTGGACGATGCCATCGTGATGCTGGAAAACATTTACCGTCACATTGAAGAGGGGCTCGATCCGTTTTCTGCGGCCATCAAGGGTGCCAAAGAAATTAGCTTTGCCATTTTGGCCATGTCACTCACTTTGACGGCTGTGTTTGCACCTTTGGCTTTCACGCCAGGACGAACCGGTAAATTGTTCAGTGAATTTGCGCTGGCCTTGGCCGGCGCTGTGCTGGTCTCTTGCTTGGTGGCTCTCACCCTCTCACCCATGATGAGTTCATTGCTGCTGCGACACAACCCGAACCCTAATTTCTTTGACAGGTTTATGGAAACAATCCTAACCGGTTTGTCAAATGGCTATGCGAAGTTGCTCTCTTTGTTGTTAAAAAAAGCGCGCTGGCTGGTGGTCTTGATCATGGCCTCTTGTGGCGTTGGCATTGTGTTGGTTTATCCCACCATGAAGCAAGAACTTTCGCCGTTGGAAGATCGTGGCATCATTTTGGCAACGGTCACGGCACCCGATGGCTCCACATTGGACTACACCGATAAATACGCTAAGGCGCTTGAAAAAATTGGCAGTGCTTATCCAGAATTTGATCGAATTTTTGCTAACTTAGGCAATCCAACCGTTGCTCAGGGCAGTGTGATCTACCGAGCAGTGGACTGGGATGAGCGCAAGCGAACAACGCTTGAAATTGCCCGCGAGATGCAAGGTAAATTCAACGGCATTGCTGGTGTCAACGCGTTTCCCATCACCCCCCCATCCTTGGGTCAAGGTTTCCGAGAGCGTCCCGTTAATTTTGTTATTCAAACCTCCGACAGCTATCAGAATTTGAACGCAGTCACGCGTCAAATGTTGGATGAGATTGCCAAGAATCCAGGTTTCGTTGCGACTGACGTGGATTTGCGATTGAACAAGCCTGAATTGCGAATTGATGTAGATCGAATCAAAGCCACTGAGTTAGGCGTGAGCGTGGATGTGGTGGCTAGGGCCATCGAAACCATGTTGGGCGGCCGTATCGTCACACGTTACAAGCGCGATGCAGAGCAATACGACGTCATTGTGCAAACCCAAATCAGTGGCCGAAACACACCGGATGACATTGACAACATTTATGTTCGTGGCCGAAACGACACAGTCATTCCTCTGAGTGCCTTGGTCAAAGTTCGCGAGAGTGTGTCACCCCGCGAATTGAATCACTTTGGGCAGCGTCGATCGGTCTCGATCACAGCCAACTTAGCGGCCGACTATGCACTTGGCGACGCGCTGAAATTTTTAGACAAAACAGCCGCTGGCATTTTAAAGACCGGTTACACCACAGAATTGAATGGCACGTCGCGTGAATTTAGAAATTCACAAGGCGCGCTGGTCATTGTGTTTGTATTGGCTTTGTTCTTTATCTTTTTGGTCTTGGCTGCTCAATTTGAAAGCTTCATTGATCCCTTGGTCATCATGTTGTCGGTGCCCTTGTCCATGTTTGGGGCCCTCATGACGCTGAAGTTGACAGGGGGCACGCTCAATGTTTATTCTCAAATTGGCTTGATCACATTGGTTGGCTTGATCACCAAGCACGGCATTTTGATTGTGGAGTTTACAAATCAGTTGCGAGCGCAGGGCGTCGATACCTTCGATGCCATTGTCAAAGCTTCAGGTCAACGCTTGCGCCCCATTTTGATGACCACTGGCGCCATGGTATTGGGCGCGCTGCCATTGGCCCTTGCCACCGGTGCAGGCTCTGAGAGCCGCATCCAAATTGGCTGGGTCATTGTGGGTGGTATGAGTTTTGGAACGCTGCTAAC
>Ga0049084_10000941_pt1 | contig 11694 bp, 12 predicted proteins | sample GreLakmeON33MSRF_FD_66720 | JGI IMG/M metagenome (GOLD analysis project Ga0049084, IMG submission 66720) | Freshwater lentic microbial communities from great Laurentian Lakes, MI, USA - Great Lakes metaG ON33MSRF | ecosystem: Environmental > Aquatic > Freshwater > Lake | place: Great Lakes... | reverse complement strand
AAAGCATTACGGCTTGGGCGGCGCTACCGCCGCGGGCGGTGGTTCAGTCGCGGGTGGCTGAACCCGCAATGAGGGCGCACGCAAAATCCACATGTCGCCGTCTTTTGACAGTTCTAAATCGCTCTGACTCATGGCGAACTGAAGCTGTGCCTCATCACCCACAAACGTAATCGCCGCCTGAACCAAGGTCTTGCTCATGGCCTCAAGATCAACCTTCTCGACCGCCGGCACGCGCGCCAATCGCGTCTTAATCCCCAACCATTCTTGAAGGGAGTTGACCGAGATTAAAGCTGTGAGCTTTCCGCCTGCGCCAAAACGTAGCGTATTGCGCTTTTTCCAGTGATCTTCAACGGGCTGCATCGCCTCGATGGCTGCGGTCTTAAATGCTTCCGCGCGCGCCTTATCGTCCGCGCCAGAAACCGTCGCGCTGAGTTGAGCCTCGAACGGATCACCTAAGGGGCGAAGTTCCGTCACGGCAATATTCAGCGTATCGCCTGTAGATGTTGCGCGCGCCAGCACAACACCGGCCGCACCGTATTTAGCGGCCAGCTTCATCAACGCTTCACGATCTTTCGCGATTGCCTGATCAGCCGAAACCATTGCAATGTCCTGCAAGTCTCCCAGCGGTAAGGTGATGGGCACCAAACCATCGTGGGGCAAAATCGCGCTCCAGGCATCGCGCCAGGGGTTGGCGTCTTGCCACAACTCAACCGCACCGCCAGCACTGGGCTGATAGAGCGGCACGACCACCAAAAATCGGCTGGGTGTTTCCGCGAAGGGAAAGTTCTGAGCGCGTAAGAACGTACGGATCGAGACAGGGTCGAAGCGAACCGTGAGGTCAGCGAGGTAACGCACCGCCGAAGAGCGCTCGTTCGCTACCGAGAACTCCAACACCATCTCGATCACTTTGTTCGTGTCTGGCGTCGCAATCGCCGCCCAGTTTTCGCGCAAGGTCATCCACTCGATCAGCCGACGGAAGGCCGTCACGCGGGCCTGGGTCAGGCCGCGTTCACGCGCCTCAGTCACGCTGGTCGCCGTCACATCAACCGGCACATTGTGCACTACGAAGGGGTCGGCACTCACCTCGGCTGGGACGACAGGGGATGCAGATGGGGCAGGCGTCGAGTCCGCCGTGCCTTGCGCGAGCGCAGGCACCAACATCGCGGCCCATAACGCCAGAACGACGAAAATGAAGCCCAGAACGGGCACAGTTTGGCCGCTTGCCATCGTGTGGTGTTTGAGTATGTTGCCCAAGCTTTTTCGTCCCCTCGCTATCATCGGTCCGCATTCAGTGAACGCACCACGAGGCAACGGTTTAACCTACAACGATGCCGGGGTCGACTATTCCAAGATTGACCCCTTGAAGATTGATGCCCAGCGCGCGGCGCGCGAAACGGCAGGCAATCTGCGCCACCATGGCCTGATCGAGATTACGGCCTCGCGCGGCGAATCGGCCTATGTGGTCGATATGGGGGATTTTTTGCTGGCCTCGATCACTGAATGTCTAGGCACCAAAGTGCTGATCGCTGATGCGATGCGCCCCATTACCGGAAAAACCTATTTCGATTCCCTGGCCCAGGATACCCTGGCTATGGCGATCAATGACATTATCACCGTGGGTGCGACACCTATTTCGGTTCAAGCCTATTGGGCGGCGGGCAGCAGCAAGTGGTTCGATGACAAACAGCGTGCGCGCGATTTGGTCCAGGGCTGGAAAGCTGCCTGTGACCGCTGCAATGTGGCCTGGGGTGGTGGCGAGACACCCAGCCTGGGCGGTGTGGTCAACCCGAATACCATCGATTTGGCCGCATCGTGCATCGGCATTGTGCGCCCGAAAGAGCGACTGACTATCGCCGATAAACTTTCAGTAAATGACGAAATTGTTTTACTGGCGTCGAGCGGCATACACGCTAATGGGGTTTCATTGGCCCGCAAGGTCGCTGCCGACACCCCCGCAGGCTACACAGCCAAACTGAGCGATGGGCGCTTGTATGGCGATGCGTTAATGGACCCGACTGTTTTATATTCGCCCGTCACCGAAGCGTTGTTCGCCGCAGGCATCATCCCGCACTACTGCGCCAACATCACCGGCCATGGCTGGCGCAAACTCATGCGTCACCCGGCGGCGTTCACTTACCGCTTTGCGAAAATCGCACCGGTACCGCCAGTGTTGGCTTACTTGCAACACGCGGCGGGCATGAGCGATGCCGACGCCTATGGAACGTTCAATATGGGCGCGGGCTTCGCGCTTTTTATTGACCCAGCACACGCCGAGAAAACAGTGGCCGTTGCGAAAGCTGCTGGTATTGAAGCGTGGGTGGCGGGCCGTGTGGAAGCTGGCCCCAAAAGCGTGGTGATCGAGCCCATTGGTGTCACGTACACAGACGCGGATATGCATTTGCGGGCTTAAAGCTTATCCAAATCAATCTTACTGCTGACGATGCTTTGCAACACGCGCGGATAGAGATCTTGCTCTGCGGTCTGCACGCGCGCAGCCAGGGTGTCGGGTGTATCACCCGCCTCGACCGGCACTTCGGCTTGGGCGACAATGGGCCCGTGATCGTATTCGCCATCAACAATATGAATGGTTGCGCCTGAAATTTGATCGCCAGATTTCAGCACCGCTTCGTGCACAGGCTTGCCGTACATGCCCTGCCCGCCAAAATGCGGCAGCAGGGCCGGGTGAACATTCAAAATCCGTTTGGAATACGCCGCCAACGTTTTGGGGCCAAGCTTGCGCATGTAACCCGCCAGCACCACCAGATCGACTTGCGCCGTCTTTAATTCGCGCGCCATGGATTCGTCGAGCGCGGCCTCCGAGCCCAGCTTGGTCGCGCTCATGTGCCGCCACGTGATGCCCTGCAAGTCGGCCCAGGCGATCGCGCCGCAATCGCCGTTATTGCTGATCAGCAGCGCAGGCTCGGCATTAAGCCAGCCCTGACGGCACGCCACCACAATCGCCCGCATGTTGGTTCCATTATGCGAGGCCAGGAACCCCAAACGCGGGCGCTGTGGAAGTGGGGCCATCGTGCTTTAGTCTTCTTTGATTGGTCGCATTTGCCACGCCAAGTGGAAGACCACTTCTCGGGCAAATACTCCTAGCCGACGATTTCGAGGCCAGAGAAGAAGTAAGCGATTTCGACTGCGGCGTTCTCGGGCGAATCAGAGCCGTGGGCCGAATTGGCTTCGATTGATTCCGCGAAGGTTTTGCGAATGGTACCCGGCGCTGCGTTGGCCGGATTGGTGGCTCCCATGATCTCGCGGTTACGAGCCACGGCGTTTTCGCCTTCCAGCACCTGCACCACAACCGGGCCCGAGGTCATGAAAGCCACGAGACTGGCGAAGAAGGGGCGCTCTTTGTGGACGCCATAGAACTCTTCGGCTTGGCCGCGGGTCATGTGGATGCGTTTTTGGGCAACGATGCGTAAGCCCCCCTCTTCCAGCAGGGCATTGATTTTTCCTGTCAAGTTACGGCGTGTGGCGTCGGGTTTAATGATCGAAAAGGTACGTTGAACAGCCATGGGAATTAGCTTCTCTCAAGTGTTGTGAAGGGGGTGTGAACCAATGAAATCGTGCGGGTTATAGACGGCCCCAGGGGCGTGCGCAACGGAGGGCAGAGGCGGCTAAGTGACCTTCTCGGCCCAGCCGCCCGCCTCGTTTTGCTGCCAGTAACGCAGCTCATGGCCTGCCTTTTTGGCCTGGGCCCAGCGTTCGCGGGCCTGGGTGACGGCCTCGGCGGCATTGCCGTCGAATAGGTCGAGACAACGCTCGAACGTACCCTGAAAGGCCGCTGCCATGCCGTCGGTGAGCACCAACACACCGGCCTCGTTGGGGTTTTCTTCCTTATCTGTTAACCAAATCGGCTGGTTGGCTGCAAAGCCGTCTTTGGCCGAGCCGTGGGGTAGCCAAGCGGCCGGATTATAGGTCCAAAGGTGATTAGCGAGCGCCTCGATGCGCTCTTCCGAGGCGGCCATGACAACAGCACGTTTGCCCGCCGCCACCACGCGTTCCAGAAGCGCCGGCAACGCGCGTTCCAATGAGGAGCTTTGGAGATGATAGAAATCGACTTTCATAAGAACATTTTAACTGGTTGCATTTTCTCGATTTTTCTTGGGCCAAGCGGAATATTACTTCTCGGGAAAATGCCCCTATCCCACCAACTTCACGCCGACAAAGCCAACCCTCTTGCCTGACAACACTCGCAACAGAACAGATTTACGTTGGTCTTGCTTCGCTTTGGCAATGGCAGCATTGGCGTCGTCCGCATTGAGAACCGGCGTTTGCTGGATTTCGTCGATGACGTCGCCGCGACGAATGCTTTTCTCGCCCGTATCGCTGTCTTCATCGACATCTATCACCAGCAGACCTTCCACATCATCGGCCAAGTCATAGCGCTTGCGAATGCGCTCGTTAATGAGCGTGACCGTGATGCCCAAGTCCGCCAATCGCACTTTCTCGGCTTGGCGGTTGTCATCGGGCGTCACCACCGCAGCGACCGCAGGCGCGTCTTCCTTCAACTCCAGCACTTTGGCCTTCAGCGTCACGGGCTTGCCCTTGTGCCAAACATTCACGTCCACGGTTTTGTCGATGGGCGTTTCAGCCACCACACGCGGCAGGCTGCGCATCTTTTCGATGGGCTTTTGATCAAACGACAAAATGATATCGCCCGCTTCAAGCCCGGCCTTGGCCGCTGGACCATCGGCCAGCAGCTCTGCGATCATCGCGCCGCGCGCTTTATCAAGACCAATACTCTCGGCCATTTCCGGACTGACAGATTGAATTTGCACGCCCAGCCAGCCGCGCCGCGTGCGGCCATATTGGCGCAAGGATACCAGCACGGGTTTGACCAAGTTGGCTGCCGCTGCGAAGCCCACACCGACTGAACCGCCCGAAGGCGAAAAGATCGCGGTGTTGATACCGATCACTTCGCCATCCAAATTGAATAACGGCCCACCCGAGTTACCGCGGTTGATGGCGGCATCGGTTTGAAAAAAATCGTCGTACTTGCCAGCGTTGATGTCGCGTGCGCGCGCCGAAATAATGCCCGCCGTCACCGTACCACCCAAACCAAATGGATTGCCGATCGCCACCGCCCAATCTCCCACGCGCACCTTGTCGGAATCACCCCACGGCACCGACGTGAGCGGTTTGTTCGTGGTGATTTTCAGCAACGCGATGTCGGTTTTTTCATCACGCCCAATCAGCTTGGCAGGATGAACGCTATCATCAGACAGCGTCACCGATATTTTCTCGGCATCGGCGACGACGTGGTTATTGGTGACGATGTAGCCAGCCTTGTCGATGATGAATCCTGAACCGAGCGAGGTTTGCTTGCGCTTCTTGGGGCGGTTCGGAGCGGCATCGGGGTCGGCTTGGGGGCGCTTGTCAAACTCCTTGAACCAATCCTGAAATGGCTCGGCCTCGTCCATTTCATCCATCTCGCCTTTGCTCTCGACCGTTTGCGAGGTGGAAATGTTGACGACGGCGGGCAACAGCTTGGCTGTCATGTCGGCAAAAGAGTCCGTCGGCACGCGGGCTTGGGCGGGACTGAGTGCCAGAGCAGCACATGCAAACGCCGCAAGAGAGAAATGTCGGAACAAAACACGCTCCTGTGGATGGGGCACTGAGGCCTAGCGGTACGCCGATGGCCTATATATGAGCCATTAATGGCCCAATCCCAGGGCTGGAGCAATAAGTCCTATGACAAGTCAGCCCCTACGCAATCGGGCCCCGCTTTGAGAAGCGAGGCCCGATCAAGCCGTTAGGAGAGAAACGCGGCAGCGTTAGCGCGCGCCGGCGGGTAAGCGGTCGAAGTACTTGAAGAACTCGGAATCGGGGCTCAGCACCATGGTCGTGCCAGCACCCAAGGCACCTCTGTAGGCTTCCATCGCCCGGAAGAACGAATAGAACTCGGGGTCTTTGCCTTGCGCCGAGTTCAAGATCTTGCGGCTTTCGGCTTCGCCGGTCCCGAGCAAAACCTGCAGCTCTTTCTCGGCTTCGGCGATAATCACGGTGCGTTCGCGATCAGCCTCGGCTTCGATACGTGCTTTAGACTCTTGGCCCAAGCCACGCGCCTGTGCGGCTTCGGCCACGCGGTCTGATCTCATGCGGTTGTAGGTCGATTGCAAGACCTGCTCGGTCAAATCGGTCCGGCCAATACGAACTTCCACCACTTCGATACCAAATTCAGGTGCGCGGCGACGCACCACGTCGGTGATATCCTTCATCATAGACGCGCGTTGATCGCCCAGAAGATTTTGCAGGTTCGCCCGACCGACGCGGTCTCGCACAGCACCATTCAGAATATTGCCGAAGCGGTCGCGAAAGACGGTTTCAGATCTGACGGACTGATAAAACTTGAGCGGATCAATAATTTTATAACGCGCGAATGAATCAACATTAATCCGGCGCTGATCCACCAACACCATATCTTGACCAGGCGGATCCAAATCGAGAATGCGCGAGTCGAAGTATTCCACGTTCTGAATGAACGGAAGCTTAAAACTCAAGCCAGGCTCGCTAATCACATCTTTCGGGTTGCCGAGTTGAAAGATGATGGCGACTTGGGTTTGTTGCACCGTAAAGAACGAACTAGTTCCCAGGAGAACGATGACGACGCCGAGAATCGTCAAAAGGACGGCACGGGGCGAGTTCATTGCGGGGCTCCTGCTGCGGGCTGTGTTCGTTTCTGGATTTCAGGCAACGGTAAGTATGGCACCACGCCATTCACACCCTTGCTGTCCATAATCACTTTGTCGGCACGACCCAGCACTTCTTGCATGGTTTCAAGGTACATACGACGCGCGGTGATATCCTTATTCAGCACATACGTGCTGTAAAACGCACTGAACCGCGAGGCCTGACCTTCACCTTCTTTAATCAGCCTCTCTTTTTGGGCCTCGGCGTTTTGCACCATGCGGGCCGCGTCACCTTTGGCGCGGGGCACAATGTCGTTTCGATAGGCATTGGCTTCGTTGATCAACCGTTCGCGATCCTGGTTGGCACGCTGCACGTCATCGAAGGCGTCACGCACTTCTTTGGGCGGCTCGGCGGCCTGGATTTGCAAATCCAAAATCGTCACACCCGCTTTGTAATTGTCGATAATCCCTTGCAACAATTCTTCGGATGTCTGTGCAACCGATTCACGTTCGCGCGTCAGAATGGCTTGCAAGGCCGTGCGTCCGACGATTTCGCGCACGGCACTTTCCGAGGCGATCTTCACGGTTGCTTCGGGTTCACGAATGTTGAAAAGAAATTCACCCGCATCACGAATGCGCCACTGCACCGAATACTTGACGTCAACGATGTTCTCGTCGCCCGTGAGCATCAGGCTTTCTTGCGGTACGTCGCGGCTATTTTGACCACCGGCGGCGCCACGGAAGCCCACGGTAATTTGGTTGGTTTGTGTGACTTTCGGTTTAATCACCTCGCCAATCGGCGTGGGGAACCAATAGTTCAAGCCTGGTTGCGTGGTCTTCAAGTATTTTCCAAACAGCAGCTCAACGCCCTGCTCGTCGGACTGAACGCGGTAGAAGCCGCTGATGGCCCAGAGGCCGACAACGATGGCACCCACCAACAAGAACCCACGGCCGTTTCCGAGACCACCCGGGATTAAGCGGCGGATGCCGTCTTGGCTGCGACGGATGAGGTCTTCGAGATCGGGCGGCTGACCGCCGCCACGTCCACCACCCCATGGATTACCACCGCCGCCTCCCCCGCCGCCACTACCGCCGCCCCAGGGGCCTTGCTGCTTGTACGCCATGTCGTTTTCCATTGGTGTCGTCTGTCCTCGAAATATTGACGTGTGATCTTAACGAAATTTAGGCCGCGAATCCGAGTGAACAAAGCCCACATTTGCAAACAATTTGGTCTTTGTCTTGCCCCGACTATATAGAATCAGCTTGCGGCGAGCGATCGAGGGCTTATAGGACACCCTTGCTACTGCCGCAACTCAACCGCGTCCTTTTGCAGGCCGCGTATTCTCATATCGGTTCGAGACCAATGGATTTCAAGAATGCCCGTGCCGACCCCAGATGACATCACAAATGCCCTCAAAGCCGTCGACTCTGGCACCGGAGGCTTGGATATCGTTGCGCGCGGTTGGGTGAAGGATGTCCTGTGCAAAGATAGCCATGTCACCGTCACGCTAGAGGTGCCTGCGGCTATGGGCCCAAAGCTTGAGCCCATTCGCCAAGCCGCTGAGAAGATCATCCATGATCTGCCGGGCGTGATTTCAGCCACCGTGGTGCTGACCGCAGCCCGGGCAGCGCAACCCGCCCCGGCCAAGGGCGGATCGCCCAAAGGGGCGGGGCGCATTGAACTGCCGAATGTTAAGCACATTGTCGCCGTCGCCTCTGGCAAGGGCGGCGTAGGCAAATCCACAACAGCGACAAACTTAGCCGTCGCCTTGGCCAAGCTTGGGCACAAGGTCGCTATTTTCGATGCCGATATTTTTGGCCCCTCGCAGCCGCGCCTTCTGGGCGTCTCGAAGCTTAAACCGAGCTCGGACGGCGACAAGGTTTACCCGCTGGATGTTCATGGCGTCAAAGTGATGTCGATTGGTTTTATGATCGCCGAAGATAACCCCGTTGTCTGGCGCGGGCCGATGGTGATGGGCGCGCTTGAGCAAATGTTGCGCGATGTTGCCTGGGGCGAGTTAGATGTGATGATCATCGATATGCCGCCGGGAACCGGTGACACGCAGCTGACCATGTCGCAGCGCGTTCCGCTGGCAGGCGCTGTGATTGTCTCAACGCCGCAAGACATTGCGTTGCTGGACGCGCGCAAGGGCTTAAATATGTTCCGACGCGTCGAAGTGCCGATTTTGGGCATTATCGAAAACATGAGCTACCATATATGCACGAACTGCGGACATCGCGAGGACATCTTTTCGCACGGTGGCGCTCATCGCACGGCAGATGAGTTGGATGCCGAATTCTTGGGCGAGATTCCGCTGGATCTACAAATCCGTATGACATCGGACAGCGGCACGCCCATTGTGGTCGCGCAACCCGACAGTCCACATTCCAAGGCTTACATGGCCATCGCAGAAAAGATTTGGGCAAAGATGGATGCTGGCAGCGTGAAAAAGGTGCCGCCCAAAATCAACTTGGGAAAGATGTTTAGGGTTTAGCTTCGCTCCAGCGTCACGAAGCTAAAGTCCGGCTCGCCCGTCGTTTCATTTTTATGTGGTGCGCGGCGCACTTCCTCCCAGCCGGACAAATCCATTTCTAATTTTGTATCGCCCGCATAAGCCCGGTGCACTTCCGTCAAGTAGATGCGCTTGGCTTGTGTGAAGGCCTGGGCATAAATCTCGGCCCCACCAATCACCATCACCTCATCAACACCCGTGCGGTGTGCATCTTCGTAGCCCAGGGCCAGCGCGGTGGGCATGTCGTGCGCGACAACCACGCCGTCGGCTTTCCAATTTAAATCACGCGTCAAGACAATGTTGGTGCGACGCGGTAGCGGCTTGCCAATCGAGGCATAGGTTTTGCGGCCCATGATGATGGGCTTGCCGACCGTCTGGGCTTTAAAGAACTTGAGGTCTTCCGAGAGATGCCAGGGCAATTTTCCGTCCACGCCAATCACGCCGTTTTCAGCACGGGCAAAGATCAGAGCAACAATAATAGGGCCTTCAGGCATGAATCGCCCTACACCGCAATCGGCGCGGAGATACTGGGATGGGGGTTGTAATCCGTCAGCGTAAAGTCCGCGTACTCGAAACCGAAGATGTCAGCCACCTTGGGATTGACGCTCATCGTGGGTAACGGACGAAGCTCGCGCGTGAGCTGTAGCTTCGCCTGGTCGAGATGGTTCAAATATAGATGTGCATCTCCCAATGTATGCACGAAATCGCCCAGCCTCAGCCCCGTCACCTGAGCGATCATCATCGTCAGCAGAGCATATGAAGCAATGTTAAACGGCACGCCGAGGAAGATATCCGCACTGCGTTGATAGAGCTGGCACGAGAGCTTGTCGTCGGCCACATAGAACTGAAACAGGCAATGGCACGGCGGTAACGCCATCTCATCCACCTCGGCTGGGTTCCAGGCCGTGACGATATGGCGGCGACTGTTGGGGTTACGGATAAGTGACCGCACCACCCCTGCAATTTGATCGATCTTGCGGCCCTTTAACGTAGGCCAACTGCGCCACTGCGACCCATAGACCGGGCCCAGATCGCCATCCTCATCGGCCCACTCGTCCCAAATCGAAACGCCATGACCCTTGAGATATTTAATGTTGGTGTCGCCGCGCAAAAACCACAGAAGTTCGTGAATGATCGATTTGAGATGCACTTTCTTGGTTGTCAGCAGTGGAAAGCCAGCCGATAGATCAAACCGCATTTGATGGCCGAACACGCTGAGCGTACCCGTGCCGGTGCGATCAGCCTTTTTTACGCCCGTGCCGAGAACTAAACGGAGAAGATCATGGTACTGCTGCATCCTGGGGTTATAGCGGCGGGAGCGAGCGCGGCCAAGAGACGGCGAGCGCCTAAAACGGTTTGGCGACGCCCAAATAGCCAATCGCAACAATCACAGCCCACATCCCGAACAAGATATAGCTACCCAAATTCAGAGAATGGGTGATCACGGCCTCCACTTCAGGCGTCGAACCTTCGGCTTTTAGTTTTGGGATCACGGCATAAACTTGCGCGATGTAATGCCTTATCCTTAGCCCGCCCGCGATAACGAGGGCGAACAGCGCTACCTTTGCCCCGAGCCATTTCGCCATCAGCGGGCCATCACCCAGCAGCGACATCGCGCCGATCAAGAATAATAAGACGACGAGAATATACCGGAGGGTTAAATCCATTTGGCTCAGGGGTCGGTAGCTGGGCTTTCCCGTTTGAAAATGCAGCACCCAAATGAAAGCGACCCAAGCCACAGAGGCAACCCAGAGCGCCGTCAGTAAAAGCCCTGTGATGGGCGAGAGATCAAGATCAGCCGCCAATTGGAAGCCAAGCGGAATCGATAAAATAAGTGCATTGCGGGGATGCTGATCGACCAGCAGCAGGAAATCCCACAGTTTCATGCGCTGCACGACGGGCATGTCGTGGGCTTTTTTAAAGTAATGCGTGAGGGCGTTGAGCACAAAATCGCTGCCCAGCCAGTAGCCCATAACGGCCACATGCAGCCAAAGGACAAAATCATACTGCGCGATCATTATTACACCTAAGCCACCCGAGGCAGGCGGCTGTAAGTATATTCTCTATAAGAGCGCCTCATGACAAGCAGCGCAGAAGTATCAATCGCTTTTCGGCGGCTAATTTTCGCGCATTACGAGAGCATGGCGCGCCGGAGGTTTTAGGCCTATATTAGGCGTGCCGCTTCGGCGGCTATGGCGCTAAACACGTTGCGAAATAAACGTTTCGGACCCGGGGGCAGTGCCCGGCGGCTCCACCAATTCCCGGCCCGCGCCGACTTTATAAGTCCGCCGCGGGTCGCTGTGGGGCCGATCCAGGATCGACGGGCGTAATAAAGACAACGCTTGTGCTCGGCATGGTACCGCCGTTATCGGGCTAAATCTAGAAGTGCCAACGACAACGTTGCACTCGTTGAGGACGTCCGTCTCGCCGCCTAACGGCCGCTAGATTATATGTCCAAAGCGCGGTTCGGGGGGGCACCGGGCAACAGAAGCCCCCCCACTTTACCGTCCTGCCACTTTACCGTCCCGCCTAGGCCCTCGACA
>Ga0049084_10000940_pt1 | contig 11695 bp, 7 predicted proteins | sample GreLakmeON33MSRF_FD_66720 | JGI IMG/M metagenome (GOLD analysis project Ga0049084, IMG submission 66720) | Freshwater lentic microbial communities from great Laurentian Lakes, MI, USA - Great Lakes metaG ON33MSRF | ecosystem: Environmental > Aquatic > Freshwater > Lake | place: Great Lakes... | reverse complement strand
TTGATTGGAATATATTCAAACCCCAATCTCTCTCTCACTTTGTCATTCGAATAATACGCTTTTCTATACGCCGATTGCGCATTCTCTTTGGTGATGAAAGGCTGTGCTCTTAATAAAAAACATCTCAGAGCATCAACTCGCCAAATGATTTCAGCCATCCAGCGTTTTGCTTCTCGAGTAGGGGCTGGAAGTTGAAGGTTTTGCGCTATTGTTTCGAACAATTCTTTGAAGGAAATATTTTCGCTATTGGCCAAGAAACGTTCGCTGTGAATGTCGCTTTTCATCAAGCGCACCATGATTTCTACCACATCGCGCGCATCTACAAAACCGTTCACACCATGGGTATAAAACTTCAATCCTTTTTTTACTTTGTTAAATAAAGATGCGCTGGATTTTTCTTCGTTGCCCGGACCGATAATTACTGATGGATTTAAAATCACGGCGTTCAGTCCTTCTTCAATTCCGCGCCAAACTTCCATTTCAGAAAACTTCTTGCTAAAAGCGTAATTCGATTTGCCTTCTTTATCTACCCATAATTTCTCTTCGGTGATTTTTCCGTTCTCTATAGAATCGCCTAAAGCGGCAGTAGAACTAACGTGACACAGCTTTTTGATGTTTAATTTCAGGGCCATGTTCACCACGTTATGCGTGCCTTCAATATTGATTTTAAACATTTGTTCTTTGTCTCTTTTGGCAAAAGAAACGTTTGCTGCGCAATGGTAAACGTAGTCGTAACCTTGCATTCCTTCTTCTAAAGAGAGAATATCCAATACATCTCCATCTACCCATTCTATCTTAGAAAATAAGGTTTTATCTGCCGAATAAAACTCAAAAATATCTTGAACTGTTTTCAATGAACTTCCGCTTCTTTTTAAGGCGCGAACAGGCTCTCCTTTGCTTACCAAATGGAATAAAAGATGTGCGCCTAAGAGTCCGGTACCGCCCGTGATGAAGTTCATGAGGCTAAGATAGTAAAATAGGTAGTACTTCCGTAGGGGCGAGCTGTGCTCGCCCATTTTAGTAAATAAAATTATTGCGGGCGAACACAGTTCGCCCCTACGTCTTTTCTTATATCTTTGTGCCTCTTAAAATTGATAACATGAATTTCATCGAAGAATTAAAATGGAGAGGGATTTTGCAAGACATGATTCCCGGCACCGAAGAACAATTGCAAAAGGAAATGACTACCGCTTATGTAGGTTTCGACCCAACAGCTGATTCATTGCATGTTGGCAATTTAGCGGCCATTATGTTGTTGAAGCATTTTCAAAATTGCGGACACAAACCTTTGGCTTTGGTGGGCGGTGCTACTGGAATGGTGGGTGATCCATCGGGCAAAAGTGCCGAAAGAAAATTCTTGGATGAAGCTACTTTAAAGCACAATCAAGATTGTATCAAAAAACAATTGGAGAAATTTTTAGATTTTAATGGTGGTTCAAATTCTGCAGAAATAGTAAACAATTACGATTGGTTTAAAGATTTTTCTTTGCTTGATTTCTTGCGCGATGTAGGTAAACATATCACTGTAAGTTATATGATGGCTAAAGATTCTGTGAAGAACAGGTTAGAAGGAGGGATTTCCTTTACAGAGTTTTCTTACCAGTTGATACAAGGCTACGATTTTTACTACCTCAATGAAAAATACAATTGCAAATTGCAAATGGGCGGTAGCGACCAATGGGGCAACATTACTACTGGTACCGAGTTGGTGCGCCGTAAAAGCGATAGAGAGGCTTTTGCCTTAACAGGTAAATTAATCACCAAAAGTGATGGCACTAAATTCGGTAAATCGGAAGGTGGAAATATTTGGTTGGATGCGAAAAAAACATCGCCTTATCAGTTTTACCAGTTTTGGCTAAACGTTAGTGATGACGATGCTTTGCGCTACATTAAAATATTTACTACCCAAACACAGGCAGAGGTGGAGGCGCTGGCGGAAGATCATGCCAAAGAACCTGGTTTTCGTGCTTTACAAAAAGCATTGGCAAAGGCGGTAACCATTACCGTGCATTCAGAAGAAGCGTTCAACGAAGTGGTAGAAGCGTCTTCTTTTCTTTTCAATAAAGAGTGCATCAACACCATTAAAACCTTAACGGCTAATGATGTATTAAATAAATTAAAAGTGGTGCATACGGTGCAATTGGATAGAGCACAATTGGGAACAAGCTTAATTGACGTGTTGGCCGAAAAAGAATTGTATTCATCTAAAGGTGAAGCTAGAAAAGCTATAAAAAATCAGGCTGTATCTATCAATAAGATAAAGGCAACAGAGGCAAAAATACTTTCAGCAGAAGATTTATTGCACGATAAAATGATGATTGTTCAAACAGGTAAAACCGATTACCACGTGGTAGTGGTTTCGTAATGAAACAACAAAGCATCTATATAGACAACAACGCCACTACACCATTAGAAGAGAGTGTGTTGCAAGCGATGCTTCCTTATTTTACCCATGAATTTGGCAATGCGTCCAGTTCAACACACCGTTATGGTTGGTTGGCGAAAGATGCAGTTGAAACAGCCAAAAAACAAGTAGCAGAAACAATAGGCGCCGAAGAAAGTGAAATCACTTTCACCAGTAGCGCTACAGATGCTATCAACCAAGGAATTGTTGGTGTTTATCAATTGTTTAAAGGCCACAAAAATCATTTCATTACTGCTGCTACCGAGCATAAAGCAGTATTAGATGCTCATCGTTTTTTGGAGAAAGAAGGTGCGCAAGTGACTTATTTGGGAGTTGACAACAACGGATTAATTGACTTAATAGAATTAGAAAATAGTATTACGGAAAACACAGCTTTGGTTTCTGTAATGCTAGCCAACAATGAAACAGGAGTGATTCAAGAAGTTAAAGCCATTGCCGAAATAGTGCATCGCAAAAAATCGGTTTTCTTTTGTGATGCGGTGCAGGCTTTGGGTAAAATTGTAGTAAATGTAAATGAATTAGGCATTGATATGATGCCTTTATCGGCGCATAAAATTTATGGTCCGAAAGGAGTTGGTGCCCTCTACACCCGCCGTAAATCACCACGCATTAAATTGCCTCAGCACTTACATACAGGCACGGTTAATGTTCCAGCTATTGTGGGTTTTGCTAAAGCGTGTTCTTTAATCGATGGAGAAGAAAACAAAAGGATTTTACTATTGAAACTAGAGTTACAAAACCAACTACAACATTTGGGTTTTGTGAATAATGTAGCAGATGTGGCCACCTTGCCCAATACTATAAATGGCCGTTTCGATAAAATTAAAGCATCAGAATTAATGCGAAAGACCGATGGTTTGGCTTATTCTTTGGGTTCTGCTTGTAATTCTGCCGATGCTAAGTTATCTCATGTGCTAAAAGCGATGGGCTTAACAGATGCGCAGATACAATCTTCGTTTAGAATTTCCTTGGGAAGATTTAATTCATCTGAAGAAATAAAAAAGGTGGTGCAAGAGTTTTTAGAGCATATTAATTGAACAATAAATTAAATATTGTTAGAGCCCTTTCTAAAAGCGCAATATTCCTTATTTTTAATGAAATTTTACAGGATGAATAGAGTTTGGGGATTGTTATTGTTGTGCACTTCTTCGCTTTTTGCGCAGGAAACAGATACAGATAGTTTGCGTGCCAAATACAAAGATGAAAATGCAGTGTACAGTATTTTTAAAGAAAACATGGTGATTAGTATGGTGAAAGATAAACCTGAGGTATACTGCGATCACCAATCGGAAATGTGGTTTTTAAAAGACAATGCACATTCGTATGCTAGCCGTTCTATATTCTTTTCGTATTTCACTGGCATCGAAAACATCAGTGCATACACGCTAGTACCCGCTGCCAAAAAGGGCAAACCAGCCAAAGAATTTGTTTATAAAATCGAAGAAAAAAACACTATTTCTGCAGGTATTTTTTTTGACGACGGGAAACAGAAATCATTCGTTTTTCCCAACGCTAAAAAGGATGGAGCTGCCCATTTAGAATACCGTGAAGTGTACAACGACCCTCATTTTTTAGGCTTGTTTTATTTCAATACTTATGTGCCTATTCAGCATTCTGAGTTCTCGGTGTCTTTTCCGGCCAGCATTGAGCTAGAGTATACTTTAATAAATACCGAGAAGTACAATATTGAAATGACTACTACGCAGAAAAAAGGAGTAACAACTTACACCTGGGTAGCCAAAAACATAGCAGCCTACGATTACTTTAATAATGCGCCAAGTTTAAGCTATTACGCACCGCACGTTATTGTGCGCATTACCGAAATAAAACACAAGAAAGGCGAAGTAGAAAAAGTGTTGCCCGATGTGAAAGGCCTATACGATTGGTATTACACATTTGTAGAAGATGTAAATACAGAAGACAATACCGAATTAAAACACCTCACCGATTCTATTGTAAAAAATGCGCCCAACAACGATGAAAAAGCGCGAAAAATTTTCAATTGGGTGCAAAGCAATGTGAAATATGTGGCTTTTGAAGATGGTATGGGAGGATTCGTTCCAAGGGAAGCCCACTTGGTTTGTCAGAAACGCTACGGAGACTGTAAAGATATGGCTAGTATCATCACCGAAATGCTGAGGTATGCTGGTTTAAAATCTCATTTAACATGGATTGGTAGCAGAGACATTCCTTATGCGTATGAGCAGGTTCCCACACCATTGGTAGACAATCACATGATTTCAGCTTATGAAAAAGAAAGCGGCGAAATTGTATTTTTAGATGCAACCGGTTACTACACCCCTTTTGGCATGCCTACTTCCTTCATTCAAGGCAAAGAAGCTTTAATTGGCAATGGAAAAGGAAAATTTATGGTGATTGCGGTGCCTGTGATTGGCAAAGAGAAAAACCTAAGGACCGATTCTTTAATTCTTACCCTAGAAGGCGATGCATTGCTGGGTAAGGGTTTTATAGATTCTCGTGGTTACGATAAGATTTATTTTGTGAATCGTTTGTTGAACGAAACCCCCGATAAACGCAAGGAAAAAACCAAAGCGATGTTGGATAAGGGAAACAATAAAATCGATTTTAAATCGGTAGAATTTTTTGGTTTAGACAACCGCGATTCTAATTTATACATTCAATACAATTTTAAATTGCCCGATTATGTGAAGGTAGCTGGCGAACAAATTTTTGTGAATTTGAATCTCGAAAAAGATTTACGCAGTGCCAATATCGATGTAAAGAAAAGAAAAGGAATTCCTATCGATAACGATTACAAATATGAAGAACGCGAAAGCAATACATTACTTATTCCCAAAGGTTATGAGGTGAATTATTTGCCTGCAAACGCATCTTTCAATAATGATTTATTTGGCTTTAATATCACTTATGAAAAGAAAGCCGATCAGGTGGTGATGTTGAAAAATTCATACATCAATTATTTACTATTGAAAGAAGATAAATTTCTTGATTTCAATGCCATGATTAAAGATATAAATAAGGCCTACAGCGAAGTAGTAGTGCTTCAAAAAATCACAAAACCAATTAAGAAATAACATGAGAAAATTTGCAGCCACTTTACTGTGTACACTTTTTGTATTTATGCTTTTCGCCCAAGAAGATGCTTTAAGTGATTTTTCTTTTGAAATGAAAAATTACAATTGGGAGGAGAAACCAACACCAACAACAACTGCAGAAGAAGAAGCTAAAGCGCCATTGGTGATTACCAAAGATTTTTTGGTGAAAGAATATTTGTATTTCAGCGGTATTTTCTTTGAAGTTTCTACCATCCACAAAAAGAAAAAATTGAACAACGACGATGCAGTTGATGCTAGCAATAAGGTTTATATAAGCACGGCACGCGGACAAGAAGTAATCGGACTAAAAGCACGTTCTATCTCTAAAGATGGGAAAGTAACGGTTTTCAACAACGACAATATAAAGCAGGTGGAGAATTACGAAAATGCCGGACCCTTCACCATTTTTGCCCTAGAGGGTGTTGAGAAGGGAAGTGAGATTGAATATATGTATTCTATCAAAGCAGTCATTAACGATTTCAATTGCGACGATTATACCTTGGCCAATACTTATGCCGTAAGAAATGCGCATTTCGAATTGATTTACGATAAGTCTTGGGTTTTTTCAACCAAATCTTACAATGGATTGCCAGAGGCGAAAATAGATACTACTCTTTCGGGTAAGAATCGACATACCGTAGATGTTTTGTCGAGTGCTTCTATCGACGATGAAATTTTTTCTTATGGCAATGCTGCTTACAAAAGAATGGAATATAAGTTTAACAAAAACAAAGAAAACAATTCGGGTGAGGTAAATACTTTCGATGATTTCGCAAAAGATTATTACCATTATTTCTATGAAAATAGTGATCCTAAAAAATACAAAGCCGAGGTTAAGGCAGTACAAAAAATGTTGAAATCATTAGCTTTAGATGGTTTAAATGAAGAAGATAAAATCAGAAAAATTGAAGAGCATATTAAGTCGTTTACTTTGGATAGAAGTTCTGGTAAAATATTGGTGAACGAAGTGATTGCGAGTAAGGCATTGCAGCAACCTGGGGTTTTTTGTAGAATGTTCGCTTTTGCTTTAGACCAAGCGCTGATAGAGCATCAATTGGTGGTAACGAGTGATAGGAGCAGAAAGCATTTCGATGGTGATTTTCAGTCGTGGAGTTATTTGCAAGAATTCTTGTTTTATTTCCCTAAGTATAAAAAGTATTTGTCGCCAACAGAAGTCGCTTACCGATATGGTTTGATACCCGAAAACTCATGTTACAATAGCGGTTTATTTATCAGGTTCATTAGCCTAGGAGATGTTACTTCTCCGCAAGCTGAGGTTGGTTATGTTGATGGTCCGGCTGATTCTGTTACCTATTCTAATATCGACGCTACTATTACTTTCGACGAAGCCTTTGCTGGAGCCAATTTAGATATTCGTTTAGATAAAACTGGTTATGAAGCCCTTTGGTTTTTGGCTGGTTTCAAACATTATTCCGATGAAAGAAAAGAAGAAATTGCTAAATCATTACTAGGTGATTACGCCGAAGATGCAGAGGTAATAGAATTTGCATTTGGTGAAGTGAAAGAAGGTGGAGATATATTGAAGAAAGTATTTGTAACTACTGGTAAAGTTCGTTCCGCCGCACTGGTAGAAAAGGCAGGTTTAAACTATTCGTTCGATGTGGGAAAGGTCATTGGTCCGCAAGCAGAAATGTACGAAGACAAACAAAGAATGACCGATATCGAAAACGACAACAATCATGGCTATGTAAGAACATTGCGTGTAGTGGTTCCCGAAGGTTATGAAGTAACCAATATCAACGACGTGGTGATGGACGTTTTTGTGGAGCGCAATGGCACAAGAAGCATGCAATTTAAAAGTTCATATGTACAAGAAGGAAATACTTATATCATCACTGTTCACGAGTTTTACAATGAAATAAGAGTGCCTAAGGCCGATTACGAATTATTTAGAAAAGTAATCAATGCTGCTGCCGATTTCAACAAGAAACACTTGGTGTTCGAAAAGAAAAAATAATGGTGAAATCAGCCGATTTTTGGGTTAATCATTTACAGCTTATAGCGCATCCCGAAGGAGGCTATTTTAAAGAAATCTATCGCGCTGCGTTGATGCATGGCGAGCGCAATATTGCTACCAGTATTTATTTTTTATTGAAGCAAGGAGATGTCTCGCACTTGCACCGTCTCACGGCAGATGAGTTGTGGTATTACCATCAAGGTGACGCATTAAAAGTCACAGTAATCGATAATGAAGGAAAGCTTACTGAACATTTGGTTGGTCCCAATCCCGCTAAAGGAGAAAGTTTGCAATTGATTATTCCAGCAGGTAGCATCTTTGGCTCTGAACCTACTGGCGATTATTCTTTGGTGGGTTGCATGGTGAGTCCGGGTTTTGATTTTAAAGATTTCGAGTTATTCACTTCGTCGCAGTTGATGCAAATGTATCCACAACATGAGGAAAGTGTGAGGAGGCTGACCAAGGAGGAGTATTAAAAAATCAAAATTATTTCAATAAAATAATGAAAATAGAATCGTATTACATTCTTCTTTTTTATCACTTTTCTTCACCACGTTCGCCAAAAGTCAAGACCCCCTCTTTTTAGAAAGAAAAAACAATCCTAGCAAGGAATACAATATTCCATTTAATCAATTTTTGGTTGTATTCTTTCCCATTTAAATGGAAGTCGTATTAGTTTTAATCCTTTGCTTTCGAAATAGTCGAAATCGCTATTGGTAGGCCAAAAGTAGTCGGCGCCAGGTGTTCCGGGAAAGTTAGTACCAAATTCGGCACCAGCTAGGTTAACGCCGTACATTAAAGCAGGATTTTGAGCGTAGGTTTTTCCTAAAGAAAATACACTTAAGAGTAAAAGAATAATTTTGGTTTTCATAGGCTTAGGGTTGTTTATTGTTCTCCTAAGTTAACTCTATGTGTGCCCTAAACCTATTGCTATTGTTGAATGTCAGTGTTTTGTCAGTGCTTTTTAAAGATATAATAAGCACACTTTAAAAAATACTTCATTTCTTCCCTTATAGATTGTATTTTTGTGCAAAATCAATACAATGAAAATTTCATACAACTGGCTTAAGCAGTATTTAAATATCAATCTTCCTTTAGAGGAGGTGTCGGTAATTTTAACCGATATCGGCTTGGAAGTTGCCGGTTACGAAGTGGTGCAATCGGTGAAAGGCGGGTTGGAAGGTTTGGTGATTGGTGAGGTGATGGAGAAAGAAAAACATCCCGATGCTGATAAGTTGAGTTTAACCAAAGTAAACATTGGTGGAGAGAAATTGTTGGAGATTGTTTGTGGGGCGCCAAATGTAGCAGCCGGACAAAAAGTAATCGTAGCGACAATAGGCACAGTAATATATGACGACAAAGGTTCGTTCACCATCAAACAATCAAAAATTCGTGGCGCTTTGTCGGAAGGTATGTTGTGTGGTGCCGATGAGGTTGGGGTCGGACACAGCGAAGGTATTTTAGTATTAGATGATTCAGTTGCTGTGGGAACTTTGGCCAAAGATCATTTCAAAATAGAAAGCGACGCGGTAATTGAGGTTGAACCAACACCTAACCGTGCCGATGCTTTATCGCATTATGGTGTGGCTCGCGATTTATATGCCTACTTAAAAACGCGTGGTGAAGATGTTAAGTTAGCTATACCATCTGTTGCCGATTTTAAAGTAGAAGAAACTTCATTGCCTATTTCAATTGCTGTTGAAGATGCAGAAGCATGCGCTCGTTATATGGGCGTTTGTATTAGTGGAGTGGAAGTAAAAGAATCTCCCGATTGGTTGAAAAACAAATTGAAGTTGATTGGTTTGAATCCTATCAATAATGTGGTTGATGCAACGAATTATGTGTTGTTCGAGCTTGGACAACCTTTACACGCTTTCGATTACGAAGCTGTGGCTGGTAAAATTGTAGTGAAGAAAAATGCGGCAGGTAAAAAGTTCACCGCCTTAGATAAAGTAGAAAGAGAATTGGGCGAAGAAAATCTAATGATTTGGAATGCTACTGAACCAATATGTGTGGCAGGTGTGATGGGCGGATTGGCATCGGGTACAACAGAAAAAACAAAAAATATTTTCTTGGAATGCGCTTACTTCAGCCCGGTAATGGTGCGAAAGTCAGCTAAAAAACTAGGATTAAAATCTGATTCATCTTACCGTTTCGAAAGAGGAGTCGACATAAATATGGTGCCTGTTGCCTTGAAGAGAGCAGCACTTTTGATCAAGGAAGTGGCTGGTGGAAAAATTGCATCGGAGGTGGTAGATGTTTATCCTTCTGCGCAAGAAAATTTCTCTGTCGATTTTAGATATACAAGATGCAATGCATTGATTGGTGAAGAAATTCCGAAAGAAAAAATTAAAGCTATTTTATCTGCTTTAGAAATTCAAATTGCTTCTGAAAACGGTAATGTATTAAAATTAAGTGTGCCTACTTACCGCGTAGATGTTTTGCGCGAGATTGATGTGATTGAAGAGATTTTAAGAATATATGGATACAACACCGTGGCAATTCCAGAGAAGTTAAATGCGTATTTGGAAATCAACAGCGGAATTCCGCAAGAGAAAATTCGCGCTACTATTTCTCAGCAGCTGGCGGCTTTAGGTTTTAATGAAATTTTATGCAATTCATTAAGCAACAAAGAATACTATGCTACTCATAATGACTTCGACGAAGAAGGTTTTGTTTCTTTGTTGAATCCACTAAGTAAAGAGTTGGCTGTAATGCGCAGAACAATGGTTTTTGGTGCATTAGAATCGGTACAAAGAAATGCTAACCGTCAGCGTGCAAATCTTAAGTTTTACGAATTTGGAAGAACCTATTGCAAAACAGAAAAAGGATATTTCGAGCAACAAAATCTGACTTTATTAATCACAGGAAATAAAGAAGAAGAAAGCTGGAACAGCAGTAAAGACAAAGTGAATTTCTTTTCTTTGAAAGCGTATGTTCAACAATTGGCAGAAAAAATAGGCGTACAAAAATTGAAATTGAAAGCCACCGAAAATTCACTGTATTCTGAAGTATTTGAAATTCGTGCCGGTAAAAAAGTGTTGGGTGAAATCGGAATTTTAAACCACAAAGTGACGAAGAAATTCGATGTGAAACAAGATGTTTTATTCGCCAATATTTTGTGGGATGCTTTCTGCGATTTAGCACAAAACACTAAAATTCAATATTCTGAATTACCTAAATTTCCTACGGTTAGAAGAGATTTGTCGTTATTACTCAATATGGAAACTAAGTTTGTTGAATTGGAACAAATGGCTTTCGATATGGAAAAACTCTTGTTGAAAGAAGTAAATTTATTCGATGTGTACGAAGGCAAAAATTTACCTGAAGGCAAAAAATCTTATGCCCTTTCTTTCACCCTACAAGACAACGAAAAAACCTTAATCGACAAAGAAATTGATAAGGTGATGGAGAAGTTGATGAAAGGATATAAAGAGAAATTGGGCGCTGAGGTGAGGTAGTTCCAGCAGTTTTTTTTTGCCCGAATCTATACAAATAACTTGTGTATACGCGATAGCCTTGAAAAGGAGGAGAGTTGATAAGTTGCCCATTATTTATACAAGAAGGTGATGTTTATGAATTCATCTCCCTCACAATCCCATCCGCATCAATATCCAAAATACATTTCAAATGTTTTTTCGGACATTCATCAAATCCGATTTTACTACATGGTCGGCAACTCAATTCTTTCACTTCAAAAATTTTGAAAGCATTGGGTTGTTGAGGCATATAGGGGTACATACCAAAAGCAGGGATTGTATTTCCCCAAACAGAAATTATTTTTTTGTTGAAAGCTGATGCGATATGCATCATACCCGTGTCGGGAGTAATTACACAACTCGCTTGTTGTATCACTGATGCCGATTGATATAAGTTGTATTCGCCACATGTGTTAATGGCATTTTCACCAATTTCTTTTACTATTTCATCTCCAATTTCTTTTTCTTTTTTTCCTCCAATTAATAAAACGGGTAATATACTTTCTTTGGCAATTTTAATCAGCTGAAGTGTAGTTAACGATTTTGTTTTGTGTGCCGCGCCAATCACTAATGCATTAAATTGCGGAGGAAGATTTTTTGCCGCAATTTGTTCTTTCTCGGGAATAAAAAAATCCAAACCTTCTTTGTCGTTGTTTACGCCTAAACTTTTTACAGCTTCAAAATATCTGTCAACGATATGAATTTTAGGCAAGCGATTCATCTTGAATTTCACCAT